>Ga0164294_10000952_pt1 | contig 27394 bp, 26 predicted proteins | sample GEODES005metaG_FD_111479 | JGI IMG/M metagenome (GOLD analysis project Ga0164294, IMG submission 111479) | Oligotrophic lake water microbial communities from Sparkling Lake, Wisconsin, USA - GEODES005 metaG | ecosystem: Environmental > Aquatic > Freshwater > Lake | place: USA: Sparkling Lake...
CCCCGGTCGCCCGCCCGCCGCATCGCCCGGGCGCCGGTCGCCCGCCGAACTTCCGACCGATCCATCGGCCGCCCTTCCGCTATCCGGCGGGCTATCGCTATCAGCGCTGGTCGATCGGCGGGCTGCTCCCGTTGCTCTTCCTGTCGAGCAATTATTACTACGACAGCTGGTACGATGCCGGCGTCGGCGCGCCGCCGCCCGGCTATCGCTGGGTGCGCTACGGACCCGACCTGCTGCTGGTGAATGTGCGCACGCGCCGCGTCGTCGACGTGATCTACGGCGCTTTCTACTGATTTCTGCGGATCGAAAGGGGGCGTGGTCCGAATCCGGGTCGCGCCTCTTTTTTCTCGCCCCAACACGGTTGGATCGCACGTGACGATACGTCGCGGGGCTGTGTGGGCAGATTGTTGGGAAAATTGGATGCCCCGTGAGGATTCGAACCTCAATTGACGGAGTCAGAGTCCGTAGTCTTACCTTTAGACGACGGGGCATCACGCCGCGTGAAGCGGGCAGGCGGCGCGCATAGGGCGACCAGATGGCGCTGTCAACGCCCGGAAAAGGCGGATGCCTTGCTCGATGCCCCGGTCTCCGCTAGCCTCGCTCTCAAGCACCGGCGGCAAAAAGCCGTGACGGAACAGAACATAAGCGAGTGATATGATGGGGGATGGCACCGCCAATATGCCCCGCGGCCGTGGTCCCGGCAAAGCCCGGAGAGCGCCGCCGCCTGTCGAACGGCCGATTCGCGGCCGCTGGCCCGAGGGGCGCCACTATGCGGCGCTCGACCTGGGCACCAATAATTGCCGCCTGCTGATCGCACGTCCGCAAGGATCGGGATTCGCGGTGGTCGATGCCTTTTCGCGTATCGTCCGGCTGGGCGAGGGGCTCGCCAACAGCGGCCGGCTTTCCGATGCCGCGATCGAGCGGACTATCGCGGCGCTGCGAATCTGCGCGGAGAAGCTCAAGCGCCGCCATGTGATCCTGGCCCGCTCGGTCGCGACCGAAGCCTGTCGCCAGGCCTCGAACGGCGCCGAGTTCATCGAGCGCGTCTATCGCGAGACCGGCATCGTGCTCGACATCATCACTGCGGAGGAGGAGGCGCGCCTCGCCGTCCTCGGCTGCCATGCGCTGCTCGAGCCCGGCGACGGCCCGGCTCTGGTGTTCGACATAGGCGGCGGCTCCACCGAGCTGGTGCTGGTCGATTCGCGCGGCGAAGTGCCCCGCATCCTCGACTGGCACAGCGCGCAATGGGGCGTCGTCTCGCTCACCGAGGCATCGGGCCACGCCGAAAGCGCCGAGGATCGCGCCGCGCTCTATGCCGCGATGCGCGCCCGCGTCGCCGAAAGCTTCGCGCCCTTCGCCAAGCGCTTGCGCAAGCCGCGCGGCACGCCGCGGCTGCTCGGCACTTCGGGCACCGTTACCACGCTCGCCAGCGTCCATCTCGGGCTTGCTGCCTATGACCGCTCAGTGGTCGACGGGCTGATCGTCCCGGCCCCGGCGATGCGCGAGGTCAGCCAGCGGATCTCGGCGATGAGCATGGCTGAGCGCAGCCAGGTGCCGTGCATCGGCTCGGAACGTGCCGACCTGGTCGTTGCCGGCTGCGCTATCCTAGAGACGATTCTCGATCTATGGCCCGCCGAGCGGCTTGGAATCGCCGATCGCGGCATCCGGGAGGGCATCCTCCGCCGCCTGATCAACGGGAGAACCCTTTGATCATCTCCGTTGGTTCCGTGGGACAAAGACTATGAGCAGAGGCGGCGCACGCGGCCATACGCGCGTTCTGACGGCGCGAAAGCGCACCGCGCAATCGACGCGGTGGCTCGAGCGCCAGCTCAACGATCCCTATGTGAAGAAGGCCAAGGCCGAGGGTTATCGCAGCCGCGCGGCCTATAAGCTCATCGAGCTTGACGAGAAGTTCGGCTTCCTGCGCGGCAAGAAGCGCGTGCTCGATCTCGGCCTTGCCCCCGGCGGCTGGACGCAGGTGGTGCGCAAGCGGCTGCCCAAGGCGCCGGTGGTCGGCATCGATCTGCTGCCCGTCGATCCGATCGACGGCGCGATCATCCTGCAGATGGACTTCATGGACGATGCCGCGCCCGATCGGCTGATCGAGGAGCTGGGCGGCGCGCCGGATCTGATCATCTCGGACATGGCGGCGAACACCGTCGGCCATCCGCAGACCGATGCGCTTCGGACGATGGGCCTAGTCGAAGCGGCGTTCGACTTCGCGATCCAGGTGCTCGAGCCCGGCGGCGATTTCGTCGCCAAGGTCTTCGCCGGCGGCGCCGATTCGCAATTCGTCGCCGCGATGAAGCGCAGCTTCGCCACGGTGAAGCACGCCAAGCCGCCGTCGAGCCGCAAGGGTTCGGTCGAATGGTTTGTGGTGGCGCAGGGGTTCAAGGGGCGGAAGGCCGCACCGGCGCCCGCGGAGGAGTAGCCGCCGGCTCAGACCAGCCGCGGTCCCCGGGCGATCAGCGGCCGCCAGATTGCTTCCAGCCGCTCGGGCTCCGCTTCGGTCATTTCGGTCATCGCCGCGAGCGAGGCTTCGGCCGCGCGGATCAGCTCCGGCCCCTCGTTCGGTCCGGGAAAGCGGCCGGCGCTGCCATATTGGAACATCCAGCCGCCGCTCCGTACCGCCTCGCCGGCGTTGAGCGAGATCGACCGGTCCTCCCAGAGATGAATCGACAGCATCTGGTTGCGGCACTGGCGGAAAAGGATCTCGATCCGCGCGCAGGTGGTGTCCCCGCGAAACTCGATCGCGCGATGGATGGCCGGCGTGACGCTCTGCTCGCGGAGCGCCGCGTCGCGCGCCTGCAGCGCGCCGAGCACGCCCAGCAGGAACGGGCTGTCGATATGATAGGGGGAAGCACTGGCCATGCCCCGTTCTAAGCATGTCCGCGCCAGACGCGCAGCAAAAAGCAAAAAGGGCCGGAGTTGCCCCCGGCCCATTTTGGATCGTTCAGCGATTCGCCGGCTCAGCCGTCGTAGTCGCCGCCCAGATTCTGGTTGCGCGGCGGGGCAGCGGCGGTGAGTCGCAGTGCCTCGGCCGAAGCGGCGATCGAGCCGACCTCGTCCGGTGCTTCCTCGTCGTCGATCTGCACGCGCTGCAGGCTCGAGACCACGGCTTCCTCGAGGTGCGTCGGGCGCACGGTCTCTTCGGCGATCTCGCGGAGCGCGACGACCGGGTTCTTGTCGCGGTCGCGATCGATCGTCAGATCGGCGCCGCCCGAAATCTGGCGGGCGCGCTGCGCCGCGAACAGCACGAGATCGAAACGGTTGGGAACCTTGTCGACGCAATCTTCGACAGTGACGCGCGCCATCTACGCTTCCTTGAAAAACGGAGTGTCCGGGAAAGGGGGCGATCTAGGGTCCGGCTGTGGAAAAGTCAAGAAATGGCGCCCGGCCGAACGCGGCGAACCGAATCGCGTGCGGCGCGTTGGTTCGCCGTCGCAACGAACCGCCGGAGTCCCGCTTGGAAGCGCTCGCCCCCCTTGCCCCTGAACCGATGCTCCCCCATCAACCGAGGATGGAGTTCTCGCAGCCGAGCCACGAAGTCGACGGCAACCGGCTGACGCTGCTGCCCGACGGGCCCGAGCGCCTCGAAGCCCTGCTCGATCTGATCCGCCGCGCGGAGCGGACGCTGCGCGTGCTCTATTACATCTATGTCGATGATGCGGCCGGCGCCGCGGTGCGCCAGGCGCTGATCGATGCGGCGGCGCGCGGGGTGCGGGTCAGCCTGATCGTCGACGGGCTGGGCAGCGAGCATGCCCAGAGCAACCGCTTCTTCGATCCGCTCCGCGAAGCCGGGGCCGAAGTGTGCCGCTTCGTGCCGCGCTGGGGCCGGCGCTATCTGCTGCGCAATCACCAGAAGCTCGCATTGGCGGATGAAGCGCGCGTGATCGTCGGCGGGTTCAACATCGAGGACAGCTATTTCGGCACGATCGAGCAAGCCGCCTGGCGCGATCTCGGGCTGTTGATCGAGGGGCCCGCGGCCGAGCGGCTGGTCGGCTATTTCGATGCGCTGTCGAGCTGGGCCAAGCGCCCCAAGGCATCGCTGCGCAAGCTTGCCAAGACGCTGCGCGCGTGGAGCGAGCCCGAAGGGACGACGCGCTGGTTGCTCGGCGGGCCGATGCGCCGGCTTTCGCCCTGGGCGCGCGAAGTGAAACGCGACATGGAACGCGCCAGCTCGATCGACATCATCGCTGCTTATTTTGCGCCCAACCCGGCGATGATCCGCCGCCTCGACCGGGCCGGGCTGCGCGGGCGCGTGCGGCTGATCCTGCCGTCCAAGCTAGATCATGGCGCGGCGATCTGGGCGGCGCGCTTCACCTATGCCGGGCTGCTGCGCAAGCGCGTCGAGATCTACGAATATCAGCCGACCAAGCTGCACACGAAGCTGTTCCTGCTCGACGATGTGGTGAACATCGGTTCCGCCAATTTCGACATCCGCTCGATGTTCCTCAACCTCGAGCTGATGTTCCGCGTCGAGGATCCCGGATTCGCCGCCTATGTCCGCGCGTTCGTCGATGGTGAGGTTGCGCGGTCGGAGCGGATCACGCCCGAACTCTACAAGGCGCGCACCGGCCCCTGGACGCGGATCAAGCAGGCCGCCGCCTATTTCGTGATGGCGGTGCTCGACTATAACGTCACCCGCCGCCTGAACTTCACGCCGAAGCGCTCGCGGCCGCAGGGGTGACGGGTCTGCAATTCGCCTGACGTGATGTTTGCAAACTAGTCCTTGATCGTCTCCATCGCGACAAAGGTCGAGGTGCTGGCGACGTGCGGCAGGCTCGATATCTTCTCGCCGAGCACGATCCGGTAGCGGCGGATATCGGCGGTGCGCACCTTGAGCAGATAGTCGAAATTGCTCGCCAGCATGTGGCATTCCTCGACTTCGGGAATGCGCCGGACGGCCGCGTTGAATTCCTGCAGCGCCTTTTCGCGGGTGTCGGCCAGCTTCACTTCGGTGAAGGCGATATGGTCGAGCCCCAGCCGCGCCGGATCGATGATCGCGCGGAAGCCGCGGATCACCCCCGAATCGGTCAGCCGCTTCAGCCGCACCTGTGCCGGGGTCTTGGAAAGCCCGACCTGCTTGGCGAGTTCGGTCACCGTCATCCGGCCGTCCGCGGCCAGCGCAGCGATGATCTTGCGGTCGAACTCGTCCAATTCGACTGCCTGGGCAGGATTTCTCATGATTATCGCCTAGCATATGCCCGATAATATGGCGATCCTGCCTGCAAACAGGCCCTGATAAGTCGGATTGACCTGCGCGAAGCGATTATATTGGTCGCATGACCCAGCCTGCGCCCTTCGCCGCCTTCGCCCCGCCCGTCCGCCCGGCGACTCCGCTCCGCCAGGCGATCACCGCCGCCTATCGCCGCGACGAAGCCGAGGCGCTGGTGCCGCTTATCGCCGCCGCGACACTCGACGACGCGACTCGCGCCGCGATCCGCGAGACGGCGACGCAGCTGGTCACCGGCCTGCGCGCCCGCAAGCGCGGCGGCGCGGTCGAATCGCTGGTCCAGGAATATGCGCTGTCGAGCGAGGAAGGCGTGGCGCTGATGTGCCTGGCCGAAGCGCTGCTTCGCATCCCTGACGACGCCACCCGCGATGCGCTGATTCGCGACAAGATCGCCGATGGTGACTGGCGCGCGCATCTCGGCGGCAAGCCGCTGTTCGTCAACGCCGCGACCTGGGCGCTGGTAGTGACAGGCAAGCTGGTCGGCACGGCGGACGACAAGGGGCTCGGTGCCGCGCTGATGCGGCTGGTCGCGCGTGCCGGCGAGCCGGTGATCCGCCGAGCGATCGACATCGCGATGCGGATGATGGGCGAGCAGTTCGTCACCGGCGAGACGATCGCCGAGGCGCTCAAGCGCGCCCGGCATGAGGAGGCCAAGGGCTTCCGCTACAGCTATGACATGCTCGGAGAGGCGGCGACCACCGGGGCCGATGCCGAGCGCTATTACCGCGATTACGAGAACGCGATCCACGCGATCGGCAAGGCCTCGAACGGACGCGGCGTCTATCAAGGCCCCGGCATCTCGATCAAGCTGTCGGCGCTCCACCCGCGCTATGCCCGTTCGCAGGCGGACCGGGTGATGGCCGAGCTGCTGCCGCGAGTGAAGACGCTCGCCGTGCTGGCGCGCAGCTACGATATCGGCCTCAACATCGATGCCGAGGAAGCCGACCGGCTCGAACTCTCGCTCGACCTGCTCGAAAGCCTGGCACTCGATCCCGATCTGGCGGGCTGGGACGGGCTCGGCTTCGTCGTCCAGGCCTATGGCAAGCGCTGCCCCTTCGTGATCGACTGGATCATCGACCTGGCCGGCCGCGCACAGCGCCGGATCATGGTGCGGCTGGTCAAGGGCGCCTATTGGGACGCCGAGATCAAGCGCGCCCAGGTCGATGGCCTGCCCGACTTCCCGGTCTATACCCGCAAGGTCCACACCGATGTGGCGTACATCGCCTGCGCGCGGAAGCTGCTGGCGGCGACGACCCACGTTTTCCCGCAGTTCGCCACCCACAACGCTCAGACGCTGGCGACGATCTACCAGCTCGCGGGGCCGGACTTCGCGGTTGGCAAGTATGAGTTCCAGTGCCTGCACGGCATGGGCGAGCCGCTCTACGAGCAGGTCGTCGGCAAGGAGAAGCTCGACCGTCCGTGCCGCATCTATGCGCCGGTCGGCACGCATGAGACGCTGCTGGCCTATCTGGTGCGCCGCCTGCTTGAGAACGGCGCCAATTCCTCCTTCGTGAACCGCATCGCCGATCCCGAGATTCCGGTTTCGGAGCTGGTCGCCGACCCCGCCGAGCAGGTGAAGGCGATGCCGAACCCCGGCGCACATCACGACCTGATCGCGCTGCCGCGCGCGCTATATCCCGATCGCCGCAATTCGGACGGGCTCGACCTGAGCAACGAGGATGCGCTCGCCGCGCTCAGCGAATCGCTGCGGGAAAGCGCGGCCATCGCCTGGCGCGCCGCGCCGGCGGACGGCCAGGGTGCGGAGCGCAAGGTGCTCAACCCTGCCGATCATCGCGACGAAGTCGGTGTCGTGGTTGAAGTCAGCCCCGAAGCTGCGACTGCCGCCGTCGCCCGCGCTGCCGCCTCGAACTGGGGTGCGACGCCGGTCGCCGAACGTGCCGCGATGCTCGATCGCACGGCGGACGCGCTCCAGGCGCGCATGCCGGTGCTGCTCGGCCTGATCGTGCGCGAGGCCGGCAAGTCGCTGCCCAACGCCATCGCCGAAGTGCGCGAGGCGATCGACTTCCTGCGCTATTATGCCGAGCGCGCGCGTGCGACCTTCGGCCCGGCCCAGGCGCCGCTCGGCCCGGTCGTCTGCATCAGCCCGTGGAACTTCCCGCTGGCGATCTTCGCCGGCCAGGTCGCCGCCGCACTGGTCGCCGGCAACCCGGTGCTCGCCAAGCCGGCCGAGGAAACCCCGCTGATCGCCGCCCAGGCAGTCGCGCTGCTCCATGAAGCCGGCGTGCCTGCCGACGCGCTCCAGCTGGTTCCGGGCGACGGCCCGATCGGCGCCGCGCTGGTCGGCGCGCCCGAGACTGCCGGGGTGATGTTCACCGGCTCCACTGCCGTCGCCCGCCTGATCCAGCGCCAGCTCGCTTCGCGCGTCTCGCCTGCCGGCAAGCCGATCCCGCTGATCGCCGAGACCGGCGGCCAGAATGCGATGATCGTCGATTCGTCCGCGCTGGCCGAGCAGGTGGTGGCCGATGTCATCGCCTCCGCCTTCGACAGCGCCGGCCAGCGTTGCTCGGCGCTGCGCATCCTCTGCCTGCAGGAGGAAGTCGCCGATCGCACGCTGGCGATGCTCAAGGGCGCGCTCAAGGAGCTCCGCATCGGCCGCACCGATGCGCTCGCGGTCGATACCGGCCCGGTGATCACCGCCGAGGCGCAGGCCAATATCGAGCAGCACATCGCGACGATGCGCGCGCGCGGGCACCGGATCGAGCAGCAGGAACTCCCGGCGGCCGCGGCCCACGGCACCTTCATCGCGCCGACGATCATCGAGATCGGCCATATCGCCGATGTCGAGCGCGAGGTGTTCGGCCCGGTGCTCCACGTGCTGCGCTACGCCCGTGACGAGCTGTCGGCACTGATCGATGCGATCAATGCCACCGGCTACGGTCTCACCTTCGGCCTTCACACCCGGCTCGACGAGACGATCGCCGAAGTCACCGCGCGGGTGCAGGCCGGCAATCTCTATGTGAACCGCAACGTGATCGGCGCGATCGTCGGCGTGCAGCCGTTCGGCGGGCGTGGGCTTTCGGGCACCGGGCCCAAGGCCGGCGGGCCGCTCTATCTCGGCCGGCTGACCACCGAGGCCCCGGTCGCCGTCGAGCCTGCTGCATCCGCGCCTGTGCTGCTTGAGGAATTCGAAACCTGGCTCGAGGCCGCGGGCGAAGTCGACGCCGCCGCCACCGCGCGCCGCTATGGCGCGGCATCGGCGCTGGGCATGGAGCGCGAGCTGCCGGGCCCGGTCGGCGAGCGCAACCTGTACGCGCTGCATCCGCGCGGCCGCATCCTGCTGCGCCCGGCGACGCGTGCCGGGCTGTTCGAGCAGATCGCCGCGGTGCTGGCCACGGGCAACCGCGCCGCGCTCGAAGGCATGGCGCTGCCCCAGGGGCTGCCGCCGCGCATCGCCGCGATCTTCGCCGCCGAGCCGGGCAAGTGCCCTGCTTCGGCACTGGTCGAGGCCGAGCCGGTGGCGCTGGCCGAGCAGCTGGCGGTGCAGGACGGGCCGATCGTGCCGATCCTCGCGCGTGGCGAGACCGGCTATCCGCTCGACCTGCTGCTCGAGGAAGTGTCGATCTCGATCAACACCACTGCGGCCGGCGGCAATGCCAGCCTGATGACGATCGGGTGATCGGCTAGAACGCTACTGCGGCGGCGCGGCGAAGATATTCGTCGGCCATCTCGAAGCGGATGCGGCGCACCGTGGGGTCGTCCGAGTCCGCCGCCCGCGCGCGCTCCTCGCGGGCGCGGCGCTCGAAATAGGCGCGCTCGTCTTCTTCGGCCATCTCGGCCCGGGCTTCCTGTGGCTTGTCCTCGGGCGAGGGCGGCTTGGATTCGGTCGCCAGCGCCTCGTACATCGCGGCGAGCGTCAGATGCTGCTCCCGGGCGCTTCCGCTCAGCGCATCGGCCATCTCGCGCTGATGCGCGGCGCGAGCCTGATAATAGTCGTGCTGCTTGTTCATGTGCGTGCCCCGGCCCGCCAGTGCGGGCATCCCGGTCGAAACCCTGGAACGCACTGAGGGTTTCGCCGCCGCCGCCATGGTGCGCCGATATCGGGCCGAAGGGAAGGCCCCGTATGGCAGCATGCCGCGAAGTGCGCGAAGCGGTATCCGATGCTTGCCGTTTCCTCCGTCGCGCGGCATGGGGGATGCCTCTGCCGCCAGGCGGCGTTGCAAGGCCGGGAAAGCCAGGAAAAGGGCATGAAGGACAAACTCATAGTGCTGATCGGCGGCGGCGGTTTCGTCGGCCGCTACGTTGCCCAGGAGCTCCTCGCCGCAGGCGCTCGCGTACGAATCGCCCAGCGCCGCCCGCGCGATGCCTGGTTCCTCAAGCCGCTCGGCAATCTCGGCCAGACCCAGTTCGTCGCCGCCGACGTGACCCAGCCCGACACGCTGGCTGCCGCGGTCGCGGGCGCCGATGCGGTGGTCAACCTGGCCGGCGTGCTCAAGGGCAACTTCTACGGCATCAACGCCACCGGCGCGCGCAATGTCGCTGCCGCCGCCCGGGCCGCCGGTGTCGAATCGCTGGTCCATTTCTCTGCGCTTGGCGCCGGGGATGATTCGGCTTCCGCCTATGGCCGCTCCAAGGCCGAGGGCGAGGCTGCGGTTCGCAAGGAATTCCCGAACGCCACCATCCTGCGCCCGTCCTTCCTCTTCGGGCGCGAGGATCAGTTCACCAACCGGTTTGCCGCGCTGATCGGCTCGGGGCCGGTGGTGCCGGTGCTGCGCGCCGAAGTGCGCTTCCAGCCGGTCTATGTCGTCGATGTCGCCAGGGCGGTCGTCGCCGCGCTTGCCGATCCCGAGGCGCATGCCGGCAAAAGCTATGCGCTCGGCGGCCCCGACACGCTGACCATGGCCGGCCTGTTCCAGTGGCTGGCCGGTGCGACCGGCCACAAGCCCGCCTTTACCGAGCTGCCCGATCCGATCGGCGCGCTGATCGCCGCGATCCCGGGCACGCCGATCACGCGGGACCAGTGGCGCATGCTCCAGGCGGACAATGTCGTGGGCGACGCGCCCGGCCTTGCTGCGCTCGGCATCGTGCCGACGCCGCTCGCCAGCGTCGGGCCGACCTGGCTGGTGCGCTATCGCCGCAACGGACGCTTCGGCAAGCTCGCCGCCTGAACGCTTTCTCGCGCTCCGGCGCATTGGGGGACTTAGCCACACATGAGCGAAACCTTGGTCGCGATTCTCCTCGGCATCGTCGAGGGGATTACCGAGTTCCTGCCGGTCTCCTCGACGGGCCATCTCATCCTCGCTTCCGAGCTGATGGGCTATGATTCCGCCACCTGGGGGATGTTCAACGTCGTCATCCAGCTCGGCGCGATCCTCGCCGTGGTGGTGCTCTACTGGCGGACCTTCTGGGCGGTCGCCGAAGGGCTGATCAAGCTCAACCCGGTCTCGATCCGCTTCGTGCGCAACCTGCTGATCGCCTTCATCCCGGCGGCGGTGATCGGCCTGGCGCTGCACAAGCATATCGAGGTGCTGCTCGGCAAACCGCTGGTGGTCGCCTGGGCGCTGGTGATCGGCGGCGTGGCCATCCTGATCGTCGAGCGACTGGCGAAGACGGCGACGATCCACGGCATTGCCGAGATCCCGCTGGTCCGCACGCTGGGGATCGGCTTCATCCAGTGTCTCGCGATGATCCCGGGCGTCAGCCGCTCGGGCGCGACGATCATGGGCGCGCTCAGCCTGGGCGTGGAGCGGCGCACTGCCGCCGAGTTCAGCTTCTTCCTCGCCATCCCGACCATGCTCGGCGCCACCGTGCTCGAGCTCGCCAAGAACCATGACGCGATCGCCTCGGCCCGGGTTGGCTGGGACGAGATCGGCATCGGCTTCGTCACGGCGTTCCTTGTCGCGATTGTCGTGATCAAGCTGTTCGTCGGAATCGTCTCCAAGCACGGCTTCGCGCCCTTCGCCTGGTACCGAATCGTCGCCGGAATCGGCGCGATCGTCTGGCTTTCGATGCGGTAAGGTCCGAATCGGCCCTAAACCGGCGCAACATTCTTTCAATTTTGCGCCGGTTAGGCTGGAAAACGTTATATAGGTCAGCATAGCTGACTTTTATCGACTCGCCTGTGGGGTTAGGCGCCCCATATGGCTGAAACGATGCTCAAATTCGTTGGAACGGCGCAGGCTTATCCGGGCAAGCGCGAAGCAGAGCTGCGTGCGGAGGACTTCCGCGAGATCGCGGATCGCTATGCGGTGCCCACCGCCGAGGAGCAGGCCAGCCGCTGCTCGCAGTGCGGCGTGCCCTACTGCTCGGTGCACTGCCCGCTGCACAACCACATCCCGGACTGGCTGCGCCTGACCGCAGAAGGGCGGCTGCGCGAAGCCTATCAGCTATCCAACAGCACCTCGACGATGCCCGAGATCTGCGGCCGCATCTGCCCGCAGGACCGGCTGTGCGAGGGCAATTGCGTCATCGAGTTCTCGGGGCACGGCGCCGTCACCATTGGCTCGGTCGAGAAGTTCATCACCGATACGGCCTGGGAAGAAGGCTGGGTCGAGCCGGTCGTGGTCGGCCCCGCACGTGGCCAGTCGGTCGGTATCATCGGTGCCGGCCCGGCGGGCCTCGCCGCCGCCGAATATCTGCGCGGCTATGGCTATGACGTGCATGTCTATGACCGGCATGACCGTGCGGGTGGTTTGCTCACCTATGGCATTCCGGGCTTCAAGCTCGAGAAGCAGATCGTCATGCGCCGCATCGAGCGGCTTGAGCAGGGCGGCATCGTCTTCCACCAAGGCTTTGAGGTTGGCCGCGAGGCGAGCCTCGAAACGCTGCGCAAGCGGCATGATTCGATCCTTATTTCCACCGGCGTCTACAAGGCGCGCGGCATCCAGGCGCCGGGCGTCGGGGCCGAAGGCGTGGTCGAGGCGCTCGACTATCTGACCGCGTCGAACCGCAAGGGATTCGGCGACACGGTGCCGGCGTTCGACGACGGCAGCCTCGATGCGAACGGCAAGCATGTCGTCGTGATCGGCGGCGGCGATACCGCGATGGACTGCGTCCGCACCGCGGTCCGCCAGGGCGCCGCTTCGGTGAAGTGCCTCTATCGCCGCGACCGCGCCAACATGCCCGGCTCGCAGCGCGAGACCGCCAATGCCGAGGAGGAAGGCGTCGAGTTCGTCTGGCTCTCGGCGCCCGAGGCGTTTGACGGCGGCGACAAGGTCACCGGCGTTCGTGCCACGCGGATGCGCCTGGGTGCACCCGACGCGAGCGGACGCCGCGCGCCCGAGCTCGATCCGGGCGGCGCCTTCCAGCTCCAGGCCGATCTGGTGATCAAGGCACTCGGCTTCGAGCCCGAAGACCTGCCGCGCCTGTTCGGTGCCGAGGAGCTCGGTGTCACGCGCTGGGGCACGCTGCGCACCGATGGCCGCACGATGATGACCAGTCTCGACGGCGTTTTCGCGGCGGGCGATATTGTCCGCGGCGCGAGTCTGGTGGTCTGGGCGATTCGCGACGGCCGCGACGTGGCGGCGCACATGCATGCCTGGATGCGCGCCCGCGCCGCTTCGGCTCGGGCTGCTTGAAAAGGTTGCCGATCCCGATGAAGTCGTTCCTTGCAGCTCTTGCACTCGGCGCCACCGCGCTGCCCCCGGTGGCGGCATTCGCCGCCGCGCCGGTCGCCGCACCGGTGGCCGATGCCAATCTCGACAAGCTCGTCGCGCTGATGGCGCCCGAGGATTCGATCGGGCGTCTCGCCGGCAAGGCGTTCGATGCCGGCATGGACCAGCAGGTCGCCGCCGATCCGAAGATGAAGGCGACCTTCGATGCCAATCCGGGCTTGCGCGAGCAGGTCGGCGGGCAGTTGCGCAGCCAGTTCACCGCGATCCTCGTCGCGGCACTGCCGTCGCTGCGGGCCGAGTTGAGCGGTATCCTCAAGCAGGATCTGACCGCTTCGGAGATCGCCGATACGCTGACCTTCTTCTCCAGCCCGACCGGGCAGAAGCTGCGCGCCGAAGTCTATGAGACGATGGGCGGCGCCCCCGGCCAGTCGCCCGAGGAGATCCAGCAGGCGGCGATCGCGGCGGTGATGGCGAAGATGACGACGGAGGATTATCCCGCGCTGATGGCGTTCGGCGCCAGCCCGGCGGCGCAGAAGATGAACAGCGTCAATCCGAAGATCCAGGCCGCCAGCCAGGCCTGGGCCGAGCGGCTGGTCATCGCCAACCGTGCGAAGATGCAGGCACTCGCCGTCAAGCTCACCACCGAGTATCTCGCAAAGAAGGGCGCCAAGTGATGCGCGGTTCGCTCGCTGCCGCCACGCTGCTGCTCGCCGGGATCGGCTCCGCCCACGCCCAGACCAAGCCCGCCGTCGCGCCGGTTACCCAGGCCGCGCCCGCCGCGCCGATCGACCCCGCGCGCAAGGCAGTGGCCGACCGCGTCGTGAGCAAGCTGGTGCCCAAGGGCATCTACAAGGAGATCTTCGAGACCGTCTTCAGCCAGGTCACCGATCAGGTGTTCGGGCAGATGGGCGAAATGCCGATCGCCCAGATCGCCAAGCTCGGCGGCCTGTCGAGCGAGGAAGCCAAGGCGCTCGGCAATGCCAAGATGGGTGAGATCATGGCGATCTATGATCCGGCTTGGCGCGATCGCCAGAAGCGCCTGATGCAGGCCTTTGCCGGCGGCATGGCCGAGATCATGGTCAAGCTGGAGCCGGCGATGCGCGATGCGCTGGCCCGCGCTTATGCCCGCGAATTCAGCGTCGAGGAGCTGACCGAGCTCGATCGCTTCTTCGCCACGCCGGCGGGCGCGCATTATGCGGCCCAGTCGCTGGTGATCGCCATGGGTCCGGAAATGACCAAGGTGACCACGGAGATGATGCCCGAGATGATGTCGGCCATGCCGGTGCTGATCCAGCGCGCCGAGGAGGCGACGGCGGACCTGCCGCCGGCGCGCAAGATCGACGACCTTTCGCCCGCAGAACGCAAGAAGCTCGCCGAGTTGCTCGGTGTGGATCCCGAAAAGCTCGAAGACAGCACGTCTTGAGCCGCCGGTTTTGGAGTAAGTGAGAATGAAGCTGGACGAACGCGAACGGATGGCCCGCGAGGGCATGTACCGTCCCGAGTTCGAGGGTGACGCCTGCGGCGTCGGCATGGTCGCCGCTACCGACGGCCAGCCCTCGCGTCGCGTCGTCCAGTCGGCGATCGATGCGCTGAAGGCAGTGTGGCACCGCGGCGCGGTCGATGCCGATGGCAAGACCGGCGACGGCGCCGGCCTGCACGTCGACCTGCCCGTGCGCTTCTTCGACGATGCGATCGCCGCCGGCGGCCACCGCGTCCTGCCGAACCGGCTCGCGGTCGGCATGGTCTTCCTGCCGCGCACCGATCTGGGCGCGCAGGAGGCCTGCCGCACGATCGTCGAGTCCGAGATCATCGAGGCCGGCTACACCATCTATGGCTGGCGCCAGGTGCCGGTCGACGTGTCGGTCATCGGCATGAAGGCGCAGGCGACGCGCCCCGAGATCGAGCAGATCATGATCGCAGGCCCGCAGCCGGACGCGATGGACGCCGCCGAGTTCGAGAAGGAACTCTATCTCGTCCGCCGCCGGATCGAGAAGGCAGTGATCGCCGCGCAGATCAGCGGCTTCTACATCTGTTCGCTGTCGACCCGCTCGATCATCTACAAGGGGCTGTTCCTCGCCGAGAGCCTGTCGGACTTCTATCCCGACCTCAAGGACGAGCGCTTCACCAGCCGCGTCGCGATCTTCCACCAGCGCTATTCGACCAACACCTTCCCGCAATGGTGGCTGGCCCAGCCGTTTCGTTGTCTTGCCCATAACGGCGAGATCAACACGATCCGCGGCAACAAGAACTGGATGCGCAGCCACGAGATCAAGATGGCGAGCATCGCGTTCGGCGAACGCTCGGAAGACATCAAGCCGGTGATCCCGGCCGGCGCGTCGGACACGGCTGCGCTCGACGCGGTGTTCGAGGCGATCTGCCGCTCGGGCCGCGACGCGCCGACTGCCAAGCTGATGCTGGTGCCCGAGGCGTGGGACGAGGCGACGCCCCAGAACCATCTGTCGATGTACAAGTATCTCGCCTCGGTGATGGAGCCGTGGGACGGCCCCGCCGCGCTGGCGATGACCGATGGCCGCTGGGCGGTTGCCGGCGTGGACCGCAATGCGCTCCGCCCGCTGCGCTACACCCAGACCAGCGACGGCCTGCTGATCGTCGGCTCCGAGACCGGCATGGTCCAGATTCCCGAATCGACCGTCATCGCCAAGGGCCGGATGGGCCCGGGCCAGATGATCGCGGTCGATCTCGACCAGGGCGTGCTGCTTGGCGATCTCGAGATCAAGGACCGGATCGCCGACGAGCATGACTATGCCGGCATGATCGGTGAGTTCATCACCGTTGCCGACCTGCCCGAGCCCGGGGCCCAGCCGCTGCGCTTCGAGCGCGCCGAGCTCACCCGCCGCCAGGTCGCGGCGGGGCAGACGCTCGAGGACATGGAGCTGATCCTCGCCCCGATGGTCGAGACCGCCAAGGAAGCGATCGGCTCGATGGGCGACGACACGCCGCTCGCCGTGATCTCGGACAAGCCGCGCCTGATCAGCCAGTTCTTCCGCCAGAATTTCTCGCAGGTCACCAACCCGCCGATCGACTCGCTGCGCGAACGCCAGGTGATGACGCTCAAGACGCGCTTCGGGAACCTCGCCAACATACTCGACGCCGATGGCGGTGGCTCGAAGGTGCTGGTGCTCGAGAGCCCGGTGCTGACCAATGGCGACTGGGAGCGGCTGCGCGCCTATTTCGGCAGCCAGAGCGCCGAGATCGACTGCACCTTCCCGGCAAACGGCACGGCCGAGGATCTGCGCGAGGCGATCAAGCGCATCCGCTATGAAGCCGAGCAGGCGGTCCGCGCCGGCTGCACCGAGCTGTTCCTCACCGACGAGCATGTCTCGGCCGACCGCGCCGCGATCGCCGGCGTGCTGGCGGCGGCGGCGGTGCACACGCACCTCGTCCGTCGTGGCCTGCGCTCCTATGCCAGCGTCAATGTCCGTTCGGCCGAGTGCCTCGACACGCATTACTACGCCGTGCTGATCGGCGTCGGCGCGACCACGGTGAACGCCTATCTGACCGAGGCTTCGATCGCCGATCGCCAGGCCCGCGGCCTGTTCGGCGACATCGGCATCGAGGAGTGCCTCAAGCGCCACCGCAAGGCGATCGACGAGGGCCTGCTCAAGATCATGTCGAAGATGGGGATCGCGGTGATCTCCTCCTATCGCGGCGGCTATAATTTCGAGGCCGTCGGCCTGTCGCGCGCGCTGGTCAACGACCTGTTCCCCGGCATGCCCGCCAAGATCTCGGGCGAAGGCTATGCCTCGCTCCACCTCTCGGCGATGATGCGGCACGAGCTCGCCTATGACCGCGGCGTCGCGACGCTGCCGATCGGCGGCTTCTACCGCCAGCGCCACGGCGGCGAGACCCATGCCTATTCGGCGCAGCTGATGCACCTGCTGCAGACGGCGGTGTCGACCGACAGCTACTCGTCCTACATGGCCTTCTCGCGCGGCGTGCGCGATCTGCCGCCGGTCTATCTGCGCGACCTGCTCGAGTTCAACTTCCCCGACCAGGGCATCCAGATCGACCAGGTCGAGGCGATCACCGAGATCCGCAAGCGCTTCGTCACCCCCGGCATGTCGCTCGGCGCGCTGTCGCCCGAGGCGCACGAGACGCTGGCGATCGCGATGAACCGCATCGGCGCCAAGGCGGTGTCGGGCGAGGGCGGCGAGGACAAGGCGCGCTACACGCCGTACGAGAATGGCGACAATGCCAACTCGACGATCAAGCAGATCGCCTCGGGCCGGTTCGGCGTCACCGCCGAATATCTCAACGCCTGTGACGAGATCGAGATCAAGGTCGCGCAGGGCGCCAAGCCCGGCGAGGGCGGCCAGCTGCCCGGCTTCAAGGTCACCGAGTTCATCGCGAAGCTCAGGCATGCGACGCCCGGGGTGACGCTCATCAGCCCGCCGCCGCACCACGACATCTATTCGATCGAGGATCTGGCGCAGCTCATCTACGATCTGAAGATGATCAACCCACGCGCACGGGTCTGCGTCAAGCTGGTCAGCTCGGCGGGCATCGGCACGGTCGCCGCGGGTGTCGCCAAGGCGCATGCGGACGTCATCCTGGTCGCTGGCCATGTCGGCGGCACCGGCGCGTCGCCGCAGACTTCGGTGAAGTATGCCGGCACGCCCTGGGAAATGGGCCTGACCGAAGTCAACCAGACCCTCACCCTCAACGGCCTGCGCGGCCGGGTGAAGCTGCGCACCGATGGCGGGCTCAAGACCGGGCGCGACATCGTCGTCGCCGCGATCCTCGGTGCCGAGGAATATGGCATCGGCACGCTCAGCCTCGTGGCGATGGGCTGCATCATGGTCCGCCAGTGCCATTCGAACACCTGCCCGGTTGGCGTCTGCACCCAGGACGAGAAGCTGCGCGCCAAGTTCGTCGGCACGCCGGAGAAGGTCATCAACCTGATGACCTTCATCGCCGAGGAAGTCCGCGAGATCCTCGCGCGGCTGGGCTTCAAGAGCCTCGACGAGGTTATCGGCCGCACCGAGCTGCTCCGCCAGGTCAGCCGCGGCGCCGAGCATCTCGACGATCTCGACTTGAACCCGATCCTCGCCAAGGTCGATGCCGACGACGCCGAGCGCCGCTTCAGCCTGTCGACCTTCCGCAACGAAGTGCCCGACAGCCTCGATGCGCAGATGATCAAGGACGCCGCCCCGGTCTTCGCGCGGCGCGAGAAGATGCAGCTGACGTACAATGTGCGGAATACCCACCGTGCAGTCGGCACGCGGCTCTCGTCCGAGATCACCCGCTTGTACGGCATGTCGACGCTCGCCGACGGCCATGTCCATGTCCGCCTGCGCGGCTCGGCGGGCCAGTCGCTCGGCGCGTTCCTGTGCAAGGGCGTCACGCTCGAAGTGTTCGGCGACAGCAACGACTATGTCGGCAAGGGCCTGTCGGGCGGCGTCATCGTCGTGCGCCCGCTGGTCAGCTCGCCGGTCGAGAGCTGGCGGAACACGATCATCGGCAACACCGTGCTCTATGGCGCAACCTCGGGCCGGCTGTTCGCCGCCGGCCAGGCGGGCGAGCGCTTCGCGGTGCGCAATTCGGGCGCCGAAGTGGTGGTCGAAGGCTGCGGCGCCAATGGCTGCGAGTACATGACCGGCGGCACCGCGGTGCTGCTCGGCCAGGTCGGCATGAACTTCGGCGCCGGCATGACCGGCGGCATGGCCTTCGTCTATGACGAGGACGGCAGCTTCGAGGGACGCGCCAACCCGGAGAGCATCGTCTGGCAGCGGCTGTCTTCCGCGCATTGGGAGGCCAAGCTGCGCGGGCTGGTGGAGGCGCATGTCGCGGCGACCGACAGCAAATGGGCCGCCGGCCTGTTCGAGGATTGGGACCGTGCGCTCGGCCATTTCTGGCAGGTCGTGCCCAAGGAAATGCTGACGCGTCTGCCGGTGCCGCTCAACGACGACGCGCCGGAGGCGGTGGCAGCCGAATGACGTGACGGCCCGGTTCGCCCTGCTGATCCTGCGGGATTATCGGCGCGACTGGCCCGTGGCGCTCCTGCTGCTCGCGATCGGGGGCTTCTTTGTCTGGCTGGCCCGGGAAAGGCTGCCACGCCGGGAGGCGGCGCCCCTTGTGGTGACCGGCACCATCCGCGATCTTCGGCAGGGCCTGCCGTCCGGGGGCAAGTACACGCTTGCGCATGGCAGGGTCGCGGTGATCGACGTCGTGATGCCGGGTGGCGGCGTGCAGAGCTTCACCGGTGATCCGCGCCTGCTCGATCGCTGCCGCCGCGGCGATCCGGTGCGGCTCACCCGCTACACCAACAATCTCGGCACTGCGGGTTGGGCGCTGGGGGCCGATTCCTGTGGCGGCGGCGCGCGCTGAACGGCTCGTCGCAAGTCCCTGCATATCTGCCAAGTCTTTGTGATATAAGGCACGCATACCCGTTCGACTCCGGAGCGTACCATGCGTCTCGTCCTCACTGCCGCCTTGCTCTGCGCCGCCGCCACGCCGGCGCTCGCCCAGTCGCAGCAGCCGCCGTCCACGCGCGACAAGGCCGAAGCGCTCGCCAAGGCGCTCGACAATCCGTTCGTGCAGGAAGCCGCCGCCGCGATGCTGAGCAACTTCGCCGGCATCGTGCTCGATACCCGCGTCGGCCCGGCCGCCCAGTATCTCGATCCGACGATCGGCGAGCAGGACACACTGCGCGACATCCAGCGCCGCAACGATCCCGATTTCGAGAAGCGCTTCCACGCTGACGCGCGCCGCGCGGTGGTCGTGGCGGGCAAGCTCACCCAGGGCGCGCTCGAGATGCAGGATTCGCTCGATCAGACCGCCGCCCGCCTGCGCGCCGCGCTCGCGCCGCTGCGTGGGGCGCTCACCGCCAAATAGGGCTAGCCGATGATCGTCGCGCTCATTCGGGGCGGCGGCGGCAGCATCAGCATACCGAAGAACAGCGTCTTGGCGATGCGCTCGCCCAACGTCTCCGCAAGCATCGCTTCGTCGCGCTCCGCCGCCTCGCGCAGCAGCGCCCGCGCTTCCGCCGCATTCTCGCGCGCCACGCGGATCGGGATGCCGCCCAGCGCCAGCGTGATCGGGCAATCGGTCTGCACGTGACCGAGATTGGCGCCATAGGCGAGCATGCCGTGCCACGCGAACAGCGAGAGGATCACCAGCGCCTGGGGCTGGCTATAGGCGATCGCGACAGTGTCGAACGCGTCCTCTTCCATGCGGCGAGGTTCTCAAATGCACGTCTCGCCTGCAAGCGCTTTACGCGGGCGCATCCCGAGTCCTAAAGCGACCTCATGTGGCAGCTTTATCAATTCCCCCTGTGTCCCTTCTCGCGCAAGGTCCGGCTGCTGCTGGGCGAGAAAGGCGTCGGCTATGAGCCGGTGCGGGAATCGCCCTGGCTGCGGCGCGACGAGTTCCTCGATCTGAATCCCACCGGCCAGGTGCCCGTGATGGTCGATACCGAGCGCGGCGTGACGCTGATCGACTCGCAGGTGATCTGCGAGTTCTTCGAGGAGACGGTGAACAAGGCGCCGATGCTCAACGGCACCGCCACCGATCGCGCCGAGATCCGCCGCCTGGCGATCTGGTTCGACACCAATTTCTATGCCGAGATCACCGCGCCGCTGCTGCACGAGCGCATGCTCAAGCGCGTCGTCTACAAGCAGTCGCCCGATGGCCAGGCGCTGCGCAACGCGATGAAGGCGGCGGTCAACCATCTCGACTACATCGATTATCTGCTCGATCACCGCACCTGGCTGGCTGGCCCGACGATGAGCCTGGCCGACCTCGCCGCCGCGGCGCAGATCTCGATCGCCGACTATCTCGGTGGCATCGACTGGAAGAGCCACGAGCAGGCCAAGGGCTGGTACATCCGCATGAAGAGCCGCCCGAGCTTCCGCCCGCTGCTCAGCGAACGGATGGAAGGCATCCCGCCGCCCGCCGATTACGAGAAGCTGGACCTGTAGGCGGGAGCCTCGTGCCTTCTCATCGGTTCAATGGATCGAGGAGAAAGCGATGCTCGAACATCTTCCCCATTGGCTCGGCAAGGCGCTGAGTCCGCTGCGTGCCGGCGCCGACAAGCTGGCGATCGTCCGGCCCGAGCTGGCCGGCGCGGGGGTCATCCATCTCGCCAGCCCGGCCTTTGCCAATGGCGCGCGCCTGCCCGAGCGCTTCACCGCCGATGGCGAGGGTGTCTCGCCGCCGTTGTTCTGGACCGGCGTACCCGAAGGCACATCGCGGCTGGTGCTGATCGTCGAGGATCCCGACGCGCCGACGCCGCAGCCGGTGGTCCATGCGATCGTCTGGGGACTGCCGCTCGACGGCGATCTCAAGGAAGGCGAGATCCAGCCCGATGGCGCGGGCGATGCGGAGGGCGAGGATGTCGGGCGTAACAGCCGCTTCGCCGAAGGCTGGCTGCCGCCCGATCCCCCCAACGGGCATGGCGAGCATAATTACGCCTTCCAGATCTTCGCGCTGAGCGACGGCCCGGAACCCGGCGACAATCCCGGCCGCGGCGAGCTGCTGCGCGTGATGGAGGGACGGGTGATCGCCGCAGGGCTGCTCACCGGCACCTATTCGCGTGGCGAGGAAGCGCCGGTCGGGCCCGTGGGGAGCACCGCCGCAGCCTGAGCTTGCAATGTAGGATTTCGCATGATGTCGTCGAGCGGCCGGGCCCCTTCTCCCGGCCGCTCTTTGATTCGGTTGGAAAGATGATTTCCTAAACGCGTAACATAGTGTCGCACGCGCATAAAAAGGGCTTTTGGCGTATACTTTGTGTACTTTGAACCCTGTACTCAGCCGTTCACGATCGTCCCGCCATTGGGGTGTAGCACCTGGCCGGACATGTAGCTGGCGTCGTCGCAGGCGAGGAACAGGAAAGCCGGAGCCACTTCATTGGGCTGGCCGGGCCGTCCCATCGGCGTGTTCTCGCCGAAATGCGCGAGCTTTTCCGGGCTGGCGCCGCCCATCGGGTTGAGCGGGGTCCAGATCGGCCCCGGTGCGACGGCGTTCACGCGGATGCCCTCGCCGACCAGGTTTTCGGACAGGCTGCGGGTGAAGGCGGTGATCGCGCCTTTGGTGCTCGAATAGTCGAGCAGCTCCTTCGAGCCCTGGTACATGGTGACCGAGGTGCAGTTGACGATCGCGGCGCCCTTTTTCAGGTGCGGGCGCGCCGCCTGGGTCAGGAAGAACATCCCGAAGATGTTGGTCTGGAAGGTGCGGCGCAGCTGCGCCTCGGTGATGTCGGTGATGTCCTTGTCGGGATGCTGCTCGCCGGCATTGTTCACCAGGATGTCGAGCTTGCCGAACCGGTCGATCACCCGGGCGATCGCCTGGTCGCAGAAGCTCTTGTCGCCGATATCGCCCGAGATGGTCAGCGCCTGGCGGCCTTCGCCGCGGACGATCTCGGCGGTTTTCTCCGCGTCGTCATGCTCGCAGAGATAGAGAATGGCGATGTTGGCGCCCTCGCGCGCATAGAGCGCGGCGACGGCGCGGCCGATGCCGCTGTCGGCGCCGGTGATCAGCGCGACCTTGCCCTCAAGGCGGCCGGAGCCGGGATAGCGCGGCTCCCATTCGGGTTTGGGTTCGAGCGCGGCCTCATGTCCGGGCAACGCGTCTTCATGGATCATCTCGGCGGTTTCACTCATGGCATCCTCCTGGAATACCTTGGGAAACCGGTGTTGGCAGCGCGGGTTCCGCTGCCGGGCCGCCGCCGGGGCGGCCTGCAGGGTCAGCCGATCAGGCTGGAACCCTGCATGCCGCTGGCGGCGATCATCGTTGCGGTGAGGGCGAAGGACGCCACACCGACCATCAGGCTGCGTATCATGCCTATCCTCTCCCTTCCGTCAGTTCCGCCGCGGATCACGCGATCGGAACCACGGGGGCCGAGAAGAGCACGATGGCATAGGTGAAGAGGACGGCACCGACGACGGCGACACTGTGCTGAAGCGAGCTGATGCGGACGGACATTGTATTTACTCCCTGTGCTTCGGCTTGCCGGACCATCCGGCTACCCGATGCCAGATACTTTGCAGGGAGCGTGCCAGTTTTCTAAGTGCTTGATTTTGCTAGGGGTGGGTTAGAAAGTTACGCGCGGTTGGGAAATTTCACGCCAAGCAATGGTGTGATTTCCCAATCATAAGCGGACAGTCGCTGTCCGATTCCGGTCAATCGACGCGGATGCAGTTCCGGCCGCCATTCTTGGCGAGGTAGCAGAGCTGGTCGGCGCGGTGGAACACAGTGCCGAACACTTCGCCTTCCACGGCGGGGCTCAGGCCGGCGGAGAAGGTGATCTCGCCGAGCGGGGCGTCGGTCTCGCGGAGCCGGTAGCGCTTGGCGGAGACGGCGATGCGGGCGCGTTCGAGCACTTCGCGGGCGGCCTTGAGGTCGATGCCGGTGAACAGGACGACGAACTCCTCGCCGCCATAGCGCGCGACGAGATGGCCCTTGCAGGTCTCCGACAGCGCTTCGCCCAGCGCCTTGAGCACGCGGTCGCCGACGACATGGCCGAACCGGTCGTTGACCGACTTGAAGTGGTCGACGTCGCACACCGCCATGGCGATGCGCTTGCCGGCGGTGGCGGCACTGGCATAGGCCTCTTCGAAGGCGCGGCGATTGGGCAGGCCGGTCAGCGGGTCCTTGCGAGCGTTGTCGCGCGCTTCCTCGAGCTTGGTGCGCAGCTCGCTCGCTTCCTTGGTCGCGGTCTCGAGTCGTTCCTCGGCATAGCGGACGCGCTCGAGCATCGTCGCGGTCAGCCGGGTGACTTCGAGGTCGTCGCCGCCCGAGCGGCGCATCGCCTGGGCGCTCGCCTCGAGGTCGCGGCCAAAATCCTTGGCATCGGCGCGCATCGCGGTGACGATGTCCTGGAAGCCCTCGACCTGCATCTGGGTCTGGGCGACCAGGCCCTGGGCCTTCTCGATGGTGGCGGTCGGCGTGCCCGCGGTGGGGGCATCGCAGCCCAGCGTCTCGATGTCGCGCCGGGTCAGGCGGACGCCGCCATCGGTGAGCGCGTGCACGGCGCGGGCCAGCGGCCCCTCCGGATTGGCGAGGAGCTGATAGGCAAAGGCATAGTTCGCGGGATCAGGGTCGAGCCGCTGATCCACCAGGAACTCACCGATACGGTCGTACAGGCTTCGCGCGGCCTGGGAACCGCTTGCCACCCGAACGGCCTTGGCCGCGACCATCTGCTTCAATTCCTCACCAGAAGGTTGTTCAGGCGGCGCTGGTCCGCAACGCCGTCTTCCCGAGCGGGTTTAAGGCCCAACTGCTAACATCCGGTGATCAAAGCTTGTGGACTCGTGAAAATATCGCGACCGGGCCCAGTGCCGGATCAGTGTTTGTGCGCAGCCTTGTACTTCTGTACCGCCGCCAGCGTCAGCTTGATGTGATCGGCCGGGCTCATGTTCGAATGGGCGAAGATGATCTTGCCGTTCGGTGCGATAACGTAACTAGTGCGGCTGGTGATCTTGGTCGCGGTACCGTCCGGCTTGGTCAGCAGTACGTCGTACTTCTTGATGATGTCCGGGCTGGCAGCGGCAACGGCGAACTTTCCGGCGCATTTCTCGGCCGAGAACGCTTCGAGCTTGTCGATATTGCCTGCGGTCATCCCGATCACGCTGGCGCCGGCCTTCTGGAAATCGGGTAGCGCCTCGGCAAAGGCATGCGCTTCGGCATTGCAGCCTTCGGTGAAGGCAGCCGGGAAGAAATAGAGGACGACCGGGCCCTTCTTGAGCGCGGCCTTGAGGTTCACCGTGAACGGCTTGCCCGCCATCGCGCCGGGCGCAGTGAAGTCGGGAGCGGCCTGGCCGGTGTTGAGCGCGGCGGTGGCCGGCACGGCGAGAGTCAGGGCAGCAGCGGCGATCAGCAATTTGCGCATGGCGATCCTCCTAATTGGTCCTCGCCGGGCAGGCCTAGCGCGTCAGCGCGATGCCGATCCGGGCATGGGTGTCGTTCTTGCGATAGTCGTCCAGTGCCTCGCCATAGCCGGTGAAGGCCTGACCGAAGATATAGAAGCCCACGCCCTTCGCAATCCGGGCGAGCGGATAGGAAACGAACAATTCGGCGCCGCCCTTGCCCGTCTGGAAATTGCCGCGGCCGGTGAGCGACAGCTTCAGCCCGTCCTGCTGGCCGATCGCCGCGGTGAGGCTGGTATAGCCGAAATAGTCCTTCACATCGGGCGCGGTGCCGAGCTGGCCGACATAGAACCAGGCCTGGGGCGCGACATCGAGATGCCAGTCGCCGCCCAGGTCGAAGCGCTTCTCGGCGCGCAGGAACACGCGGTTGAGATCGACCGAGTCGGCCACGCCGCGCCCGTTCGAGTCGTGCCGATAGCCGAGCGCGACCTTGGTGGTCTCGTCGAAGGGAATGTCGGCATAGATTTCGGGGCTGTAATTGGTCGAGCGGAACGGGCCCGACGGCTCGTTCAGCGCCCAGAACATCGTCTGGGTATAGGCGAAGCGCAGGTTGCCGAGCTTGAGCGGCGCCTTCTCGCTGAACGGGCGGAAGGCGAAGCTGACCTGCAGCTTGCCGCCCGAATCGTTCATGCCGAACGCGCCATAGATCGGCTCGTGCGGCTCGAACCGGTCGGTGAACGCCGCCGAGCTGCCGGTCGCGCTCTGCACCACCGTCTCGCCCTCGGGCATGTCGGCGGCGGCATGCTGCTCGGCGGGCGGCACGGCGCGGCCGGCGACGCTGACCGGCACGTAGCGCGCCTTGGCGAAGCCGTGCGGCGCGACGGTGGCCAGCGGCCCCGGCGCACGCTCCAGCACCAGCCGGGTGCCGTCGACCGCGGTGATCTCGATCTGGCGCGGGCCGGCATCGGTGACGGCGACATCGCCTTCGTTGATCAGGAATACCTCGACGCCGCGCAGCGCCTCGGTTTCGGAGGCGGGCTGGGCGGGCACGGCGCGCAGGCTCTGCGCCGCCGCGGGCGTGGCGGCGAGCAGCGCGGCAGGGATCAGCAGGCGGCGCAGGGTCATCGGCGGGTGGAGTGACAAAGGTTTGTGACCTTGGCGAGTCAAAATCGGATCGCTAGGGGCTAGGCCATGCCCGTTAGCTCCGCAGACATCGCCCTCGCCGAACGCCTTGCCGATGCGGCGGGCGCAGCGATCCTCCCCTATTTCCGCGCCGAACATGGCCTCGAGGCCAAGGAGGACCAGTCCCCGGTCACGCTCGCCGACCGTGCCGCCGAGGAGGCGATGCGCAAGCTGATCATCGCCGAGCGACCGATGGATGGCATTCAGGGCGAGGAATTCGGGGTGCGCGAGGGCACCAGCGGCCGGGTATGGGTGCTCGACCCGATCGACGGCACCCGTGCCTTCATCGCCGGCCGCCCGATCTTCGGCACGCTGATCGCGCTGATCGAAGAGGGCTGGCCGCTGCTCGGCATCATCGATCAGCCGGTGACGAAGGAGCGCTGGCTCGGCGTGGCCGGCCGCCCGACCCTGTTCAACGGCAAGCCCGCCGAGACGCGCCGCTGCCGCGAGCTCAACCAGGCGATTCTCGCCACGACCTCGCCGGCCCTGTTCGGCGATGACCAGCTCCACGCCTTCGAGCATCTCGACGCGTCGGTGATGAGCGTGGTGCTCGGCGGCGATTGCTACAATTATGGCTGCGTCGCGAGCGGCTGGATGGACGTGGTGGTCGAGGCCGGGCTCAAGCTCCACGACTTCGCCGCGCTGGTGCCGATCGTCGAGGGCGCGGGCGGGCGGATGTGCGATTGGCAGGGCGACCCGCTCCATGCCGGGAGCAACGGCGAAGTGATCGCGGCGGGCGATCCGGCGCGGATCGACGACATCCTCGAGGCATTGGCCTGCCGCGGCGGGCACCACCACGACCACTGAAGCTGGGCGCCGCGAAGAATAAAGAGTCCGTTTCTGGAGTTGTTTCCGCCTGCCTCTTGCTGAAGTCGCGGCCGGCAACTGCAGCGGATATTTTAGCAGAGCTGCGCATTAATGACGGGACGCCGTAGGTGTAGATGGGCGCCTGTGCGCGAATAAAGGGCTGGAGCCGAGAATTTCGTTTCGCTTCCGCACTTTGATTGGCCCGGCACAACATATGTGAATTTGGGCGCGCGCCGAATGTTGTTGTCTCGAAAGGATGCGCTCTCCCGTGGCCAATCCGCTCGCCTATCGGCTCGAACAATATGCCCGGTTGTCGCCTGAGGACAGTGCGGCGCTCGACACGATGGCGTCGGGACCGCAGTACCGAATGGGCGCGCGGCAGGACATCATCCTGGAGGGCGAGCGCCCCAGCGTCGTGCGGCTGATCCTCGAAGGCTGGGCCTGCCGCTACAAGGTGCTGCCCGACGGCCGCCGCCAGATCATCGCCTTCTTCCTCCCCGGCGACCTGTGCGACCTGCACGTCTATGTGCTGCGCGAGCTCGATCACTCGATCGGCACGCTTACCGAGGTCCGCTATGTCGAAGTCACGCGCGAGCGGATCGACATGCTGACCACCCATTATCCGCGCGTCACCCAGGCGCTCTGGTGGGATTCGCTGGTGAGCGCGGCGATCCAGCGCGAATGGACAGTCAATCTTGGCCAGCGCGACGCGATCGAGCGGATGGCGCACCTGCTGTGCGAGCTGTTCTTTCGCCTGCGGGCCGTGAAGATGA
>Ga0164294_10000954_pt1 | contig 27359 bp, 20 predicted proteins | sample GEODES005metaG_FD_111479 | JGI IMG/M metagenome (GOLD analysis project Ga0164294, IMG submission 111479) | Oligotrophic lake water microbial communities from Sparkling Lake, Wisconsin, USA - GEODES005 metaG | ecosystem: Environmental > Aquatic > Freshwater > Lake | place: USA: Sparkling Lake...
GACGGGGCGGGCTCGCGCAGGCCGCGGCCGGCCAGCCGGGCCGTGCTCTGCAGGGCGTCTTTCACCAGCCTTCGAAGCATGTCCACCTCAGCCTGGGGTGCCGTATCCCGGCCTCGACGCGCCGCCGGTCAGCGGCGCGCAAAGCGCTTCCAGCTCGAGACCGGCAAGAGGGCCAGCCGGCGGCGCTTTACGGTGGCTGGGGTCATGGCGTAGGCCCAGGCCGGCCGGGGGCCGTTGCGCGCGATCACCTCGGTGACGACGCGATCGTAGAGGCCGGCGTCGACCCCCTCAAAGACGTCGAGCACCCGCAGCAGGCTCTCGTCGACCTCGCGAAAGAGCATGCCCTCCACCGGCCCGGCCGCCGCGTCGAGCACCAGGACCGGGTAGCCGGCGGGGTGCAGGTAGAGCCGGCCCTTCGCCGTCGCCGGCTCGCCGGGCAGGGCCGCGAGGAAGCCGTCGTTGGCCTCGCCGGGCAGCAGGGTGCCGTAGACGAAGAGCCCAGGTCGCGGCGCGCTCATGGCCGCGCGGCCTCGGCCGCCGACTCCAGCCAGATGGCGAAGCGGTCGGCCAGCGCGCAGAGGCCCTCGTAGACCGGCGCCGCCTCGGGGTCTTCTTGGAGGCGCGCGAAGAGGTTCTCTTCGAGGAGCACGAGCCGGCCTACGCGAACGCTGATCCCGAGCGCGCGGCTCACCCGCTCCAGCTCTCCGCTCGTGAGGCTGCGGCCGGGCCGGCGGAAGAGCAGCCAGCCCTGGGCGTCGCAGAAGTCGGCGAAGACGGTGCTGAGCGAGCCGAGCGGGCGCGCCCGCAGGCGAACCAAGGGCCCGGCCGGGTGCCGCTCCACGCGCAGTTGGGCTTCGGGTCGCCGGGCCAGGGTGAGCAGCCCCCCCAGCATCCCGAGGGCCGGGCAGCAGCCGAGCGCCCGCTGACGCAGGCTGAACTGGTCGGGGATCACGCTGGGCAGCGCCTCTCCGGGGTGCAGCAGGCCGCCATGCACGCGGATGCGCGGGCTCAGGGCGTCGGGCGGGCGCACCGCGAGGGGGCTCTGCTTGAGGCGCCGCAGCAGCGTGTTGGCCGCTGGCAGGCCGCCGCTCAGCTCGCGGAGGGAGCCCGGCATCGCCAGGGGCAGGCCGGGGGTGTCGAGCACCTCCAAGAAGGGGGCGTCGGTGATCGGCAGAGCGGGACCGGCCACCCCCGCCCGCGGGAGCTGACGCAGCGAGGCGCCGACGATCAGCTCGGCGAGGGCCTCACCGACGTTGGCGGCGCTGAGGGGCTGGCCAAAGACGCGCAGATCCCAGGCCCGCACCCAGGCCGGCGCGGGCAGGGTGGGCTGGTTGGCGGCGAGGGATTCGAGGCGTGCGCGGTAGATCGGCTCGGAGAGGGCGACCAGCAGCCCATCTCCGGCGACCAGACGCCGCGAGGCGGCCCCCGGGGTGGCCACGAGGCGATCGCCGATCCGTTGGGCGTCGCCGCGCAGCCCGGCCATCTCGGCGTAGCTGCCCAGGCCGCTCTCGCCGGCCCCGGCCTCGTCGAGCAGGGCGCGCAGGTGGTGGTTGGCCAGCTCGCCCTGATCAAGCAGCGCGTCCAAGAGCCGCGCGTAGAGGTCGGGGTTGTGCTCCGGCCCGGCGGCGAGGTTCACCGGTAGGGGCCCTTCGGCGTCGGGATCGGCGCTGGGAAAGGGCAGCTCCAGCTGCACCGCGGGGGGGCCGGGCTTGCGGGTGGGGCGGGTGGCCGGGGCGACGAGGCTGACCAGGGCGCTGGCCCGCCGCCGGGCGGTGGACTCGGCCAACTCGGGGTCGAGGCGCTGCACGAGGGCGAGAGCGGCCTCTACCGTGGGCGGCCCCTCGGCGATCAGCTCGGCGGCGACGCTGTTTCGGCGCACGGCCTCGGCGTAGAGGCCCCAGCGGCGGTTGGGGGCCGCGTAGGCCAGCTCCAGGCCCCAGCGGCTCAGGCGGGGCTCGGCCTCCACGCTCAGCAGGCCCAGCCACTCGGCGGCCTGCAGATAGTAGAGCACCGTGCGGGGCTCGACCTCCAAAACCTCGGCCAGGGCCGGCGCCCGACGCACGCCGCCGGCTACGAGCCCGATCAGGCGCAGCAGGAGGCGTGGGTTGTTGGCGTTGGGCAAGGCGTCGGCCTTGCTCCGGGGGCTGGTCACAGGGGGCGCGGATCCTTCATCCATTACCTTAACCATATGATTGACAGCGTGCGACCGCCGCCCTAGAGTCGAGCGCCTGGAGGAAGGCAATGTCTCGCGTGGCCCGGCGGATCTCGATCGCACCCATCCGGGCCCTGGCAACGCCGCCCTCGGAGACGGGAGTCTTGGTGGAGCAACGAAGCTTGGACACCGCCCTGCGCGGCAAGACCGCCCGCCGCGTCCGCGCGACCCTGCGGCGCATGGAGCCGGTGGTGGTGCTGGCCCCGCGTTGGGGCGCCACCACGCAGTTCCTCGAAGACCTCGCCCTCGATCTGGCCGTCGGCGAGCCGGCGATCGGCTGTCGCACCGTCAGCTTCCGGCCGATCAAGGGCCGCAGCCTCACCGAGGCCTGGCTCTTCACCCTGCACATCTTCGGCCAGTTGGGGCACCGCGGCTGGCGCCCCTCCGCGCTGCCGACGGTGGTCGATCGGCGGGGCTTTCGCTGGGCCCTCGACCAGCTCCTCGAAGAGGCGCACAAGACCAGCCGGCACCGGGTGGCCCTGCTCGCTCATGAGGCCGAGCACCTGCCGATGGAGATCGTCGAAGACATCGGCGCCGTCTGGACCGAGTACCTCGACCGCCACCCCGAGGCCCGCCGCTGCGCGATCCTGCTCTCGGGCACGGCCTCGGAGCGCTGGCTCACCCTGGGCGGCGCCCCGCGCATCGAGCTCACCGACTATGGCGAAGAAGAGGCCGTGGCGGCGATCGTCGGCCGGGCGGGGCCCATCCCGGTGCGCCAGGCCGAGCTGGCGGCCCGCTTCAGCGGCGGCATCCCCGGCCTCGTCGAGTCCTTTGGCAAGCAGGGCCGTGCTCTCGGGCGCCTGCCGGTCAAGCGCGAAGAGCTGATGGCCAGCCTGGGGCCGCTGGCCGACGAGATGCGCGGCGCCGTCGACATCGTCGCCGCCCATGATGAGCTGTCCGATCGACTCAGCCTGTTACTGCATGGCGAGCCGGTCGCCGCCGACGAGCAGCTCGACACGCCGCTGGTGCTCGCCGGGCTGGCCCGCCGGGTCCGCGGGACCGAGGGGGCCCAGGTGATGCTGCGGGCGCCGGCCATCGCCGCCCTGGTGGGCTGAGCCGGGCTTAGAGCGGCTCTTCGTCGGGGTTGTGCCAGCAGACGCGGTTTCGGCCGGTGCGCTTGGCGCGGTACAGCGCCCGATCGGCCTGCTCCAGCAGATCTTCGCCGTCGGCGGGGCGGGTGGCGATGGTGGTGGTGCCGCCGACGCTGATTGTGCAGGGGATGGCGTGGCTGCCCACGATCACAGTGGCCTTCTCCACCGCCATCCGCATGCGATCAGCGACGATCTGGGCTCCGGAGCGGCCGGTGCGTGGCAGCAGCACGCCAAATTCTTCGCCGCCGAGGCGGGCGACCCGGTCCATCGTGCGGGTGACCCCCTGGATGCGCCGGGCGACCGCGACCAGCACCTGGTCACCGGCCGGGTGGCCGTAGGTGTCGTTGACCTTCTTGAAGAAGTCGATGTCCAGCATCAACACCGAGAGCGGCGTGCCTTTTTCGGCGGCGGACTGCACCTCAGCGGCGAGGCTGCGGTGAAAGGTGCGCCGGTTGTCGAGGTCGGTGAGCGCGTCTTTGCTGGCCATCTGCATCAGGCGCCGGTTGTGCTCTTCGAGGCGCCGGGCCTCGGCCTGCTGCTGATCGAGGGCGCGACGAAGCTGGGACTCGCGGGCCTCTTCCTGGTCGGAAAGCTGCTGCATCGCCTGCTCGGCCTCGGCCAGGATCTCGTCGAGGTCGGGCTGGGTGCGCACGCTGATGTCCAACTCGGCGGCGATCTCCATCATCCGCTTGGCCACCTCGTCGAGGATCGCCGAGAGGGGCAGGTTGATTTTGAGCTTCGACAAGGCTGAGGCGGCCTGGGCCATACACTGGTCTTTGGGCTCGGCTTGCACCACATCGGCGATCAGGTCGGCCGCGTAGCCGATCCAGGTGAGCAGATCCTGACGGGTCTCGATGCGCGCCGGCGGCTGGTGGTGGCGGGCCATCGCCTGGGCCACCTCTTCGGGCAGGATCCCGGCGAGGGGCGAGGCCGCCAGCTCATCGTAGTGGGTGGCCGAGCAGAGCACGCGCTCGGCCTCGGCGCGGGTGCGGCCGGCCTTGTTGCGCAGGTTGTCGAGCACCGGCGCCGCGGAGGGAAATCGCACCGCGAGGAGCAGGGTGCCCAGATCTTGGATGAGGCCGAGGGCGAAGGCCTCAAAGGTGTCGGGGTAGCGCACCTTCTCGGCGAGGATCTGCGCTGCGGCGGCGCGGCGCACGTTGTCCTCCCAAAAGCGGGTGGTGTTGAAGCTGCCGGCGGTGACGCCCGCGACGGCGGCCCGCATGCTGTAGGTGATGGCGTGGGCCCGCACCGCCCGGGCGCCGAGGCGCATCACGGCGGCGGGCACGCTGCGAACCGCCTCCCCACCGGCAAAGCGGGCGGAATTGCCGATGCGCAGGAGCTCCAAGGTGAGCCCGGGATCATGCGCGCAGACGGCCCCAAGGTCGCGCAGCGACTTCTCGGGATCGCCGGCGATGCGGATCACCTGGGCCAGCGAGGCCGGCGGTGAGGGCAACGAGAAGGCGCGGCTGGTCGAGAGCAGAGAGGGCGCCGAGCGGCCCGAGTACATCGCAAACTCCAAACGCGGTGGGTCCTGTTCGGCCCCGGGGCGCGGGCCTTGAGGGAGCCATGCCCCATCCCGCCGAGGGGCGCCAGCCCCGCCGAGCGGACAGCGGTTGACCTCGGCCGACCGGGTCAGGGACCGGTGCGGGGTTAGGCAGGGCGGGCCCGCTGACCGCGCCGCCCGGAGGCCGCTATGTCCGCCCCTTCTTCTTCTCCGTCGACCGAGCCCGCCGAGGGCGCCCAGGCGCGCATCCTGGCCCTCACCGCCGAGCTGAATCGACACAATCACCTCTACCATGTGCTGAATCAGCCTGAGATCGACGATCGCGCCTACGATCTTCTCTACCGCGAGCTCGAAGGCCTGGAGGCCGCCCACCCCACCCTGGCCCGGCCCGACAGCCCCACGCGGAGGGTCGGCGGGCCGCCGGTCTCCGAGCTGCGGCCCTTTCCCCACCGCGTGCCGATGCTCTCGCTCAGCAACGCCTTCTCCGACGAGGAGCTGCGCGACTTCGAAGAGAAGCGCGATGACCGCGGCAGCCTGCGCGGCGGCCTGCGCTTCTTGCTGGCCCGCGACGGCGGCGCCTCGCCCGATCCGCTGCGCTACTGCGTCGAGCCCAAGCTCGACGGCCTCGCGATCGAGCTGGTCTACGAGGGCGGCGTGCTCACCGGTGCCGGCACCCGGGGCGACGGCGAGGTGGGCGAGGACGTCACCCATACGGTCCAGACCATTGGTACCGTGCCCCTGCGCCTGCAGGCCGGCGCGCCGGACTACCTCTCGGTGCGCGGCGAGATCCTCTTCGACCTCGCCGGCTTCGAAGAGATGAACCGCAAGCGCGAGGCCGCGGGCGAGAAGACCTTCGAAAACCCGCGCAACGCCGCCGCCGGCACCCTGCGCCAGCTCGATCCCAGCGCGGCGCGCGGCCGGCCCTTGATCTTCTTCGCCCACTCGGCCGGCGAGGGCATCGGCGCCGACGAGGCCCCCACCCACAGCGCCCTGCTCGCCCGCCTCAGCGCCATCGGCCTGCCGGTGAACCCCCGAAACACCGTGGTGGACGGTATCGACGGCGTCATCGCCGCCATCGCCGCCCTGGGCGAGGCCCGGCAGACCCTGCCCTACGAGATCGACGGCGCCGTGGTCAAGGTCGATGACCGGGCGCTGCAAGATCGCATCGGCTGGGTGACCCGCAGCCCCCGCTGGGCCCTGGCCTTCAAGTACCCGCCGCCCCGCGTGCACACCGTGCTGGAGCGGGTCGACTTCGGCGTTGGGCGCTCGGGCGTGGTGACGCCGGTGGCGGTGCTGCGGCCGGCCCGGGTCGGCGGCGTCACCGTTCGCAACGCCACCCTGCACAATGAGCACCAGATGCGCAACAAGCCCGAGTACCTCGGCGGGCTGCGCATTGGCGACACGGTGGAGATCCTGCGGGCCGGCGACGTCATCCCGCGGGTCGAGGCGGTGGTGGACGATGGCAACCGCGCCGATCGGCCGCTGGCCGCCTTCCCCGCGGGGTGCCCGGTCTGCGGCCACGCCCTGCGGCGCGACGAGGGGGGCGCCGATCCCGAGAAGGCGGCCTGGCGCTGCCCCAATCGCCTCGGCTGCCGGGCCCAGGTCGAGGCCGGCCTGCAGCACTTCGCCAGCCGCCTCGCCATGGACATCGAGGGCCTGGGCGAGAAGCTCGTGGCCCAACTCGTCGCCCGCGACAAGGTGCGCCGGCCCTCGGACCTCTACGCGCTCGACGCCGCCAGCCTCGCCGGCCTCGATCGCATGGGCGACAAGTCAGCCCGCAACCTGATCGAGGCCATCGCCGCCAGCAAGGATCGGCCCCTGGAGCGCTGCCTCTACGCCCTGGGGGTGCCCCAGGTGGGCGAGTCCACCGCCCGCGATCTGGCCCGGCACTTCGGCAGCATCGACGCGATCGCCCAGGCCGATGAGGCCGCGCTGACCGCGGTCTTCGGCGTGGGCGCCGAGGTGGCGCGGCAGGTGGTGGCCTTCTTCGCCGAGCCCGGAAACCGCGATGAGCTGGGCCGCCTCCAAGAGGCCGGCCTGCGCTTCGTGCCGCCGCCGCGCGAGGCCGCCGTGGCCACCATCGCCGGAGTGGCGGGAAAGAGCTTCGTGCTCACCGGCACCCTGCCCACCCTCTCTCGCGATCAGGCCGGGGCGCGCATCCTCGCCGCGGGCGGCAAGGTGGCCGGCTCGGTCTCCAAGAAGACCGACTATGTGGTGGCCGGCGAGGCGGCGGGCTCCAAGCTGGAGAAGGCCCAGCAGCTGGGGCTCCGCATCCTCTCCGAGGCCGAGCTGCTGGCGCTCCTGGACGGAGGTTCTCCGTGAAGCGGCTCCACCTGCGCATCTGGGGCAAGGTCCAGGGCGTGTACTACCGGGCCAGCGCCGCTGCTGAGGCCGAGCGCCTGGGCCTCTCCGGTTGGGTGCGCAACCGGCGCGACGGCACGGTGGAGGCGGTGGGGGAGGGGAGCGCCGAGGCCCTGCAGGCCTTCGTGGCCTGGTGTCAGCGAGGCCCGCCGATGGCCCGGGTCGACCATGTCGAGCAGCACGAAGAAGAGCCGGCGGGCCTGCCGGCAGGAGCCTTTGATGTCCGACCCACGGCCTAGCTTGTTGCTTGGGGCGCTCTGCGCCTGCGGCGTCACCGAAGGCGAGGAGCCCGTGCTGCTCGACCGCTACGTCGAGGCCCTGGCCGCCTCCACCGCCGAGGTGGCCGCCCCCGCGGTCTGGAGCGGCCTCGTGCTGGGCGGGGTCGCGGTGGAGCTCTGCCAGCGGCGGGAGCAGGGCGGCGGGGAGCCTTGGGTGCTCGGCGCCGCCCCGCCCCTGCACGAGGAGCTGATCCGCGCGCTGGGGGAGCCGGTGGTGGCCGCGGTGGACGATCAGGCGGGCGCCTTTTCGGCCCTGCTGAGCGGCGTGACCCTGGGGGGGCCCGAGGGCGCGCTGCGCCTCTCCAGCAGCCCGGGCGCCGTCGCATTAGAGGTGCAGGGCGTCGTGCTCAACGCCGTGGAGGGCGGTGCGGTGGTCGCCACCGCCGATCTGGCGGTCGCCAGCGGCTGCCTGCCCGGCGCCAACCTCGTCAGCGGCTCGCTGCGGCGCACCGATGGCCTCGGCCGCGAGTCGCAGCTCGTCTTTCCGGCCAGCGCCGGGCTCGACGCGGGGCTCGCGATGAGCAGCCTGCACCCCTACCTGCCCCAACAGGGCAGCCTGGGTTGGAGCGGCGTGCTGGAGGGCGAAGACCGCAGCCTGCTCGCCGATGACGCTGCGAAGATCGAGCTCACAGAGGAGGAGGGCTCAGCCCTGCCCCTCGCGGTCTGGCCCGTCCTCGTCGAGGGGAGCGCCTGGCAGGCCGCCGTCGAGCTGGAGCTCGGCCTCTGAGGCGCGACGCCGGCCCCGGTGCAGGCCGAGGGGGTAGCGCAGGCTCTTCAACATGCCGAGGAGTGCGGCCAGCTCGGTCTGATCGGGGCGGGCCCGCCCGAGCAGGCGGGTGAGGGTGCCGGACACCTGCTCGGGGCTGCGCCCGTCGAGGTAGCCGGTGTGCTGCAGCAGCTCCAGGGCCTCATCGACCACCCGGGCGCGCATCTGCACCGGCGCGAGGGGCGACGGCGCGGCGACCGGCTGGCGGCCGGCCTGGGCGGCCATCAACATGCCGGCCACCAGGGTCACCGACTGGCCGAGGTTGACGCTGGCGTGCTCGGCGGTGGGCAGCACCAGGATGGCGTCGGCCTGCTCCAGGTCCTCGTTGGCCAGCCCGGCGTCTTCGGGGCCGAAGACGATGGCGGTGGGCACGGGATCGTCGAGGAGCTGCTCACAGAGCTGCCCAGGCCCCCAACGCGGCCAGGGCCAGCGCCGCCAGCGGCCCGAGGTGCCGATCACCCGGCCCATGTCGGCCACGGCCTCGGCGACCGTGCCGACGATCTGGGCGCCGTTGATGATGGCGTGGGCATTGGGCGCCAGCCAGCGCGCCCGCTCGGGATCAAAGCCCACCGGATCGACCAGCGTGAGGCCGCCGAGGCCGTGGTTGGCGATGGCCCGAGCCGCCGTGCCGATGTTCGGCGGCTGTTGGGGGCGCACCAGCACCACGCGGACGTGGTGCAGGCCTTCAGCCACGCGAGAAGAGGCTCTTGAACCAGGCGGCGATGCGCGCGAAGAAGCCCTGCGGCTCGACCTTGGCGGGGACCTGGGCCTTGAGCGCCTCGGCGGCAGCCTTGGCCTCGGCGGCCTCGCGGGCGGCGGCCTGGATGCGCGCCTCTTCGGCCTGGCGGGCCTCGTTGGCCTGTCGCGCCTTCTCGGCGGCGATCATCTCGGCCGTCAGCGTCGGCATCTGCTGGGTGGGGTTCTCCACCGAGATGTCGTCGCCGTCGACGTTCTGGCTGTTGCCACCCAGGCTCGGCTGGAAGGCCGACTGAACGGGCATCAGCATTGGCGGAGGCTCGACCGCCTTGCTCTCTTCTTCTTTGCCGCCGCGTGAAGTGACCTTGGTGGTGGGCTTGCCGCCCTGGCTGAGCTTGAGCGTGGACTCGACCGTGGCGTTGGTCTCCTTGTCGCGGGCGGTGAGGTTGAGGATGCCTTCCGAGTCGATGTGGAAGGTGACCTCGATCTGCACCTGGCCCTTGGCCGCCGGGCGGATGCCCGAGAAGACAAAGGTGCCCAGCAGCTCATTCTCGGAGACCAGTCGGCTCTCGCCCTGGTAGATCCGCAGCATGATCGACTTCTGGTTCTCTTTGCTCGTGGTCAGCGTGCGGGTCTTGTAGTCGGGCAGCGGCTGGTTCTTCTGGAAGAGGACGTGCATCGTCCCGTCGACCTTGTTGATGCCGATGGGCATCGGCAACACGTCGAGCAGGGTGACGTCGGACTCCGCCGCGCCGGCCAGCGAGTAGGCCATGATGGCCGCGCCGATGCCGACCGCCTCATCGGGGTGGACGCCCTTGGAGGGCGGCCGACCCATCAGATCGGTGACGCGGCGCTGCACCAGGGGCATGCGCGACTGGCCGCCGACCAGCAGCACCTCGTCGATCTGCTCCTTGGCGGTGCCGGCCTCGCGGAAGATGCGCTCGCAGGTCTGGATGGTGCGGTCGACCAGGTCGGCGGTGAGGCCTTCGAGGTCTTCGCGCGAGATGTCCAGCTCGACATCGAGCCAGCCGGAGTCGCCCTTGGCGATCTGCGGGATGGCGATGCGCGCGCGGCTGACGGTGGACAGCTCGATCTTGGCCGACTCGGCCGCGTCGCGGATGCGCTGGATGGCCACGCGATCCCAGGCGAGGTCGACGTGGTACTTTTCGAGGAAGCGCTCCAGCACGAACTGCATCAGGCGGTCGTCGAAGTCCACGCCGCCGAGGAAGGTGTCGCCGCCGGTGGCGATGACCTCGAAGATGCGGTCTTTGATGTCGATGACCGAGATGTCAAAGGTGCCGCCGCCGAGGTCGTAGACGGCGATGCGCTGCGAGAGGTTGCGCCCGAGGCCATAGGCCAGGGCCGCCGCCGTCGGCTCGTTCAAGATGCGCAGCACCTTGAGATTGGCCATGCGGCCCGCGTTGCGGACGGCCTGCCGCTGCCGGTCGTTGAAGTAGGCCGGCACGGTGATGACGGCCTGATCGACCTCTTCACCCAGCGCGTCTTCTGCGACCTCCTTGATCTTCTTCAAGATCGCCGCGGAGATCTGCTCCAAGGTGAAGACCTGATCTTTCACCTTGATGAGGACTTCGTTGTTGTCCCCTTCGAGCATCTCGTAGGTGAAGATCTGCCGAACCCGATCAATGGTCTTGCTGTGGAAGTTTCGGCCGATGAGCCGCTTCGAGGCCATGACCGTGTTGGTCGGGTTCAGCTGGGCCTGCCGCTTGGCCTCGTGACCGACCAGCCGGTTGCCCTGCTCGTCGATCGCGAAGACCGAGGGAATGGTGGTCTCGCCACCCTTGTAGGTGATGACTCGGGGCCTGCTGCCATCCATGATGGCGGCACAGCTGTTTGTGGTCCCGAGGTCGATACCGATCGCCCTGCCCATGGACAAAACCCAGCGGCGCTAGGGCCGACGGCGGGGGTGTACCATGCGTCCGCCCGAAAAGTCAACGAAGGCTGCGCCTTCGCTGCGGGTGGCCGCGCGCTTCAGAAAGAGGAGAGAGTGTAGCGCCCTGGAGCGACGCCGGGGAGGTCTAGACATGGTCTCCCACCAGCATGATCTTGGCGTCTACCCGGCTACGGCTGCGCTCAACCGCATCAGCGGCCGATCGTAGCGGCATCCGGCAGCTCACCAAGGGGGAGAGATCCATTCGTCCATGCTCCAGGAGGCGGATGATGCGGGGGAACACGCCGCCTCCGGCGTGCCCTCGCGCACCCACGATGCAGGAGGCGCCAGAGACCAGCACATCCAACATCACCGGCGCACGTTCGCCGGTCCGGCCCAGGTAGACGATTTTGCCAGCGGGTGCAAGGGCCGCCTCCATCCAGGGCATCGTCACGCGGGCGGCGCCAGCGGCCTCGACGATGACATCGGCGCCCCAACCATGGGTCTGATCGCGCAGGATCGCGGCCGGATTGGCCGCCCCATCGCGATCGACCGTCACGTCGAAGGCCCCATCGGCGCCCAGGGCCAGGGCCACCGCCCGCCGGGCCGGCGACGGATCGAAGGCGAAGACGGTGGCTGCGCCGGTGGCCCGGGCCAGGGCGATGGCGCCCAGCCCGATCGGGCCACAGCCGAAGACCGCCACATGGCTGCCGGGGGTCATCCCCCCGCCGGCGACGAAGATGCCGTTGTAGGCGCAGCCGACGGGCTCGATGAGGGCGCCCAACTCGGCCGCCACCTGGGCGCCGCCGAGGCGATCGGCGAGGCGATCGAGCGACCAGCAGCGGCGCTCGCCGGTGGCGATGAAGTCGGCGTAGGCGCCAGGGCTGGAGAAGCCCACCATGTCGAGGTGCGCGCACTGATTGGGCAGGCCGCTGCGACAGGCTTCGCAGCCGCCGCAGCTCAACATGCCCTCGGCGGCGACCAATTCGCCCACCCGCAGGTGGCGGACGCCCGCGCCGACGGCGACGACCTCGCCAGCGTACTCGTGGCCCAACACGCAGGGAAAGCGCGCCGGGCCGGAGAAGATCACATAGCCATCGTCATCGGTCTCGACACAGTGGGTGTCGGAGCCACAGACCCCGCAGGCGCGCACGGCGATCACGACCTCGCCGGGCCCCGGACTGGGATCGGGGAGGGTGACCGGTGAGAGCCTTGGACGCCGCCAGACCGCGCTGGCCATCCGCGCCTTGCCGGTGGCAAGCTCGGTGGCGTCGGGTTTGTAGCCGGGGCGAGGGTCCCAGTCGGCGTGGAGGAGCGCGGCCTGCATGGCCCCTTCCTAGGCGATCGGTCCGATCTTGTCGAGGTGTTGGGACCTGCAGCCCTCTTGCATTCGATTGCGGCGGGCTCAGCCGGCGCGGCGCTCGATCAAGACCTCGAGGATCGCGCGGTCGCTGGCCTTGGTGACCGACAGGCGGAAGGGCTCGACCGTGAGGCCGTCGCCGACCTGGGGGATGCGCCCCAGGCGCGCCAAGAGGAAGCCGGCCAGGGTCTCGTACTGACCCTCGGGGAGCAGCAGCCCGGCGGCGGCTTCGAGGTGCTCGCCCTCGGCGCGCCCCGAGGCCAGCCAGGTGCGCTCGCCGGTGCGGCGGACCATCGCGCCGGAGCGATCGGTCTCGTCGTGGATGTCGCCCACGATCTCTTCGAGGAGGTCTTCGGCGGTGATGATGCCGACCGCGCCGCCGTACTCGTCCACCGCCACGGCGATGCGTTGGCGCCGCGACCGCATCTCGGCCAGCAGCTCATCCACCCGCTTGGTCTCGGGCACAAAGAAGGCCGGCCGGCACACGGCCTCCACCGGTGCGGCCCAGTCGGTGGCGCCCAGCAGGTCCTGGTGGATGATGATGCCGACGATCTGGTCGATCCGGTCGCGGTAGACGGGCAGCCGGGAGTGGCCGGTCTCGGTCATGCGCCGGGCGGCGTCGGCGAGGCTGGTGCCGCAGGGCAGGGCCACCACCGAGATCAGCGGCACCATCGCGTCCTCCACCACCGCCTCGCCGAAGGCGAAGACCCGGCGGATGATGGCGCGATCGTCGGCGGAGAGGGGGCCATCGGTCTGCTGGGCGGCGGCGTCGAGGAAGAGCTTGAGCTGCTGGCGAGTGACGGTGCGCACCGCGCCTTCGCCGCTGCCGCCCAGCGCGCGAAAGAGGCGATCGACCACCCAGAGCAAGGGGGAGAGCAGGTAGGCGAAGAACTGCAAGGGCAGCACGACGAGGCCCAGCACGCGGTCGGCGTGGTGCTGAAAGAGGGCCTTGGGGATCATCTCGCCGAAGGTGAGGGTGAAGGGCAGGATCATCGCCGCCGCGGCGATCGCCGGCCAGCCGAGGAGTTGGGTCGCCAGTTGGGCGGCCAGGGTGGCCGCGGTCACCGCTGACAGGTTGGTGCCGATGAGGCAGGTCGCCAGAGTCCAGGCCGGCCGCTCGAGCAGGCGCAGGGCCACGGTGGCGCGGGTTCCGCCGGCCCGCGCGTCGGCCTGCAGGGCGAGGCGGTCGGCCGAGACCAGCGCCATCTCCGAGCCGGAGAAGAAGCCCTGGAGCAGGATGCAGGCGGCGATGCCGCCCACGAGTGTGGTGGGGCTCATCCGTCCACCCCGGCGTCCCCATCGGGCTCCTGGCGCACGCGCACCCGGGTCAGGCGGTGGCCTTGCACCTCGCTGATGGTGAAGGCGAAGGCCTCCCACCGCAGGCGCTCGCCCTCGACGGGCATCTCGCCCTTGAGCTGCATCAAGAAGCCGGCCAGGGTGTTGTAGTCGCCCTCGGGCAACTCGGCGCCGAAGCGGGCGGCAAAGTCGTCGACGTCGAGGTTGGCCGCCACCTCCACCGAGCCGTCGGCCGCGGTCTGGGGCAGCTCGGGTTGGGGGTCGTTCTCGTCCAACACCTCGCCCACCAGCTCACCCAGCAGGTCTTCGAGGGTGACCAGCCCAGCGACGCTGCCGTGCTCGTCCACCACGATGGCGAGGTGCTGGCGCTCCTTGCGCAGCTCGCGCAGCAGGTCGTTGCTGCGGGCGGTGGTGGGCACAAAGCGCGGCGGGCGCAGCAGGCGGGCGATCTGGCGGGTGGTGGGCACGGCCCCGCTGGCGTGGTGCTCGGCCAGCAAGGGCAGCAGGTCTTTCACCACCAGCACGCCGATGATGTTGTCGGGCTCGACCTTCCAGACGGGCACCCGGCTCCAGGCGTTGGCGCGCAGGGCCGCCAGGAGCTCCGGCCAGGGGGTGCCCAGGCGCACCGAGAAGACGTCGGGGCGCGGGGTCATCAGGCGGTTCACGGTCAGGTCACCGAAGGAGAAGACGCGGTGCAGCACCTCCTGCTCCACCTCGCGCAGCGAGCCCTGGCGCCGACCGCGCTCGAGCAGCTCCCGCAGGACCTCTTCTCCGAGGGTGGAGGACTGTGGCGCCGTGTCGCCGCCGGTGAGGCGCAGGGCGGCGTCGGCGAAGACGGTGAGCGCGCCGCGCACCGGGCGAACCAGCGTCGAGAACACCGACAAGGGCACGGCGATCAGCGGGGCGAGGCGCCGGTTGTAGCGCAGGGCCAGCACCTTGGGCCCCACCTCTCCAAAGAGCAGCAAAAAGGGCGGCACCACCAGCAGGTTGAGCCAGGGCCGCTCGGGAAAGAGCGTGAGCAGTACGCCGGCCGACACAGCGGAGAAGGCGATGTTGACGCTCTCATTGCCGATCAGGATGCTGGCGATGGTGCGCCGGGGGCTGGCCAGCAGGGCGTTGACGCGGGCGCGGGCCGAGGGGCTGAGGCCCTCGCGGTCGAGGGGCTGCAGGCTGAAGAGGGCCGTCTCGGCGCTGGAGAAGAAGGCCGATCCCAGCAGCAGGAGCAGCGCGAGGCCCAGGCCCCAGGCTGGACGCAGGTGCAGGGCCGACAGCGCCGCGACGAGGGCGTCGAGTTGGGCGCTCATCGGGGGGCCCCGAAGTGAGAGAAGAGGGGCGCGGGCCACGCGCTCCCGCGAAGGCGGGCCCCAAGCGCGGGGCAGAGGGCGCCGATCGGCTGCACCGCCACCCCCAGCGAGCGGCTGAGGGCCTCGATCGCGGGCCCATCCTCGGGGGCGGCGGCGAAGAGCAGCTCGTAGTCCTCGCCCCAGGCCACGGCGAGCGCCATGGCGTCGGCCTCATCGGCGAGACCGGGCGCCAAGGGCAGGGCGGCCGGATCGATCTCGGCCCCCAGGCCGCAGGCGGCGCAGAGCCGGTTGAGGTCGGCGTGCAGGCCGTCGGAGAGGTCCATCATCGCCCGGGCGAGGCCAGCCTCGGCCAGGGCCACCCCGAGGGCCACCGGCGGGCGCGGGCGGGCGTGATCGGCCCAGGCGGCCCCGCCCTGAAAGAAGCCCCGGGCCGAGGCGCCGAGGCGGCCGCTCACCCAGAGCACGTCGCCGGCCCGACCGCCGCCGCGTCGCACCGGGCGCAGGACCCGCCCCCCCACGGTGAGGGAGAGCGCGATCGGACCGGGGCTGGTGGTGGTGTCGCCGCCGATCAGGCTGAGGCCGAAGGCGCCGAGCCCCTCGTGCAGGCCCCTCGAGAAGGCGGGGAGCCAGGCGGGATCGAGCTCGCGGGGCAGGCTCAGGCTGAGCAGCGCCCAGGCCGGCCGCGCCCCCATCGCCCCCAGATCCGAGGCGTTGACCGCCACCAGCTTCCAGCCGAGGTCGGCCGGGTCCAGGCGGTGGTCCCAGTGGACCCCCTGCACCATCGTGTCGACGGTGATGGCGGTGCCGTCGGCCAGCACGGCGCAGTCGTCGCCGAGGTCGACCTGCAACAGCCCGGTCGAAGGGGGGCGCCGGCCGGCGAGGAGCTGCGCGAGGCGCCGGTGTTCGCCGGTCTGACCGTCAGGGTCGGGTTCGGGAGAGCCCATCAGGGCGCCGCCAGCTCCTCGGGGGTCGCCCAGGGGCGGATCGAGTTGCCGTCGATGGTGAGCACCAGCAGGGTGCGTTCGACGTCGCGATCGGCGCCGAAGTGGTCGCCGCCGGCCACCGGTCGGTCGATCTTCGCCTCGGAGAGCTCTTTGCGGATGGCGTCGCGGTCGGTGCCGCCGGCGATCACCGCGGCGTTGAGCAGCCGCACGGCGTCGTAGGTGGTGGCGTCGATCACGTCGGGGCGGCGGTTGAAGGCCGACTTGTAGGCGTCGACGAAGGACTCGATGTCGGGGCTGGTGCTGGTGGGCAAAAACGCGTCGACGAAGACGGCGCCCTGCATGTAGTCGCCGCCGGCCTTGCCGATCTCGGGGTTGTTCCAGCCGTTGAGCCCGAGCAGCAGCAGCGGTTCCATGCCCCATTGGGGGCGGAATTTGCCCACGGGGAACTCTTCATAGGCGAGGGCGCTGGCCACGAGGCTGGCCCGCTGCCAGGCGTCGGGGATGAAGATGGCCTGGAATTCCACGCTGGGCGGCAGCACCACCTTGGCCGGGTCCATGCCTTTGGCCTTGGCCTGGGACCGCAGGCGGGCGAGCTCGGCGGCGCCGGCCTTGTAGTCGCGGGAGGCCAGCTCGCGGGCCGCGCCCAGGAAGCTCTTGGCGTTGGGATCGTAGCTGACCACGCGGCCAACCTTGCCGCCCCGGCGCTCCACCGCCGCGGCGAAGGCGTCGCGGGCGCCCTCCCCGTAGGGGTTGCGGGGGTGCAGAATGGCGAAGCTGCTGAGCCCGCGGGTGTTCATGGCGTGATTCAGCAGGGCTTCGACCTGCTGATCGACCGGCAGAAAGGCGCGAAAGGTGAAGTCGCCCGCCGACTGGGGGTCCTGGGTCTGGTTCAGCGTGACGAGGGGCACCCCAAGGCCTTGGGCCGCCTCGGCGGCGGGCTTGATGTGCTCTTTCAGCATCGGCCCCAGCAGCGCCACGCAGCCCTTTTGCAGCACCAGCTCTTCGATGCCCTTGACCGGGTCGCCGGTCTCGTCGCCGGTGTTGAAGTAGACCAGCTCCAGCTTTCCGCCCAGCGAGCGGTTGGCGAAGTCGACCATCTCGCGGATGCGCTCGCTCACCTGGGTGTACTTGCCGGCCTGGGGCAGCAGCACGCCGACGCGGCCGGCCACCGCCGGATCTTTGGCGTCGGCGCGGCGGATCAGGTAGCCCACCTCTTTGGCGTAGGGACTGTCGGGCCAGCTCGCCAAGAAGGTGCGCCCTGACTCCTTCACCGCCTCGTACTTGTCGGCGGCGAGGTCGGCCCGCAGGCGGGCCAGCGCGGTGTCTTCGGCGTTGGCCATCGGCACTTCGGTGGGCAGCTCGCGGGGCTTTCCCTTCTCGTCGCTGGCCAGCGGGCCGATGTCGGCGCTGACGCGGGCCAGCACGTCGGGATCGTCGGCGGCGAAGGCGAGGGCCTTGCGGGCCAGGTCGCGCACCTTGGGGCCGCTCATGCCGCTGGTGACCGCGTCGCGGGTGAGCACCCGGTAGCGGTCGGCGTTCATCGTGTCGGGCAGGCTCTTGTCGTCGGCCATGGACAGGGTGGCGATCGCGTTGCCCGACAGGCCCTTTTCGGCGTCGACCAGCACCATTCCCACCAGGGCGCCGGCCTTGACCGGGTGGCTTGGGTACTCCGCGGCGGCCCGCTCAAACCAGGCCCGGGCCACGGTGCGATCGTTGGCGAGGCGGCGCTGCTCGCCGGCCCAAACCATCGCCCAAGGGCGTACGTCGGCATCGGTCTTTCCGGCGAGGTACTCTTCCAGCTTCGCGATGCCGGCCATGCGGTTGGTGGCGCCGATCTCTTCGGCCTCCAACACCAGGGCGGGCGGCTTGGGGGCGGGCTTGCCCTCCCCATGGTGCGGCCACAGGGCGAGGGCAGCGAGGAAGAGGGCGGCGGGAAGGCGTTTCACGAGCGATCTCGGGGCTCAGGTTCGCTGACGCAGGGCGGCGTCATATTCTCGCCGGCGGGGGTGGGCATCCGCCCCCAGGCGTTCGCTGAGCGCCTTGACGCTGGCCCGCTGCTCGGCGTTCAGGGCCTCGGGGACCTCGACCACCACGGTGTAGTGGAGGTCGCCGCGCCCGCCCTCGGGGCGCACGAGGCCGCGACCGGAGAGGCGAAGCACCTTGCCCGAGGCGGTGCCGGGCGCCACCCGGATGGTAGTCTGTCCATCGAGGGTGGGCACGGGGAGGTCGGTGCCCAGGGCGGCTTCGGAGAAGAGCAGGGGCAGATCACAGAAGAGGTCGGCCCCCCGGCGGCGGAAGAGGGGGTGGTCTTCCACGTTGACCAGTACAAACAGATCGCCGGGGGTGCCGCCGCCCTTGGGGGTGTTGCCCTTGCCGCGCACCTTGAGCTTCTGGCCGGTCGCCACTCCCGCTGGGATGCGGATCTTGAGCCGCTCCATGTGCTCGCGCACGCCGGCACCGTCACAGTTCTTGCACTTCTTCACCCGCAACCAGCCCTTGCCATCACAGCGTGGACAGTCGGTGCGGAAGACCCGGCGGGTGGCCGCCTTGCCGGTGCCCTCGCAGGCTTCGCAGCGCTTGCGCCCCTCGTCGGGGTCGGCCCCGCTGGCCTCGCAGACCTTACAGGGGGACTGTCTGCGCAGGTCGATGGTGCGCTCGGCGCCAGACCCGACCTCTTCGAGGCTGACCGAGAGCTGGTACTTGAGGTCTTCGCCGCGGCCGTCGCGCTTTTTGCGAAAGAGGCCGGAGAGGGTGTCGGACACCAGCTCGTTGATGTCTTCGGGCGTCGGCGGGCGACCGTCGGGCCGAAAGAAGGGGCCCAGGCGATCGTAGCGGGCGCGCTGCTCGGCGTCGGACAGGGTCTTGTACGCCTCGGTGGCCTCGCGAAAGCGCTGCTCGGCGGCGGGATCATCGGGGTTGCGATCGGGGTGGAACTCCAGCGCCAACCCGCGAAACGCCTTCTTGATCTCCTCCAGGGAGGCCTCTTTGGAGACACCGAGGACGGCGTAGTAGTCACGACGGGCGGACACGGGGCCCTCCGGGGCAGGGGAAATTCAGCCCCCGGTCCTATCTTCCTCGCCGCGATCGCCCCACCCGGCCTCGCCTTCGTTGGCGATCGACTCGCGCAGACCACCGTAGATGGCCTCGGCGAGGCGCTGGGCCGCCTCGAAGAGGGCGTCGTGGGCGCCCTCGACCACGTCGAGCTCGCTGCTCTCCATCGCCCCTTCGGCCTCGGTGAGCGCCTGTTGCAGGGCGTCGCGGGCGTCGGGATCGAGGTTGTCGCCGAATTCCTCGAAGGAGCGGCTGGTGTTGTAGATGAGGCCGTCGAGCTTGTTCTTGGACTCGGCCACCTCGCGGCGGCGCTTGTCTTCGGCCCGGTACAGATCGGCGTCTTCGACCATCTGGGCGATCTCACCGTCGGTGAGGCCAGAAGACGAGACGATGCGCATCGATTGGGCCTTGCCGGTGCCCAGATCCTTGGCGCGCACGTGCATGATGCCGTTGGCGTCGATCTCGAAGGTGACCTCGATCTCGGGCACGCCGCGCGGCGAGGGGGGCAGTCCGTGCAGCTCGAGCTTGCCGAGGCTCTTGTTGCCCTCGACCATGTCGCGCTCGCCCTGCACGATGTTGACCCGCACCATGTCCTGGCCGTCGACGGCGGTGGTGAAGATCTTGGACTTGCGGCAGGGGATGGTGGTGTTGCGCGGGATGACCGGCTCCATCAGCCCGCCCTTGATCTCGATGCCGACGGTGAGCGGCGTCACGTCGAGGAGAAGGACGTCCTTCACCTCGCCCTGCAGCACGCTCGCCTGGATGGCGGCGCCGACCGCCACCACCTCGTCGGGGTTGATGCCGCGCTCGGGCTCGCGGCGGAAGACCTGGGCCACCTTGCGCTGCACGCGCGGCATGCGGGTCATGCCGCCGACAAGCAGCACGGCGTCGAGGTCCTGGGGGCGCACGCCCGCGTCTTCCATACAGCGCACGCAGGGCCCTTCGAGGCGCTCGATCAGCGGCTCGACCAGGGATTCGAGCATGGCGCGGTCGATGGTCTCGACGAGGTGCACCGGCACGCCGCCCGAGCTGGCCAGGAAGGGCAGGTTGACGTCGGTCTCTTCGGCCGTCGACAGCTCGTGCTTGGCCTTTTCGGCCGCCTCCTTGAGGCGCTGCATGGCGACCTTGTCGCCGCGCAGGTCGATGTTGGCCTGCTTGACAAAGCGCTTGAGCAGGTGCTCGACCAGCAGGTTGTCGAAGTCTTCGCCGCCCAGGAAGGTGTCACCGTTGGTGGCCTTGACCTGAAAGACGCCGCCATCGAGCTCGAGGATGCTGATGTCGAAGGTGCCGCCGCCGAGGTCGAAGACCGCGACCTTCTCGCGCTCCTTGCGGCCAAGCCCGTAGGCCAGGGCCGCGGCGGTGGGCTCGTTGATGATGCGCAGCACTTCGAGCCCGGCGATCCGACCGGCGTCTTTGGTGGCCTGGCGCTGGGAGTCGTTGAAGTAGGCCGGCACCGTGATGATGGCCTGGTGCACGTCCTCGCCGAGGTAGCTCTCGGCGATGTTCTTCATCTTCTCGAGCACCATCGCGCTGATCTGCGGCGGCGAGTACTCCACCTGCTGCACCGTCACCCAGGCGTCGCCATTGTCGGCGCGGGTGATGGTGTAGGGCGCCAGCTTGCGGGTGCGCTGGACATCGTCTTCTTCGAAGCGACGCCCGATCAGGCGCTTGACCGCGTACAGGGTGCGTTCGGGGTTGGTGACCGCCTGACGACGGGCGATCTGGCCCACGAGCCGGCTGCCATCGTTGGTGAAGGCCACAACGGAGGGCGTGGTGCGCGCCCCCTCATCGTTGGGGATCACCAACGGATCGCCGTGTTCAACGATGGCGACACAGGAGTTTGTGGTTCCGAGATCGATGCCAATCACGCGAGAGGAGCGGCTCATCCCATCTCCGAAGCGGTGGGGCCGGGTTGTACCATGATCAGGTGCAGACGGGTGGCGCGGCGGGCCGTCCCGTCAAACAAGTGTGGCGCTCACGCTCACACGGGCAGCGCGGAGGAGGCGACCGTTGAGCAGAAAGCCAGGGGAGAGCTCTTCAAAGACGAGGCCGGGCGCCATCTGGTCGGTGGGCACCCGCTGCAAGGCCTCGTGGACGGCCGGGTCGAAGGGGGTGGTCGGCCGCGCCACAACGGGCACAAGGCCAATGCGCTCAAAGGTGCGGGCGAACTGATCGGCGATCATCTTCACGCCGCTGTGCAGGGCGTTTACGTCGCCTTCGCCGTGGGTGAGCGCCATGCGCAGGTTGTCGTAGACGGGCAGCAGCTCGTTGATGATCGGCACGGCGGCGAAGCGGCGAACCTCGTCCACCTCGGCCTTCTTGCGATCGTTCATGCGCCGGGCGTCGGCGGCGGCGCGCTCGGCCACGCCTTTGGCCTGGGCGAGGGCGGACTCTGAGGCGGCGTGGGCCTCTTCGAGGCGGCTGCGGCCCTCCTGGGCGGTGCGGGCGGTCTGTTCAGCCCGCTGGATGCGCTCGTTGGCCCGCAGCAGCAAGGCGGTGGCCTTCTTGCGGTCGCCATTGACGTCGGTGAGCTCGGCCTCCAGCGCGCGGATGCGCTGGTCTCTCTCTTCGACCTGGCCCTGGAGCGCGCGCACCTCGGTCATCAGAGACTCGAGGGCGGTCAACATCTCGCGGCTGGAGCCGCCGCCGCCGCGGCCCGGGCGGGGGGCGCTGTCGTCGTCGTCGTCGTCGTCCTCGTCATCGTCGCCGATCACCACGCCGTCGTCGCCCTCATCGCCCTCATCGACCATCAGATCGTCTTCGTCGAAGGCGGCGGTGCCCCCGGTCGGCCGGGCGCTGCGCCGGTCCACGGCGGCGAGGGCCGCGGCCATCAGGTCGTCGTCCACCGCGAGGAGCAGGTGGTCCGGCGGCTTGTTGGGGGTGACCCGGCGCGGGGGGCTAGCAGGGCGATCGGCGGACACGGGGCGCCTCTGGGGTTGGGGTGGGCGGCGGGGAGCATAGCACCAAGCGGAGCGTGCCCCGACCGCGGCGGGGGGTCCCGGCGGAAAACTGGCTAGCCCTCGTCGCCCTCTTCGAGCGTCATCTCCTCGGCCTCTTCGATGTAGCCGAGGGCGCGAAGCTGCTCCAGCTCCTCGGAGGAGGCGCTTGACTCCCAGATGATCGAGTCGGTCTCCATCGTCACCCGAAGCTCCTCGGCCCGGCGGCCGAGGGCCGAGAGGATCGCGGCGTTGCGGTGGGCCACGTTCTTCAGCTCGTTGCGGTCGCTGCCCTCGTAGAGCTCTTCTTTGCCGCGGTTGTGCTTGCCGTCGGAGACATAGTTGTGGATGTAGGTCCAGTCCGGGGTGGTGATGCGCGCCCGGTCGACGTTGCCGAAGCGGGTGACGCTGAAGACCTCGCTGGTGGTGGTGGTGGCGCGCTGGCCCTTGACCGCCTCGATCTGGCTGTTGCCGTGCTCCATTGCGTTGTGGGGCAGGCCGAGCAGATCCATCAGGGTGGGGAAGAGGTCGATGCTCTGGGTGAGGCCGCTCACCACATTCCCGGCGGCTACGCCCTGTCCGTGCAGGATCCAGGGAATGCGCAAGTTGGAGGTGTAGATGCGCCGGGCGTGATTGGGCCCGGCGTGGCGCGGCTTGCGCAGGCCTTCGCCGTGATCGCCGATGAAGACCAGGGTGCGGTCGCTGCGCCCCTGCGCCGCCAAGGATTCGTCGAGCTGGATGAGGGCGTCGTCGACGCGGGTGAGGGCGGCGTCAAAGTCGTTGACCAGTGAGCGGCTGAAGGGCGACAGCCCCAGGCGCAGGCGCGAGAAGGGGATGGCCCCGATCGGCCGGTGGGTGTCGATGATCACCAGAAAGCCAAAGAGCTTGCCTTGGACCTTGGCCGCCTCTTCGGCGAAGGTGGCGACCACGTCTTTGCCTTCGATGGTCTGCTCGACGCGCTTGCTCCAGCCCTTCTTGGTGTCGGTGTAGGAGTCGAAGCCCTGCGCGAAGCCCACCACCGAGTTGGCATTGGGGTTGGCGGTGACCCCCACCGTCGACCAGCCGGCCCCCTTCATCCGCTCGGCCAGGGTTTCGACCTCCTCGGCGATGCCACGGCCGAGGCTGCCGTTGGCCCGGTCGCCATCGACGCCGAGCTTACGCGGGTGGATGCCCGTCATCATCGCCGCAATGCTGGGCCGGGTCCAGGGGGCGTTGGAGATCACCTTCTCGAAGCGCACGCCCTGGTTGGCGAGCTGGTCGAGGTAGGGCGTTGTGTTGCGCGAATTGCCGTACACGCCGATGCGATCGGCCCGCATCGTGCAGCCGATGACGACGATGAGCGTGTCAGACACGCTGGCGTTGGGGTTGGAGGGCGCAACCTCAGGGGGGGCGCAGCCCAGCAGCAGCGAGAGGAGGAGGGGGGTCATGGCGAGTCTCTATTGGGGCCTGGGGCGGCTCGTCGAAGGCCGTCGATGACTTTTCGCAAGACGGTGTCGGCCAAGGGCCAGCCCTCGTCGCTGAGGCGCAGCGCGGGGCCGCGGCGGTGGGCGAGCCCGGTGGCGAGCAGGCTGGCGAGGGCGCTTGGGCGCAGCACAAAGCCCAGATCGGCCTCCAGCGCCTCGAGATCGAGGCCGTCGGTGTGCCGCAGGGTGGTAAGCACCCGATCGTAGGCGGCGGCCTCGGCGTCGGGCCGCTCGACCTCGCCCCAAGGATCGGCCAGCCAGGCTTCGAAGGTGGCGTGGCCGCGGGTGCGGCGCCCGTCGGGGTGAAAGCCGTGGGCGCCGGGCCCGAGGCCGGCGTAGAAGCCGCCACGCCAGACCGCCTCGTTGTGAACGGCGGCGTGGTGCTGCTTTCGGAAGTTGCTCACCTCGTAGCGCTCGTAGCCATGGGCGCCCAGCGTGGCGACCGCGTGAAGGTACATGGCCCGCCAGACCTCATCGTCGACCGGCGCGAGCTGCCCGCGCTCCTTGGCCCGGGTGAGGGGGGTGCCCTCCTCAAAGGTGAGGCCGTAGAGCGAGACGTGGGGCGGCGAGGCGGCGAGGATGCCGGCCAGATCGACCTCGAAGTCGGTGAGGGTCTGGCCGGGCAGCGCGAAGATGAGGTCGACCGACCAGCTCTCAAAGCCGGCCTCGGCGACGAGCTGCAGCAGCTCCTGGGCCTCGTGAACGGTGTGCCCGCGGTTGAGCAGGTGGGCGAAGCGGGGGTTGAAGGTCTGCAGGCCCACCGACACGCGGTTGACGCCGTAGCCGCGCAGATCGGCGAGGTGGGCAGCCGAGAGCGTGCCGGGGTTGGCCTCCACCGTCACCTCGGCCCCCGGAGAGAGCGGCATTGCGCCGATGATCGCGCCGATCACCGCCGCGGGGGCCAGGGAGGGCGTGCCGCCGCCAAAGAAGAGGCTGTGGGCCGGGCCGGCGAAGTCGGCGGACTTGACCGCCCACTCCGACAGAATGCCGTCGCGCCACCGTTCATAGGGAGGACTCGCTTCGACGTAGGTGACGAAGGCGCAGTAGGGACAGCGGCTCTTGCACCAGGGCGTGTGCACATAGAGGCCAAAGTCGCCCTGGGGGGCGCGGGGCGGGCTCATTTCGGGGCACCTTGGGGGCAGGTGGGCTAACAGGCCCGCCATGCTCTCCGTAGAACCCATCTCCGACGGTCCTGTCCTTCTCCTCGATCCCACCGGGCCCCAACCTGTTGTCGCGGTCTATCTCTGGGTGCAGGTCGGCTCCGCCGACGAAGAGGAGGGGCTTTATGGCGCCGCCCACCTCTTAGAGCACATGCTCTTCAAGGGCGCCGGCAGCCTCGGCGTCGGCGACATCACCGCCCAGATCGAGGCGATCGGGGGCGACCTCAACGCCTTCACCTCGGTCGAAGAGACGGTCTTTCACGCCACCGTGCCGGCCGGCCACGAGCTGCTGGCGCTGCGGCTCTTGTCGGAGATGGTGCTGCGCCCGGCCCTCGATCCCGACGAGCTGGCCCGCGAGAAGCTGGTCGTCATCGAGGAGATCCGCGGATCTACCGACGATCCGACCCAGGTGTTGGGCGATGTGCTGCGCCGGCGGGTGTATGGCGACCACCCCTACGCCCGCCCGGTGCTGGGCAGCGAAGAGAGCGTGGCGGCCATCACCCCCGAGCGCCTGCGGGCCTTCCATTCGCGGTGGTACATCCCCCAGAACACCGTGGTGGCCGTCGTCGGGCCTGTCGATCCCAAGGCGATCCGCGACTGGGCCGGCGCCCACCTGCGCGGCGGCCCGGCCCGCGCGGTTCGGCCACACCGACTCCCGCAGGGGCCCCAGGCCGGCATCTTCTGCCTCGACCCGGGCTTTGACGACCGCACCATCGAGCTGGCCTTTCCGGTGCCCGGCCACGCCCACGCCGACATCGTCGCCCTGGACCTGCTCGTCTCGGCCCTGGGCGACGGGGCCAGCGCCCGGGTGACCAGCCGGCTGCGCCAGGAGCTCGATCTGGTGCAGGCCTGCTGGTGCGAGCTGGAGAGCGAGGCCGACGGCGGCGCCATCATCTTTGGCTTCACCGCCCGCGAGGGCACCGCCCAGGCCGCCCTGCGCGAGCTGGCGCGGATCATCGAGCAGGTGGAGGCCGGTGATTTGAGCGAGGGTGAGCTGCGCCGGGCCCGGGCCAGCCTGCGCCTCGACCGCATGCGCGATCGCGAAACCGTCGATGGCCGCGCCCACAAGGCGGCCTGGTACCAGGTCTTCTTCGGCGATCCGGCGATGGAGCGGGCCTATGACGAGGCCGTGGCGCGGGTGACCCTCGAAGACCTGCGCCGGGTGGCGCGCCAGTACCTCCGCTGGGAGAGCGCCATCGTCGGTGGGATTGGGCCGGTGGCCGAGGTCCACGAGGCCGGCCTGCGCGCCGCCCTCGACGAGGGGCGCGCGACGGCGGTCCACGTCGCCCCGCGATCGGCCGGTCTGCACAGCTCCAGCCTCTCCTGTGGGGCCCGCCTCGTCGTTGACACCGATGAGGGCGAGCTCGTCGCCATCTCGGTGGTGGGGCTGGGCGGCGGTTCGCTGGAGACCCGGCGCACGGCGGCCCTCTCCAACGCCTGGGCCCAGGCCTTCACCACCGGGGCCGGCGGGCTCGGAGCCATCGACTTCGCCGCCTTGCTCGAGCAGCGGGGCGGCAGCCTGCGGGCCTGGACCGGCAAGAGCACCTGCGGCGTGCAACTCGTCATCCCCCGCGAGGAGCTCGATCTGGGCCTCGCCCTGCTGAGCGAGGCGCTGCTGATGCCCCGCTTCGACGAGGAGGACGTGAAGCGGGTGGTAGCCGACATGCGCGAAGAGCAGCGCACCGGCCGCGACGACACCAACACCCTCGCCCACGATCTGCTCAGCGCCGCGCTCTACCAGGGCCACCCTTGGGGCTTTTCGCCCTCCGGCACCGCGGCCAGCCTCGCCCAGATCAGCCCGCGCAGCCTGCGGGCCTACCACGGCCGGGTGATGGTCGGCGCCAACCTCGCCGTGGGCGTGGCCGGGCCGGTTGATCCGGCGGAGATCTCGCTGCGCCTCAACCGGCTGTGGCGCCGCCTGCCCGCCGGGGCGCCGATCGAGGTCGTCCCGCCCACCTTCGCTGAGGCCTTCCGCCGGCGGCGGGCGGGCTCGGTGCCGCGCGAAGAGGCGGTCGCCCAACTGCTGATGGGCTTTCCGGCCGTTGGGGTCAACCACTCCGATGATCCCGTCGTCACCGTCATCGCCGCCATCCTGGGTGGGGCGGTGGGCGGCGGCGGGCGCCTCTTCGCCCACCTGCGCGAAGAGCTCGGCCTCGCCTATGAGGTTGGCGCCTGGTCCGACCGCAGCCTGGGGGCCGGCGCCCTGATGGTGTCGGTGGCCACCGATCCCGAGCGGGTGGCGGTGGCGCGCCGGGCGCTCTGGCGAGAGCTGCGGGCCCTGTCGAGCGAGGGGGTGCCCGAAGAGGAGCTGGGCCGGGTGCGCGACGGCCTCGTCAACGGCGTGGTGCTGGGCCTCCAGCGGGCCAGCGCCCGGGCCGAGCACCTCGCGAGCTACGAGCGCTACGGCGGCGGCGCCGACCGCTTTCGCGAGCGGCTGCTGGCGCCCGGCCGGGTGACCCGCGACGACGTCGGCCGGGTCGCCGCGGCGGTGATCCGCGATGATCGCGTGGTGACCGTTCACGCCGGCCCCAAGAGCCGCCCGCCTGTGCCATGATGAGGGCGCCATGAGCGAGCCAACCGCCAAGGATCTCCTCAAGAAGAAGCAGCTGCCGGCCCACAAGGCCGTCGGCGATGAGCTCGTGGAGCGCGTGGGCGCCCGGGCCTGGGACCGCCCCAATGTGGCGGTGAGCGACCGGCTCTACCGGCGCTACCATGTCCAGGACCCCTGGGACCCCCAGAGCCCCAAAGAGGGCGATCCCATCGGCCTTGGCCCGGTGAGCCTGCGCCTGGGCGAGACCAAGCGCGAGGTGGCGCCCCACGCAAAGCCACCCGAGGCTGGAGGGGGCACCGTCAAGAAGGCCGATGGCAGCGCCGCTGCCGTCGATCCCCTCGCCAAATGGCGGCGCCCCGCTGTCGCCCCCACGGGCGCCGAGGCCAAGGCGCCGGCCCCGCCACCCAAGCCGGCGCCGAACCCCGCGCCCAAGCCGGCCGACGCGGGAAAGCCGCCGGCGCCGGGGGAGGCCCCCAAGGCCGCCGCGCCGGCCGGCAA
>Ga0164294_10000955_pt1 | contig 27353 bp, 22 predicted proteins | sample GEODES005metaG_FD_111479 | JGI IMG/M metagenome (GOLD analysis project Ga0164294, IMG submission 111479) | Oligotrophic lake water microbial communities from Sparkling Lake, Wisconsin, USA - GEODES005 metaG | ecosystem: Environmental > Aquatic > Freshwater > Lake | place: USA: Sparkling Lake...
CACGTCTGGGCAGGCAGCATGATCGCCAGCACACTTCTGTTCGCGATCGAGCAGCTGCTCGAACTGCCAGTGCTCACGCTCTCGCCGGTGCTGGCACTGCTCGCGGGGCTGGTGTTCTTCGTGAAAGCAGGCATCCTCTCGGGCACGTTTTACGTGCAGTCATCCGTGCTGTTCGCGTCAGCCCTGCTGATGTGCCTGGTCCCCAGTTACCAGCACGTGCTCTTTGGTCTGGTGAGCGGAGCGTGTTTCTTCGTGCCGGGCCTCAAGTACTACCGGCAACGGAATCGGCTTCAATGAACCTCTTCTGGCTCATCGTGGCGGTGGGGTGCGCGGCGTCGCTGGTCCGAGCGGGTGATTGGCCCCAGATCCTGGGGCCTGGGCGAAATGGCGTGGCCGCCGCCGATGAGCACCTTGCCGACATCTGGCCCGCGGCCGGGCCCCGGCGGCTCTGGCGGCGGGAGGTAGGGGCCGGGGTCGCCGGCGTGGCGGTCGTCGCCGGACGCGTCTACCTGTTTCATCGCGTGGGCGATCGGGAGCTGCTCGACTGCCTTGATGCGACCACTGGCGACCCGCTCTGGAGCGACGGCCATGAGACGAGGTTTGTGCCGCAGGTCGGCGGGGGTGACGGGCCGTTGTGCCCGCCCGTCGTTCACGAGGGCCGAGTGATTGTTTATGGAGCCCAGGGCGTGCTCGGCTGCATCGACGCGGTGACCGGCAAGCGACTCTGGACGCGGCGGACCCACGGCGAGTTTATGGCATTGGAAGGATACTTCGGCGCCGGCTCGACACCGCTCGTCATCGGCCGTCGGGTGATCGTCAACGTAGGCGGCCGGAAGACTGATGCCGGCGTGGTGGCGTTCGACCTCGACACGGGGGAGACGCTCTGGGCCGCGACGTCCGAATCGGCGAGCTACTCGGCGCCCGTGACGGTCCGCACGGCGGGGGCGGACCGGGTGCTGATGGTCACCCGCTACCGCTGCCTGCTACTGGACCCCGTCGATGGTAGGGTCTGCTGGTCGTTCGCCTTCGGCCAGCGCGGGCCGACGGTCAACGCCGCCTCGCCCGTCGTGTTTTCCGACGGCCACCTGCTCGTCACGGCCGCCTACGGCATCGGCTCGGTCTATGCGGCGTTCGATGACCGCGGGGCCACGCCCGTGTGGCAGGGGATCGAGTCGCTCGCCTCGCAGTACGCCACGCCGATCGAGATCGACGGGAGGCTGTACGGCTTCAACGGCCGCGACGACGTGCCGCCGGCCGAGTTGGCCTGCCTCGACCGGGCGACGGGCCGCGTGCTCTGGAGCGACGACGGCCTTGGCTACGGCACGCTCCTGGCCGCCGACGGCAAGCTGATCGCGGTCACAACCGGGGGAGAACTCGCCCTCCTGCGGCCGAATCCAACGCGGCTCGAGCAGCTCGCGCGGGCACGTCCCTTCGCGGATGATCCACGGGGCGGTTCGCTGCGGGCCCTGCCTGCGCTCGCCGCCGGGCGGCTCTACCTGCGGAACGATCGCGAACTGATCAGCCTCGATCTGTCCCCGTGACCGCGCCGTGCGCCTTGAGCGAGTCGGCTCCGAACGGAAGCGGCAGGAAGTCGGAGAGCCGGAACACCCCCCGCCCGTCGATCACGATCTGGGTGTCGGCGGTGCCAAACTCCGCGATCACCTGCAGGCACGCGCCGCAGGGGGCGATCTTCGCGATCAACTCGCCGGCCGAGTTGCGGCACGTCACTGCGATTCGTTCGAGCCTGCGGCCGCCGGCCACCACCGCCGAACAGATGGCCGATCGCTCGGCGCAGATCGTCAGCCCGTAGGAGCCGTTCTCGACGTTGGCCCCTCGAAAGACACTGCCGCCGGTCTCCGCGAACACGGCCGCGGCGCCGACCCGCCAGCCCGAGTAGGGAGAATGGGCATTGGCAGCTGCGGATCGCGCGTCGGCGAGCAGGGCATCGTCGGTCGGAACGGCGCAGGAAGCAGACATGCGCAACCTCGGGAGAATGGTGATGGCGGCGACGCCTCAAACCCTCCGGGAGTCTACTGCCCGCTCGTTTCCGCCGCCCGTTCGACAAGGTGTTCCCCGGCCGTATGATCTGGCGATCGGGAACAAAGGGATCGAAAAGCATGTCGCGAACCGAGGTATCGACGCATCCCCTGGTCGCGCACCACGTGGTTGCCCTGCGCGATCCAGCGACCCGCCCGCCCGAGTTTCGCCGGACGGTCGGGCAGATCACGCGGCTGCTCGCCGTGGAGGCCACGGCAAACATCCCCACCTTTGACGTGCGCGTGCCCACGCCCCTGGGCGAGGCGAAGGGGCGGCGGATCGCCGAGCGGATCGCGATCGTGCCGATCCTTCGTGCCGGCCTCGGCATGGCCGAGGGGCTCTTGGAGTTGATTCCCGAAGCCGAGGTCTGGCACATCGGGCTGTACCGCGACGAGGCCACGCTCCGGCCGCAGGAGTACTACAACAAACTGCCGGCCAACTGCGGTGCCAGCATGGCGATCGTGGTCGATCCGATGCTCGCCACCGGTGGCTCGGCGGTCCGCACCTGCGAAATCCTCCGGGCCGCGGGCATTCCCCGAATCCTGTTCCTCGCGCTGATCGCCGCGCCGCAGGGCATCGCACGGCTCCGGGAGGCGATGCCCGACGTGGCGATCCACGTGGCGGCTCTCGATGATGGACTCAACGACGTGGGCTTCATCATGCCCGGACTCGGCGACGCCGGCGACCGGCAGTTTGGCACGGCCGCCCAGCCCTGATTGAGCACTGACCCAGCACGGACCCAGCAGGAGCCCTCGGCATGCGGGCTGTCGATCTGATCCGGAGGAAGCGTGACGGTGGTGAGCTCACGGCCGACGAGATCCGATTCCTCGTCGGTGGCATCGCCAGCCGCGAGGTGCCCGAGTATCAGTGGTCGGCCCTGACGATGGCGATCCTCTGGCGGGGCATGACGCCCGCCGAGACTGCGGCCCTCGTCGAAGCCATGCTTCATTCGGGCACGGTGATCGACCTCTCCGACATCCCGGGCCCGAAGGTCGACAAGCACTCGACCGGTGGTGTCGGTGACAAGACCAGCCTGATTCTGGCCCCTGTCGTGGCGGCCTGCGGCGTGACGGTGCCGATGGTCTCGGGCCGCGGCCTGGGGCACACCGGCGGCACGCTGGACAAACTCGAGAGCATCCCGGGCTTTCGCATCGACCTCGATCTCGCGGCCTACCGGCGCGTGGCTCGGGAATGCGGCCTGGTGCTCATCGGCCAGACGGCCGAGATCGCGCCGGCCGACCGCGTGCTCTACGCCCTTCGCGACGCGACGGCCACGGTGGAGAGCATCCCGCTGATCACCGCCTCGATCCTCTCCAAGAAGCTCGCCGAGGGGATCGATGCCCTCGTGCTCGACGTCAAGACCGGCGACGGCGCCTTCATGGCGAAGCTGGAGGACGCTGTCGCGCTTGCCGAAAGCATGACGCGAATCGGCCGCGAACTCGGCAAGCCGGTGCAGGCCCTGATCACGAGCATGGACGCGCCGCTTGGCCGAACCGTCGGCAACGCGCTGGAGGTCTGGGAGTCGGTGGAGTGCCTCAAAGGTCGTGGCCCCGAGGATCTCATGGAGGTGTCGCTGGAACTCGCCGCTGAAATGCTCCTGCTCGGCGGCGTGGCCGCGACCCGCGACGAGGCCCTGGAACAGTGCCGGCGTTCGATCGCCGACGGTTCGGCGCTCGAGCGGTTCCGCAGGGTGGTCGCGGCGCAGGGGGGTGACCCCAGGGTGTGCGACGATCCCCTGGGCGTGCTGCCGAAGGCGTCGGTCGTGGGGCAGTTTCGGGCCGAGCGATCGGGATTCATCACCGAGCTCCGGGCGTGGGCGGTGGGGCAGGCGTCGATGCTCCTGGGCGCAGGCCGGGCTCGGGTGGATTCCGTGATCGACCCGTCGGCGGGGATCGTCTTCCTGAGGACCGTAGGTGACCGCGTGAACAAAGGGGACGTGATCGCCGAGATCCACGTCAATTCGACCCACGCATCGATGGTGGCCAAGGCGCTGGCAATGCTTGTGAACGCGACCACGATCGCCGACGCCACTCCTGTGAAGCGGCCACTGATTATCGAACGGCTCTGACCCTCCTTCTCTGACATGAGGCATTACGATGGGCGATCTCGACCGCTTTCGCGGGCTCCTGGGCGTGGCCGCCATCCTCGGCGCGGCCTGGCTCTTCTCGGAGAATCGCCGCAGGATCTCGCCACGGATGGTGATCGGCGGCCTGGCCATGCAGGTCGTGCTCGGATTTCTGCTCCTGCGGTCCACGACGGGTCAGCGGGCGCTCGAGGCGGCGGCTAACTGGGTCGACACGGTGCTCGCCTGCTCGGACGCGGGCGCGAGGTTCGTGTTCGGCGACAAGCTTGCCGATCCAGCGGGGCCGACGGGCTTCGTGTTCGCCTTCCGCGTGCTCCCCACGATCGTGTTCGTGGCGGCGTTGTTCGCCGTGCTCTACCACCTCGGGATCATGCAGGTGATCGTGCGGGCGTTCGCCTGGGTGACCGCCAAGATCCTGGGGTCGAGCGGCGCCGAGACGCTCAATGCGGCCGCCTCGATCTTTCTTGGCCAGACCGAGGCGCCGCTCGTCATCCGGCCCTACCTGCCACGGCTGACGCGGTCGGAACTCGCCGTGGTGATGGTCAGCGGCATGGGGCTGGTGTCGGGGGGCATCCTCGGGGCGTACAAGGCGGCGGGCTGCGACCTCCGCGACCTGCTCACCGCGATCCTGATGAGCTTTCCAGCCACGATTTACCTGACCAAGATGTTCGTGCCGGAGATGGGTGATCCCGAGACGCTCGGCACCTTGAAGGTCTCGAACGAGCGGATCGACTCCAACGTGCTCGACGCTGCCGCCCGCGGCACCCGTGAGGGGATGATGCTGGCCGCCAACGTCGGCGCCGTGCTGATCTCCTTCATCGCGTTGGTGGCGCTGGTCAACCTGGCACTCGGCTGGCTCGGCGGCCTGGCGGGCCGGCCCGATCTGTCGCTCCAGTGGCTCTTGTCGCTGGTCTTTGCCCCTTTTGCCTGGCTGCTCGGCGTCCCCTCCCAAGACTGCCAGGCCATCGGCGGCCTGCTCGGCACCCGGACAGTACTCAACGAGATGATCGCCTACTTCGACCTCGGCAGGATGAAGGAGACACTCACGCCCAAGGCCTTCTCGCTGGCGACGATCGCGATGTGCAGCTTTGCCAACATCTCGAGCATCGGCATCCAGCTCGGCGGGATCGGTGCCCTGATCCCGGAGCGGCGGAGGGATCTGGCCGAGCTCGGCGTGAAGATGCTCGTGATCAGCACGCTGGCCAACGCCCTCTCCGCCGCGATCGCCGGCGTGATCATGCCCTGACGGCCGCCGGTCAGCCGGTGAGGAAAGTAGACGCCCAGTACAGGCCGCCGGAGAGGGCCATCGCCACCGGGAGCGTGAGAATCCAGGCCAGGGCGATCTCGCGGACCGTGCTCGACTGGATGCCCGACTTGTTGGCCCACATCGTGCCAGCCACGCCGCTGGAGAGGACGTGCGTGGTGCTGACGGGCATGCCGAGCGAGTCGGCCATCGCGATCGTCGTGGCAGCGACGAGTTCTGCCGCGCCCCCCTGGGCGTAGGTGAGGTGCGTCTTACCGATTTTTTCGCCGACGGTCACCACGATCCGTTCCCAGCCGAACATCGTGCCGATCCCCAGGCAGAGCGCCACGCCCATCACCACCCACTCCGGGATGTACTCCACTGGCTTGGCGAGCGTGCCCGCCAGTCCCTTGAGCACCTTCCGGCGGTCTTCGGTGATCCGGTCGCCGAACTCGGCGAGGAGCGTCCGGACGGCGGCCCCGAGTTCGACGAGTTGGGTTCGGAGCTTCCAGCGATCTTCAGACGACAGGTCGGAGAAACTCTTGCGACCATCGAGGTTCGACCGTACCTCTTTCACCAGCGGCAGCGGGTCGAGCGTCGCGAGCACGATATCGGCCGAGGGAAACGGATTGAGGGCATCGTCGACAAGGTCGCCCTCCAGCACGGCGGCGGCCGCCACGCCCTCGCTGCGGGCGATCTTCTCCACGCGTGCCGAGGCGAGATGCCGCTCCTTGAGAGCCGTCATCATCGTCGCCAGGCCGGGCTCCGAAAGCTCCCGTTCGAGTTCCTCTGCGGCCGCAGCGGTGGCGGCGATCTCGTGCTGCGTTGTCCGCATGTTGAGTGCAAACGACGTGGGCACGATGCCGATCAGCACGAGCATGATCAGGCCCATCCCCTTCTGGCCGTCATTCGATCCGTGGGCGAAACTCACCCCCGTGCAGGTGCCGATCAGGAGGGCACGAATCCACCAGGGGGGCGGCTGGTCACCGTGGGGTGGCTCGTAGAGTTCCTTGGCCGGGATCAGTCGCTTCGCGAGCACCAGCAACAGCGCTGCCAGGCAGAAGCCAATCACGGGCGAGATCATCAACGCGATCCCTACTTCGGTCGCCTTGTGCCAGTTGATCCCCTTGAGGGCGGAGCCACGTTCCATCCAGGCGTTCATCATCCCCACGCCGATGATCGAGCCGATGAGCGAGTGGGAACTCGACGCCGGCAGACCGCGGTACCAGGTGGCGAAGTTCCAGATGATCGCAGCGCCGAGCAGCGAGAGCACCATCGCCAGGCCGCGGCCGGTCTGGATGTTGACCAGCAGGTCGACCGGCAGCAGGTGAACGATGCTGAAGGCCACGCCGATGCCGCCGGCATGAACGCCGATGAAGTTCCAGAGGCCCGACCAGACGACGGCCGGCGTCGGCTTCAGGCTCTTGGTGTAGATCACCGTGGCCACGGCGTTGGCCGTGTCGTGGAAGCCGTTGATGCACTCGAATCCGAAGGCGATCACCAGCGCCGCCACGAGCAGTGCCAACTGGCCGGCTGAGAGCGTGGTGAAGGACTCGAGCAGTTCCACGGCGACGGTCCCTACGGTGGCGATAGCACAAGTCAGCACCTTAGGCCCCGATGCGGCCGGGAACAAGCAGTGATCCCCGTCGCACACGCAATTCTCACACTCCGCGAACCGGCCGGAGGCGATGTGCGTAAAATGACGGAAAGGAGGAGTGCCCGCATGCCACGAGGAGACCGTCTCGAGGTCGAGCAGCGGATCGTCGGCTCGACCGTCACCTACCTGCATCACGGCATTGATGTGGGCGATGGCACCGTCGTTCACGCCCGGCCCCACGACTTCCGCAACCCGTTCGGTGGTGGTCGAGTGATCCACACGTCACAAGCCGAATTTGCCAACGGCCGAGCCGTCCGCGTGCGGAACGACCCGCCGGCTGGTTTTTCCCCCGACGAGGTCGCCGAGCGGGCCCTGGCGCACGTCGGTCGCGATGGCTACGACCTCGTGGTCGACAACTGCGAGCACTTTGCCACGTGGTGCGCGACGGGCTGCCGTGCCAGTCGCCAGGTCGACATCGTGATGGGGCGTGTGGCCGCGGCGGCGTCGCGGGCGGTGGCGGCCGTCTCGGCGCGGGCTGCCGTCGGGACCGCCGAGCGGGTCGTCGTTCGCACGGCCATCGGCACGAGCGTTCGCGTCGGCCTCAAGACCATGCTTCCGGCCGCGATCATCGGCGAGGCTGCGGCCCTGGTCGCCGAGTGGACTGCCCACCAGCGTGGGGCCAGCGAACAGGCAAGCCGCAAGGCGGGCGAGGCGGCTGGGCTGGCGGCCACGAGCCTCGCCTTTGCCGCCGGCGGTGCGGCGGCGGGGCCGGCCGGGATCGCGGCGGGGGCTCTGGCCGGTGCGACGATGTGGCTGGCCGGGTCAGCCACGGCTGCGGCGGCGACCGGTGCGGCCCGGCAGGTTGCGAAGCGGATCGCCCGTGCCTGAAACACCATCCGGCGACTTCCGCCAGAACGACCACCACGCGGTGGCCCTGAGATGGCTGCTCAGGGGCCGGCGAGCCGGCGGCGGATCCGCTCGACGGTGCGGCGGGAATACTCCTCGTCCTTGCCGAGGTCGAGCGCGGCGGCGGCAGGCCAGAGCGGCGCCGTGATCTCACCGAGGTCGTCGATCGCCACCAGCGCGGCGACGCGGATCTCAGGATTCATGGAGCCGATCTCGGCACCGAGTGCCGCGCGGGCGTCGTCCGTCGCCGTCGGCGTGCCGCACCGCAGCAGCCAGGTGGCGGCGGCGATGCGGACAGCCGGGTCGGTGTCGACAAGCCGCGGCGCGAGCGCTGCGGCCGGATCGCCCCCCGCCCGCTTCGCGGCCCAGCCGGTGCCGGCCACGGCCCACCAGCGGACGGCCGCGTCGTCGTTCGTGAGCCGGTTGGCGAAGACGTCCTCGTGGCAGCCCTCCGCGACGGCCCAGGCGGTGTCGAGAATCGCAGCGTAGCGTTCGTGGGCCCGGGCCTCGTCGCCGAGGTGAAAGATCGCCCATTCGCTACCGGCTTTTTTCGCCTCGGCTCGCAGGATCGGCTCGGGCAGGATGCCGGTGTCTTTCGTGCGCTGCATCCATGAGCGGACGGCATTCCGGAGCCGCTCGAGGTCGGCCCGGTGGGCGGGATCGGCTGCAAGGTCCGCGAGCTCGTCGGGATCGGCGACGACGTCGTAGAGTTCGTCGGCCGGCCGGGTGGTGCGGGAAAACCAGCCTGCCCCTGCTGGTAGGCCGCCGGCTGCGCGCACCGCACGCAGCTCGTTGGTGATCGCCACGCCGGTTGCGTAGTCGGGGAGGTCGTCGCCATCGAGCCAGGGCAGAAAGTTGCGGACGTATCGGAAGCGGGCATCGCGGGCGGAGCGGCCGAAGCCCGGTGGCGCGTCCATCCGGTCGCGGGCCGCGATCACGACGTCGCGGGCCGTGGCACCGGCCCCGAGGAATGGCCGGCCCTCCATCCACTCCGGCGGTGCGAGGTCGGCGAGGGCGAGCGTCGTCGGCCCGAGATCGAGCAGGCTCACGAGCTCGGCCGTCGCGCCGGCTGGCTCGCCGCCGCCCGGGAGCCGCGCCCGCCCGCGCCACTTTTCTGGCACCTGCACGAGCAGCGGCACCCGCAGCCCATGCTCGGTGAGCGACCGCTTGCCGTGAGGGATCCCCTCGCCATGGTCGCCCCAGAAGACCACGATCGTGTCGTCGGCCAGCCCGTCGGCGGCAAGGTCGTCGAGGATTTTCCCCGCGTCGATGTCGAGGGCCGCGGCCAGCTCGAGTCGTTGGGCGAGCGCCCGGCGGATCACCGGCGTGTCGGGATAGTATGGGGGCACCGTCACGTCGGCCCCTTCCCGCCGGGCCTCCGCCGGCAGTTCGCGGCGGACGGCCTCGGGCTTGTCGCCAAACAGGCCGCTCTCGTGCGTGACGCCCAGATTGAAGACGGCGAAGAAGGGCTGGTCGGGCCGCGGTCGCGTTCGCCAGTGCGCCGTGCGGTTGGACTGGTTCCAGCCCGCGTCGAATGAGCCGGCGAGGTTGTAGTCGGTTTTCGAGTTGTTAGTGCACCAGTAGCCCGCCTCGCGGAGCCGCTTGGGAAATCCCGAGATCGGCGGCGGCGGCGTGGCCTTGCACCGCATCGGCAGGCTGCCGAGCGTGGTCGGCATCAGGCCGGTGATGATGGCACTGCGGGAAGGCGCGCAGACGGGCGCCGCCGAGAAGGCCGCGTCGTACCGCAGCCCCGCCGCGGCGAGCCCGTCGAGCCGGGGCGTGTGGGCCGCCCCGCCGTAACAGCCGAGGGTGCCGGCGGAGAGATCCTCGGCCGAGATCCAGAGGATATTGGGGCGGTCGGCGGCCCAGCCAGTGGCTGCGGCAGCTGCGAGGACCCACCCGACGAGGGCTGGCATGAGCCGCATGGCGTTCACTTGTAGTCGGAGAGCGAGCCCGGATTCCACGACACCCGCAGGGCGTTGAGCACGGCCACCACGTCGATCGCCTCTTGCACGAGTGCTCCCGCCGCCGGCGGCAAAAGGCCAGCGGCGGCGAAGCCCATGCCCAGGACACTCGCCGCCATGCCGCCGACCGCGCTTTGCAGCGCGATCGACCGCAGCCGCGCGGCAATATGGAAAAGTTCATCAACCCGGGCCAGCGACGAATCCATCACCACGGCCCCCGCCGCCTCGCTCGTGACGTCGCTGGCGGTACCCATGGCCACGCCCACCGTGGCCGCGGCCAGGGCCGGCGCGTCATTGATGCCGTCGCCCACGAACACGACCGGGGCCAGCTTCACCGCCTCCTCGACGAGCCGCAGCTTGCCCTCGGGCTGGATGCCCGCGTGCACCTCGGTGATGCCGACCTTGTCGGCGAGCCATTTCACCTCGCTCTCCCGGTCGCCCGAGACGAGCATCACGCGGGTGAGCTTGTGGACGGGGCCCAGGTGGCTGACGAACGACCGGCCGTCGGCCCGCGGCGCGTCGCGGAACCTGAGGAGTGCCGCGACGGTGCCGTCGACCACGAGAACGCATTCGAGCCCGCCGGCGGCTGGCGGGAGCGAGGCGGCGCCGACCGGGTCGACGGCGGCACGTTTCTGCCGGCTGGTGATCGCGACCTCATGCAGGCCGCCGCCACCGTCCAGGTTCCGCACGCGGCCGGTCAGCCCCTGCCCCGGCTTCTCGGCAAGTTCCTCGACCTCCATCAGCCGCAGGCCCTGCTCGGCGGCCGACGCGGTGATGGCCGCGGCGAGCGGGTGCTTCGAATAGGTCTCGAGGCTCGCGGCCAGGGCGAGCGCCTCGGCCGATCCGAGCGATCCGACGGTGCGCACCTCGGTGAGATGGGGCGTGCCATAGGTGAGTGTGCCGGTCTTGTCGAAGATCGCGGTGCGGCAGGTGTCGAGCCGTTCGAGGATGGCTGGGTCGCGGATCACGATCCCCCGCTTCGCGGCCAGCGACACGGCGCCGATGATCGCCACCGGGATCGCGATCAGCAGCGGACAGGGGGTGGCCACCACCAGCACCGCCAGAAACCGCGTGGGGGAACCGCTGAAGTACCAGGCGGCCGCAGCGATCGCGACCGCCAGCGGTGTGTAGAAGGCGCCGAGGGCATCGGCCATCCGCCGCAGCCTCGGCCGCCGCTCCTCGCTGGTCCGCAGCACTTCCATGATCTTGGCATAGCGGCTGTCGCCGACGATCTTCTCCGTGCGAACCTCGAGTGCCGCCTCACCGTTGATCGAGCCGGAGAGAACGGCGGAGCCGGGTGCCTTCGCCATGCGGTAGGGTTCGCCGGTCAGGTAGCTCTCGTCCATGGCGCCGCGGCCACTCACGACCGCACCATCGACAGGACAGATCTCGTGGGGCAACACCACGATCACGTCGCCGACGGTGATCTCGCCGAGCGCCACGTCGGTAATCCCTGCGGTGGTCTTGCGATGGGCCAGCGTGGGCATGCGTCGCGCCAGGGCCGCGAGTACGTCGCCAGCCCGGCTGACCGCCCGGCTTTCGAGCGCCGCGCCCCCCGAGAGCATGAGCACCACGAGCACGCCGGCGAGATACTCACCCAACAGGACGCTGGTGACGATCGAGATGCCGGCCAGCAGGTCGGAGCCAAACGTGCCCGCGAAGAGCTTCGTGAGCAGGTCCCAGACGAGGGGCACACCACCGAGGACGAGCATCACGACCAGGGGAAGTTCGGCCAGCGTGAGGCTGCGGCCCGGAAACCACCGCTCTGGATCGAGCGGACCCAGCGACACCCTCTGCCCGCCCATGCCCGACCAGGCGAGCACGCCCCATGCCAGGAGCGCCACGATGGCCCCGACGGCAATCGTCTCGTTCATCGGCCATGGTTTGCGCGCCGCCGTCGGGTGTGTGGAGGTGGATGGCATCGGGTGGCTCAGCTGTGCATGCGGGCGACGGGGTCGCCCCGGTCGATGATCGCAGCCTCGGCGGCGGCGAGGGTGCGAAGCCGGTCGCGGACGGCGTCCTCCGGCATGAAGTCGCAGGCCAGGCGAACGTAGGTTGAGTGGTGGCGGGCCTCCGACTCGAAGAGGCTGCGGTAGAAGGCCGCCAGTTCCTCGTCGGCCACATGGTCGGCGAGCGCTGAGAACCGCTCGCAACTGCGGGCCTCGATCAGGCCGGCCACGAGCAGCCGGTCGACGGCCCGGCCCGGCTCGTCTTTCCGGATCAGTTCGTGGAGCCGTGCTCCGTAGGAACTCGGCGAGAGTTTCCGAAAGGGGATCTCGCGGCGCTGGAGGAGATCGAGGACGAGCCGGAAGTGTTCGAGCTCCTCGTTCACGATCTCGGTCATCGACCGGGCGAGGTCGACGTGGTCGACATAGGAGAACAGCAGGTTCATCGCCACGCCCGCGGCCTTCTTCTCACAGTGGGCGTGGTCGATGAGCACCTCGTCGAGATGGGCGTCGACCTGGGACAGCCAGCGGGCCGCTGTCGGTGATTGCAGGCTCAGCATCGTGGCGACGGTCTCGCGGAGGCGGACGTGACGAGCGGGGTCGTTGCCGCGGGGTGCGGACGGTGGCATCATACCGGGGTTGTCCCGCGGACCGCCGTCTTCCGGAGTCATTGCCCGTGATCGCCTTCGACCGGCCTCCTTCCGCCTCCCGTCCGCCCGCCGAGCGGAACGTGCTCGGCGGCATCCTTGCGACCTGCTCCAGCGACCCACTGACGGGCTTTTTTCGCGACGGCTGCTGCCGTACCGGCGCCGACGACGCGGGCGTGCACACCGTCTGCGCGGTGATGACGAAGGAGTTTCTGGTGTTCACCGTGAAGGCCGGCAACGACCTGGTCACGCCGCGGCCGCAGTGGGGATTTCCCGGGCTGGTGGTCGGCGACCGCTGGTGCCTCTGTGCGGCCCGCTGGCTCGAGGCCGCCGAGGCCGGAGCGGCCCCCCCGGTGGTGCTCGAGGCCACGCACGAGAAGACACTCGCGATCGTGCCGCTCGACCTCCTGAAGAAGCACGCCGTGCCGCCGGCATGACCGGTTGGCTGCTCGTCGCTGCCGTGATGACCGTTGCCGCGGTCTATGCCTCAGTGGGGCACGCGGGGGCGACTGGCTACATCGCGGTGATGACGCTCTTCGGCCTGGAGCCGGAGGTGATTCGGCCGACGGCGCTGGTGTTGAACGTCGTGGTGGCGACGATCGGCAGCGTGCAGTTTGCCCGGGCCGGCCACTTCGATCGCCGGCTGTTCCTGCCGCTCGCCGCCGCGAGCGTGCCCGCCGCAGCCGTCGGCGGCTGGCTCACGCTGCCGACCGCCGCGTTTGAGACGATTCTTGGCATCGTGCTCGGCTTCGCGGCGGTCCGCATCGGCGCGGAGGCGCTCGGATCGGGTCGTGGGGACCGCGGCGGCGAACCGGAGCCGTCGTCGCGACTGCCGGGCGAGTCGCTCCAGCGGTCTGCCGCACTGGCGGGGATCGGCTGCGCGGTGGGCCTGCTCTCGGGCCTGACCGGCGTCGGCGGGGGCGTGTTCCTGACGCCGCTCCTGCTGGCACTCCGCGCAGCTTCGATCCGCACGATCGCCGCGACATCGGCGGCGTTTATCCTCGTCAACTCGCTCGCCGGCCTCGCCGGCGGCCTTGCGGCAGGACGAACCGTGCCACTCCCAGGGCTGGAACTCGTGGCTGCCGCCGCGCTTGGCGGCGCGATCGGCTCGCACCTCGGCGCCTTCCGGCTGCCCGTCACCGCGATCCGCTTGCTGATGGCAGCGGTGCTCGCCATGGCGAGCGCGAAGTCGCTGCTCTGAAAGAAAAGGTGTCAGCCACCAAATCTAGGCACAGCCACCAAATCGAGGCAATCTGGCAACTTGCCCAGATTTGGTGGCTGGCACCGGCTCCCTGCCCTCACCGTGGGTGCCGCGGCACGTTCTGGCATCAGTGGGTGGCGGTTTTCGAGAACAGGTTGAGCACCACCACGCCGGCCACGATCAGCGACATGCCCAGCACCGCCGGCGGGTCGAGCTTCTCGCCGAAGGCGAGCCAGCCGATCAGGGCGATCAGCGTCACGCCCGCACCCGACCAGATCGCGTAGCCCACGCCCACCGGAATCCGCTCGAGCGTGAGCGAAAGGAAGAGAAAGGCCGTTCCGTAGCCAGCGAGTACCATCAGGCTGGGCCCGAGTTTCGTGAATCCGGCGGAGCCCTTGAGGAAGCTCGTGCCCACCACCTCGGCCACGATGGCGATCGCGAGATAGAGCCAGTGCATGCCGCAGAACTCCTCCAGAGGATCGTGAATCCTCTGATAAAGTGTAGCCGTCCTGCGGCTACTGGATGCCGCAGGGCGTTTTCAGGAATCGAATCCCATGCAGGACGGCGCTTCCGCGACCGGCGGCCACACGATCGACGCGGTGCTCTCGGCGGCCAGCGACGAGACGAGGGCGACGCTGCGGACTCTGGGCGAGCTCGTCGGGAACGAGCCGACAACGGTGCTCTCGCCGACGCAGTTCGCCGTCCGGCACCTGGGCGTGGACCAACTCGATCTGGCGAGCACGAAGTTCACCGGCCCCGGCACGTCGCTTGCCGTCCTCGGCAACCTGCTGCGGCTCGAGATGGAGCGGTATGGCTCCCGCGTGGTCGTCGGCTCTCCCGGCGATGGCCTGCCGCCGACCTGGTCGCAGCTCGACGTCGGCCCCGACGAGAAGGTCGCGGTGCCGGGGCGATTGGTGGCGTTTTTCCCTGCGGGCACGCTCGCTGCCGAGCCGCTCTGCGTGGCGATCGACGACCGTCACTGGCAGCGGGAGTTCGCGATCCTGTCCTCCCAGTTGGCCAAGGGCGTCGCCGAGAAGACCCTGGAGGCATTCCGGGCCCGGCTCAAGACCCGGGAAAACCCGCTCCGGGGCCGCGTGCTCGAGGCCTGCGTCAACGACGGCTGTGTGCGGATCAGCGTCAGCCCGTCGATCTCGAGCGAGCGAAGCGGGCTGATCCTGCCCGACGACCTCTGGGCGGAGGTCGACGTGTTCCTCGCCTCGGCGACGAGCCGCCGCGACCTGCTCAAGTCGCTTGGCCTCGGCACCAACCGTGGGATGCTGATCGCGGGGCCTCCGGGTGTCGGCAAGACGCACCTCGTCCGCGTGATCGCCAGCGAACTCGCCGGCCGCTACACGACGCTCCTCGCCGACGCCAACGCGATGCGACACACGATCGCCGACCTCTATGCGGAGAGTGACACCTTCGGGCCGACGCTCGTCGTGCTCGACGACATCGACCTCGTGCTCGGCCACCGCGACTCCAGCGGCACCAACACGTCGCTGGCCGATTTTCTTTCCACGCTCGACGGCGTCCGCCAGCGGGACGACATCCTCACGATCGCCACCACCAACGACCCCAAATCGCTCGACCCAGCCGCCCAGCGGTCGAACCGGTTCGACATGGTGATCACCCTGCCGATGCCCGACGCCGCCAGCCGGGCCCGGATCCTCGAGCGCCATCTCGGGCCGCTGGGTCTCGACCTTGAGTTCCACACGCTGGCCGACGCGCTCGAGGGGGCGACGGGGGCTGACGTGAAGGAGGTGGTCCGCCGGGCGGTGCTCGAGCACGGCGCGCGATTCACGCAGGCCCAGTTGGTGGAGATCGCCGAGTCGGGCCGCTGGAAGGCAACGGTCAACCACCGAAAGTATCTTTAACGATGGGTCCCGGCGGAGGTGGGCCGCGGGTTTTTCGCCTGCGGCATGCGGGTGGGCAGTGATGCTGCTCGAAAACCTTCACTGCCGCGGGCACCCGGGCGGAGGCGAGTGTTGCCCCCCGGCCCGCCACCGAGGATAACGGTGCAGGTGGAAACGATCGGGTCTTCTCAGGACAGCGGAGGCAACGATGCAGACTCGTGAACGGTCGTCGCGGCGGAGGTTTCTGAAGCGGGCGGTGGCGGGCTCGGCCGCGGCCGTCGCGGCGCCCATGGTGATCCCGTCGTCGGCGCTGGGCCTCGACGGGGCCGTGCCGCCGAGCGAGCGAATCCGCGTGGCCGGCATCGGCATCGGCCGCCGCGGCGAATACGACCTCGGCTGCTTCCTCCAGCAGCCCGACGTGCAGTTCGTGGCGATCTGCGACGTCAAGCAGGCCCGCCGGGATGCGGTGAAGGCGATCGCCGACAAGCACCACGGTACCGCGGAATGCCGCACCTATCACGACTTCCGCGAACTCCTCGATCAGCCTGATGTGGACGCCGTGCTGATTGCCACGGGCCCTAACTGGCACGGCCTGATGGCCATGCAAGCGGCGCAGGCCGGCAAGGACGTCTACTGCGAGAAGCCCTGCACCAAGAACATCGCCGAGAGCCTGATCCTTCGCGACACGATGCGGCGGTGCGGCACGGTGTTTCAGGCGGGCACGCAGCGCCGGAACCTGCCGCACTTTGCCTTCGCCTGCGAACTCGCGCGGACCGGTCGGCTGGGACGGATCACCCGCGTCTACGCTCACCCAGCCGGCATGAAGGCCTTTTCCAGTGGCTGGCTGCCGGAGGACCCGGCGCCCGATCCGGCGGTCGCTGACTGGGATATGTACCTCGGCCCAGCAGCCTGGAGGCCCTTCAACGCGAAGACGCTCGCCGACGGCTTCAACTTTGAAAAAGGGGGCGGCCTCGTCGGCGGCGGTGTCTTGGAGTGGGGCTCGCACTGCGTCGACCTCTGCCAGTGGGCGGTGAACGACTGCCTGCCGCCGACCGACTATGCGCCGCCGGTCGATGATCAGATCGTCTGCCGCTATGCCAACGGCACCGAACTGATCTTCCGCGAGAAGGACTGGATCCCGCTCGGTTCGTGCCCCGTCCGCTTTGAGGGCGAGACTGGCTGGGTGGAGGCGGGCGACAGCGGCAAGATCGTGCTCTCGTCGCCCGAGTTGATGGCGGGCCGCAAGGTCGAGGAGATTGGTGGCTACCCCGCGACGTTCCACGTCCGCGACTTCCTCGACTGCTGCAAGACGCGGGGCAAGCCGAAGGGCAACGCCGACGCCGCCTGCAACGCGCACATCGCCTGCCATGCCGCGAACATCGCGCTGTTTCTGGGTCGGCCGGTGAAGCTTGACACCGAGTCGTGGCAGTTTGTGAATGATGAGGCGGCGAACCGGCTGCGGTCGGAATCGCTCCGTGAACCGTGGAGGCTGTGATGACGAGGAAACACAAACGCTGGTCGCGGTGGTGTGTGGTGCTGGTCTGGGCGACCGTCGCGGGCACGAGCCACGGGCGGGCAGACGATGCGGCGCCGCAGGCACGAGAGCAGGAACTCGTCGCGGTGCTTCGCTCGGAGACGCCCGAGGCCGAGAAGGCGCTGGCCTTCAAGGGGCTTGCCGTCCACGGCTCGCCGGCGTGCGTTGAAGCGGTCGCGGCCTACCTTGGCAACGAGCGGCTCGCCTCGTGGTCACGGATCACGCTCGAGGCGATACCCGGCAACGCGGCGTCGGCGGCGCTGCGGGCGGCCGCTGGCCCCGACACGAAACTCGCCAGCCGGCAGCTAGTGGGCGTGATCAACTCGCTCGGCGTGCGCGGCGACGCTGCGGCGGTGCCGCTCCTGGCCACGCGGCTCGGCGATGGCGACCCGAACGTCGCCGCTGCCGCGGCCGCGGCGTTGGGCAAGATCGGCACGGCCGACGCGGCCGCGGCGCTCTCGAAGGCGCTGGCCGCGGAAAAGCCCGATCGTGAGGCTGTGGCCGAGGCGTGTGTCGTGTGTGGTGAGCGGCTACTCGCGGCGGGCAACACGACGGCGGCGGTCGCCCTTTTTCAGGCCGTGCGTGCCGCGGAGTTCTCGGACCAGCGACGGGCGGAGGCCACGCGGGCGGCGATCCTCGCGCAGGGACGGGACGGCATCCCGCTGCTCGTGGATCTTCTGAAGTCAGCACCGCAGCGGCTCTTCAACATGGGCCTGTTCACGGCCCGCGAACTGGCGGTAGGCCCCGACCGAGACCCAGCCCTCGCCTACGAAGTTGACCGTGCACTGCTCGAGGCGTTCACGTCATCGGCCGCATCGGACGCGGGGCGTGGGCGTCGGCCGCTCCTGATCGATCTGCTTGCCGACCGAAACGCCACGGGCGCGAGTGCGGCCGTGCAGAAAACGATCCTCGAGGCGGCCCGCGGCGACGACGCGGCCGTGCGACTGGCGGCGATCCGCGCCATCGGCCGCTGCGGCGATGCATCGGCCGCGGCGGGGTTGCTGGAGATCGCGGCCGGAGCTGGGCCGGCCGTGCTTGCGGCGGTCCGCGAGGCGATCGCGACCATGCCGGCCGACGGCGTCAACGAGGTGATCGTGGCGCGGCTCGCCGGCAGCGACGCGGGGTCGTTGCCGTTGGTGATCGGTCTCGTAGGTGATCGCCGGATCACGACGGCGGCAGGCGCGGTACTCCCGTTCGTGGAGCATGACGATCCGGCGGTCCGCACCGCTGCCATGGCGGCGCTTGGCTCGGTCATCGAACTGAAAGATCTCGGCATCCTCGTCCACCGGGTCGCCGATCCGCGGGATGACGCGGAGTTTGCCGCGGCCACGACGGCTCTCAAGGAAGCGGCGGTGCGAATGGCCGACCGCGACGGCTGCGCGGCGGTGATCGCGGAGGCGATCGGCTCAGCCGGACCGCGGGCCGGCGTGCTCGTGGACACGCTCGCCGACGTGGGCGGAGGAAAGGCGCTGGCGACTGTTGCCGCAGCGGCGAAGTCGGGCCACCAGTCGCTCGCGGACGCTGCCACGCGGGTGCTCGGCAAGTGGATGACGGCCGATGCGGCTCCCGTGCTGCTCGAACTCGCGACGACCGACGCCGCAGGCCCGTATCGCGGGCGGGCGATGAAAGGCTACCTGCGGATCGCCAGGCAGTTCGCCCTGCCCGAGGCCGAGCGGGCCGAGATGTGTCGCCGGGCGCTCGCCGCCGCGCAGGATCCTGCTGACCGCAAGGCCGTGATCGAGATCCTCGTCCGCTATCCGCACCCCGCCACGCTCGCGGTGGCGCAGGAGGCGTGCGCGATCCCCGACGTGGCCGACGAGGCGAAGGCAGCGGTCACGACGATCGAAGGAAAGCTGGCACCGCCCGCCGGCGGAACGTAGCCGAGGTGCGGGGAGCGAATCACTCCTCGGCTATCCAGCCGTTGGCGAGCCAACTCGCACCATCCCGCAGCCGGATTGGGCGTGCGGATTCAGAGCCCCCGGAGATTGCCCGATGATCCGCGGATATTGCTGCTTCATGATCTGGTTCTGTGGCACGGTCGCGTTTGCTGAGGTGACCTTCGAGAAGAAGACCCTCACCGAGCGGTTCGTGGCCGAGGGCTGTGCCGTGGCCGACTTCGATAAGGATGGCCACGCCGACATCACCGCGGGCAACACGATCTGGCACGGGCCCGACTTCTCGCGGACGACTGAGTTCACGCCGCCGGCCAACAATCCTTCGGGCCCATCGAAGACTCCCTACGACCCGGCCCGCGGCTATTCCGACTACTTTCTCGCCTACGCCCACGACTTCACGGGCGACGGCTGGCAAGACATTCTCGTCTACGCGCTGCCGGGCGAGCCGGCGCAGGTGTTCGTCAACCCGCAGGGCAAGGCCGGCCACTGGGCGAAGCACGCCATCTTCGACGTGGCCGACGGCGAATCACCCGGGCTCATCGACATGACCGGCGATGGCAAGCCCGAACTGCTCGTCCACTCCAGCGACCTCATGAAGCCGCCGGAGGCGCAGGGCAAGGGGGGCGGACAGCTCGGGTTCGCCGAGATCGACTGGGACAACCCGCTCGGCAAGGCACGCTTTCATCCGATCACGCCACGTTCGCCCGAGAACGACGCCCGATATTTTCGCTACACGCACGGCTATGGCGCCGGAGACGTCAACGGCGACGGCCGCGTAGATCTGCTCACGAAGGACGGCTGGTTCGAGCAGCCGGTCGATCAAGGGGTCTCGATCTGGCCCTTTCATCCAGCCCCCTTCGGGCCGGCCGACGCCCGCGGAGGCGCTCAGATGCTCGTCACCGACTCAAACGGCGACGGCCGCAACGACGTGGTGACGAGCTACGACGCCCATGGCTGCGGTCTGGGATGGTTTGAGCAGCGGCCCGACGGTTCCTTCGCCGAGCATCGGATCATGGGGGCGGCGCCTGAGGAGAATGATCACGCCGTGACGTTCAGCCAGCTCCACGCGCTGGCCTTGGCCGACATCGACGGCGATGGGCTGCAGGACGTCGTGACGGGCAAGCGCCGCTGGGCGCACGGCGTGAGTGGTGATATCGACCCCAATGCCCCACCCGTCCTCTACTGGTTCCGGCTGGTCCGCGACGGCTCGGGCGGCGCCCGCTACGTGGCCGAGAAGATCGACGACGACAGCGGGGTGGGCACGCAGGTGACGGTGGCCGACCTCGACGCCGACGGCCGGCCCGACGTGGTCGTGGCCAACAAGCGGGGCGTGTTCGCGTTCACGCAGCGGTGAGAGCGCGTCCGGCTGGCGTGGAGCGCCCGCTCGCTTCCGAAGATGACGCTCCACATGAACTGGATGCGGTCTAGTTCGCGATCCGGTAGAGGGCCTCGTCGGTGCGGAGGTAGAGCGCGTCGCCGACCGCGGCGGGAGTCGCGAAGATCCGGCCGTCGAGGTGGTTGGTGGCCTCGAGACGGCAGGTGGGCCCGGCGCTGATCACAAACGTGTCGCCGTCGCGGTTGCCCACGTAGATTCGACCGTCGGCGTACAGCGGCGACGACGAAAAGTTGCCGCCGAGTCGCTGCGACCAGACGAGGCGGCCTGTCTTCGCATCCAGGCAGGTGGCGACGCCCTTGTCGCCCACCATGACGAGTTCGTCGCCCACGACCAGCGGCGAGGGCATGCTCGGCGCCCCCTTCGTCTCCTGCCAGGCGATTTCGGCGCCGGTGCCGTCGGCGGCGAGCCTCACGGCCAGCAGCCGCGGCTGGTTGAAGCTCGTGCTCATGAACACGAGGCCGTGGGCCGCGACCGGCCGCGGGACGACGGAGAACCCGAGTTCGCCGTAGCTCATCCGCCAGCGCTCGGCCCCCGTCTTCGGGTCGTAGCCGTAGAGCCAGTCGGCGCCGGGCGAGACGAGCACGTCGCGATCTCCCTGGCGAACGATGATGGGCGTGGAGTAGGCCTTCTTGAGATCGGGATTCTCCCGGAGCGGTCCGCTCCGGGGGGTTTTCCAGGCGAGTCGCCCCGTGGCCGCGTCGAGCGCCGCGACGAACTGCACGTCGGTGCCGTCGCAGTTCACGATCACGAGGTCGTTCCAGAGGATCGGCGTGCTGCCCGGGCCGTTCATGTGGTCGAGGCGAAGTTCGCGGTTGGCCCACGCGATCCGTCCGGTTGCGGTCTCCACGCAGGCCGTGCCGAAGTCGCCGAAGTGGCAGTACAGCCGCCCCCCGGCGAGCACAGGCGACGGCGAGGCGAAGGAGTTGAGCGCGTGGATCGGCTGCGGGTCGTCGATCGTGAACAGTTCGACGTCGTGAACGACCCGGCCTGAGTCGCGGTCCACGCCCAGGGCCCGCAGGCTCAGTGCGGCGGCGATGTTCCGGGGCTGTCCGCCGGAGGGTTCGTCGGCCCGCCGCGACTTCTCCTCGGCGGTGGCCTCCCGTTCGACGGCGGTCGTCAGCCAGACGTGCCGCTCATCGACGACCGGGGACGACCATCCGCGGCCGGGAAGCGGGGTCTTCCAGGCCACGTTCTCCGTCTCGCTCCAGGTGAGCGGCAGGTCGTGGGCAGCCGGCGCGTGCCCCTGGCCGTCGGGCCCGCGCCACTGCGGCCATGCGGCATCGTCGGCGGCGTGGATCGCGGCCGGGCCGATGCCGCAGAGCAGGCAGGCCACGAGCATGCGGAGGCGTCGAGACGGCATCTGGGATCTCCGGTGAATCCCGTCAGGATACCCGAGGTGTCGGGGCGTCTGTCCGGCCGAGGTGCGGCAGCGCCGCCGTCAGCCCTCCAGCAGCCCGCGGGCGGCGGCCTGCTGGTCAGGTGTGCCTACGACCGTCACCTCGTCGCCAGCCATGAAGCGGAAGTCGGGGCCGGGGTTGGCGAGCGGCCGGCCCCCGCGACGGACGGCCAGCACGGTCCCGCCAGACACGGAGCGGATTCGCAGCTCGCCGATCGAACGGCCGATCGCCGGGCTCGTCTCCGGGAGGCGGCACGCCTGCGGCCGCACCGCGTGGCGGGCGTGGGAGTGTGGCCGGGGGGGCGCCCGCAGGAAGCCGTAGTTCTCCAGCCGCAGCCCCTCCACGAGATCGTCGACCGTCTGCTCGGGCACGTCGTAGATCGAGAGCACCCGGTCGAAGAGCGCCAGCGCCGTCTCGAACTCTGCGGGGATCACCTCGTCGGCACCGAGGGCTTTGAGCTCATCGACCTCGAGCACGTATTCGGTGCGCACGAAGATGCGTACGGCAGGGGAGAGTTCCCGGGCGATGCGAACGCTGCGGCGGGTGCTGGCGGCGTCGGAAATGGCGATCACCACGGCGCGGGCGCGGTCGATGCCGACGTGCTCGAGGACGGCCGCCCGCGTGCAGTCGCCGTAGTGGATGTCGAGGCCGAACGACCGCTCACGGCGGACGGTCTCCGGGTTGAGTTCGAGCACCACGTGCGGCACGTCGAACTCGGCCAGGGCGGTGGCCAGGTTGCGGCCATTGAGGCCGAAGCCCGCGATGATCACGTGATCGGCACGCTGCGGGCGGTCTTCGGTCACCGGCCGCTCCGCCAGCCAACGGCCGCCGAAGCGGCTGCGGGAGAGCCGGTCGAGCCAGCCTGGGAGGGCGGCAGTCACCAGCGGCGTCGTCGCCATCGTGATCACCGCCGCGGCGAGGAACGTCTGGTAGTCATCGCGGCCAAGCAGACCGGCGTCAGCGCCCCGGGATCCCAGTACGAATGAGAACTCACCGACCTGCGCGAGGGCCGCCCCTGCGAGCAGGCTCGTTCGTGCCGGGAAGCCCGTGATCATCGCGGGGACGGCCATCACGGCCGCCTTGCCGATCATGATCGCCACCACGGTGGCGGCCACGAGCATGGCATGCTCGGCCAGAAACCGGATATCGAGCAGCATGCCGACCGACACGAAGAACAGGCTCGAGAGCGTGTCGCGGAACGGGAGCACCTCCGTGAAGGCCTGATGGCCGTACTCGCTCTCGGAGAGCATCAGCCCCGCGAGGAAGGCGCCCAGCGCCAGCGACAGCCCCGCCTGCGCCGTGATCGCGGCGGTGCCGAGGCAGGCCAGCACGATCGTCATCAGGAAGAGTTCCCGGTTGCGGAGCCGCACGACCTCGTGCAGGATCCGCGGCACCAGAAACCGGCCCACGAGCAACACCGCCGCGACGACGGCGAGCCCCGCGGTGACCGAGGCGAGCGGATCCTCGAACAGGGGCGGAGGATGATTGGCCGCGGTGGCGGAGGTGGCCCGGTGATCGGCCACGACTCCAGCGGCCTTCGCCAGCAGGGGCAGGGACAGCATCGCGGCGACGACCACCAGATCCTGGAGCAGGAGCACGGCGACGGCAATCCGCCCGTGAGGGGTGGCCGTTTCGCCCCGGTCCGAGAGATTCTTGAGGACGATCGCGGTGCTCGACATCGCCACCAGCATTCCGGCAAACACGGCCTGCGGCAGCGTCCCCAGATACCACCACGTGGCCGCCGCCACCAGCACCGTGGTACCGATGATCTGCGGCAGGCCGATCCGGGCCATGGTCGGGAGCATCACGAGCACCCGCGAGAGCGAGAACTCGAGCCCCACCGTGAACAGGAGCACGACCACGCCAATCTCGGCGAGCACCTCGACGATCGCCACGTCGGAGATGAGCGACAGGCCGTAGGGCCCGACCACCACGCCAGCCACGAGCAGCCCGACCACGCTGGGCAGCTTGAGCCTGCCGACCACGAAGAGCACGGCCGCCGCGACCGCGAACACGATGACGAGGTCGGAGAGGAACATCGCTGCGGAGGCTCTGGATGGGGGCGGGCTGGGTGAGAGCCTACCGCACGGGTCTCGAAAGCATGGCTTTTCAGGCCGGCAGGCTGTCTTGGGCGGTTTGCCGTCGCCTGCTACGCTCCTCGCCTCCCGGAGGGTTTTGGCATGCGCGGAAGTGCACTCGATCTCGTCAGGTTTGTGGTGTCGCTGGCGGTCGTCATGGCGGCCTCCTGGGTGGCCATGGCACGCAGCGACGGCGGCGACGGGCGGCCCTGCCAACTGCGGGTGGAGAGCGAACTCTTCGCGGACGGAGGGGACGAGCCCGTGGCTCGCAGCCTGACGCTGTTCCACGAAGGCGTGGCCTGGGATTTTCTGGAACTGCCGGATGCGGTCGGAAAGTCGGCCGTGATCGGTGAGATCGTGCTGCACGATCCTGCGCGAGAGCGGGTGCTCGTCATCGACCCGGCGCGACAGGTGAAGACACAGGTCGACCTGATCCGGCTGGAGCGGCTGAGCGTGTCGCTCGCCAAGTGGGCGCGGACCAACGACGATCGGCTCGTCCGTTGGGCCGGCGGCCCTGACTTCGCGGCTGGCTTTACGGAGCACGACGATCGGTTCGAACTCGTGGGGCCTCGCGTCAAGTATGCGGTGGCTTACGAGGAGGCCCCGTGTACGGAGGCGGCGGTCACGTACCGCCAGTTCGCCGACACGGCCATTCTCCTGAAGGCGCTCATGCAACCCGGGGGAATCCCGCCGTTTCCCCGGCTCGCCGTGAACCGCCGGCTCGAGGACGCCGGTGCGATCCCGAGCGAAGTGATGCTGGAAATCGATCCCAGGCTCTCGGCTCTCGGCGGCCGCCCCGAGCGGCTGCGATGCGTGCACAAGGTGCATCCGCGGCTGATCGCCGGTGATCTCGAGCGGATCGAAGACGCCAAGCACCACGTCGCGGCCGCCGAGCCGGTTGATCTGGCGACGTTCGTCGATCGCGAGGCAGAAACGCTTCGGCCGGTGACGCCCGGTTCATGAGCAGCCGGCGGTCGCTCTAGGCGCCGCCGTCACGACTCCTCCGCGCGGAGGAGTTTCACGCATGGGCAAGAAACTCCGCCCGACCGGACGATGTTTCCTGTGTCTCACATCTTTCCTAATCCATCGCCTCGGGCGGTGGAGCCAGCGGATGCGGGCCGGCTGGGTGATCTGCCTCTGAGGGGAGCGGCGGGGGCGGGCGAATCGAGCTCGCGGATACGGCCGCGGCCGGTGAGTTGACATTTGTACATCACTCTGCTACATCTGGTAGCCAATACGAAAGATTCATTTCAGGCATTCAACACGGAGGGGCTCGATGCTTGTGCTTTCACGTAAGCAAAACGAACGGATTCGAGTGGGCGAGTCGGTGGTGGTGACGGTGGTCCGCGTCAGCGGCGACAAGGTGCGGATCGGGATCGAGGCGCCTGCAAACGTGCGGGTGCTCCGCGATGAACTCGGCGATGAGATGCTGGAGAGCGTCACGCTCGAGGACTCGGCGGAGCTGCCGATTCCCCGTCTGCTGGGCTTCGCACGCTGAATCACAAACTGGATTTCCGACCGCCGGGGCTGCGCCGTCGCAGCCCCGGCGGCCCCCTTCGCGGCCGACCCATTCACGGCTGCTGGGGCCGTGACTGTCTGTTTTTTCTCGTGCGTGCCAGAATCGCGGCATGAGCCTCACGGCAACCGACCATGATTCCGAAGCTGACGACCGTCCCGCCAGGTCCGCCCTGCGGTGGCGGGGCATGGTTCGGGGTCTGCTCGCCGTGGTGGTGGTGGTGGTGATCGCGATGGCCGCCGCAGCCGTGGCCGCCTCTCGGGTTCCCGAGTTCTACCGGCAGCGAATCGCCACGGAGGGCCCTGACTCGCCGGCGGTCGAACAGGCCTCCCGCCGGCTGGTCAGCGACATCTCGGCGCTCCACGCGTCGTTCATCCGCGAAGGCTCGTGGGAGGCGTCGTTCACCGAAAGCGACGTCAATGCCTGGCTGGCCAGCGATCTCCCGCGAAACCACCGCGGTCTGCTGCCCGAGGTGGTGTCGACGCCGCGGCTACGGTTCTCGCCGCGGCGGGTCCGGGCCGGCGTGCGGATCGGCACCGGCTTCGCCTCCGCCGTGGCCACGCTGGAGGTCGAGATCCAGTTGCGGGAGCCGAATCAGTTGGGGATCGTCGTCGAGGAGGCGAGGCTCGGCAGCCTCCCGCTGCCAAAGTCCCTCGTTCTCGGCGAGATCCGGCGGCGGTTCGATCGACTCGGAATGGTCACGGCGGTCCGACGACTGGACGACCGCAGCGTGCTTGTGGTCTACATTCCCTCGACGCATGAGTCTGGCGGCACGAGCCACTGGCTCGAGCGGCTGGCGATCGGCGAGGGAACGATGGCGTTCGCGGGCCGAACACTTGCCGGGCGAGCCACGCTGCCGACTCCACGGCCAGCGGACGCCGAGCCGGTGGCCGCGGGACCGTGACGAAACCGGAGGCGTTCGCCGCAGGCGGCGACAGGGAGCAGGCATGCCACGACTGACATTTCTGGGAGCGGCGGGCGTGGTGTCGGGTTCCCGACACCTCGTGGAGGCGGAGGGCCGGCGGGTGCTGGTCGACTGCGGGCTCTTTCAGGGAGAGAAGCACCTGCGAGAACGCAACTGGGATCGGTTTCTCGTGCGGCCCGACTCAATCGACGCCGTCGTGCTGACGCACGGCCACATCGACCATTCTGGCTACCTGCCGCGGCTGGCTCGGGAGGGGTTTGCCGGGCCGATCTACACCTCACCCGCGACAGTCGACCTGCTCGGACTGCTGCTCTACGACTCGGCGAAGTGTCAGGCCGAAGACGCCTTCTACGCCAACCGCAAAGGCTATTCCAGGCACAAGCCCGCGTTGCCGCTGTACGAGGAGCGGGATGTCGACCGCGTGCTCCGGCTGGTGCGGGCCGTGCCCCGTGAGGAATGGTTCGCGCCCGCCGAGGGGGTGCGCTGCCGGTTTCACGAAGCTGGCCACATGCTCGGCAGTTCCTTCATCGAGATGGAGGCGGCGCGGCAGGGGAATGGTCCGCCGGTACGGATCGTCTTCTCCGGCGACGTCGGTCGCTTCGATGCTCCCCTCTACAAAGACCCGATCTCACCGCCGGCCTGCGACTACCTGGTCTGCGAGAGCACCTACGGGGACCGAGACCACACACCCTCCCGGCCGCTCGACGAACTCGAGGAGGTCACCAACGAGGCGATCCACCGCGGCGGAATGATGCTGGTGGCTTCTTTTGCGATCGGCCGCTGCCAGCAGCTCGTGTACCTGCTGCGGACGCTGATGGCTGCCGGCCGGGTGCCCCAGATGCCGATCTGGGTCGATTCCCCGATGGCCGTCGATGCGATGGCGGTGTTCCGCAAGCACGGTGGCGAGCACGACTTCAGCGAGGCGAAGATGCAGGGCGTGGCGGAGTCACTCGCCAGTCCATTCGTGCATCTCGCCAAGACGCCCGAGGAGTCGAAAGCAATCAATGCCCATCAGGGTGCGGGGATCGTGATCGCCTCGAGCGGAATGATGAATGGTGGACGGATCCTCCACCACCTCGCCCGGCGGCTCCCGGATCCGAAGACGACGGTGCTCGTGGCGGGTTACCAGGCCAAG
>Ga0164294_10000956_pt1 | contig 27334 bp, 34 predicted proteins | sample GEODES005metaG_FD_111479 | JGI IMG/M metagenome (GOLD analysis project Ga0164294, IMG submission 111479) | Oligotrophic lake water microbial communities from Sparkling Lake, Wisconsin, USA - GEODES005 metaG | ecosystem: Environmental > Aquatic > Freshwater > Lake | place: USA: Sparkling Lake...
AATGATATACTCAATTCACTCAACAAATAAAAATATATAAAAATTTAACAATTAAATTTTTATAAATTAATTTACTCATCAACTACAATTACCTCGTAGTTTTTAACAGCCTCAATCATCATTGAGTACGGAGTCATTTCCTTGTCATCCAAGAAGAACTTTAGCATCTCCGAACTGAAACCACTCATTAGAGCAACACCAGGTGTGTCCTTACGTACAGGAAATGACGTGCGAGTATCACGAAGATTCCAGAATACAATTTGCGGAATTTTATATCCTGCTTTAGTATACATTTCCTTAACATGATCATAACCAGTTCCATAGTCGGGACCTGTCTTGGCAGAATCAAATTGCATATCAGTAAATACAAAAATCTTCTTAATCATTTGCTCGGGCTTCAAACTATAAGTCTGTGCCTCTGCCAATAACATCTTAAATACAGCAAGGAAATCAGTATTCATCTCCCAATGTGCATGCTGAAGAGATCTAACCTTCTCAGAAAGTGTCTCGCCAACAATAACATGCCACTGAGGAACAGCACTGAAAGTAATTACCTTATTCTTAAATGGAGGAGCAGTCAGTTCTGATACTACAAGTCCAAGAGCAATACAAACTTCCATTGGAACTCCAGACATAGAACCACTCACATCACAAACTGCCATAGTATTACTAAATGTGCCAGCAGTACGTAGACGAGAAATTAACGCCTGCCATTGAGCATCTACTGTAGCATCTTCTGCCACATAGTGCATATAAGTACGCACAAGTTCATGCGGCTGGATACCCTTAGTATTCATTTTAGCCTTGCCCTGCATAACTTTTGACAAATACGCATGGAACGCTTCTGAGCAATGCTTCTCAAATGCCTTCTTCTGCTTCTTCATTGCAGTTGCAGGGACGTGCTCAAAATTAATCTTATCCCATTGACGAGAACTCTCATAAGTCTCGAGAATCTCCAACTTAGCACGGAGCTTCGTCAGAGTCTTACGATAAGTCTTCATATTCCATTTACAAAATTTGGCGATCTTATGTGCCGCCTTAAACTTCTTATCATACTCACATCCCTCCGTCGGCGCCCACTTCGGTGCTAAACTTATAGACACCTTAGTATCGGGAGGAGCATCTGATAACTTCTTATCGTCATCAATTAATGTAGACGCAAATAACTGATACTCCGCATCAGGAACAATTGAATGCGAATTCATACCTGCTAACTTTAATAAATCCTTATAACATCCTACACTCACAAATCTGGGCAGATTCATAAGATAAGTACGAGGCTTGTTCATCTTAAGATGATCAAATGCAGTTAGTGAGACAAGCTTCTCTTGCTTGCCATTACCAATACAATCACGCAAATTCATTAAAATTTGGAGTGCCAATTGAGGATTCTCCTTATAGGCCGCCTCGAACATCTCCTTAACCTTAGCAGCAGGAGTGTCTCGGACAACACTTGCGAAGAAATCAAGACAATTTGAGCCAGTCGAATCATATGCTGGCATTCCATTTTCAGTAACTACATTAGGTACAATCTTCGGTGCGACCATCGCAGTCCATTGTGAGATAAGAGCTGTTGCTGCCATTTTTGTCGTATTAATTTATATGAGTATATCTTTAAGTCAATTATTTTTCAATTTTTATTAGTGTGAGCAATGCGAGAAAACAATTTTTATTTGATTTCATTTATAAAACAGTAAACTCCTCATCCCATGGATGCCAATATCTCTTACTAAAATGTTGAACTATTTTATTTGGCTTAATATGAATTCTAAAGATACCAGAAAATAGTCTTATTAATTCGTTTATGTTTGTATCATCACTAAAATCATTGAATAAATCATTATATAAAATTATATTTTTTGATATAGATTTATCTGTTATATTTATATCTGAATGTGCTATAACAGTATCATATTTATCTAAATTTTTACGTAATATATATTCATCTATTCTATACATTATATCATTGTTTAATTGCATTACATTATATAATGTAAATTCATCATATGGACAATCATTATATATTAATGTTTCTGTACCAACACCAAGAACCTGTTTATCTTTTAATTCATCAACATCTTTTAATTCTGATAATTTTATTACACCTTCAATATTTGGAATATAGTATTCTTCTTTTATTGTTGGATCTTTTTCACGTTGAATAAATGTATACCTAAATAATTCTTTCATATCGAAAAAATCATCCAATAAAAATAATTTATCTTTAACAAAATATTCTTTAAATACTAATTTACGTTTCATTACTCGTGAGATTGATAAATAATTCAAAAAATTTTCAATTAATTCATATACTGAATCAAATTGATTTTTATTAAATATAATATATCCTTCAAATTCTTTTAATCTTTTAACATCTTCTGTTTCATCATCATACATTCTTTGACCTAAATGAGTTATTTGTTTTGGATATCTTAAAACTATTTCATCTAATTCTCTATAATAATGATTGAAACTATCATGAATTAACATATTATTTTTATACTTTGGATAAATAAATTTTGATAGAAAAAATTGATCAACATTATACTTATTTAAATCTTTCAAATTAGAATTATTAATTATTTCTTCTATATTTGATATTCCACTACAATTAAATCCAAATAATCCAGCCATAATATGTTCTTTATGATTTGGATGATCACGAATGATATGTAATTTTTTATTTGAATTTAAAAATTCAATCATCATCATTTTTTCACGATACGATACAACACTATCACAATCCCGTAAAAATACGATATTATCTTTTTTGATTGCTAAAAATCTAAAAAATTTTCCATCTTTAATATCACTATTATTCATATCAATTACCTGACATCCAAGTTCATTTAATTTATCTAATATCATACTATTTACATTTCTTACATAAAATCTAATTATCCAATCTTCGCCAAATATCTCACGAATTTTTATTGCATTGTTGATTGCACCCAAATTATATATGCTTTCATTACCGTATAAAGAAAATGAAAATATTTTTTCCATAGATTAAATATGATTTATTCTTTAAATCAATCGTTTTAATAAAAAAATGTAAGTTTTATTTATTTAGATCTGTATTCTTCACGTTGTTCCTCAGGACTAATATATTTCTCATCCATTTTTTCATCTGTTACATCCTGATTTGAATAATCCACTTTCTTAGTCGTTCTTAGAAAGTAATTTGAACTAGCCTTTGTCTTACAATATTCATCAAATGATTCCAATAATGTCATATTCTTCATTTCTAAACTTCTTACCTGTTTTTGAAGCTTACTAACTTCAAATTCTAATTGTTGCTTATACTTAGAAAGAGACTCTACTTCATCTTTTAAATCATCTGCTTCAGTTGTAATATGATTTACAATTTCACTATATTCTTTAACCTCAGATGTTAGTTCATCAATTGTATTTGTCTTAAACATTAGCATAAGCATCATCATACCACATACAAATGTAGTACAAAAACCAATGATAACATCTTTATTTTCAAAAATTGTTGTAATTAAATCTTTCGTCTCATGCATATTTAAATCATCCATTGTTTTAATATTTTGTACTGTTTCAGTGTGAGAAGTCATTTTTTCGTCAAGAAAGAAGTATTGTTCGTCCATTTATTAATAAAATATAAGTATATTTTACCAAGAAATAAGAATATCAATTTTTTCTATATAAATATACAATTACTATTATTATTATGTCTATAACACAATTTTTAAACAATAATGGATTTTTTGAGTTCGAAGGATATTGTATAGCTGACCAAATAGAAGATTTTAAAATATTAACAAGTAAGCCCAATATTAATGTAATGGAAATTGGATTTAATGCTGGTCATTCAGCAGAAGCATTTCTCGAAAATAATAAAGAATTAAAATTAACATCTTTTGATTTAGGATATCATAATTATTGTCTAAAAGCAAAAGAATATATTGATAATACTTATCCTAATAGACATACATTGATATTAGGTGATAGTAAAATTACTGTTCCTAAATATATTAATGATAATAGAAATACTAAATTTGATGTGATATTCATCGATGGTGGCCACGATTATGTAACCGCAAGAGAAGATGTGTTAAATTGTTTTAATTTAGCACATAAAAATACAATAGTAATACTCGATGATGTAATGTTTAAAAAAGAATGGGAAACATTTTATACAATTGATCCTACACAAGTTTGGACAGAAAATCTATTAGAAACTAAAATATTTGAATTAAATAGAGTTCACTATGATGTAGGTAGAGGAATGGTATGGGGAAAATATATATTTGATTAAAATATTAATTTTTTTCCATACTAAATTTATTTATAATTTCTTTAACATTTGATGCATAATTACCACTATCATAATATTTACTTATATTACGCATATTAACTCTTACATCATTTATTAATGGACATCTATATTGTTCGATTATAAAATCAATCTCAAATAATGACATATTTTTCTTAATCTTATCTGTCATTATACTTGACGCACATCTAACAGTTACTATTTCGTCAACAATTTTATTTTTAACATTCTCTTCTCCATATGACCACCAATCACTTAAAATTTTATTAAAATATTCTTCTTGTGTCATACTCATTTTATGCATTTCCATTTTACTTAAAATTAAATTTACTCTATCAATCATATTAAAATATGACCTAAAATTTTCAATACTTCCTTTTAATCCTAAACTCATTTGATGTTGCATTCCAAGTGAATCAAACATTCCATATCTATTTGTACACGATTGCATAATAATAAATGCCATACTCATAAAATTCTGTCCTATACAATTAACAACTATTCCAGATTCTTGTAATGATTGAATATATTGTACTAAATGTGCTCCAGCAAAAACTGATCCTCCTGGACTATTAATATATAAATTTATCTGTTTGTTTTCTAACATGTATTCATATATATTACGAGAACTAAAAGAATGTATTACATCATCAACCGAACTTTTTGTTACAGGACCCATCAATGATACAAAATTATTATCTGTCAGTATGATAGTCTTTGATTCAATAACCCCAACCCCAAATACAAAAAACAAACACAATAATAAATTTTTTAACATAATATATATGTTATGAAATCTTTATGTTATAAAACTTTATGTTATAAAATTCTATTATAAAACTTTATATTACTACTAACTCCATATTTTGAATAATATTATTTGGTATTACAAATTCTGGATCACTTGAATACTTATTATATAATTCTTTTACTCTACTACGAATCCAATGAATATCACAAACATTATAATCATTCAATATTTGAGCAATTTCTTGATAAGTTAATGGTTCATTCGCTGTAAACATTTCAATTTCATTATCATTTTCATCATAAAATTTTAATGTTTCATACTCAGAACTTAATGTCTTTAATATTTGTTGTATATCTGTACAACTTTTAACTCCATTTTTTAATTCTACAATTAATCTTATCACATTAAAATTATTATTTTTAACCAATTTTTTATTAATAGTTGTAAATCCAAATGGTGCATTTCCAAGACATAATCCATGTTGACGTCTGTATGCAATACTGTCAATAATTCTCTTTCTAATTTGATTCCATTCATTTTCACTATTTTGTAATCCTGTCATAACTGTATTATGATTAAGATTATTATACACTATATTTTCTTTAACAAAATGAACAGTTATTTTATTTTTTATACATTTATCTAATAGTTGAGATCCTATTGTTACATTACGACTAAAACGTGTTACATCGTATACAATTAAATTAATACATTTATATTTTGAAATTAAATCAATCAAAATCTCTTGTTTTCCATTACCACTATTATATTCTTTATGAATCTCCTTAACTCTCATCTTATTTTGTTTACAATATTCTAAACAATTATCCTCTTGAATTGAAAATCCATATGAGTCATCTCTTGAACTAGATACACGGCAATAAACTAGATTTTTCATTATATATCTATATAATGAAAATACTTTATATTACATTTATAATATACTTTAAAACTAAACGCATATTATTTACATAATCTTTTTCTTCAACATCTGGACTTGATGATGTATCTTTTAATAATTCTTGATCATTTAATTGTAATAATTTCTCAAATTCTTCTTTACTATATTTCCATTTACCAAATGGTGGATCTGGATTTTCATATATATTTGGTATTGTATAATCATCAGTCCATAAACGCGCCATACGTTTTATATTTAATTCTTCATTGAAAATAGGTTTTACTATTTCACCAGTTTTTATATTGATTGCTGCGGCTGTTATTGCAGGACGCATTATATTATCTTCTATTTTTGTATTATAATCACCCGTACAATTTACTTTTATACGAATATTTGGTATTTCATTTAATATTTTATATATATTATCCATATTTATTTTTGATGTTTCATTATTATATGCTCCAACAAATGATATTTCAATAGGACTATTACATTTTTTAATAAATTCTAAAATTGTATTTCTAAAAGAAACTGGAATACTCTTCGTATCAAAATGTGCTACCATAGAATGTGATTTTCCAAAACATAAAACAATTACACAAGTTGTTGCTTGATGTGTTCCAACATATTTTATATTGGAATTTACTGGTATTATTATTGATTCTCTTTGTAAACAAGTCATATATGTAGATTTATCCATTTGTATTGGTGTTGATTTTATAAACTTTTTAGTATTTATTAATATCTGTAAGTCTAAATATTTATTCTTATACTTTAAATATTTATTTTTATACTTTTCATAGTATCCCATTATAAACTAACTACATAAATTTTTTCTCAAATTCCTCCTTTATCACAATTGTTACTCCAACCTCCTTTGCTTTTATTACTTTAGAGGTTGAACCCTCATCATAATCTTTCTTTGTTGTTACTAAATATGATGTATTTTTTGATACACTACTTACTAATTCACCACCATTTTCAGTAATGTAATCTTCCCATTCCTTATTTCTAAATCCCGAAAAGACAAATTTTTTCCCCTTAAATTTTTCAGACACCACCTTTGTTTCTGAATTCTTTATGATAGTCTTTTGATAAGAATTAGGTATCTTTTCAAACACTTTTATAAATTCATGGATAAGATTACTAAATTGTGATGCAGTTATATCATCAAACCCATCTATTTTTAGAACTTCATTATAAATTTCATCTTTAGTATGATCTTTCATAAACTTAATAAAATTGTTTCCATATTTAACAAATATCTTTTCTAATCTTTTATGACCAAAATTATGACCAAATATATTTGTTGCATTCATGAATTGGATGAGGCTTGCCTTTTCCATTGCTGTTTGAATATTCTCATGTATTTTATTAACCATCTTATCCTTGAATGATGGAAGTTCTGCAAGAGTATTTTTTGAAACATTTATTATCTTAAAAATATCATCAATATCGTTTTCAACAAAGTTTGTTATAATACCCTCAGACAAATTCATAATATCCATCTTTTCCGCAAAGAATGTTAATTCTTTTATAATTTGTTCATCACTTTTTGATCCAGTTGCAATTAAATCAACATTTGTTTCATTCCACTTATATTCTACACTTGGCATCTTTACTTTTGCTGTTTTTATAACTTCTAGAACATGTGGTATAACATCTCCCGATCTTATAATTTTAACAACACTTGATGGTCCAATCTTATTATCAACAATATATTTAGCATTGAATGCTGTAGCATTAGAAATAATAACTCCAGATAATTTAGTCGGCTCAAGTACTAGTTTAGGTTTTAAATACCCATCCTTAGATACATTCCATTCAACATCCTTAACTATAACATCTGCTGTCTGTTTTTCTGATGCATCTTTGAAAGCAAATGCAAAATCAGGATTACCTTCAGCATTGTAATCATGTAATGAATCGTCCATTACAATAATACCATCAATTTCATATTCAGATGCTTCTCTTCTATCTAAAAGAATTTCATCTAACATCTCAAAATCTAAATCTGATTTATCTAATGTTTCATAATATACATGATTCATCTTATTCTTTTGTAAAAACTTTAATTGTTCTGATTGTCTCATTCTCGGCTCCATTATCTCGTATATGACAAAATCAATATCTTTCATTATATCAGTATTAATTTTCTTTGAATTTACTAATCCGGATACCATATTACGAGCATTACTAAATTGAGTTGTATACTTTTCCCATTTCTTTTTAGAAATTATTAATTCACCTCTCAAAACAATATCAGTTGATACTGAAAATTTAAATGATGGAATTGTATTTATTAAATGCGTAATATCTTGACCAATAGTTCCATTACCTCTTGTATATAATTTTTTAATTCCATTCTTTAAAACAAATAAACCAGAAATTCCATCTAGTTTATCCATTACTACATAATCATGTTTGTTAAATTTCTTTTGCCATTTAGATAATCTATCAGATTCTGATATCTTTATTTTATCCATACTGCCCATATAATACGGTAATTCAACTTTGTTTTTTCCTGTTATCTCAAATCCAACCTTTTTCAGAAAATCATTCTTTGGATCACGCTTCTTAATTTCATCAAATAAATCATCATATAATTTATCTGATATTACACCTTCACCATTATAATATTGTTCAGCAGAATATTTGGCAACTTCTATTAAAATATTAAGAGGTTGAGTATCAATGAACTTTTGATAGTCTTTAAGTAAATCTTTCAAGTATTTAGACATATTAATAATATATTATAATGTTTTTATAATAAAATATTATATCAATTTTTTTCACACCCCTTTTTCTTCTCAATATAATTCTTATGATAGTTTTCTTCAATCCATCTTTTCATAATTACTTCAGTCATAATTCCACGATTCTTACGAATCATTCTACGGACATCTTTATGATCATGTTCTTTTAATTCAAATATAAAATATTCATGAATATATTTTGTAATATCTTCAATTCCACTACACTTTATCTCATGTTTCATTGCCTTTCTATGAGATTTCATATATTCAATAAATTCATTTTTTGCTATAGGAGTAATCATTAACATTATATAATATATAAATATAATATATAAATATATTTTTTAAGATATCTCAATTTCATAATATTGTAAAAAATCTAAAAATGTTGCTTGAGGATTAAACGCCATTTTTCTTTTACTCTTAACTTTATTAATTGCATCTTTTAATGATAACTTTTTATATTTCATTAAATAACATACGATAACCGCAGCACTTCTTTGTTGTCCCATATGACAATGCACTAATACCCCTTCTTCCGACTTTAAATATATATTAATAATTTCTAAGATTTTATCTATATTATTTGCAATTATTATATTATTTTCTGGTGTATTTACATCTGTAATATTTAATCTAATTTTTTGTATATTTGATGGTAATCTATAATTATATGTTTTCGTACAATTTACGATTAATTTGATATTATTTTCTTCTAAAAAATCCTTATCATGGGGAGACTCAAAATTACCAATATATAAACTACCCGTAATTCTATTATATTTATCAATATTATTGACTAAACTCATATATTATTATAAGATTATTTTTTAAATCCTTTATTTAAACAAAAAAAATAGTTCATATGTTATTAATATTTATAATAAAATAGGTCACTATGATGTAGAAAAATTGATTTATGAAACTTATATATAAAAATATATTTAGTTTATATATACAAATGCCAACAAATAAACTAACTGAACCCCTTCTTGATCCTTCTGAACAGCGTTTTACCCTATTTCCAATTAAACATCAAGATATCTGGAATTCTTATAAAAAACAACAAGCATCTTTCTGGACTGCGGAAGAATTAGATTTAAGTAAAGATCGTAATGATTGGGACAATAAATTAAGTGAAGATGAAAGATATTTTATTAAACATATCCTCGCGTTCTTTGCAGGGTCTGATGGTATTGTAAATTTAAATATTCTTGAAAGATTTACAACTGATGTTAAAGTACTTGAAGCACAAGTCGTTTACGCATACCAAGCGTATATTGAAAATGTTCACTCAGAGACCTATTCTTTGCTTATAGATACATACATTGATAATACTGATGAAAAAAATAGATTATTTAATGCCATCATAACAATACCATGCATCACCAAGAAAGCAGAATGGGCATTAAAATGGATCAAATGTGATGAATTATTTTCTAAGAGATTAATTGCATTCGCAGTTGTCGAAGGTATCTTTTTTAGTGGAGCATTCTGTTCTATCTATTGGTTAAAAACAAGAGGATTAATGCCAGGATTAACATCATCAAATGAATTCATTGCACGCGATGAAGGAAGTCATACTGAATTTGCATGTCTATTATATTCAAAAATTGTTAATAGATTAGATGAAGAGATTGTACATGGAATTGTAAAAGATGCTGTTGAAATTGAAAAAGAATTTATTAATGACAGCTTACCATGTAGATTAATTGGCATGAATTCCGACCAAATGAAAACATATATAGAATACGTAGCAGATAGATTATTAAATCAACTTGGATATTCAAAAATATATAATAGCACAAATCCATTTGATTTTATGGAAAAAATCGGTATGGAAGGTAAGAGCAACTTCTTTGAAAACCGCCCTACTCAATATCAAAAAGCAGGAGTATTAAATAAATCTAAAGGAGACTTTAGTTACTCCGAAGATTTTTAATTTATATAAAAGCAAAAATATATATAAATCATGTATGAATATTTTTTTTCTTTTATGGTAGTTCTATATGTATTAGCATCGATATTAATTGTACAAGAATTAGTAATTTTTGGTAGATGGCAAAGTAAAAGAAGAACACTTAGCATATAATTTTTTTAGTTTAAAAAAATTATATACATATATATATTAAGAGATGAATAATATGCGTAGAGCTCCTAATTTAATAGATCCTAGATTACTTGGAAAAGTTAATAAGGTATATATTGGTAAACAAAGTCAAAATAATTTTATTTTAGAATGGTTATATAATAGTTTATATCCATATTTCAAGGATAATATGCTATTCTCTATAATTATAATATCACTTATTATATTTTTAATGTGGAGATATTTAGATACCCTTAAAAGAAAAAATAAAATTATAGAAAATATAAATGATGATAAACCAATAGATGTCAAATTAGATAAACCAATCAACTACAGTGAAAAATATCAAAATAGTGAATCATCTGCAGTGTCTAATTTATCAAATATATCTAACATAAAGGGAGAACATTTTGAGAAAGATATTGAAAGAAATTTACAAATGGGAAATAATCAAATGAAAGGAAATCAACAATTTGGTGACCAATATATTCAACAACCACAACAAATGGGTCAACAAATTATGCCACAATCTGGATGTTTCAGAGGAAATGGATCTTTAACTTCAACTGTTGGAAGAAATGAATATTTTGAACCAACTGCAAACAATGCATATAGTGATAATTTTCAAGATTATAATTTATTATAAAAATTAAAATATAATATATTATAATGAGTATAATTTTAACAAAAGATAGTTCTTTTAATATCAATAATTCACGAAATATATTATATGAGAATATTGAGTTAACTATAAATTGTTCTTTTATAATTGAAAATAATGGAACAAAATTTTTAATTAGAAATAAGAATGGAAATTCAGATATAATAGAACTTAAAAATCCAATTATAAATATAAGTGGAATGGGTGTTCAAACAACTGGTAAATATAATATTGTATTAAATTCAAGTTCAAATATACTTATTAACAAAGGTGAAATTGTTGAATTTATTGGAAATAAAAATGTAAAAATTAAATTAGAAGATAATTTAATTGGTAAATTTATAAATATTGTGGAAGATGATGATTTATATTCTCAACTAGATGATGACTTTGAAAAACCTGAAAAACATGATAAACCATTCATTTTAACAAAGGAAATTTTATCAAAATTAAGAACTTAAAACTTTTTTTAATTGTTCAAATTGTTCTTCAATCACGGTTTGTGGCAACCATATCTTCTTTTTCTGAACAATCGTACAATACATACTTCTTTCTTCCATATCCGATAAATTTCCTAATATGCGATTTCCTGCAGATATTCCTCCATCAATTCCAACTTTTCCACATGAACAATATTTAAAATCATGAGGTGATTTACTTTCAATTGTATCTTTACAATTCTTACAATATAGAGCATGTCGTGTTTGTATATATCGAGCACCACCATAAACTATACTAGGCATTATTATAAATATATATATATTTATTTATAATAAAAAGGTTTTATATTTTTCAAAACTAATAATATTAAATTTTAAATGACATTTATTTAAATATCTCGCATTATGACATTCAAATATTTCATCAATATTAATTTTTCTATCTTTATCTAAACGTATTTCAGGTAATTGAACTCTCATTAATTTATACAATTTATCTGCTAATAATTTTTTAGTTTTATCATCTGTATATACACTAACATTATTTGGTGATATAAACACTAATTGTTCTATTGGTGATATTTTAGTTGTTTTATAATCTAATACAATTTGTTGAAAATTTGAAAATTTAACTAATGATTCAATTGATGGAGCATATGAATATTTATAATAAAAATTGTTATTGGATTCATCATCTAAAAAATAATAATTAAATTTCCATAACATTGCTTTATAATATTCTAATGGTGGAATATCATCTGCTATTTCATTATATTTTGGTTGATAATTTCTAATTAGTTTTTCTATATTGTTCAACTCATTATAGTAATTAAATGTATCTTTATTCATGACCTCAACAGAATGATTAAATGGATTCTTTGTAGGAGTATATGAATGTTCTAATTTTTGTATTGCTTTAAAGAATTTCTGTAAATTTATCAAATTAACTTTATTATTTTCTATTATTCTAATATTTAATTTTTTATACTCAATTATTATACTTTTTAAATGTTTTGTAACGTTTACCCACTCAATTTTAGGTATAAAGTCATCACCAAATACTGAAAATATATAAGCTATATCATTTACTGGACTAAAAAATTTACGAATTGATTGAATATCAATTATAGCATCAGTTGAATCCGATTGTTCATGACGTAATATATATATAAAGTTTGGTAATATCATCGTCATAATAATCATATCTGCATCTGGAGAATATATTATTATTTTATCTGAAGGTGTCAATTCTTTTTTTATATGTTTAATAATTTTTTTTTCACCTTCTCCCAATTCATTAAAATCTGATATAACTGTTTTAACTTTAAAATCATAATTATTTAGAACATTGATTAATTTAATCATAAAATTTGTTTCTGGCGATATAATGTTTTTATCAAATGAAAATTTAAGTTCCATATACTCCAACTCATTATACAAATTATTATCAAAATTTTTTATGTTCAATTGTTGATAATATTTTTCACGTAGTTTATTTTGAATCGCACCCATAATATATCCCTTATAACGTCTATCTTGTTGTTCAATCATTTTACCAACACTTGGAACACCATCAATTGCGATATATAAAAATCTACATGCGGGATAAAATGATAAATATGATTTGATATCATCTATTATGTGTTTAATAACAATATCTTGAAGATTTATACTCTTGATATTTTTATGAAAATTTTGAACAGTAAATTCAAACTCAAAAAATTTATTTGCTTGTGCATATTCTCCCACTAGAATATCTTTATCCATATAACTTTTATCTGAATATTTATAAATTAATGAATATAATAATAGATCATTTAATTTATTAGCAATATTATTTGATACCTTATGTATAATTGAATTGAAATCAAAATAAAAATGAGTTATATTATTATTAACATTTATATTCCTTATTATTTCATTCGAATATATCGAATTTATAGATTTAAAAAATCTCTCAATACCCATACATTTATTAATATAAAAAAATATAAATAATTGTTATATAATGAAAATATTTTTTAATGGATTCTGGGATGGTTTTATATCTAATGAAAATCCAATTTGTAGTAAATTTTTTATAGATTTATTTAAAAAAGTGTTTTTTTGTAATATTGAAATTTCTAATAATATACATGAAGCTGACATTCTATGCGAATCTATATTTGGTAATTCTATGATTGATTTTAAAACATGGAAATATTCATTTTTATTTTCTGGTGAATCAAGATGTCCAAATGGTGATAAATATACTGCTGTTTTAAAAGGATCAAGAACTCATAAAAATATAATTCATTGTCCTCTATTTGTACCATATATGCATTGTAATTCTATTCAATTTCCAGAAAAAATAAATATAATACCACCAAATTTTTGTTGTACATTTATTAGTAATCCAAATGGAGTTATACGTAATAAATTTATAGAAGAATTAGAAAAATATAAAAAAATAGATCATTTTGGCACATATAAAAATAATACAGGAGGTTCATTTGCGGGTGATTATAGTTCTAAAGCCTTAATTAAAAAAATGTCAGAATATAAATTTGTGATATGTTTTGAAAATTCAGAAGAAGATACATATATTACAGAAAAAATAATTAACCCACTCTTAGCAAATATTATTCCTGTTTATTGGGGAAATCAAAGAATTGGAGATTATTTTAATATTGATAGAATTTTACATCTTAAAGATGAAAATAATATTGGATATCTTATTCAAATAATATGTAACATGAATGATTTAGAATATATTAAAATAATAAATGAAGATCGTAATAGTATATTAAATGTTGAAATTAATATAGATACAATTGCAAATGATATTAAACGTCTTATAAATAGTAATAAAATATCAAAAATTATTTGTATTACAAATGAAGAAAAAGAAAAGAATAAATATGATTTCTTAAAGAAACAATTTGAAGAAAATTCAATTCCATCATATATAGTTGAATATTCATTACCTACATATTTTGATAATATGGATAAAAAGTTATTATCGATGGTTAAAATAAACAACACAGATTTACAAAAAGAATATAGACGTGATTTAAGAACTAACGAAATTTCATTATTTTTGAATTTTTATATAATATTTAAAAGAATACTTGGCTCTTATAAGGAAGGTATTTTTATTACTTATGAAAGTGATATTATTTTTAAAAATAATATTCATTTATTAAATGTTTTGATAAATAAATTAGGAAATTTTGATTGTATCGCATTTGGTAGTGGATGTTCATTAGAAGTTAAAAATCCTAATTTAAATATAGATATTGATATTTATAAGACAGATACAACAAGATGTACAGATTCATTTATTTGGTCATATAAAGGTATTGAAAAGTTTGTATCATATATTGAAAAAATAATTTTTATAACCGGTATAGATTGGCCAATTGATTTTTTCATGAATAACTTTTTAAAACAAAACAATTTTGATATGTATTGGACATATCCATCTTTAACAACACAAGGAAGTCAAAATGGTACTTACAAATCAACTATTCAAACTTAAAACAATATAAAAACAAAAATATAATTTTAATATGTCGGAAGAAAAACCAAGTTTCAATGTACTTTTAGCAACTCCCTGCTATGGAGGTCAAATGCTAAGAGGTTATACTCAAAGTATCCTAAACTTACAACGTTTATGTGATTCAAATGGTATTAAATTAGATATTTTAACTATTGGTAATGAAAGTTTAATTACTCGTGCCAGAAATTTCTATGTATCTTTAATGCTCGCAAAACAAGAATATACTCACCTTTTATTTGTAGATAGTGATATATCATTTAATCCCTTAAATGTATTAAGAATGTTAATGGCAAATAAAGATGTCGTTGCTGGATCTTATCCTAAAAAAGGTATTAACTGGGAAAAAGTAACAAATATGGCAAAAGAAGGTGTAGTTGCATCCGAATTTATTGAACCATCTTGTTATGACTATGCTGTTAATATTATTACAGAAAACGATCATGGCACTCAAAAAGTTCCAATTCAAAATGGATTTATGAAAGTTGCTTATGCCGCAACTGGATTTATGATGATTAAACGCGAAGTATTAGAAAAGATGGCAAAAGAATTTTATAATCTAAAATATGTTAATGATGTAGGAGGATATGATGTTCATGGAAATAAAGATTTTTTCTATGCTCTTTTTGATTGTGTAATTGATCCAATTTCTAAGAGATATTTAAGTGAAGATTATGCTTTCTGTAAGAGATGGATTGGAATGAATGGTGAAATCTGGGTTGACTTAAGTTGTAATCTAACCCATTCTGGAACATATGATTTTAAGGGATGTTTCTTAAAGACAATTGAAAGAGGAATTAAAGATGAACAAGATAAATTAAAAGATCAAAAAGTGCAAGTACCTCAAACTCAAGCAAGTTTAGAAGATAAATTAAAGGCACTTTTAGCAGAGAAGAATATGTCTGTTGATGGAAGTGGAATTAAAGATATATTAAATTCTCAAATGTCTTCAGAAGTTAAAAAGAATGTTAAATTCGCAGAAGATGTAAAGAAAGATGATATTAAAAAAGAAGTTAGGACTGCTCCACCCGAACCAGTTCAACAACAATCAAAGAAGGAAAACACCAAAAAAGAAGAATCGCGTAAGGAAGAGCCAGTAAAAGAAATGTCTTTGGATGATAGACTTGCTGCCTTATTATCTAAAGGTGGATCGAAGGGTAGTAAAAAAATGTCTGTAATTTAGATCATCTCTTTGTTAATTTATACCATTCATCCTTTCTTTTATGAAAATCAACCATAGGAGCAGGATATTTTACATCAGGATATTTTTCATATGCGGTATACCAGTTAAAAACATCTTTATCTGGTACATCTTTTAATTCAGGTATGTATTGACGTACATATTTTAATTCTGGATCCCATTTTCTATAGTTAGTTGGATCAATTACACGTCCACCTCTTGTTCCAGCTCTTCCAAATCTATAACCACCTAAATCATAAGGACCAACTGTAAAATTCCAATTTCCATAATTATTTCCATAACAGTTATCATATAATAATCTACTAAATACAAATTGTCCTCCATATGATCTCCATTCAAAAGGATCTTGTTGTAATATTTTAACGGCGAAACTTGATACAATTAATCTACCACGATTATGCATAAATCCTTCAGCTCTTAATTGTCTAACTGCAGCATCAACAACTGGAAATCCAGTTGTTGCTGTTTCCCATAGTTTTTTAGCTTCTTTTAAATCATTACGCCATTTAATTTTTGAAAAGAATTCATCTACATGTCCATATTGATTATAATTAAAACGAGCAAGTAAAAAGAAGAATTGTCTCCAATATAATTGTTTTAATAAATCTGAAGATATTTTTTTCATTGCATTATAGACTTCAATCATAGATACACATCCAAATTTAAGATATCCTGATAAATGAGTTGTATTATAATGTAAATCATTTCTATCTCTTTCATAATGTTTAAAATCTTTAATATGTTTTAAGATTTTTAATGCTTCTTTTCTTCCACCTGAAACAACTGTGTTTGTATTTTTGTTATAGAAATTATTTATATCATTTTTATATTGTCCTGTTATAGAGGTTGACGAACCTACAAAATTATTAGGCTTTCCAACTTCATTTCTAACTTTTATTTTAACAGCATGTTTATAGTATGCTCCAAATACTTTAAATGGTTGATCTACTTTATTTCTTAAAAAATCTTCTGTTTTACTAAGTGATAAATCATCCATAAATTTTATAGATTCTACAGAATGATTTTTAATAACAGTGTCCATATCTTTATCCCTTTTTAATGCATACTTGCTGAAATCAGCATTATATGAAATAGATGTTGGTTTAACTTGTTTGATTAATTTTTCTAAAACATTTGATGGATCACCATAAAAATAAAATAATTTTGAACCGTTTTTGTGTAATTCATCATTTAAATCTTCAAGTGATTCAATCATTAATTTAACTGCTGGATCAGAACGATATGCTGAATTTTCAGATGTATGATCAATTTGAAAAGGATCAAAAATGAATATTGGAATAATTTTATCAACTTGTTTAGAAAGTAAATATAGTGCTACATTATCATGTATTCTTAAATCTCTTCTAAAAATATGAATTCCTATTTTAGTCATATAATATATAAATATATAAAAATATATAAAAATAAATGAGTATAGAATTTTCATCTAAATCAGACACATATTATCAATTTAGTAATTTCTATTTATCTAAAATGATTATTGATGATATTGAATGGAAGTCAGTTGAACATTATTTCCAAGCTCAAAAATTTCCAACTGATAAAATATTACAAGAAAAAATTAAGAATGCGAATAGTCCAACCATTGCTAAAAAATTAGGAAGAACTAAAACAGAACATTTTAGAAATGATTGGGAAGAAGTAAAAGAACAAATTATATTAGTTGGATTAAGTGCTAAATTTAGTCAGAATGAAGAATTAAAACAAATGTTAATTAAAACTGGGAATGTTGTATTAAAAGAAAAATCTTGGTGGGATTCATACTGGGGAACTGGAAGAGATGGAAAAGGAAAAAATAGAATGGGTTATTTATTATCAATTGTTAGAAATGAATTACAAAATTTATAAATTATAATATATAATATATGACACTAACTATTTATTCACTCGAGGGATGTCCATACAGTATAAAATCAGAATCATTGTTAAAACTTTATAATCCAAAGATTATTAAAGTAAGTCAAGCAGAAAAAGATAAATATAAAAAACAAAATGACATGACTACATTTCCTCAAATATTTCTAGATAATATTAAAATAGGTGGTTTAGATAGTGTTACTGCATTATTGGCAAAAATATTTAATGGAGAAAAAATAAATTTTAATACTACAGATTCTGATAAATTAGTGAAGTTTTTTCTTAATAAAAAATAATTGAGATGTCACTCTTAAAAATTGATAAATAATTATTATAATTATTTATTTCTTTATAGTATACAATGAATTTCTCTGTTGGAGACATTATAGGCCAATGGAAATTAATAAAATTTATTTCTGGTCATACCGGCGGATACATATATGAAGTATGTACAACAATCACAGATTATAATATTATAGGCAAAAAACTATATGGTAAATCAATATGGGTAATGAAATTAAAAGACATACAATATGATGATGAATCTCAAATTATTATTAAATATAATCTACCTAATTGTGAATATATTTTAAATATACCAAATGATGAAACATTATTTAGAGGACGTTATGGCAATCACGAATGGTATATTATTGAATTATATACAAATGATGTATCAAAAGATATCAAATTTGCAAAAGATAATTTTTCAAAATTATTAATATCAACGTGTAATTTTCTTAAATTTTTACACAGAGAAAGATGTTTAGTACATGCTGATATTAAATTACAAAATCTTTTATTTAAAGAAGATGCAAATATATTATTTAAAATATGTGATTATGAAACAATTAAAAAACCGAATCTATCAACAATTTGTCGAGAAGCCGGACATGATGGATATTATTATTATTCTTTAGGATGCTATCCTGATAAATCTTATAATACATATCGTATGGATTTAGAAGCGTTGGGAATTATTTTGTGGAGTGTTATGAGCAGTGAAGATGGTGTAAAGAAAAAATTAGAATTTCAACATAAATCATGGAATTATTATGAAAATAAAATCAAAGATGATAAATATGAAAATTTAAATATTCTTAAAGAAAAAGATAAAGAAAATATGCCGGAAATAATTAAAAAATATTTTGAAATTATTTCACTTGTAGATTGGGAATTACAAATTCCTCCAAATATAAGTGTATATAATAAAATTAATAATTTAATATTAAATATATAAATTATATTATATGAGTATCAAAATATTAGCATATACATTATTATTTTTTTTATTAAGTCCTGGATTTCTATTAACATTATACCCAAGTAGCAGAGGATTCTTTTTATCAGGACAAACAAACTATTATTCTATTATTTTACACACTTTTGTATTATCTTTGTTGATTGTTTCTTTTGATCCAATTAAAAAAACACAACAAAATACAAAAGATAATAAAATAAATGATCGTGAAATAATTCAAATGGTTGCCCTATTATTATTCTTTGTATTATCACCAGGTTTATTTTTAACATTACCACCAAAATTTGACGGAATATTCTTTTCAAAAGAAACTAGTATTCCAGCAGTTTTAACTCATACAGGAATATATCTAGTTTTATTATATATTTTAACAAATGTAATTAAAAATAATAAAAATTTTTTTACTCAATAATTTATATATATGTTTAGTGAAAAAGAAATTATATGGTTTGTAGTATCAATTACTTTCTTCATATTATTAACACCTGGGGTTTTAATAACACTTCCTTCATGGACATTAACTGGAATAACAATCGGTCCTGCTTTCAGTAATGGAGCTGTACCATGGGTACCTCTCGCCGTTCATGCATTATTATTCTCAGTCACAATGCAAATAGTAAGTAAGTTTATCAAAGATGAAAAAAAGAAAGCAAAAAATACAGGTAAATCATTATTATCTGTCTTAAAAACAACTGCTACAAATACTGTTAGAAAAGTTGGAACGACAGTTTCAAATATTGCCAAAAAAGTCTAAAAAAAATTTAGTTTTATAAAAAATATATATATTTAATATATATATATGTTTTCCGCAAAAAGTGTTCCCTACCTTGTTTCATTCGCAGTATTATTCATCTTATTATCCCCCGGAGTTCTCTTAACAGTCCCTAACCCCAATGGTTCCACATGGTACGACGTAGTAACAGTCGGAACTGTCAGCACACAAGTTCTTGTCCATTCAGTAGTCTTTGCACTCGTATTAGTAATTGTTAAAAAGATACTCAGAGCCTTACTCGGAAGAAGAAATTTAACAGCATCAACTGTTTCAAGCGGTGTTTCAACAGCATCATCCGCCGCAGCATCAACTGTTTCTAAAGCAGCATCAACTGTTTCTAAAGCAGTATCAACAGTTGCAAAGAAATTATAAATTTAATAAATTTTATATAAAGAATTAATTATATAAAAGTTATGCGTAGTGATATCAGATATTATATGGATATTGATGAAAATGGAAATCATAAATTATCTTATGGTGATAGAATATGTTTAAATGTATTAATAGTGGGAATGTTTGGATCGATGGTAGGAACTCTTATACTTAGTGGATATACTGTATATAATTGTATTTTTGGATTTTTATAAGAATTTATCTTTTAATATCAAATTTAACATCACTATAAATAATATTTGTAAAATATTTTTGAACAATCCAACCAAGATAATGCTCACCTGCTAAACGTCCAATATTTTTTCTATAATATTTTGTTTCATCAATTCTAAATCCAAAATTTTTACATTTATTAAAAGGAACTATTATTATAACTTCATTTACTCCAAACATATTTTTTGATCCCCAATGTTCTCTTGGAACAACAATACTATTATCATCTATATTAATAAAATTAAGTGGTACATCATTAAATAAAATACAATCGGGTCTCATATAAATAATATAATCATATTTAATTCCAGAATCAATACACATTTGAGTGACACGTTTTACACTATTCATGCCATATAAATGAGTTTTTACCATATTAGGAAACCATTCTTCATAAGAATCACCTCTATTTTTTTTAAATAGATGTTCATACCAATAATCTGAAAAGTTTTTTTCAATATCATTTATTACATCTTTTTGATCTTCAATTATAAAATTTTTAAAATTAAATTTATTAAAATCAGTTATCATATTTGTTGGATGAATCCAAGTATGTAAATATTTATCATATTCTATATTGTTTTTTTCAAGTAAATCATATAAATGTTTTTTATGTGTTTCATACGTAATTTCGAATGTTCGAGTAAGACCCCAATGACAAATAGCAATACGCTTCATATATATAAAAATTGATTTTTATTTTTATTATAATTAACTATTATAATATATATAAAAATGCAACACGAAGAAAATCAATATCTTGAACTTTTAGAAAATCTAATTTTTTTTAGTGACTGTCGTGAAACTAGAAATGGAAAAACAAATTCATTATTTGGAGAAAGACTTGTATTTAATCTAAAAAATAGTTTTCCTTTACTAACTACAAAGAAAGTATTTTTTCGTGGGATAATTGAAGAATTGCTTTTCTTTTTAAACGGTAAAACCGACTCAAAAATATTAGAGAAAAAAAATATAAATATTTGGAAAGAAAATACAACTTCTGAATTTATTGCTAAAAATGGACTCCCTTACAGAGAAGGAGATATGGGGCCAATGTATGGATTTAATTGGTTTCATTTTGGCGCAAAATATACTGGATGTGACTCAAATTATGATGGTTTGGGATTTAATCAATTTGAAATGGTATTGAATCTTCTACGTAATGATCCAACATCAAGAAGAATTATAATGACATCATATAACCCAGCACTCGCAAAGGATGGAGTATTATACCCTTGTCATGGAATTTCAATTCAATTTTATGTAAGAATTTCAGAAAATATTAAATATGTTTCTTGTAGTATGACTCAACGATCAGCAGATATTGCTTGTGGAGTTCCATACAATATTGCGTCTTATGCAGCACTTGTTTATATAATATGTCAACATTTAGGTAAGGATTATATGCCAGATAGATTAATTATAAATTTAGGTGATGTTCATATATATGAAGAACATATAAATGGTGCAAAAGAACAAATAAAGAGAAAACCTTTTGATTTTCCAAAATTAGATATAAAAGAATTTAGTCAGATATCAGATCTGACATATGAGCATTTTGTTTTGAAAGATTATGTTTCTCATGATGCGATCAAATATGTTATGAAAGCATAAGAATTAAACTGTAACACTGCGCATCGCCATCTCGAGTGAAATATAATTCAACTCCTCCTTTAATTTATTAGTCTCCATGCGAGGATTAAATGCATGCTTCTTGTCCATATAAATAGACATGTCAACCCAGTGAATAGTTCGTGAAATATTCTCATGAGTCTCAAGATTTGAGAAATCTTCTGTCGTGAAAAGTTGCTGTTCAGGAGTTGCCTCGACTAAGAACAAAATGTACTTGGAGTTATTGACATAGATTGACGGAGCCTTTTTAATTTGCTCCATTACAACATTGTAAGACATCTTCTTGTTTGTCTCTTCATCTACTTCACGTGCGACTGTGTCGAAAACGTTCTTGTCTTCGGGAGAAGTCTTACCTCCGACATCTTCGTAATAGTCCTTGTCGTCACGCTTGATAAGAAGAAGCTCGATTGAATCTCCTACTTTCTTGTAGTAGAGAACACCTCCGGCTCTGATGGGCTTGCTTCTGGCAAACCGGTAGTGGAATGTAGGACGCGCGTTGTAGTTCTGATGGTGATTGATTACTGTAGTCATTTTGATGTATTATATTATATAGTATTTATAATAAAATAAAATTTCAATTTTTATTGATGTTTCATTTATGAAATATCAATAAAAATTAGGATGAAGTCTCAATTTTTTAGGACGAAGTCTCACAATAAAATAAACGAAGGCATCCTTTCAATAACTCTTATAGGTTTGATATAAATGTACAATGTAGCTTCTTTCGTAACATTATAATCTTCTAATGTTAAATTGTCTTCCATACGATATATATTATACATTAATCCGAATTGGTTCAAAGGAATTCTGGATTCTTCATCATTATTATTAGTTAAAAATAATTTTAACTGCTTTTTAATTTCAATTATCGGGCTTTTTAAATTTACATTAAAAATATATGTTTTTCGCCTTATCATTCGAATAAACACTTGAGTAGTCATTTTTTAATATAATATATTTTTTTATATTATATTAAATTTTCAATTTTTTACTAAGATATCAATCTTTTACATATATAGCACAACAACCACTATCACTATTCATCATACAAAAATATGCAAATTTTTTAATTTCATCATATAATACTTTATCAATTACATCAATTGCATCATAATGTTCATATGATGGATTTTCTAAATATTCTTCTAATTTTTGATTTAAATCATGTATTATATCATAGAATTGATTATATTTAAATTCACTATATTCATGTTTCTTAAGTTTTATATAATTTGATAAATATTCATTTAATGATCTACATGTTTGATCATATAAATCATATATTATTTTATACATATTAAAATCAAGTGGTCTACTTGACATAAATAATTCTACTAAATTATAATAAAATCTTCTTTTTTTATATTTTTCAATAATATTTAATATAAATTCTCCATTATTTACTAATTCTTCATTTGTTAATTTTAAATCTTCATCATTATCAATTTTCCAATATTTTTCATTTTTAAAATGAGAATGTGCTTTATTAATGTTGTCTAAATTAAATGAACTACCACGTTCTTTATAATCATCCTTATAATATATATCTAATCTCATTATATTATAATTAAATATATTATTTTATTATAAATAACTTATTTATGACCGATTAAATATTTAACTGCTTGATTAATTTGACCATCAATATTACGTTTAACAACTACTTTTGGTTTAATATAATAATCATGTTTTAAATAATATTGATCAGAAGATATATAAATTGCTCTTAAAGATTTATATTCTGATGTTTCTTTTATTTTAGATTTAATATTTGTTAAATTCTGTAAAAATTCTACTAATAAATTTTGATTTAAATCAGATATGACTCTTTCGTCTAATGTATTAATAACTTCAGTTATAATTGCATTATATATTGATGGTATTATTATATCATATTCAAAATTATCATACTTGATAATATTATTTACATAATCAATCGGTTCACCAATATCGGGTAAATTTAATAATTCTACTAAACGAGATAATGAAGAATCATTTTTATATAATGAATAACAATTTTGATATGCTGATTGATTTAAATTTACATTAAAAATACAATAAAACATCGGTTCAATATTATATATTGTTTTAAATGTTTCATTTAAAAATGATGTAAATCCATCATGTAAATCAATTATTAGATATTTTGTTTGATTATTATAATTAAAAACAATCTTTTGTAAATATTTTTTATTTTCTAATAGTTTATAAGAAAGAACTAAATCACTTGTAATGATATCAACATTTTTTATTTCATTAATCTTTAAAAAAATCTTTTTAAATAAGATACAATTTCTATTAATAAATATTACTTCTTTTATACCTTTTTCCTTACAAAAATCTAATAAAATATTTGAAAATAAAATAAGGAGAGGTATATTATAATATAATTGTAAATTCCAAATATGTTCTTGTTGTATATTCTTACAACTTGATTCAATCATCTTAAAATAATCTTTGGTATACGATGTTAATTTTGACTCAATTTGTAATGTTGTTGGATGATATTTATAGTTATAGTGAATTGAACTAATTTTAGTTGATGCTGACATCTGTTGATCTAATAAATAATTTGAACCAGTGTGAAATTTAATTTTGTAATTCTTCTTTAAAACTTCATATATAGAACCATTTGCTTTTGATGCATTTAATTCATTTGAAGTATAAATTGGAATATCTATAATATTAAATTTTGATAATAATTTTTTTATCTGTTCTGCAGTATAATATGTTTCTGCAATTATTATTGAATCATTATTTAATTTATTAATATTTAAATAAATCGGATACACATTATCATATTCAACACCTAATTCAATATTCATACATTTAATTGTTTGAGAATAACTTAATTTATAATTTTCTTGTATATATTTATAAATTTGTAATAGGTTATAATAAATATTATTTTCTTTAGCTTTATTTTCAGCATCAAATCGTACTGTAGAAAAATTTAGTAAATTATTCAATATTTCACAACTTTTAAAAATTTCTAATTGATTATTTACTTTTCGACCAATTAAAGTATCAAATAAATCGAATGAATTAACGATCTTCATTATATTAATATATATATATAAATAATTTTTATATATAGTAAAATATAATGGAAATTACAAATATTATTCTTATTTGTTTTGCAATATTCTTATACTATGTTTTAACAAGTAAACAGACAGTAGAACATCTAAGATCAGATCCTCGTAAACCTGAAAAATGTTTTTATGATTATGAATTAATAGCATTACATGGAATATTTGTTTCTGCATTAGAAAAAGATATGGCACAATTAAGAAAAGTTAAAGGTAAAATATTAGGAAGTATATGTATTTTAGATTTAGTAGTAAATAAAAAAACTGGTTGGGATAAATTTTTAGACTCTCAAGGTAATAAATATGGAACAAATAGTCGTAAAGCAACATTAACAAAATATTTATCTGAAGAATATGATAGAATATTAGATTATGTCAATAGTAATGGATTAGAATTTCTTACAAAACCATATGTAGTTAAAATTAAAAAACCCGTTGATCCTGCCACTGTTTCATCCGCTTCAAATAATCCCCCCGAACCAGTTTATGAAGAAAAAACAGTTAATATATTAGAAGAATTACAAAAAACACTTCTTAAAAAAATTCCAAAGGATCTTTAGGAAATATCTTCTTCTTCGTTTTCTTTGATATCTAACATTTTAATAAATCTGTTAGTTAGATATTTATGCATCCATAATGTAAATATAACTATAAAAAATACTTTAAAGAAAAGATATGCAAAATATGCACTTTTATTTGTTTGAAAGAAGATATTTAATAAAAATGCTAATGATACTGCGAAAAATATTAACATAATATAAATCATTATTACTGGTTTTTTTTGTGCCATGTATACTTATAATATATATTTTATATAAAGATAAATTATTTATTTATAAAATGGACGAACTTAAAAATTTATTTTCTGAAAAATTAAAGGAAAATGAAGAATTGATGAAAAGTACAAGTATAACTCAATTTTTACTAAAAAATCATGAAGATGTATTCAATAATATGGATGAATATGCTAATGAAATGGCAACCGTTACAATTAAACGTTTTTTAATGTTAACTTCTGAATCAGATGGTATTAAACTTATAATTCAATTATGTGGTGATAATGTATATAATCATCCCGAATTTAAAATGTTTATTGAAAAAATAAATCAATATTTTGATAAAATCCGAACACATCCATCATATGAACAAAATATTGATTATATTCCGAGAGAAAATGAGGTGTATGAGGAGTTTAAAATATTGTTGAATCGTACGAATATTTAAATGATTTATAAATAAATCATTTAAAAATTGAATTTTTATTATCTTATGATAAATATATATTTTATAATAAAAGATGGCTTCTCTTCAAGAAAAACGCCAAATAAAAGGACTCGAAAATTGTATAAAAGATTCTAATTCTACTCCGATAGGTTTTAGAAATAGACTTGATAATTTGAGAAATTTAGATGGATATGAAAAGTTTGAACTATATAGACTTGCTCTAGAGTAT
>Ga0164294_10000957_pt1 | contig 27331 bp, 22 predicted proteins | sample GEODES005metaG_FD_111479 | JGI IMG/M metagenome (GOLD analysis project Ga0164294, IMG submission 111479) | Oligotrophic lake water microbial communities from Sparkling Lake, Wisconsin, USA - GEODES005 metaG | ecosystem: Environmental > Aquatic > Freshwater > Lake | place: USA: Sparkling Lake...
GGTTCGGCGGCCTCTATGGCGCCGACCCTTCCCTCTGGCTTCGCCCCGAGGCCAGCCCCTTCTTCGAGGCCGACCTGCGCGGGGCGCCGCCGGCCTTCCTCTCCACCGCTGGCTTCGACCCTCTCCGCGACGACGGCGACCGCTATGCACTGCGCCTGCGCGAGGCGGGCGTGCCGGTGGAGCACCGCTGCGAAGAGGGCCTTGTCCACGGCTGGCTGATGATGCTGGCCATTGTGCCGGCAGCCGCCGAGGCCTTCGCCGCGGCGGCTGCCTTTTTGCGCCAGCGCTTCAATCCGCCCGCCGCCGGCTGAGCCCTCAGGTCTGCGGGCTCAGAAAGCGCTCCATCGCCCGTCGAAAGCCCTGAACGCCGTAGCCGGTCTGTACGGGAATGAAGGGCACACCCATCTCTTTGCAGGCCGGCTGGATGACATGGTCGGCGTCGTGGCCCACAAAGCGGGTGAGCACGATGACCATGTCAAGCTTGCCGGCCTTGACGCGCTCGCGGATCATCTGGAGGTTGTTGCGGGTGCGCTCGGCCCGCTCCCAGACCAGCTCGGTGAAGCCAAAGGCCGCCTCCAGGCGCAGGCGATTGGGCTCGCGCGGGTCGCCGCCCACCATCACCGCGCGCTTGCCGCGGGTGCGGGAGAACCATTCCCAGTCCGGCGGGATGGGCCCGCTGTCGTCATCATCGGCGTCTTCGGGGCCCTCCACCACCTTGCGGGGGGGCGGCGCCTTGCGCGCCGGGGCCGCGGCGGCCTCGGTCTCCCCGTGGAGCAAGGCCTGCAGCTCGTCCCAGTAGGCCTCGGAGTCGGCCAGCCAGTTGTCCCGGCGCGGCTCGTGGGTGCGGGCGAGGCCGTAGACGAAGCCCGGGTTGTAGTCGCGCTGGTAGGCCGAGAGGCGCCGCACGCCCTGATCCAGGCGGGGGTCTTCGCCGCGGTCTTGCAGATGGCGGATGCGGGTGGCGAGGTAGCTGATGATCAGCACCAGCACATGGCCTGGCAGGGCGGGCCAGGTCTGTCGGGAGTCGATGACGCTGAGCAGGTCGAGGCCCTCGTCGGCGCTGCTGCGCGCCGCGGTCAGCTCGCTCAAGATGTTGGTGAAGCGCACGCGCCAGTCGATGCGGGTGAGGCCGGTGGTGCCGAAGCGCCCGCCGCTCTCCAGGTGGCTCTTCAGCGCGGCGATGGCCGACGGCGCCGCCGGCGGAGGCAGGGGACTCACGTCGGCTGGGCGCGGCACGGCGGGCGCCGCCTCGACGGGCTCGCTGATCAGGGGGGCGGACGCAGCGTCCTTGGGGGGCGGCGCTGCCACGGCGTTGGGTGCTGCGTCTTCTTCGGGGGCGGGTGCGTCGGCGGGCTCCAGGGCCGCCTCGGGTTCAGTCGGCGCTTCGGAGAGGGGCGCCGGACGGGCCAGCTGCACCCCGCCGCCCGCCCGCCGCCAGGCGCGCAGGTGCTGGAGCAGCAACACCCCAACCTCGGCCTGCCGGGCCTGCAGCGTGGGTGCGAGGCCATCGGGGAGCTGCAGGGCCAGCCAGGCCTCGATGCGCTCGGCCTCGGCGAGGAGCACGTCCACGTTTTGTTGTTGTTGTCGACGCAGCTCGTCGCCGAGCGAAGGTTTGAAGTGGGTCATGGTGTTCCATCCGGTCGGTTCGGACAGGTAACCCCTGCCAGCGGCGGATCGATCCTGCGCGGTTTGCGCCGGTGCAGTAGGTGGTTTCGGCACGATCGCGAAAACCTACAGTCTTTGGAGCCTGAATGGACTTTGCTCTCTCACCGGCTGCGCAGCTTCGCGTCGAACAGGTCCGGACTTTTGTGCGCGAACGCGTAATGCCTGTGGAGGCGCAGGTTCTGGGCGAGCGCGCCGCGGCGCCGCGGGGGCCGGACTGGACGCAGTGGACGGTCAGCCCCGCCGTCGAGGCGCTCAAGGCCGAGGCGCGGGCGGCGGGGCTGTGGAACCTCTTCCTGCCCGAGGCCGGCGGCGTCGGCGCCCTCGACTATGCGCCCCTCGCCGAGGAGATGGGCTGGAGCTTCCTCGCACCCGAGGTGATGAACTGCAACGCGCCAGACACCGGCAACATGGAGGTGCTGCAGCGCTTCGGCAGCCCCGCCCAGCAGGCCCGCTGGCTCGAGCCGCTCCTGCGCGGCGAGCTCCGCAGCGCCTTTTGTATGACCGAGCCCGCCGTGGCCTCGTCGGACGCCACCAACATGGCCGCCACCGCGCGGATCGAGGGCGACGAGGTGGTCTTGCAGGGGCGCAAGTGGTGGAGCACCGGCCTTGGCCACCCGCGCTGCGCCTTCACGCTGTTCATGGGGGTCACCGACCCCGCGGCCGAGCGGCACCAGCGGCACAGCATCGTGCTGGTGCCGATGGACACACCGGGGGTGCGGATCGAACGGATGCTCACGGTCTTTGGCGACTACGACGACCCCTACGGCCATGGCGAGGTCCGCTTTGACGGGGTTCGCCTGCCGGTCGACTACATCGTCGGCGGGCCGGGGATGGGCTTCCTCATCGCCCAGAGCCGCCTCGGTCCGGGGCGCATCCACCACTGCATGCGCTGCGTGGGCGGCGCCGAGCGCGCGCTGGGCCTCGCGGTGGAGCGTGGCCGCGCCCGCACCGCCTTTGGAAAGCCGCTCCTCAACCTGGGCGGCAACCGCGAGCGCATCGCCGACGCACGGATCGCGATCGATCAGGCCCGACTGCTCACGCTCTTCGCTGCCTGGCGCCTCGAGCAGGTGGGCCCCATCGCTGCCCTGGGCGAGATCTCGGCGATCAAGGTGGTGGCGCCCAATGTCCTGCAGCAGGTGGTCGACATGGCCATTCAACTCCACGGCGGGGCAGGGCTCTCCCAGGACACGCCGCTGGCGGGGCTCTTTGCCCTGGCGCGGGTGCTGCGCATCGCCGATGGCCCCGATGAGGTGCACCGCGGCGTGATCGCCCGCCTGGAGATGGCCCGCCATCGTCCTGCCACCCGGTGACGGCGGCCCTGGAGCGGGGCATAAGAAGAGGGTGACGCTGTCCCTGCACCAACCGGAACGACTGGACCCTGCTGAGCTCGACGCCTACCTGGCCTCGGGCTGGTACCGGGTCGGTCAGTCGTTGATGACCTGCCGCTACCTGCTCAGCCACAATGAGGTGCGCTCCACCATCTGGACCCGCACCCGCCTCACCGGGCATCGCTTTGGGCGATCCACGCGAAAGCTGCTGCTGCGCAACGATCGGCGCTTTCGCATCACCCTGGGCGAAGGCGCCCCCGACGCCGAGCGCGAGGCGCTGTACCTGCGCTACGTCGAAGAGGTGGGCGGCGACAGGGCCGCCTCCTTGGCGGAGTTCCTCGCCGGGGGCACCGCCACCGGCCTCTTTCGCACCGAAGAGCTGGCCATCTGGGAGGGCGAGCGCCTCGTGGCCTTCTCCTGGTTCGACCAGGGCGAGCGGGCCCTCCAGAGCCTGATCGGCGTGTACGATCCAGACTTCCGCGATCACAGTCTTGGTCTGTACAGCCTGCTCTGCGAGGTGCGCCTCGCCGCCGAGCGCGGGCTCGACTTTCACTACTCCGGCTACGTGGTGATCGGCGATCCGTGCATGGACTACAAGCTGCGGGCCAGCGGGATCGAGTTCCTCGACGACCGAAGCAAGGATTGGCGGCCCTGGAGCGAGTTCCGCGTAGAAGACGCGCCGCTGGAGCGCATCCTCGCCCGCCTGGAGCGGCTGTTGGACCGGCTGCAGAGCCTGGGCGTCGCGGCCTCGCTGAGCCGCTACCCGGCCTTCGACCTGCCGGCCCGGCACCGCGAGCTTCGCGGCTGCCTCGACGCCCCGGCCCTGATCACCGTGCCCATCTCGCCGATGACCACCTTGCTGGTGACCGCCACCGACGAGGGACTGCGGGTGGAGCTCGGCCAGCGGGCGCAGGTGCGCTTCACCTCGGTGGCGCGGCCCCAGGATCCGCCACGCACCGTGCCGCTCTGGGTGCCCAACCAGCGGCTCGGCGACGGCCTTACCGAAGATCAGGCCCTCCGCGGGCTGCTGCGCACCCGGATGGTTTAGCGGTAGCGCAGCTCGCGCAGCACGCCGCCGGCGATCTCAGCCACCAGCGCGGCGTCGGCCTCGGACAGGCCCTCGCCATCGGGCTCGAGGTTGGTCAGGCCCATGAGCAGCCGCGGCTCGTAGGACTCACCCAGGAAGGCGAGCACATGACGCAGGGCCGCTTCGGGCCGGGTGATCAGGTCTTCGTAGCCGATCTCGGCGTAGCGGGCGCCGAGGTCCACGCCCTGGGCCCGGGTCGCGGCCACCGCCCGCGCCCAGTACTTGATGGCGCCCTCGGCGCTGATCGGCGTGGGCGCGGCCTCTCCGGTCTCCAGGATCAGGCGCTGCTCGGCGAGCAAGGCGCTGGTGACGGCCCGGCCGTCGCGCACCACATGGATGAACCGCGCGCGGGGGAAGATGCGGCCGAGCAGCTCGATGTAGAGCGTGTTGTGGTGCGAGCAGTCGACGAGGCGGGCGCCTGCCGAAAAGCCACCCAGGGCGGTGAGGATGAAGGCGCGAACGGCCTCATCGAGGCGGGCCTCGGTCAGACCGGCGGCGCGCTCGGCGTCGGGGATGGCGTCGAGCAGGCGGTTGCGCAGCCAGGCCGCCGCCGGCGCCACGCGGCTGTCGAAGGCGCCGCCGATGCGGCTGTGGTGGCTCAGCATGGCGCCGAGCACGCCCGCGCCGGAGAAGGCGGCCCCGCCGATGAAGACGAGGTTGGGCTCGCCATCGTCGGAGACCTCTACGCCGAGCGCGTCGAGGGTGTCTTTCACTGCGGCGGTGAGGCCGGGCATCATGCGCTGGGCCCGCTCCTCGAAGAGGGCGTCGAGCGACTCGCCCTTGTCGGAGCGCAGCAGGTTGACGACCACGCGCTGCACCAGGGCCACGTCGGCGGCGGGGCCGTCATCGCGGGTGGAGTTCATCGGAAAGCGGCCGACCAGCGCGCCGATCACGCCGATGGCGCCAGGGCCCGGGCTGGGGCGGCCCGAGTAGAGCGCCAGCGCGGCCTCAACCCGATCGAGGCGGTCGGCGGCCTCGGGCGAGAGCGCGCGGGCCCGGGCGGCGGTGGCGCAGGAGGTGGCGTCTTCCAGGAAGCCCATGTGCTCGCAGGCCTCGGCGGCCAGGGCCCATCCATCGCCGGAGGAAGGCAGCAAGGACTGAACGGTGCGAAGCGCGTTCTCCGCGTCGTCATCGGCGAGGTAGGCTTCGGCTTCGGCGAGGGTGATGGACTGTTCGAGGTTCATGGTCGCTCCCAAGTTTCGGCTGGGCCGTCAGGTAGCCGGATTGCCCGGTCTGGGCCACGGCCCCCCAACGCAAGAGCGAGGCCCCTGGCGGCCTCGCTCTCTTTGTGCCGCTGCTCGATCAGGCGTGGGCGCGCATGTAGCCGGCCAGGGAGGTCGCCACCGAGCGCACCGCGTCCAGGTGCCAGCGCTCAAAGCCGCCCACCGGGTTGATCAGCTCGATGCAGCCGTAGATGTCGCCCTCCTCGTCGCGCACCGCCGCGGCGACCATCTCCTGGGTCTGGTAGCCGACCGCCTCGTCGATCTCGTGCATGTGGTGGGGATCGTGCACCGCGTCCCGGACCATCAGAACAGAGCCGGTACCCATGCAGAAGCCGGCGATGCCCTTGCCCCAGGGCACGGTCATGTCGCGCACGGCGTCGGCCTTGGGGCCCAGCACCGCCATGAAGCGCAGCGACATGTCGGAGTCGGCGGGTTGCAGGACGGCGCCGGACTCGGCGGGGACCACCGACAGCAGGATGCGAAGCGCGGCCATCGCGGCGGCCTCGGGGCTGCGGGCCTGGGCGATCTCGGTGCTGTCGAGGAAGAGCTGCTCGGCGATGTCGTTGGCCTGCCGCAGCTCGGCGGTAGACAGCTCGCCCGACCAGGCCTCTTCGGCGCTGGGCTCCTCGACCGGCGGAAGCGAAGCGGGCGCGGCCACCGCCACCGGCGGGGCCACCGCCACCGGCGGGGCCACGGGGGCCAGGTTGGGCGGGGGAACCGGCTTGGGAGCCGGCGGCGGAGCGAGGGCGATCGGCGGGGTGGGGCGCGGGATCGGGGCGGGCGGCGCGGCCTTGGGGGCGGGAGGTACGACCGGGCCGGTGTCCTCGGTGATCTCCTCGACCGGGGGTGCGACGCGGGGCGCCTCGCCAACGCGCGAGACCGCCATGTCGAGGAGGCCCGCGGCGTCGCGCAGGCGCACGAGACCGGCCGGCTGCACCTCGCAGAAGACCGTGCCCGCCTCCAGGCCGGTCATCTTGCGGGCGTCGAGCACCTCACCGACGGCTGAGAACCAGTTCGGCGCCTCGACCTTCCAGCTTCCCTTGCGATCCTTGATCTCCCACACTGCCATGACGAGCCTCCACGTTGGCTGCTTGCGGAATCGGTCGGGAAGCAGAAGTGCAATAGGGGGAACATGGCAGGCGGCAGGGCGCGCGATAGGCGGGAAGGGAGAGGCCGTGTGAGGGCAAGGCAGGCTACCCTTGGGTGTCTGTTGAGTTCTCTCCTGCCATTCGGTCATCGGCGCGGGTGATCGTCGGCGGCTCGGCCTGCGTACTTCGGCTGGAGCGACTCTTCCTCCCTTCCACTTCGTGAGGCTTTCCATGCGTGAGCTCATCATCGGCGCGATCCTGGTCCCCCTCTTCACGGGCGTCGCCCAGGCGGCTTGTCCCTCTGGCTACAACGAGATCACCGGCACCGCCGGCGACGACGTCCTCAACGGCACTTCCGGCAACGACTGCATCCTCGGCCTCGGCGGCAACGACATCATCGACGGCAACGGCGGCGATGACTGGATCGAGGGCGGCGACGGCAACGACGACCTCAAGGGCGACGGCGGCAACGACACGGTCTACGGCGGCGCTGGCAACGACATCCTGCGCGGCATCTCGGGCAACGACACCCTCGACGGCGACGCGGGCAACGACGACCTGCGCGGCGGTGACGGCAACGACACCCTGACCGGCGACGCCGGCAACGACCTGCTCTACGGCGGCACCGGCAACGACACCTGCAATGGCAACGCGGGCGACGACGAGGTCTACGGCAGCGCCGGCGACTACGACAAGCTCAACGGCGCGGCGGGCAACGACTACATCACCGACGGCGACGGCGTCACCTCCGCCTCGGGCGACGCCAACACCGACACCCTGGTGATCACCTTCCGCCTCGGCTGGCGCACCAGCACCGGCGCCACCACCCTGGGCACCCTCTACGGCGGCTACGGCGACGACACCCTGACCGTGAAGACCGACACCACCGACACGGCCTTCAAGGTCAAGCTCTACGGCGACTCCACCGCGGCCAACGCCGCGGACGGCACTGCCGACGTGCTCAAGTGCACCGGCTCCTTCGCCACCAGCGGCAACACCGTCACCGGCTGGGAGACCGCCGGAGCGGCCTGCCCGCTCTAAGGCTCAGGTCGAGGGCGCCCACCGAGCCCAGCGCTCGGGGGGCGCCTGATCGGTGAAGAGCGGGTGATCGTCGATGTGGCTGCGCTGCCGGGCGTGGAGCAGCCACAGGCCGATCTCCTCGGGGTAGCGGCGCAGCGCGGCCTGATGAAAGGCGAGGCTCTGCGCCGCGAGGCCCTCCCAGGGTCCATCGGGCAGAATGGGGGGGCCAATTTCGCAAACCGAGGGGCCATCCTCGGGGGCGTGGCAGAAGGCCGGCACGATCGCCGCGCCGGTTGAGGCCGCGAGGCGCCAGGGTCCAGGGTTGAGCAGGGCGGTGCGGCCCAGGTAGGGCAGGGGAGCCCAACGGTTGCCGATGCGCCCATCGTAGGCGATTCCGACGATCTCATTGTTGGCGAGGGCCCGGTAGAGCGCGCGGGCGGGCTCATGGTGGGTGAGGAAGCGCGCCGGTAGCCGATCCTCGGCGGCCTCCCGCGCCTGCCGAACGGCGATGCGCCAGGGGTTGGGCGCGAGCTCCGGGTGGGCCGCGGCGACCTCGGCCGGCGGCAGGCCCCGGGCGGCGTACTGCACATAGCGGTAGCCGCGAAAGGCCAGGGCGGCGATCATCACCATCACAGGGCCGGCGTGGGGGTAGACCCAGACCACGCCCTTGCCGCGGGCCAGGGCCGCGTCGAGGTGGGCCGTACCGCGCAGCACCATCCACAAGGGCGTGGACGGGGCGTCGAGCGAGCCCAACAGCAGCTCCTCGGCGTGAGCGCGAAAGGCGGCGCGGTAGACCGCGGCGATGCGATTGGCCTGCGCAGGGGCCGGCAAAGCGCCAAAGCACCGATCGAGCTCCTCGCCAAGCAGGGCGTGATCGGCGGCGGCAAAGCGGTGCTGGAGTCGCCAGAGGGGGAGGGCCGCGCGGAGCCGGGCCGGACGATCGGCGCGCAGCCAGGGCCGGAGCTTCACCCAGAAGAGGAAGCGGGCCAGATCGCCCGGTGGCGGCAGGGGGCCCTTCATCCGAGCTGCGCCAGGGCCCGTCGCACGGCCACCTCGACCATCTGGCGCCGCCAGGGCGTGTCGTGCAGGTGGGTGGGCAAAGGCCGGGCGAGGGCGTGGGCGGCGGCGGGCAGATCGTCGGCCCGATCGACGGAGAGCTCGATCGGCGCTGGCCCCACGGCCGAGAGGACCGCGCGGGCCCCGGCGCCGCGCCGCTGTACCGCGACGAGCAGGGCGCCAAAGTCGATCGCCCCGCGCACCCGCACCTTGTGGTGGGCGACGGCCTCGGCCGGCCGTGGCAGCAGCACCCGGGTGAGCAGCTCGTCGGGGGCGAGGCTGTGCGGGCGGCGGCCGTCTTCGCCGGGGTAGAGGGCGGCGATCGGCATTTCGCGCAGGCCCTCGCAGCCGAGGAGCTCGACGCGGGCGCCGAGCAGCCACAAGACGGGCACCGTGTCGGCGCTGTGGGCGGCGTAGCAGCCCTTTCCGCGTGGGGCGACGTGGCAGACGTGGCCCTCACACTTGAGGCAGCCGCCGATGGCCTCGCGCCAGCCGGCGGGCTGGTTGTAGAAGGCGCAGCGGGCGTCCAAGAGCACGTTGCCGCCGAGGGTGGCCATGCCCTGAATCGTGCGGGTGGCGACGGTGGCGGCGGCGGCGGCGAGGGCCGGGTACCGCGCGGCGATGCGCGGATCGCCGCGTAGATCGAGCAAGGGGGTGGCGGCACCGATCGAGAGCCCGCCGTCGCGCTCCACCACGCCGCGGAGCTGCGGCAGGCGGCGCAGGCTCACCAGCGCGGGGGCCGGCAGCAGGCCCATCTTCATCGCGGGCAGCAGGTCGGTGCCCCCCGCGAGCACCCGGGCCCCGCTGGCGAGCAGGGCAGGCACGGCGTCGAGGCGATCCGGTGCCTCGATCGACAGCGGCGGCAGCGGGTTCATGGGCCGCTCCGGGCCCGGCGCAGGCCGCGGGCCACCCGCTCGGGGGTGAAGGGCGGACGCTCCCACCAAAGGCCGGTGGCGTCGTACATCGCGTTGGCGATGGCGGGCACCACCGCGAGTTGGGGCCCCTCGCCCACCTCCTTGGCGCCGAAGGGGCCCTCGGGATCATGCGACTCCACGAAGATCACCTCGATCGGCGGCGTGTCGATGGCGGTGGGGATGCGGTACTCCAGGATGCTTGGCGCCATCACGGCGGGCCCGCGGTAGCGCTGCTCTTCGAAGAGGGCCTCGCCCAGGCCCATGTAGACGCAGCCCTCGATCTGGCCGCGGGCGATCTCGGGGTTGAGCACCCGGCCAAGGTCGTGGGCGCACCAGATGCGCTCCACCCGCACCTCACCGGTCTCGGGGTCGACCTGCAGCTCGGTCACGGCGGCGGTGAAAGAGTAGGCCGGCGAGGGCCCGACGCTCTGGCGGCGAAAGCGGCTGCCGATCTTCGGCGGCGTGTAGGAGCCGCTTACTGAGAGGGTGCCGTGGCGGGCCTCGGCCAGGGCGACGGCCTCCACCCAGGAGAGGCGGCGCTCCGGCGCGTCGCGGTGGACGATGAGGCCGTCGGCGGCGAGCAGATCGCGGGGCTCACAGCGGAGTTGGGCCGCTGCTACGCCAAAGACCAGCGCCCGCAGCCGATCGGCGGCCTGCAGCGCTGCGTTGCCGGCCATGAAGGTGACCCGGCTGGAGTAGGAGCCAAGGTCGACCGGGGTGAGGTCGGTGTCGGCCTCCACCACGCTGAGCAGGCTGCGCGGCAGGCCGAGGCGCTCGGCCACCAGGGTCACCAGCATCTGGTTGCTGCCCTGGCCGACGTCGGCGGTGCCCGAGAAGATGGCGACCCGGCCGCTGCGATCGGCGGTGAGCACCACGCCGGATTGGGGCAGATCGGAGGCGGTGGGCGGGTGGAGGGCGCCGCACATATAGGCGGAGCAGGCGAGACCGATGCCGCGGTGGGGCCCGAGCCGGCCGCGCTTCTCGGAGTAGCCGCTGGCGGCCAGCACCTGGTCCAAGCAAGCGGCGAGGCCCACGCTGGTGATGCGTAGGCCGTTGATGGTCTCGGTGTGCGGCTGGACGAGGTTCTGGCGCCGCACGGCCGCGGGATCGAGGCCCAATTGGGTGGCCATCCGGTCGAGGTGCACCTCAAAGGCGAAGCGCGGCTGCAGGGCGCCGTGACCCCGCTTGGGCCCGCAGGGCGGATGGTTGGTGTACAGGCGGCTCGCCTGAAAACGGTAATTCTCCAGCGCGTAGGGCAGGGTGCCGAAGACCCCGAGGTAGTAGGCGGTGACCACCCCATAGCTGGCGTAGGCCCCCCCTTCGGCCACGGCGCGCAGGTCGGCGCCGACGAGGGTGCCATCGGCGCGCATGCCCATCGTCAGCTTCATCTCGGTGGGGTGGCGCCCGCGGTGGGCGTAAAAGACCTCCTCGCGGGTGAGGGCGAAGCGCACCGGGCGCTGCAGATGGCGCGCCAGCCAGGCCGCCAGGATGTCGGTGACGAAGGGGTCGCACTTGCCGCCGTAGCCGGCGCCCACATGGGGCTTGATCACCCGCAATTGATGGGCGGGCATGCCGAGCACCCGGGCGAGGGCATGGTGCAGGGGGTGGGGGTTCTGCGTGCTCGACCAGACGGTGAGGCGACCGTCTCCGGTGGGGGCGGCCACGGCGACATGGGGCTCCAGCGGCACATGGGTGGAGCCCGGGTAGCCGTAGTCGGCGCTGAGCACGAGATCAGCGCTGGCGAAGGCGGCGTCGACGTCTCCGAAGGACTGGTCGACCCGCCTGAGGATGTTGCTGGGCTTGCGGGCCCACTCGTGGATGGCCGGCAGGCTCGGGTCGAGGGCGTCGTCGGCGCAGAGGATGGCCGGGAGCGGCTCGTAGACGATCCGCACCCGCCGTAGCGCGGCGATGGCCTCGGCCTCGGTGAGGGCGGCGATGCAGACCACCGGCTCGCCCTGGTAGCGCACCTTGTCGAGCGCCAGGGCCGTCTCGTCCTGCACCACCGCGATCGGACCGTAGCGGGTGGGCAGATCGGCGCCGGTGACCACCGCCAGCACGCCCGGACAGGCCCGGGCCGCCGCGGCGTCGATGGAGAGGATGCGCGCGTGGGCGTGGGGCGAGCGCAGGACCCTGGCGTGCACCATCCGCGGCAGGGCCAGATCGCCCGAAAAGAGCGCCGCCCCGGTGATCTTGTCGAGGCCATCGATCTTTCCGTGGCCCGTGGCGCCCACCACGCCGCCCTCGGCGGGCGAGAGGGAGTGGGTCTGGACGGGGCCGCGCTCGGACATCAAAGGCTCTTGGGTCGGGGTGGCGGCTACTTGCCCTTGCAGGCGTTGGCGGCGAGGAAGGCGCTGCGGGCGGCGCTGGGCCAGGTGGCGGCCTCGGCGCTGTAGCGAAGGTCGCGGGCCTTCACCTGGATCTCGGGCAGGACGATGGCGGCGCCGGCGCCGTCTTGCAGCACGTTCTCGCGCAGGGTCCAGCCAAGGTCGAGGCCTGCCTCCCCCGGCGTGGTGCAGGTGATCGGCAGCTCACCCTGGAGGAGCTGGCGCTTGGGCTGGCCGAGCCGCGGCTCGAAGGGCCCCAACAGCACCGTGGCCCGCCCCACGATCGAGCCCGAGGCCTTCATCGACAGCGCGCCCACCACCACATCGGCGTGCTTGTCGCCGTCGAAGTGGACGATGGTGACAAAGGGGAGGGGATCGGCGCTGAGCAGGGCCGCGCCGGTGGCGCCGGGGAGGGCCACCGAGAGCGGTGGCAGGCTGCCCTTCGCCGGGCCGCGCTGCACTTTGATCACGTCTTTTTGCTGGCTGGGCAGCCCCAGCGCCGTGGCCGCCGCGGCGACCTCCGCCGAGGTGGCCACCTTGCCTTTGGGCACCGTGTCGGTGGCGGCGAAGAGCCCGCGCAGCACCTCATCGGGGATCGCCTCTTCGGTGCAGGCCCCCGCCGTGGTCTTGCCCTGGGCCGGGCTCATCACGTCGATGCAGCCGCCCCGCCAGCAGGTCGTGTCGCCCGGCAGCTCCAGGCTGGTGTGGGGGGCGGGCCGACAGAGCTCCCCTGCGAGGAAGCTGGCCAGGAAGAGGCTGTTCATCGGAATTCTCGTTTGGAGGTGCCGTTAGAAGTAGTAGCGGGCGCCGATGCCGGCCTCGCCGCTGACGCCAGAGGCGGGGATGAGGTCGACCACGGGGACGATCTCCAGGAAGGCGTCCATGCGCACCTTGCGGGGCAGCACGGTGATGCCGAGGGGAATGCGGGCGCCCACATAGGCCGAGCCGTCGTAGACCGCGGCGATGCCGCCGATGCCGACGTACAAGGGAAAGCGCACGTTTGGCAGCTCAGGACCGTCGAGGATCACGACGTTGAGCAGGTAGTCGGCGCTCACCGCCAGCCGGTCATCGACGAGATTCCAGCCGATGGAGCCTTGGATGGCGCCCCGGTCGTCGTTTCGGCGGATGAGGCTGATGCCCGAAGGGGCGCCGGCGACGAGGCCCAGGCCGAAGCCCTGGGGCTCTCCAGCGAAGGCAGGAGCGGGCTCGGCGGCCAGGGCCGCCGAAGTGAGCGTGGCGAGGAGGGCGAGTCCGATCATGCGCCTGCCTATCCAAGGTCGATGGCGCTGACACCCGCTTGACGTCGGCCGCAGCGCAGGCCGATCGGCTGGCCTCGCAGTGGACCGTGGCGGTCGGGCCCGACTTGTTGTAGGATTTTTGTGTGTCCGGCTGTCACACCCCCGAAGAGGGGGGCGTACCCACCGCCGAGGGAGCCTCAACGCTCCCGCCCTGATCCCCGCCCGAGGTCCCCATCATGCCCAAGCGCCTCCTCCTTCTTTCGTCGCTCAGCGCGCTGGCGCTGGCCTGCTCCGAATACGAGATCACCAAGGAGAAAGACGGCGAGATCGTCGACCTCTCCGACGGCACCCCCGACATCGAAGTGACCCCCACCGCGGTGGACTTCGGCTCGGTCTCCGTCGAGGTCGCCGCCCCGCCGGCGGCGGAGTCGGCGGCCATCACCATCGGCAACGTGGGCGAAGGCGACCTGCACATCCAGGACATCTACCTGGAGGACGAGACCGGCCCCTACACCATCGGCGCCATCTCCTCGGTCCTCGTGCAGACGGGCGGCACGGCTACCTTCAACGTCAGCTTCACGCCGCTCACCGCCGTCGCCACCCCTGGCCGCGTGCTGATCGAGAGCGACGACCCCGATGAGGCGGTGGTGGAGGTCATCCTCAACGGCAGCGGCGTGGCGCCGGTCATCGAGATCTCGCCGGTTGAGTACGACTTCGGCACCCTCTTCATCGGCTGCGACGGCGAGCAGCCCATCACCATCAAGAACGTCGGCAACGCCGACCTCGTGGTGACCGGCTTCGAGTTCAACACCGCCAGCGCCGACGACATCGCCTTCGACGACAACTCGGGCGCCAACGGGGCCTTGCCGTGGACCCTGGCGCCTGGCGCCACCAAAGAGGTCAACGTCGCCTACGAGCCGCACGACGAGTACAGCGACATCGCCTACCTCTTCGTCGACAGCAACGATCCGTTCACCCCCAGCGTCATGGCCACCCAGGAGGGTCTCGGCGCCCTGTCGGGTAGCAACCTCGACCTCTACGAGCAGCCCATCAAGGGCATGACCGACATCGTCTTCGCGGTCGACAAGTCCTGCTCGATGGACGACGACATCGCCAACGTGCAGAACAACTTCGGCACCTTCGTCACCACGATGGCCGGCCTCGACGCCGACTACCACGTCATCGCCACGGTCGAAGACAGCGGCTGCATCAACGGCTCGGATCTGTACATCGACAACACCTTCAGCGCCTCCGACGCCCAGAGCACGCTGACCACCATGATCAACCTCGGCGGCAGCTACGCGGGCAACACCGAGCGCGGCTTCATGCTGCTGGAGGCCTTCCTGGCTGAGTCGATCGACTCGAGCGGCTGCAACTGGGGCGCCATCCGCGAAGACGCCACCCTCAACCTCGTCGGCGTCTCCGATGAGCCCGAGCAGAGCGTCAACAACTACGCCTACTACGTGAGCGCCTTCCAGAGCCTCAAGGCCAACCCCGACGACGTCGTCTTCCACGCCATCGGCGGCGACTACCCCTCGGGCTGCTCCACCGCCTCGGCCTACACCAACTACTACGAGGCGGTCACCGCGACGGGCGGCCTCTTCCTGTCGATCTGCGCCACCGACTGGGGCGCTCACCTCGAAGCGCTGGCCGAGGGCTCCACCTCCGACCTCTCCACCTTCGAGTTGACCGACTGGCCGGTGCCGACCACCATCGTGGTGCGCATCGACGGCGTCACCTCCACCGCGGGTTGGGAGTACAACGGCACCGACAACGCCATCGACTTCGAGGATGACTACGTCCCCGAGGGCGGCTCGACCATTGAGATCGAGTACGCGCTGTACGGCGACTGCGACGGCTGATGCGCGGGTGGGCTGGCCTTCCGGTCAGCCTGCGCAACGAGGGGGGGCGGCCGCAGGGTCGCCCTCCTGGTTTGGGCCTCAGGCCGAGCGGTGGGCGGAGAAGTCGGCGGCGGTGGCGAGGCGCACGACGTAGCGGCGGCCGCTCTCGATGTCGTTGATGACCGTCACGCCATTGGGCAGGCGCTCGATGGCGAGGCGGTTGATGTCGCGGTCGAGGCGCAGGAGGTTCATCGCCATGCCGAAGGCGACCATCCAGTTGCGGGCGCGGATGTGCACCGTGTCGGCGTTCTGCGACTCGATCACATAGGTGAAGAGGGGTGGAGGCGTGGGTTCAGCTTCCAGGGACATGGGGCCTCCTCCACGACGCAGGCCGAGGCCTGGAGGTCGCACAGAGGGGAGAGATGGGGTCGCCGCGCTCCAGCGGGGCTGGAGAACGCGGGCATCCTACTTCGACCTGGGCTTGTCCGAAAGGTGCGTCTTTGGGGCTGTGGGGTTCTTGAAATGCAAAATGCGTGCGAGTCGCCATGAAGGCCGAGAATTGGGTGCCAAGGCTCGGCCTGGAGTGCCATGCCCAACTGAACACCGTCGGCAAGCTCTTCTGCGCCTGTCGGGTCGGCCTGGAGGTCTGCCCGATCTGCCAGGGCCACCCCGGCGCCCTCCCCCGTCTGCAACCCGGGGCGGTGGGGCTGGCGCTGCGGGCAGCGCTTGCCTTTGGGTCGAGGGTGCCGCCCTGGAGCCGCTTCTCGCGCAAACACTACTTCTACCCGGACACGCCCAAAGGCTTTCAGATCACCCAGGGGCCCTGGCCGCTGGCCTGGGGCGGCGCGGTGGAGGTCGAGCGGGAGGGCCTTCGGCGGCGCTTCGGCCTGCGGCGCATTCACCTCGAAGAAGACGCCGGGCGGATCTTCGGCGAGGGCCTCTGCGCGACGGTGGACGGCCGGAGGGCGGGTGCGCCGCTCATCGAGATCGTCGGGGAGCCCGATCTGGGCAGCGCCGAAGAGGCCGAGGCCTGGCTGCGCATGGTGCACCGGGTGCTGGTCGCGGCGGGGGTTAACGGCGGCGACCTCGAGAAGGGGCACCTGCGCTGCGACGTCAACGTCAGCCTGGGGCCGCCCGGCGGGCCTGCCGGGCCGCGGGTGGAGATCAAGAATGTGGCCTCCTTCCGCTTCGTGGCGCGGGCCATTCGCGCGGAGCTGCGCCGCCAGCGGGCGCTGCTGGAGGCCGGGCTGCCTGTGCACGCCGAGACCCGCGCCTGGGACGGCAAGGGCACCACCGCCCTGCGCGCCAAGGAGCCCACGGCCGACTACCGGATGCTCGACGAGCCCGACCTGCCCGCCCTGGCCGTCGATCCCGGCGACCTCGCCGCGGCCCGCCTCGTGGTGGGGGAGGGCCTCCTCTCCGCTCGCCTGCTCGACTCCGAGGCGCAGGCGGTCTCGGCCTTCGCCGAGCGGCACCGTCTGAACGGCCCTGTGGCGAGGGCCCTCCTCGATGAAGCGGGGCTGCTCACGCTCTTCGAGGAGGCGCTCGCGGCGGGCGGGCGCCCCGAAGCGGTGGCGGTGTGGCTGATGAACGAAGTGCTGCGCCTCGTCGGCGCCCACGGTTGGGGGAGCCTGCGCGGTGATCAGCTTCAGGCCGTCATCGCCGCCGTCGAGGACGGACGATCCACCCGCGTGCAAGGTCGGCGCCGGCTGGAGGGGCTCTGGCTGGGCGGCGAGAATGATAGGAGCCCGCCTGCGCTGGAAACCCAGGCTTCAAGCTGGGAGGAGGGCGTCTTGCGGTCTTTGGCGCAGGGCCTGATTGTGACAAATGTGGATCAGCGGACCCGCTATCAGCAGGGCAACAAGGCTATGCTCGGCTTCTTCATGGGCCGGCTTCTGCGCGCCACCGACGGGCAGGCCGACCCGGTGTTGTGCAACCGGATCGTCCGCGAGGAGCTGGAACGGCCGTGAGCGTCTACTACGCACGTGAGCCCGGCGAGCAGGGGCAGGTCATCACCGATGAGGGCGCCGCCGCCGGCCTGCTCCTCACCGAGCTGTTGGAGCGCGGGGTGATGCCGGTTCGGGCCGCCCTGGAGCTCGTCTCGTACCTCGCCGACATCCTCAGCATCGCCGAAGAAGACGGCGCCGTTCACGGCGACATCCGGCCGGGCAGCGTGCGCCTCGACGAGGGCGGCACCGTGGTGATCGAGGGCTACGGGCAACCTCGCCGCTCAACCCGCGCGCCAGAAGGCTTTCCGCTGGGGGTCGCCACCGACACCTACGCCCTGGCGCTGATCCTCGTCTCCTCGCTCTCCAACGTGCCTTTTGGGGCCATCCCGCGGGATCGCGACGCCCACGACGACCTGATGGTCGACCGCCTGCGCGGCGTGGACTGGGGCGATCTGGCCGGCAAGCGCTGGCTCGACGATGTGCTGCTCTTCTTGAGCTCGATGCTGGCCTACGACCCCACCGAGCGGCCCGCCCCCCTCGACGTGGCCAACGTGCTCGGGCAGATCGCCGCCGCCGCGCCGGGCGACGACCTCACCGCCTGGGCCGAGCAGGCCTTTTCCGACCGCGGTCGCAAGCGGGGGCGCAGCGCCTTCTCGCCGATGCCCGAAGAAGACCTGGGCGGCCCCGTGTCCATCGGCGGCGCGCAGGTCAGCCGCACCGCCGCCCTGCGCATCCGCCAGGCGGCCAGCGCCAAGGGCGAGTCCACGAACTTTTGGACCCGCGACAAGATCGCCTCGATGCTGGGCGACGAAGAAGATGTGAGCGCGCCCCTCCGCAAGGAATTCAAGGTGGCGCCGCCCCCCGCCTCGGGTCGAAAGAAGCCCCCCGAGGCCACGACGGCGCCACCCGTGCCGGACTCCACCTTCAGCGGGGGCGCCACCGCGCCGCCCGCGCCGACGCCGATCGGCCGGATGTCGCCGCCCAAGCCCGCCCCGCCAGCCCCGCCGCCGCCGGTGGCGCGTCCGGCCAGCCCGCCGCCGATCTCGGGCCCCATCGCCGTGTCGGGCCCCATCGCCAGCGCCGGCGCCCCGCCGGCCGACGCGCCATCGCCCGCGCCCTCCTCCAACCGCGCCACCCTGGCCATCGGCCTCGTGCTGGTGCTGGTGGTGCTCTGCGGCGGCGGTGGGCTCCTCGCCGGCCTCGTCTACTACCTGCGGGGTCAGGACGCCGCCGAGCCCGTCGCCGTCGAGGTCGACGTCGAGGAGGAGGCCGCACCGGCCGAAGCCGGAGGCGCCGAGGCGGCCGCCGAGCCGACGGAGCCCACCGAAGCGGCCCCCGCTGAGGGCGCCGAAGCGCCGGCCGCCGAGAAGAAGCCGGCCGACGCCCCCGCGGAGAAGCCGGCCGACAAGGCGCCGCCGCCCCGCGAGAAGAAGGAGACCGCGCGCAGCTCCACCAGCACCTCTACGTCGAGCAGCCCGAGCAAGAGCAGCGGCGGCACCACCGTCTCCACCTCCACCGCCTCCACCACCCGGGCGGCCCCACCGCCGCCGTCCGGCAGCTTTCCGGCCGACGTCAAGTTCAGCTTGATGGGCAAAGAGGCCCGCGTGGAGTGCGGAGACGGCCAGCGCCGCGACTTCGTGGGCACGGTGCGGCTCACCTTCGACAGCATCACCACCTGCATCATCAAGGCCGGCGGCGGAAAGACTGCGGTCACCGTGCGCGGTTCGGGCTCCTTCACCTGCACCGAGGATGCTGGCGTGGTGGCCTGCGGGGGCGGGTGATGGACGAGGCGCGCAGCCTCGCGGTCGCGGCCGCCCGCGCGGGCGGGGCGGTGATCGCCGCGGCGGTGCGCCAGCCGGGGTGGGGCGTTCGCCACAAGGGGGCCGTCGACCTGGTCACCGAGGTGGACCTGGCCTCTGAGGCTGCTGTGGTGCGGTTCTTGGAGCAGCACTGCGCCGGCGTGCCCATCCTCGCCGAGGAGGGCTCCGGCGCCTCGGCGGCGAGCACGCGCTGGATCATCGATCCCCTCGACGGCACCACCAACTTCGTCCATGGCTACCCCCACTTCGCCGTCTCGGTGGCCCTCGAAGAGGAGGGCGCGCTGCGGGCCGGCTGCATCTACGATCCGCTGCGCGACGAGGTCTGGAGCGCGGCCGCCGGGGAGGGCGCCACCTGCAATGGCCAGCGTCTTCAGGTCTCGGCGACCGAGACCTTAAACGACGCGCTGCTGGTGACGGGCTTTCCCTACGATCGGCGCCAGCGAGCCGACTTCTACCTCTCCTTCGTCGACGCGATGATGCGGCGTTGCCAGGGCATCCGGCGCAGCGGCGCCGCCACCTTGGACTTCTGCAGCCTCGCCGCCGGGCGGGTCGACGGATTCTGGGAATTCGGGCTGGCACCCTGGGACATGGCCGCTGGCGCACTCCTGGTGCGGGAAGCGGGCGGCCGGGTCACCGACCTGCGCGGCGGCACCTTTCATCTGGGCGGGCGTGAAGTGCTGGCGACAAACACACGCACCCATCCTGAAATGACCGAAGTCCTTGTCACCTTGCTAAGCTGTCGACCCAGTTGACCAGGAGCGCGTTGTGGGCATCTCCGTTGGCATCGATCTCGGGACCTCCAATTCCGTCGTCGCCACCGTGCGCGACGGGGTGGCGGTGGTGTTGGCCGACCCGGAAGGGCGGCGCATTCACCCCTCCTATGTGGCCTTTGGGTATGGACACTCGGTGGTCGTCGGGCACCGCGCCCGCCAGCAGCTCAGCTATGCGCCGGAGAACACCGTCTTCTCGGCCAAGCGCCTGATCGGGCGCCGCTACCGCTCCGATGAGGTCGATCGCGTGCGGCGGATGGTCAGTTGGGGTGTGGCCGAGGGCCCCCACGGCGAGGCCCGCGTGCGCGTGCAGGGCAAGGTCTACGCCATCCCCGAGATCAGCGCCCACGTGCTCTCCCACATGAAGAAGGTGGCCGAGTCGGCCACCGGCGAGACGGTTGACGGCGCGGTCATCACGGTGCCGGCCTACTTCAACGATCAGCAGCGCCAGGCCACACGCGACGCCGCCACCATCGCGGGGCTCAACTGTCTGCGCATCATCAACGAGCCCACCGCCGCCGCCCTGGCCTATGGCTTCAACCAGAGCAAGCGCCAGCACATCGCCGTCTATGACCTCGGCGGCGGCACCTTCGACATCAGCGTGCTGCGCATCGACGATGACCTCTTCGAGGTCATCTCCACCTCGGGCGACACCTTCCTCGGCGGCGACGACTTCGACACCGTCATCGCCGACCACCTCATCGCCCAGATGGCCGAGACCACCGGCGTCGACGTCTCGGGCAACCACGCCGCCCGCACCAAGCTGCGCGAGGCGGCCGAGCGGGCCAAGTGCGCCCTCACCGACAACGAGGCGGTCGAGGTCAAGGTGCCGGGGCTCGCCCGCGACGCCCAGGGCAACCCGGTGGGCCTCACCACCCGCCTCACCCGGGCCACCGTCAGCCGCTACGTGATGCCGCTCATCCAGCGCACCTTCCAGGTCTGCGACGACGCCATCTCCGCCGCAGGCCTCAGCCCCGCCCAGATCGACAGCGTGCTGCTCGTCGGCGGCATGACCCGCTTCCCGATGGTGCGGGAGGCGGTGGGCCACTACTTCAACAAGGTCGCCGTCGCCCACCTCAACCCCGACGAGGTGGTGGCCCAGGGTGCGGCCATCCAGGCCTTCAACCTCACCAGCTTCTCCGATGTGTCGGGCGCTGTGCTGCTCGACGTCACGCCCCAGACCCTGGGGGTGCGCACCGTCGGCGGCTTCGTCGAGGCCCTGATCCCGCGCAACACGCCGATCCCCACCGAGGCCACCAAGACCTTCCACACGGCCCACGACTTCCAAAAGACGGTGCGCATCCAGGTCTTTCAAGGCGAGAGCCGGATGGCCCAAGACAACGAGATGCTCGGCGAATTCGTGCTCGACGGCCTCCGCCCGGCCCCGCGCGGCGAGGTGAAGGTGCGCATCACCTTCGCCATCAACGCCGACGGCATCGTCAAGGTGCACGCCGAAGACGTCGGCACCGGCAAGGCCGTGGGCCTGACCATCGAGGCCAGCAGCAACATGTCGGCCGACGAGGTCAAGGCTGTCCAAACCCAGTTCGACGATCTCGGCTTTTAGGCCGAAAAGGAGCACCCATGGCCGTCGACCCGCGCCTCCGCATGCGCATCGAGGTGGAGGCGCTCCACGAGCTCCTCGCCGAGCTGGACTACTACCGGCTGCTCCAGGTGGAGCGGGCCTGCTCGCCCGACGACATCGGCAACGCCTTTCGCCGAGAGAGCCGACGCCTGCACCCCGATCGAATGAGCACCCTCGGCGACGGGGGGCTCGCCGCCAAGGCCAACGATGTGTACCGCCTCGTCAACGAGGGCTACCGCGTGCTCAAGGACCCCGAGCAGCGGGCGCGCTACGACCAACTCCTGGCCGCCGGCAGCAACCGCATGAATGACGAGGCCAAGGACGCCGCCAAGGCCGACAAGAAGGCCGACGATCCCGAGACCGCCGCCACCCATCCCAAGTCCGAGCGCTACTGGAAGATGGCCCTGCGCGACCTCAAGGAGAAGTCCTACAAGGCCGCCGTGATGAACATCAAGTTCGCGCTCACCTTCGAGCCCACCAACGAGACCTTCAAGGAGCACCTCAAGGTGGCCGAAGAGGCGCTGGCCGAGGCCGACAAGAAGAAAGAGAAGAACCCCTACAAGCTCCGCATCATGTAGGCCGCAGGCGGGCCCAGGCCGCCTCGGCGGCCCAGAGGGGCCCGAAGACGGCGGCCCCCAGGCCAGCCCGGGCCAGGGTGCCAAAGCGCGGGCCATGGCCGGCGAATTCCTCGGCGAAGACCCCCATCAGCGCAGGGTTCCGGCGCAAGAAGCGCTCGGTGGGCACGCGGGTCTGGCCGAAGAAGCTCCAGTACATGCCCAGGCGCCCCATCAAGTTGAGGCCCAGCTTGCTGCGCAGCACCTCGCCCTTCCAGCCGGCGAAGGTGAAGTCGCGGCGGGCGAAGGCATCCTGCACGGTGGTAGCGGCGAGCTTGCCGTAGGTGAGGGCCTGGGCGATGCCCTCGCCGGTGGCGATGTCGATGCCAGCAGCCTCTCCCACCAGCAGCACCCGCTCTTTGCTGATCGGCTCGTCGGGCGAGAAGCCCCGCTCGGCGAAGGGCTTGGCCTTGTAGCGCTTCATGTCGAGGCCCTTGGCCGCGAGGTAGGCGCGCAGGCGCTCGTGGACGTTCTCCTCGCCGAGGTTGCGGATGATGTAGACCCCGCGGCAGACCATCTTCTGGCCGCCAACCAGGGTGGGAAAGTCCCAGGCGTAGCCCTGCAGATCGCGGGCCATGGCGTCGAAGTGGATGGTGTCGCGCGGCGGATCGCCCTCCACCTCCTCGGTGTCGAGCTCGACCACCTGGGCCCGCAGCGATCCCCCGGAGAAGCCGGCGCTGCGCCGCACCGCGCCGCCCACGCCATCGGCGCCGATCACCACGCTGGCCTCGATCTCTTCGCCGCTGGCCAGCGTGAGGGTGACGCCGTCGGCGTGGTGCCGCAGCTCTTTCACCGCGGCCCCCTCGCGCAGGGCCACGCCGCGGGCCACCACCGCCTGGGCGAGGCTGTGATCGAACTCGATGCGCCGCACCACGGCGCCAAAGTTGGGCTCCTCCACCCGCAGCCGCCCCTCGGGGAGCCCAAGGGTGACGGCGTGGATCGGCTCGTGCGGCACCGAGAGCGGCACGCCCAAGGCCGCCAGCAGATCGAGGCCGCGGGTGCCCACAGCGCCGGCGCAGTACTTCTCTCGCGGGTAGGTCGCCTTTTCGAGGATCAGCGTCTGAGCAGCGAGATCGGGGGCCTGGGCCGCGAGGTGCAGGGCGGTGGAGAGGCCGGCCGGGCCGCCGCCGACGATGACGAGGGGGTGCTTCATGGGGGGGCCGATCCGCAGCGAGGGGGGCTGTTCGAAATCTGGAGCGACAGGGGCTTAATCCGGTCTCTTTTTCCGAGCGCCACTCGTACACCTGCCACCGTGCTGCATTCATCCGCGTGGGCAGGAGCTCCCTCCCGCCGTTTCCCACCAGCATGGAGCCTGTGCTTGGAGGCCTTCGATGGACGTGATGGAAGACTCGGACCTGCGGCGACGGCTTCGGGAAGCCGGCTTGCGCGTGACCCCCGCCCGGGTGGCGGTCCTGCGGCTGCTGGCCGAGCGCGGCACCCCGATGACCCACAGCGAGGTGGTCGAGCGCCTCAGCGATCGGGATTGGGACCGCACCACCCTGTTTCGCAACCTCGCCGACCTGTCGGAGGCCGGCCTCGTCCGTCGCACCGATCTGGGCGATCGCCTCTGGCGCTACGAGCACTGCGGCCGCGACGAGGCCTCGCTGGGCCGGCTGCCCTACTTCTCGTGCACCGCCTGTGGCTCGATCAGCCGCATCGCGGGCGTGACCTTGCAGCTCGACGAGCGCGGCGCCCTGCCCGCCTCGCTGCGCACCGGGCGCTACGACATCCAGCTCCGCGGGCGCTGCGACAGCTGTGATCAGGCGGCCTAGCCGGCGACCCGACCCTCCTGCGGCGCGGTAAGGGGCGGGGCATCGCGATGAGGCCCCGCATGAACCGCTCCTCCCTGGCCGTGGCGCTCCTCTCCCTTGTGCTCGTCGGCGGCCTCGCCCTGCGGGAGACCTCTTCGGAGAGCTCGACAGACGCGGCACCTTCGCTCCGTCGGGCGCCGCCGCCGCCGACGCCAGGCCCCTACGGCCTCGAAGAGGCGATCGCCAAGAAGGGGGATCGCAAGGCCTGGCGCAAGCGCTGGTTCAAGGAGATGCACCGGGCCGCCCCCGGCGTGGACTGGGCGGCGATGGACCGGGCCGACGGCCTCGCCCGATTCGCCCGCCACCAGGCCCTGCGCGGCGCGCCGCCCCCCGACAGCGTCGGCGTCTGGGTGGAGCGCGGCAGCGACAACCAGGGCGGCCGGATGCACGCCGCCCGCCGCACCGCCGATGGCGCCACGATCTACGCCGGCAGCGCGCTGGGCGGGGTCTGGCGCGGCGCCGCCGATGGGAGCGGCTGGACGCCGATCGGCGATGCCCTCTACGGCGGCGCCCACCGCCTGCTCCTCGTCGATCGCGGCGGCGCCAGCCCGCGGGTGCTGGCCGGCACCGAGGGCGGCCTGCTGCACTACACCGATGACGATGGCCTGACCTGGCAAACCCCCTCTGGGCTGGAGGGGCTCACCAACCTGCGCCGGCTGATCCAGCGGCCCGAGAGCCCCGAGCAGGTCTTTCTGATCGGCCACAACGGCGCCGAGTGGGGCCTGTACCGCAGCGAAGATGGCGGGGCCGCCTGGAGCCGCCTGCGCGCGCTGCCGGCCGCCGATCCCGACCTGTGGACCTCCCGCCTCGAAGACGGCCCGCTCTACCTCGCCAGCGCCGGCGCCCTGCTCCGCAGCGAGGACGAGGGCGACACCTGGACCGCTGTCGGCACCTTCGGCGGGGAGGCCGCCCGGGCCGACCTCTGCGGGGTCGAGGCCGGCGGACCGACCCTCTACCTGGTGCGTGACGACGCCACCCTGCTGCGCAGCGACGATGCCGGCGCCACCTTCGTCGAGGCCGCCGCGCTCTCGGCCCTGGGCGGTGACTTCTGGGGCGTGATCGGCTGCTCGATCACCGATCCGCAGCTCGTCTTCCTCGGCGGCATGGAGCAGTGGGTCAGCCGCGACGGGGGGGCCACCGCCGCCAAGATCAACGACTGGTGGCTCTACTACTCGGCCTTTGGCGGCGACGAGCGCACAAAGCTGCACGCCGACACGATGGGGGTCGACATCCAGCCCAACGGCGCTGGGGGGGAGATCTGGTATCTGTCCACCGACGGCGGGCTGTACCAGTCCACCGACAAGCTCGCGACCGTCGAGAACCTCAGCCTGGACGGACTTCGGGTGAGCCAGTACTACGACGTCCACACCTCCTGGGCCAACCCCGAGCATGTGCTGGCCGGCGCCCAGGATCAGGGGTGGCAGCTCACCGCCTGGGCCGAGCAGGACGAGGACGAGCGGCTGGAGTTCTACCAGTCGATGAGCGGCGACTACGGCCACCTCACCAGCGGCGACGAGACCCACGCGATGGTCTTCTCCGTTTACCCCGGCGTGGTGCTGATCTCCAAGGGCGAAGACGAACCGCAGCTCCTCTGGGCCGACTTCCCCACCGCCGAGCGCATGGTGCCCTGGCTGCCGCCCATCCACGCCGATCCCACCGATCCCACCGTCTTCTTCTTCCCGGCCAGCGTGCTCTACCGCTACGAGCCCAACCGCGCGCTGGATGCCTGGACCCCCTCTGTCTACAGTGAGGGACTGTCTCTGGGCGCCGACGAGTACATCAGCGCCCTGGCCTTCTCGCCCCGCAACCCCGAGCGCGCCTACCTCGCCACCAACCACGGCCGGGTCTACACCTCCAACGACAAGGCCCGCACCTGGGTCGAGGCCGACCGCCCCGGCCCCGATGAGAACTGGTACTACGGCCAGGCCATCGCGCCATCCTGGACAGAGCCCGACACCGTCACGATCGGCGGCTCGGGCTATGGCGAGCCCGCTGTGTATCGCAGCGAAGATGGTGGACAGACGATCTTCCCCTGGTCGGAAGGCCTGCCCGACACCCTGGTGTACAGCATGGTCGAGGCGATGGACGGCTCGGGCTGCGTCTTCGCCGGCACCTCCAACGCCGCCTGGGTGCGCTGCCCCGACGACGCCGAATGGGCAGAGATCACCGATCCCACCGCGCCGATCACGCTCTACTGGAGCGTTCACGCCCTGCCCCACGAAAATTCCCTGCGCTTTGGCACCTATGGCCGCGGCATCTGGGACTTCAAGATGGAGACGCCGGCCTGCTACCCGGTGGTGGACGGCGATGGCGACAGCGTCTTTTGCCATGAGGACTGCGATGACACCAACGCCGCCATCTCGCCCCTCGCCGAAGAGGTGCCCGAGGACGGCCTGGACAACGACTGCCGAGACGGCGACGCCACCCTCGATCCCGGCGGCGAGGTCGACGGCGCCGGCGAGGGCACAGCCGATGGAGCGGCCGAGGGCGAGGAAGCAGGCGAGCCGGTGGAGCCGAGCGTCGATGCCAAAAAGAGCGGCTGCGCCTGCACGCAGGGCGGAGGCGCCCCGGTTGGCGGGCTCGCGCTGATGGGCGGTCTGCTCGCGCTGGGCCTGCGGCGCCGTCGCGCTTGAAGACCGGGGCGCCGACAGGCTACAGCGGGGGCCGGAGGGCGCGCGTCATGCGGCATCACACCATCTTGCTGGGCCTGCTGCACCTCGGCTGCGCCGACGACGCGACGGGAGACAAGGGCCCGGGCGGCGCGGAGACCGGCCTGAACGTCGACAGCGGCGACAGCGCCGCCCCCAAGATTGGGCCGCAGTATTTCGCCGAGTTGGACGAAGACAAGGGCCGCCTGCCCGACGGCCTCGCGCTCTTTGGCGACAACCTCTTCGTCACGATGGGCCCCACCGGCGAGATCTACAAGCTCGACTCCCGCGGGCGCGCCGGCGGCTACGCCAACACCCCCGCGCCGGGCGCCGGGCACCTCGGCGGCCTCGCCGTGGACATCGACGGCAACCTCTACGCCGCCCTCACCACCACCACCGAAGGCGCCACCAGCGGGCTCTACTTCGTCGCCGCCAGCACCAAGACGGTCAGCCTGCTGGCCGGCCACCCCGATCTGCAGGGGGCCGACTCCGTGGCCCTCGACTCGGCCCTGCGCGTCTACCTCTCCGACCCCTTCGCCGGTGCCCTCTACAAGTACAGCGGCGGCTCGGCCTTGACCGCCTGGAGCGCCGACGCCGCCCTGGCCGGCGACCCGGCCGCCTGTGGCAGCGAGGAGGCCCCCCGCGGCGCCTCGGGGCTGCTGGTGAAGGGGAGCACCGTCTACGTCACCCACGCCGATCGCGGTGCTGTACTCGCGGTGGCCATCAACACCGACGGCACCGCCGGCGCCGTCACCGAGGTGGTGGCCGGGAGCTGCGACCTCGCCGGCCTGCGCGGCATCACCCGCACCATCGGCGGGCGGGTCTTCGCGGTGGCCAGCCGCGCCAACCGGGTCGTGGAGCTGGACCTCGAGGCGGGCACCTGGACGGAGATCGCCGCGGGCGAGCCCATCGACGAGCCGCTCTCGGTGGTGGTGGACGAAGGGCGCGATCCCGACCGGCTGTACTTCTCCAACGCCGCCGCGGCGACCACCCGCGCCGGATCCCCGGCACGGCCGGGCGTGCTGGCGATCGACGACCCCTGACCGAAGGGGGCCGCGCGGGAAGTTGGAGAAGTGGGGTGCGGGGGCTTCCCTTTGATGAGGGTGTTCGGGTACAGTCTCGACCGTGAATGGTGCATGCCTGGACGGCGGGAGAACCGGTGGTGGTTCGGCCCGCCCGCCGTGGCGCGCCGTGCAGGTGAGCTCCTTGACCTTGGGCCCCCTCCGTTTGCGCCTGGCCACGTCCCCCTCCCAGGGGCACATCCGCTCTGAGCGCCTCGTCGTCTTGCTGCTGGCGGCCGTCAATTTCGCCAACATCCTCGACTTCATGATGGTCATGCCCCTGGGGCCCGAC
>Ga0164294_10000958_pt1 | contig 27319 bp, 24 predicted proteins | sample GEODES005metaG_FD_111479 | JGI IMG/M metagenome (GOLD analysis project Ga0164294, IMG submission 111479) | Oligotrophic lake water microbial communities from Sparkling Lake, Wisconsin, USA - GEODES005 metaG | ecosystem: Environmental > Aquatic > Freshwater > Lake | place: USA: Sparkling Lake...
GACCGCCTTCATCAGCGCATAGATCGATTCCTTGCCGATCTTGTCGTCGCGGCCTTCTAGAGCAGCCAGCGCCGAACCCTTGACGAAAGGAATGTCGTCGCCTTCGAAACCATACGAGCTCAGCAGCTCGCGCATTTCGAGCTCAACGAGCTCGAGGATTTCGTCGTCGTCGACTTGATCGACCTTGTTCATGTAAACAACCAGAGCAGGCACACCGACCTGACGGGCAAGCAGAATGTGCTCGCGGGTCTGGGGCATCGGACCGTCGGCCGAGTTCACCACCAGGATCGCGCCGTCCATCTGCGCCGCGCCGGTGATCATGTTCTTCACATAGTCGGCGTGGCCCGGGCAATCGACGTGGGCATAGTGACGGTTGGCGGTCTCGTACTCGACGTGCGCGGTCGAGATCGTGATGCCGCGGGCGCGCTCTTCCGGCGCCTTGTCAATGTTTGCATAATCGGTGAACGTCGCGCCGCCGGTCTCGGCAAGCACCTTGGTGATTGCCGCCGTCAGCGTGGTCTTGCCATGGTCAACGTGACCGATGGTGCCGATATTGCAGTGCGGCTTGGTCCGCTCAAACTTCGCCTTAGCCATTGCTCAAACCTTCTTTTCGCTAATTGTTGAGTACTGTTGGAGGCGGCCCTTTGGGGGGACCGCTCGAAATGCAGGGGCCGCCACTAGCCGGATCATTACGATCAGGCAAGCTTCTCCTTAACCCCGCTCGCCTCAGGCGAGCTTTTCCTTCACTTCGGCTGCGACGTTGGCCGGAACCTCTTCGTAATGGGAGAAGAACATCGAGTAGTTCGCCCGGCCTTGCGTGAATGAGCGCAGCTGATTCACATAACCGAACATGTTTGCCAGCGGCACCATCGCCTCGACGACCTGGGCGTTGCCTCGGCTGTCGGTGCCCTGAATCTGCCCACGGCGGCTGTTCATGTCGCCGATGACGTCACCCAGATAATCCTCTGGCGAGACGACTTCGACTTTCATGATCGGCTCGAGCAGCTTGATGCCCGATTTCTGGGCCACTTCGCGCATTGCCGCGCGGCCAGCGATTTCGAACGCCAGCGCCGAGGAGTCGACATCGTGGTACGCGCCGTCATACAGCACGATCTCGAAATCGATGATCGGGAAGCCGACCAGCGAACCCGAAGCCGCCGTCTCGCGGAAGCCCTTTTCGATCGAAGGGATATATTCCTTGGGAATATTGCCGCCCTTGATCTCGTCCTTGAAGATGATGCCGCTACCGCGCTCGCCCGGCGTGACCTTGACCTTCACACGGCCGAACTGACCGGTACCGCCCGACTGCTTCTTGTGGGTGTAATCGACGTCCACCGGCTTGGCGAGGTATTCGCGGTACGCCACCTGCGGCGCGCCGACATTGGCCTCGACCTTGAATTCGCGGCGCATGCGATCGACGATGATGTCGAGGTGAAGCTCGCCCATCCCCTTGATGATCGTCTGGCCCGATTCATGGTCGGTCGAAACGCGGAAAGAAGGATCCTCGGCCGAGAGGCGATTGAGCGCAACGCCCATCTTCTCCTGGTCGGCCTTGGTCTTGGGCTCCACCGACAGCTCGATGACCGGCTCGGGGAATTCCATTCGCTCCAGAACGATCGGCTGGCGCTCGGCGCACAGCGTATCGCCAGTGGTGGTTTCCTTCATGCCCGCGAGCGCCACGATGTCGCCGGCAAAGGCCTCATCGATGTCCTTTCGGTCGTTGGCGTGCATTTCGAGAATGCGGCCGACCTTTTCTTTCCTGTCCTTGACCGAGTTCAGATAGGTGCCCTTGGTCAAGGTGCCCGAATAGATGCGGATGAAGGTGAGCGTGCCCACGAACGGATCGTTCATGACCTTGAACGCCAGCGCCGAGAACGGCGCGTCATCCTTGGGCGGACGGCTGTCCTTCTCGTCGCTGTCCATCTTCACGCCCTGCACGTCCTCGATGTCGAGCGGCGAAGGCAGATAGTCGACCACGGCGTCGAGCAGGGGCTGTACGCCCTTGTTCTTGAACGCCGAGCCGCAGACCACGGGCACGAACGAATGGTTCAGCGTGCCCTTGCGAATGCAGGCCTTCAGCGTCGCGACGTCGGGCTCGTTGCCCTCGAGATAGGCTTCCATCGCATCGTCGTCCTGGTCGATGACCAGCTCGATCAGCTCGGAACGGTATATCGCGGCTTCATCGGCCAGATCGGCGGGGATTTCCTCGAAGAAGAAGTCTGCGCCGAGCGATTCATCCTTCCAGATGATCGCGCGGTTGTTGACCAGATCGACCAGCCCCTTGAGTTCGGCCTCGATCCCGATCGGAATGTACAGGACCGCCGGCTTCGCACCCAGGCGATCGATGATCGACTGCACGCAATACTTGAAGTTCGCGCCGGTGCGGTCGAGCTTGTTGATGAAGCACATCCGCGGCACGCCGTACTTGTCGGCCTGACGCCACACCGTTTCCGATTGCGGCTCCACGCCCGCCACGCCGTCAAAGCACGCCACCGCGCCATCGAGTACGCGCAGCGAACGCTCGACTTCGATGGTGAAATCGACGTGTCCGGGGGTGTCGATGATGTTGATGCGGTAGTCGCCCCAGAAGCACGTGGTGGCGGCCGAGGTGATCGTGATCCCGCGTTCCTGCTCCTGCTCCATCCAGTCCATCGTCGCAGCGCCGTCGTGCACTTCGCCGATCTTGTACGACTTGCCGGTGTAGAACAGGATGCGCTCGGTCGTCGTGGTCTTGCCAGCGTCGATATGCGCCATGATGCCGATATTGCGGTACATCGAGAGCGGATGGCTGCGTGCCATGGGAAGTTCCTTGGGTTCGGAGGGGCCTGGAATTCCGGTCAGCGTGACCGGAGCTTTCAGACCCGCCCCATATGGTTAGTTGCGTGACCGTTTGAAGACGGCCCCTAGAACAGAGCTAGAGGCCTGCCAACGCCAATTACCAACGATAGTGGCTGAATGCACGGTTGGCATCGGCCATGCGGTGGGTATCTTCCCGCTTTTTGACCGCGTTGCCGCGATTGTTGGCGGCATCGAGCAGTTCGCCCGAGAGACGCGCCGCCATCGTGGTCTCGCTGCGGTTGCGCGCAGCAGTGATCAGCCAGCGGATCGCCAGCGCCTGCGCGCGCTCGCTGCGCACTTCAACCGGCACCTGATACGTCGCACCGCCAACGCGGCGCGAGCGCACTTCGATCTGCGGGCGCACGTTATTGAGCGCATCGTGGAACAGTTGGAGCGGATCCGCCTTCGAGCGGGTCTGCATGGCTTCCATCGCGCCATAGACGATGCCTTCCGCGATCGACTTCTTGCCGTCGAGCATCAGGTTGTTCATGAACTTGGACAGGGTCTGATCGCCAAACTTGGGATCGGGCAGGATGATGCGCTTTTCGGGGCGACGACGACGTGACATCTTGAATTCCTTCTCACTTTCCCGGCCCTTGCCCCCTGCCCTTCATCTGGCGGAGATTTGCGGTGGCCGGGTGTATCAGCGAGGCGTTCCGCTTGAGGCTGTGCCACCCGGCATTCCGGGCTTGCCTCAGGCGATCCGCCTTAGGCGGATCACTTGGGACGCTTGGCGCCGTACTTCGAGCGGCTCTTCTTGCGGTTCTTCACGCCCTGCGTATCGAGCACGCCGCGCAGCACGTGGTAGCGCACACCGGGAAGATCGCGCACACGCCCGCCGCGGATCAACACCACCGAGTGCTCCTGCAGGTTGTGGCCTTCGCCCGGGATGTACGAAATCACTTCGCGCTGGTTGGTCAGGCGGATCTTGGCGACCTTGCGCAGCGCCGAGTTCGGCTTCTTCGGGGTCGTGGTGTATACACGGGTGCAAACGCCGCGCTTCTGCGGGTTCTGCTCCATCGCAGGGACCTTGGACTTGACCTTCTGCGGTTCACGGCCCTTGCGGACCAGCTGGTTAATCGTGGGCATGAAAAAACTTCACCTTGGATGGTGGCACTGCCGGATCATGGTGAAGGGCTTTGTCATCCGCACATTGGGCAGGCGCCGCGAACGGACCGACCTGTCGCCACTCTGCCCCACGGCAGACCGGCGCTTTGCCTGTGCGAACTGAAAACGCTCCACCCGGAACCTGAAGGACCGGGTTACTTTGACGGCTTGCAGCGTATTATCGGAAGGTCCGATTCGGACAACCGCTCATGGTCTTGAAGGGCAGCAGAAAGGCGGGTAAATCCGCCTGTCGAAGCCCTGCACGCGCACCGGCAATGTTCAGCTCTAACGTTCCGGATGGGGGCCAAGCCCCTCTCCGGTGAAGCGCGCCATTAGGAGCATTCACGATTGCGGTCAAGCGCTCGCCGCGCGCGCCGGGCCATGCGCAGATATCACAGCGAAAAACGACCGGCGAAAAGTCGACCGGCCAGAAAACGACCGGACGTGCCCGCAAAAAGACAAACCGGCTTTGCGGTCAGACCGGGCCGTGGCAAAACTGCGCCAAACATACCACATGCTGGAGGCCCTGTAGATGCAATTTCAGAAGATCGCCGTCGCCAGCGCGGCTGCACTTGCCTTGCTGGGCGCGGCACCCAGCGAAGCGCGCGATTGCAAGCGCCTGACCAAGACCGAGGGCGCGGTGATCGGCGCGGTTGGTGGTGCGGTGCTGGGCAAGTTGCTGCTGGGCGGCACCGCCGGCACGGTGATCAGCGGCGTGGCGGGCGGCGTTGCCGGCCACGAAATCGCGCGCAAGAACCGCCGCAAATGTCAGACGTATCGCCGCAGGTGAAATCGGCGGCCGCGCTGTAAGCATCCCGCATTGCACGTGCCGGGGAAGGTCGCTCGCCCCCCACCGCCTAAAGCCGGCCTCTATTCGGCAGCTTGAGCGAATACCTCCGGCAGCGCCCCGCGCAGCTCGGGAACTGCCAGTTGCAGCGACGCGAGCGACGCCTGCATGAAGCCTGTCATGGCGGTCAGGCCGCGCTTGCTCAATTTAACGAAGGTGCGCCGACCATCGCGGCCATCCTCCTCGCGTTCGACCAGCCCGCGCGCCTCCAGTATCCGCAACCAGCGCAGCGCGGTGGTGGGCGGCACATGGGCGCCGATGCAGGCACTGGTCGTCGGCACCCGGCGGCCTTCATGCGCGGCGATGAACAGATCGAGCAGGATATCCCACGTCGGTTCGCCAAACAGGTCGGCAGACAGAAATCGGTGGCGACGGCGGCGCAGCGCGTAAGTCTGGCGAGCGAGCGCCAGTTCGGCTTGGCGGTCGGCCGCAGCGTGCGCATCGTGCGGTGCCGGCTCTCCAGACTGTCCGTCTGGCTCAACCGCGCGCAAAATCGGGACACGCTTGCCCGTGCGGCCTTTTCGCGGCGGTTGGGCGGATATCTGGGTGGTCATTGGTAACCCCCTTTGAGGCTGTTCATGCGTTCACCTGGTCGTATGTCGGTCGCCATGCATGGTAACGACCAATGCGCTGCTGCCGATAGACATGCGCCAGAGTGCCCATCGCCAGGATGGCGAGCTGAAACACGAACGGGATCTGGGTCATGGCGTAGTAAGCGCGCCGCGCCATGGTGACGTCCATGAGCTTGGCAAAGTGGCCCAGCACGACCAGTACTTGCGAGGCCGAAACCCACAGCGTCCATCCGCGATTGGCCTGAAGCGCAATCCACAGCAGGCTGATAAACGCCCAGGTGTCGATCACCAGATGGCCCGGATTGACCGCATACCAGGCGGGATCGCCGAACATGGCATGATTGGCCAGGTCGAGCAGGAACGTTGCCATGCGCGCCGTCGCCACCAGTCTTTCCGGCTCGTCTCCCTTGCGAGCCGCGAAAAACATGGTGGCGAAGAGCCAGACCCGCAAAATGACAATCCAGCTCATGGCGCATCACAAACCCTCTGCGGGCGAGATGGCAAGCATCACGCTGCGTTTGCGACAGCAGCAGCCGGTTCGGCCTCGATTTCGGCGCGCGCCGGGCAGCTATCGACGCCGCCGTTGGTTTCCGTCGCGATCGTGCGCAGCCGTCCGTGAACCCGCGCGAGCTCGCCGCCGGCATCGACCATCGACTGCTGGCTCTTGAGCAGACGCATCAGCGCATCTTGACCGGCAAAGGGGTCAAGACCGGCATCGCGCCGCACGCCCACCATGGTCATGAGCAGCTTTGCCTGCGACAGCAATGCTTCATCCAGCGCAGCCTCGGCCATTTGCAAATCGCGCGTGACGCGAAGCTGGGCAACGTCGAAGGACATTGCCGGGGCCTGAAATCCATTAATTGCCGTCGTATCGATCCGATTGGTCATATCATTTTCCCCTTTGCGCCGCCCTTGTGGACGCGGCTTTTGCATTACGATCAGGAGAAATTCGACGAGGACCGCGCGATGAAAAACGCGCTTGAAGCCCCGGGATCGTTAGCGATCGAATATCTGCGAAAGCTGCGCAAACATCGCCAAGCCGCCCATCAGAATCAGCATCAGGAACACTGTGATCAGGGAAATTGCCCCGAGACGCAGTACCGTTCCGTATGGCCCGTCAAACCTCTCCGGAAGTACATGGTGGTATCCAGCCGCTGTGCCTTCGCTTGGCCGTACTGCCTTTGGCAGCATTGCTTCGGCAGAAGGCAGGTTGAGCGAGATCGCCACCAGTCCGTCCTGATTGCCTTGGTGGAAGGGAAATGCCGGGGAGGCGACATGGGAAAAGCCGTATACGGGTTGTTCCCATATCGGTGGAGCAGCGGGGGGTGCCGGCTGGATGGGGTCAACCGGAGCTTTGGCATCGATCAGGCGGCGATAGGCCTGCGCGACTTCGCTGCGGGTGGAAACGCCGAGCTTGGCCCGCGACAGCATGATCCGCTGGTCGACGGTGTGCGGGGATATCCCCAGCGCCCGCGAGATTTCCTTCGATGTCTTGTGCTGGATGAGCAGGTCGAGAACCTGCCGCTGCTTGTCAGTCAGCTCCGCGGTGAGGGCATTCGGGTCCGTTTCGCCCGGTTCAGCAGGACGTGATACGCCGCCCGCAACGAAGCCCCGGTAGTTCTCGTTCAACAGCGCCATTCCACTGGAGTTTCCGACCGTTACAAACATGTCTACGATGCGCCCCCGCGCTTCTTCGCCGCATTTTAAATGTGATTGATTTCATGCCGCATCGCAAGGGAAAGGAAACGACCAGAGTTAACTTTTTCAATAAGAGAAAAAACCCTTTGTATAACAATACTTTGTTTTAATTTTGTACGCTAAGCACTAGCCGGTCGGCTGAAAATCGAAACAATCCGGTATGTTTGTCATTTGCCCCTACGGAATGGCGGCCCGCTGGCGATTCGCAGGTTCGCTGCGGCATGTTGAACGCAGTTTGAGGATGACCGGATGATTTCTGTTGTTGTGGCCGACGCGCACGCGCTCATCCGCGCCGGGATCGCGGCCGTGCTCAGCGCCAGCCGGTTCCAGATCGTGGCGGCCGTCGCCACGGGCGCGGAGGCCCTGGCCGCGATCGAAACCCACGATCCCGCGATTGTCGTGCTCGGTATCGCCATGCCCGGCATGGACGGGGTCGAGGCCTTGCAGACCCTGCGCGCCGGCAAGGACCTGCGCACGATCGTGATGCTGGTCGACGAGATCAGCGACCACCAGTTGCTGGCAGTAATGCGCGCCGGGGTTCAAGGGATCGTGAGCAAAGGCGGCGACGAGACTGAATTGCTCGCCGCGCTGGAAAAAGCGAGTCGCGGTCAGAAGGCTATTCCTGCAGCACTGCTCCAGCGCGCGCGCGATCTTGCGGTAGAGCCGGATGCGGCCAACCCCCTCCAGCGGCTTACCGTGCGCGAACAGAGCATTGTCCGCTTGGTGGCGCAGGGTCTCAAAAACCGCGAGATCGGCGCGCAATTGGGCATCGGCGAGGGCACGGTCAAAGTCTACCTGCACACGATCTATCACAAGCTGGGCGTGGCCAATCGGACCACGTTGGCGAGGTTGGTCATCAGGGGCTCGCCATAAGGATGGTTACGTAACAGGGCGATGCCGGATTGTGCCCGCGCTGGCCGGGACTAAACCCCGCATCATGGCCCTGAGCAATGCCGAGCGGCAGCGACGATATCGTCAGAATCTGAAAGCGCGCGCCTCGGGCGACGCGATCGGTCGGCAGGCGCGCCTGGCCGTTGAGCATGCCATAGCCGCGCTGTGGGCCTTTCATCAGCGGCCAGCCCCGGGCGGGATGGCGTGGGCGCAGATCGATGGGTGCGCAACGCTGGATCAATACCGCTCGGAGCTGGAGCGCAGCCCCGGCAATCTGATCCAGGCGTGCCGCGCTTTCGTCCCGGATTTTGACGGCCTGACACCGGATGAGGCAAAAGCCATCGTCGCCGTGATAGAGATGGCTGATGCGCTGCGGCTTGCCCCGCCGCGCTCCTTCGCGCCTGCCAAAATGCAATCATCCAACGCGCGAACAATTGTCACAATCCCCGTCTAACGCGGCCTTTCAGCGTCCGGCGGCGGGTCTTCCGCGTATAAACAAGCGCTTGCCGGTTTTGGTCCTATCGGTTAGCCGACTTTTGATGTGTGGCCGACATCGCATGTAAGGGGATCCCAAAGCGTGGACCGTCAATTCATAAGTTTGTTTATGCGGCGTTACCGCAGCGGTCTGATCCTCGTCGCGATTGCCAGCGTCATGCTCAACGTATTGGTTTTTGCCGGCTCGGCTTACATGCTGTTGGTCTACGATTCGGTCTTGCCGAGCCGCAGCGTGCCCACTCTGATCAGCCTGTTCGGCTTGCTGATCCTCATCTATATCTTCCAGTCGATCTTTGAAGCGATCCGCAGCGAGGCGCTGCTTGGCATCGCCAACGGGGTGCACGACGACCTGTTCGAGGCGGTGCACTATGCCACGGTCACCCGCCCGCTGCGCACCGCCGCCGACAAGGGCGACGGTCTTCAGTACACGCGCGATCTCGATTCAATCCATTCGTTCCTCGCCGGGCAAGGCCCGGTCGCGCTGATCGATCTGCCGTGGGTGATCGCGTTCCTGATCGTGTTGACCGTGCTGCACTGGGCGCTTGGGCTCACCGCGCTTATCGGCGTGATCATCATCACTGGCCTCGCGCTGTGGTCCAACCGGCGCACGCAAACCGGCTCGCGCGAACTCGCCAATATCACCGGCCGGCGCTCGGCCGCCGCGCTGTCCGAAATCCGCTTTGCCGAATCGGCGCTAGCGATGGGCATGCAGGCGCGGCTGGTCGCGCGCACGTCCGCTTGGGAAACCAGCTTTATCGAAGCGCAATCGTTCCTTTCGCGCACCGTTTCGCGTCTGGGCGGCGCGAGCCGCACGTTTCGCATGCTGCTGCAATCGCTGATCCTGTCGGTCGGCGCGCTGCTGGTGATCGATGGCCAGGCGAGCGGCGGCGTCATTCTGGCCTCCTCGGTGCTGTCGGGCCGCGCGCTTGCCCCGGTCGATATGGCCATCGGCAATTGGAAGGGTTTGGTCGCCGCGCGCAGCGGCTGGGCCCGCCTGGTCCAAGGCATCTCTACCTTTCGCAAGCCGGCCGCGCGTCAGATCGCGCTGGCGCGGCCTTCGCAGGAGCTTGCCCTGCGCGACATCTGGGTGGCGCCGCCGGGCACGCAGCGCTTCACGCTGTCCGGCGTCTCGCTCACGCTCACCCCGGGTCAGGTGCTCGCCGTGATCGGCCCCAGCGCGGCGGGGAAGACCACGCTGGTGCGGGCCATCCTCGGGATCTGGCCGCCCAATCGCGGCGAAGTGCGGATCGACGGGGCAACGCTCGACCAGTGGAGCCCCGAAGCGCTCGGCAGCTATTTCGGCTATGTCCCGCAAACGGTCGATCTGGTCGATGGCACGATCGGCGAGAACATCGCGCGCTTCGATCCCGAGGCAACGTCGGACGCGGTTGTCGCCGCAGCGCGCGCCGCGGGCATGCACGAAGTCATCCTCGCGCTGCCCGATGGCTATGAAACCATGGTCTCGGCCGGCGCGGTCGAGCTTTCGGCGGGGCAGCGCCAGCGCATCGGGCTTGCGCGCGCGCTCTATGGCGATCCGTTCCTCCTGGTGCTCGACGAGGCAAATTCCAACCTCGATGCCGCCGGAGACGCAGCCCTTGCTGCCGCGATCGCCGGGGTTCGCCTGCGCGGCGGCATTGTCATCATGATTACGCACCGCCCCGCCACGCTGGGGCCAGCAACGCATCTTGGGGTCATCAATGCGGGCCGCCTGACCGATTTTGGGCCGCGCGATGAAGTGATGCAGCGCTTGCAAGAGCAGGCAGAGCCCGCCCGCGTGGCCGGCGACACCGCCGCTGTTAAAGCCCGGGGAGCCGTTTGATGAACATGCCGGTTAAATTCACCGACCCCGCCCGGCAGCTTCTGCCGGTGCTGGCCGAAGAGGGCGGCGACAAGGCCAAGGCACCGCTCCTGTTGCAGCGCTTGCTGCTCACGGTGGGCGGCCTGCTGCTCGTGCTGATCTTGCTCGCCGCCGTGATTCCGATCGGCGGCGCGGTGATCGGCGGCGGGTCGGTCGGCGTTGAAGGGCGGGTCAAGCGCATCGCGCATCCCACTGGCGGCGTGATCGCTCAGATTTTCGTGAAGAACGGCCAGCACGTGCAGCAAGGCCAATTGCTGATGCAGCTTGATGACAACGTCACCGGCGCGGACAAGACCTTTTCCAACCTCAGCGTCGAGCAATTGATGGCACAGCGCGCGCGCCTCGAAGCCGAGCGGATGGGGCTTGGCAAGATCGATTGGCCGGCCGAGCTGACCGGCAGCGCCAACCCAAGCGCGCGCAAGGCGATCGCCGACGAACTCCACATGTTCAGCATGCGCCAGTCCGAAGAGCGCGAGCTGCGCGCGCAGCTGGCGGCCCGTGTCAATCAGTACAACGAGGAGATTCGCGGCATCGAAGCACAGATGGCCGCAATCAAGGAACAACGCCGCTTGATCGAGCCCGAACGGCAAGGCGTGAAAGAATTGTGGGACAAGCAGCTGGTGACGATCAACCGGCTCAACCAGCTTGAGCGCACTGCGGTCGATATGGAGGGCAACGTCGGCTCGCTGCAAGCGCAGATCGCGCAGGCCCGCGCCAAAATTACCGAGGCGCAGGAACAGTCGATCCAGCTCACCCAGACCCGGCGGCTTCAGGCAGGCAACGATCTGGCGCAAGTGAACACCGCGCTCAACCAGCAGCAGCTGCGCAGCGTCGCCGCGTCCGACCAGCAAGGCCGCAGCGAAATCCGCGCGCCCTATTCGGGCACCATCGAGAAGATCGCTTTTTCCGCGATCGGCGATGTGATCCGCCCGGCCGAGGCGATCATGGAAATCGTGCCCGACGTGGACGGCATGATCGTGGAAGCAATGGTCAGCCCCAGCGATATCGATCAGGTGCGCCGGGGCCAGCCGGCCCGCGTGCGCTTCTCCGCGTTCAATCGCTCCACCTCGCCCGAAATTCCGGGCAAGGTGGTCTATGTAGCATCCGATCGGAGCGAAAACGCCGAAACCCGGCAATCGTTCTACATGGCGCGGATCGAGGTCGATCAGGCCGCCGTGCGCAAGGCCGATCTGGCGCTGCGCAGCGGCATGCCGGCCGAAGTCTATATCGAGACCGGCAGCCGCTCGCTGCTGTCTTATGCGATGAAGCCGATTAGCGATCAGTTCAACCGCTCCTTCCGCGATAACTGAGCAGGCAAACCAATGCGTCCGATCGCTCATCGTCTGCGACTGTGCCTGCTGCTGGCGGCCACGCCGCTCGCCTCGGTTCCCCCGGCTTTCGCGCAGGACCGCGCGCCTGTCGCGGGACCGGGCGATGGCGCGCAGGAGCCTGCTGCCAGGCCGGATACGGCCCCCTTGGGTGAAATGCCCACCGCCGCAACGGCGTCAAACGATGCCCAGACTTCGGACGAAGACGAGAGCGGCGTTCGGTTTCGTGCTGAGCTGCCCGAGGGCACCCCGCCCGAAGTGGCCGCGATGGCGACCGGAAATGCCCCCGTCGGTGGCCTCGCAGACGCCTTGCGTCTGGCGTATTGGACCTCGCCCTCGCTGCTGGCGCAGCGCGCGCAGCTGCGCAGCGCGGACTACCGGGTGCCGCAGGCGCGCTCCGCGTTCGGCCCGTCGATCAATTATCAGGCCGATTATTCCTATCAAAGCACCCAGTTTGATCAATTGCGCGGTGCGGACATTATCAATCGCGGCTGGAGCTCGACCGCGCAGGCGATCCTCACCCAGCCGCTGCTGACCTTTGGCCGCAATGCCGCGCAGGAACACGTGGCGCTGGCGCAGCTCAGCTTTCAGCGGCAATCGCTCCGCTCGGCCGAGCAGCAGGCGATGCTGGATGCGATCGCGGCCTATGTCGGACTGCTCCGCGACCGCGCCAGCGTGAGCATCGCCAAGGACAATCTGGCCACGCTGGAAAGCGAGCTTTCGGACAACCGCGCCCGGCTGGTGGTGCGCGAGGTCACGTCCACCGATGTCCAGCAGGTCGAGACGCGGGTCGAGCTGGGCCGTGCCCAGGTCTTTATCGCGCAGCGCGATGCAGCGACGAGCGAAGCCACTTTCGTGCGCATGGTGGGTGTGCCCGCCGGCGAACTGGCGGCGCCCAATCCCCTGCAGCTGCCGATGAATACGCTCGAAGACGCATATGTTTACGCCTTGGCGCACAACCCGATCGTGCTTGCCGCGCAAGCCCGCGAACAAGTGTCGCGCGCCAGCCTCGCAGCCACCAAAGCGGAGTTGCTGCCGCGCCTCGATTTTCAGGGCACCGCTGCGTACGGCACCCGCACGCCCTACACCGACCAGCTGCGGCAAACCGATTTTCGCGGCCGGTTCGTGATTACCGGACCGCTGTTTCGCAGCGGCCTGCTGCAGACGCGCGTTGCTGAAGCGGCGGCCTCGAACGATTCCGACTGGCGGTTGATCGATGCTTCGGTGCGGGAAAGCCGGGCGACGCTGGCCTCGAACTGGAACGACTGGAAGGCGCAGTCGGCCGCGATCGAGCGCTATGCAGCTGCGGTGGATTCGGCGCGCAAGGCGTACGACGGCGCGCTGCTGCAAGAGCGCGCAGGCCTTCGCACCACGCTCGATGTGCTCGATCTGGCGCGCGAATTGCTGCTCGCGCGCAGCAATTACAACAGCGCGATTGCCTCAGCCTATATCGCACAGGCGCGCGTCATGGCCTCGGCCGGCGCGCTTGAGCAATCCTGGCTGCTGCCCGATGATGATCGCTATGATCCGCTCCGGCATTTCCGCAAGGTGCGCCACCGCGGCGATATTCCCTTGCTGACGCCGCTGATGCGCGTTCTCGATGGCATGCCGCTGATGCAAGCCGGAGGGGCTCGCGCCGTTCGCGATCCCGGAGCCGAGCGGACCACACCGCCGGTCTCGCTGTTGCAGATCAAGCCCGTGGACGAGCCTGCCAAAGCGCCCTGAACGCGGGAGCGCGGAGAACAGTTCGCTGGAGCGGGGCAGCATGCCGCGCCCTGATGGGCCACCGAAATCTCTCGCAGTCGCAGCACGACAGGCGTAATCGCACTCGCATGAACCCCGTCACGACTCATTCCGACAGCATTGCTCCCGCCGCGCTGGCCCATCAGGCGGGGCATCAGAAGGAGAGCCTTGCCACGCTTTCCATCGGCGCGATCGGCGTCGTCTTTGGCGACATCGGCACCTCGCCGCTCTATTCGCTGCGCGAAAGTTTCATCGGCCACCATCCGCTGGCAGTGGACCCGCCGCATATCTTCGGCGTGATATCGCTCATCTTCTGGACGATGATGCTGATCGTCACGGTCAAATATGTGTTCATCATCCTGCGTGCGGACAACAAGGGCGAAGGCGGCAGCCTTGCGCTGCTGGCGCTGCTCGGGCGGCGTCTGGGCGAATCGCGGGGGAGCGCCGCGATGGTCATGCTCGGCCTGATCGCCACCGCGCTGTTTTTCGGCGACGCGATCATCACGCCCGCAATCTCGGTGCTTTCGGCGATCGAAGGCCTGACCGTGGTCCATCCCGCCTTCGAACAGCTGGTACTGCCGATTTCGATCGCGATCCTGATCGGCCTCTTCGCGATCCAGTCGCGCGGTACAGCGGCGATGGGCAAGCTGTTCGGCCCGGTCATGCTGGTCTACTTTGCCGTGCTGGCGGCGCTCGGGATCAACGGGATCATGCATGCTCCCGAGGTCCTGTTTGCGCTCAATCCGGTTTACGCGGTCAATTTCTTCCTGATCGATCCAGGCCTTGCGTTTCTGGCGCTTGGCTCGGTGGTGCTGGCGGTGACCGGGGCCGAGGCGCTCTATGCCGACATGGGGCATTTTGGCCGGCGCGCGATCATGGTGGCCTGGCTGTGGGTGGCGTTCCCGTGCCTGCTGCTCAACTATCTCGGGCAAGCCGCGCTGATGCTGCGCGATCCGGCGATGGCGCAGAACCCGTTCTTCCTGATGGCGCCCGATTGGGCGCGGCTGCCGCTGGTGCTGCTGGCCACGCTGGCCACGATCATCGCCAGCCAGGCGGTGATCTCGGGCGCGTTCTCGGTGGCGCAGCAAGCGGTGCAGCTCGGTTTCCTGCCGCGCATCCGCATCCTCCATACCAGCGCCAGCGCGGCAGGGCAGATCTATGTGCCGGTGGTCAATTGGGGGCTGCTCGTGCTGGTGATCCTCGTCGTGCTGGGCTTTCGCAGTTCGAGCAACCTCGCCTCGGCTTATGGTATCGCGGTCACGGGCACCATGTTCATCACCGCCGCCATGCTCGGCGTCCTGACGTTCGCCGTGTGGAAATGGCCGCCGCTGCTGGCCGGGCTGGCAACGGGCACCTTCCTGCTGATCGACGGCGCCTACTTCGCTTCCAATCTGATCAAGATCCCCGATGGCGGCTGGTTTCCGCTGGTGGTGGCCGCGATTGCTTTCCTGATGCTGACCACATGGGCGACCGGACGGCGCATCCTGCGCGACCGGCTGGCCGAGGATTCGATGCCGTTCGACCTGTTCCTGAAGTCGGTGGCACAGAAAGTGCGCCGGGTTTCGGGCACATCGGTGTTCCTCACCTCGACCACCGACGGCATCCCGCCCGCCATTCTCCACAACCTCAAGCACAACCATATCCTGCATGACCGCGTCGTGATCCTGACCGTGGTGATCGAAAGCGTGCCGCATGTTCCCCCCGCTGTGCGGCGCGAAGTGGAGGATATGGGCTGCGGATTCTTCCGCATCATCATCCACATGGGCTTCATGGACGAGCCCGACATTCCCGCCGAGCTGGCCCAGGAAACCCGCGCTGGCGGGCCGTTCAAGCCGATGGACACGAGCTATTTCCTCGCCCGGCAGACGCTGCTCGCCTCAAAGCGGCCGGGCATGGCGATCTGGCGCGAAAAGCTGTTTGCCTGGATGATGCGCAATGCCGAGAGTGCGATGGTATTCTTCCGTCTGCCGACCAACCGGGTGATCGAACTGGGCAGTCAGTTGGAGATTTAGATCTCCACCACATGATCGGCCAGCCGGTCGACCTGCTCGCGCTGGTGGGTGACCAGCAGGATCGGCAGCGCGAATTCATCGCGGATGCGCGCCATCACCCGCATCACTTCCTCGCGCCGCGCGCCGTCGAGCGAGGACAGCGGCTCGTCCATCAGCAGGAACGAGGGCCCCGCCATCAGCGCCCGCCCGATCGCCACCCGTTGCGCCTCGCCGCCCGACAGGGTGCGCGGTCGGCGCGCCAACAGCGCTTCGATGCCGAGGAAGGCGCACGTTTCCGCCAGCCCGAACCGGCAGCGCTCCGGCGGGGCGAGGCGCGCGCCGAACAGCAGGTTCTGCCGCACCCGGAGATGGGGAAAGAGGCGCAAGTCCTGAAACACCATCCCGCAGGCGCGGCGCTCGGGCGGCAGATCGATCCGCGCGGCGCTGTCGAACAGCACATGGCCGCCCACTGCAATGCGCCCTTCGGTGGGCCGGAGCAGACCGGCGATAGCCTCGAGCACGCTGGTCTTGCCCGCGCCCGACACGCCGACCAGCGCGGTGATCCCGGCGAGCGCGGTGAAGCGGCAGGCGATGCGCCGAGGTCCGCGCTCGAGCGCAATGTCGATGTCAAACGTCATGGCCGCGCCTTTCTCCGGCACGGCGGGTGAGCAGGTCCGAGGCGATCAGCGCGGCCAGCGACAGCACGACCGAGATCGCCGCCAGCCGCCAGACCCGCGCCTCCCCGCCCGGCATTTCGAGCGCCGAATAGATCAGCAGCGGCAGGGTGCGGGTCTCGCCCGGGATGTTCGAGACGAACGTGATCGTCGCGCCGAATTCGCCGAGCGAGCGGGCAAAGCCGAGCACCGCGCCCGCCAAGACACCGGGCCAGGCCAGCGGCAGGGTGATCTCCCAGAAGGTGCGCCAAGGCCCCGCGCCCAATGTGCGCGCCGCCTGCTCCAACCGGGGATCGACCGCATCGAGGCTGAGCCGGATCGCGCGCACCATCAGCGGCAAGGCCATCACCGCCGCTGCCAAAGCCGCCCCGGTCCAGCGGAACAGCAGGGACATGCCGAACACGTCCTGCAGCACCCGCCCGGCGGGGCCATCGGGACCGAAGGCGATCAGCAGCGCCCAGCCGATCACCACCGGCAGCAAGACCAGCGGCAAGTGCACCGCCGCATCGAGCAAAGTCTTGCCCGGGAAACGCCCGCGCGCCAGCAGCCAGGCCAGCCCGAACGCCACCGGCAGGCCGCCCGCCACCGCCACGAGGCTGACCTGCGCCGAGAGCGCGACGACGCCCCATTCCTCGGCCGTCAGCATCAGCGCGGCGTAAACCCGAAGCGGCGGAAGATCGCCTTGCCCTCGGCGGAGAGGAGGAAGCGGCGGAAACCCTCGGCGTCCGGATTGGTCGAGGCGGCGAGACGGGCGAGCGGATAGGTGATCGGGGTGTGCGAGCCCGCCGGGAACACGCCAACGACGCGCACCGCCGGTTCCACTCTGGCATCGGTGAGGTAGACCACCCCCAGCGGCGCGGTGCCGCGCGCCACCAGGGCCAGCGCGGCGCGGACATTTTCGGCGCGGGCGACGCTGCCCTCGACCTGGCTCCACACCCCCAGCCGGGTGAGCGCCTGTTTGCCATAGCGGCCGGCGGGCACCACATCGGGATCGGCCATGGCCAGCCGTCCGCCCGCCAAGGCGCGCCTTAGTTCTCTGGCCAGCGGAAAGCCCGGACGGACCGGCAGGCTCCCCAGCCGCGCGGCGGCAGGCGCGACCAGCACCAGCTGGTTGGTCAGGAAGGACACCCGGGTGCGCGGCGCGATCAGGCCTTTGGTTTCGACATACGTCATCCATTCCTCGTCTGCCGAGACGAACAGGTCGGCAGGCGCCTTGGCCTCCACCTGCCGAGCGAGCGCGGAGGAAGCGGCGAACGAGACGACGGGCCGCGGATGGTGGCGTGCGGCCCAGGCATCGGCCGCCGCGCTCATCGCCTCCTGCAGGCTGGACGCCGCCAAGACCAGCGGGCCTCGCTGCGGCTGGGCCATGGCGGGAGGTCCGAACGCCAGCCAGAGCAGCAGCAGCGCGGAGTGGAGGATGGAGCGGATCACTTGGGTTTCCTGAACAATCTATGTTTTGGCGTATACAGATGGGCGCCGACCTAAGGAACCCCCTAACCGATCCCAGAAAGGCGATCCCAAAAAGGCGATCATTGCGCTTTGGCACGAAGCGTGACAGGGGCGCGGGTGTTGGGCCGTGCCCGCCACAAGGACCGCTTGCCATGACCTCGCTGCCCCGAACGCTGCTGGCCTGCGCCGCCCTGATCCTCCTTTCAGCCCCCACCGCCGCGCAGACCCCGGCTGAAGCGGCCGGGTGGGTGCTCGCGCCGCAAGTCCCCGCGATCGGCACGCGCGACCGGGTTTACGGCGCGGCCAAGGCGGACCTGAGCCTGATCGTGTGGCTCGATCCCGAATGCCCCTATTGCAAGGTGTTTGGCGCGACGCCCGAGCGGGTGGTCGATGCCGCGCAGGGCAAGCTCAATCTGGCGGTGCGGCTCTATCCGCTGTCGTTTCATGGCCCCAACGCGGTGCTCGCCTCGGCCAGCGCGCTGTGCGTCGGCGATCAGGCGGGCGCGGCGGGGTTCTACAAGTTCATCGGCGGCTGGCTGGCGCTGACCGGCGGCAACGGCAAGGGCATTGCGGCAGGCGCGGGCAACGCCGCCGCCGCCGCCGCGCTCGGCGCGGCCAGCGGCGCGGGAGACAAGGCCAAACTGGCCGCCTGCGTGACATCGCCGGTCACCACCGCGCGGATCAAGGCCGAGATCGACGACGGCGAGACCGCGCGGATCACCGGCACCCCGGCGATCGCGGTGCGCAACAACAAGACCGGCGAGACGATCATGGCGGCGGGCGCGCTGCCGCAGGACGAGCTGGAATCGGCGGTCAACTATCTGGCTGGTAGGAATGGGGCCGGGCGGGATGATATCGCGACTGGCCGGCCCAAGACCTGAGCCGGTTTGCGCCGCCGCGGGCGGCCAAGTTGACACAGTTGACACGGTCCAGGGAAACCATTTCGGCCAGAGAATCTCTTCGGGGAGCGATTTGACCTCGAGCGGCAAGGCCGCCGGGCGCCAGTCGTCTTCGGCGGTCAGCGCATCGATCCGCGCATAGCGCTCGGCGGCGGCGGCATCCCACACGGCGGCGGCTTCGGCGCGCGTTCTGGCCAGGGCCTCGGCGAGCGCCCGATGCTTTTCGGCCAATTGCTCGGCGCGGGCGAGCGCCTCGGCCAGATCGTCCGGGCTTTGCGGTGCGTCGTCGTCATCGCTCTGCGCGCGCCACGCCTCGTCGAAGGCCATCTTGCCCGCGCGCTGTTCGTCGTAGGGGGTGTCCCAATCGTCGTCATCCGCCTCCGGCCCGTCGGCATCAGCGTCGTCATCATCGTCGTCGTCATCGGGCGCGAGGCCCAGCTCGGCGCGCAAGGTCTGCTCGGCTTCGGCAAGCTCTTCGGCGATGTGCTCGGCGCGGCTGGCGAACGGCGGGGTCCAGCCCCAGATTGCGCCCCCGCCTTCGCCCTCACCTTCGCCCTCACCTTCGCTCCCACCCTCCGCCCGCTCGGCGGCATCGGCCTCGCCGCTGAGCAGCGCTTCGAGAAATTCGTCGAAGCGCGCGGCGGTGGCGCGGCCGCGCGCGGCCTCGGCATAGTGCGCATCGAGCCGGGCGAGGTGCGCGAGCAGCAGGCGGCTGTCGAAGCGCACGCGGCGGCCGACCGCCTCGCCCCGGTAAAAGATCGTCTCGCTGGTGCCATTCAGCGCGCGGTCGGCGAGCACTTGCTCGGCGGTATCGCGCGCGAGCACCAGCGCCGCCTCCCACCCCTGCGCCAGCGCGGCATCGCGCCGCTTGTGGACATAGGCCGCCTGCGCCGACAGCCCGACCGCGGCGCAGGCGAGCCGGACATTGCCGTGCGCGGCGAGGTGGTGGAGGAACTGGACTTGGCGCGCGGGGGTGAAGGCGGCGGCGCGGGGGGCGATGAGCCCCTCCCCCCGCTCATCCTGCACTTGCCCGAGGAGAGAGGGGGCTGGAGGCTGGGCAAAGTCATAGACCTCGTCCTCGTCAACGTATTCTATCTCGAAGGACCCACCCCCGGCCCCTCCCGCAGTCGGGAGGGGGGAAGAAGGACCGCGCGCAGCCCCTTCGGCTTGGCCGAGCGGCGCATACCGCCCCGAAATCGCCGCAATGGGATCACCCGGCAGCCCGATATCCCGCTCCGCCGGTATCCACCCCCGCCCGAACCCACTGCTGCGCTTGCCTGCCATCCTTGCGACTCCCGTTGGAACAAAAACGGAACGATGGCATGGATGGGGGGTGTAGGAAAGTGGTTTGCGTGGGGAGAGACATTCACCCCCATCCAGCCTGCGCTAACGGACTGCGTCCGTAAGCTGCGACATCCTTCCCCCATCGAGGGGGAAGGATTGGGGTGGGTTCTTGCCCTTCCCCCTTGATGGGGGAAGGATACGCAGGCTTGGCCCGCTTGCGGGCTTAGCCGGAGATGGATGGGGGTGATTACCCGTCCACCAACCTTCGGACAATAACTCCTGGCACCATGTAACAAGAGCGCCAGAGCGTAAATAGTTATCCGCAGCCATAGTGGCGGGTGCCGTCATTTGGGGTGCTTACGGAGGTGATGCCTTAGCTAGCGAGGTTTGGGGTGCCGCTCACTCCGTGCCGAAGCCCGGATCGCCATACTGCTTGGGCTGAGAATTGGCGGAACGCTCTTCCGACCCTGAGTCAGGATAGGACGCCGCTTCGCGCGATTGGCCCGAGGCCGATTCGGGCGCCAAGTCGGGACTGCCGGCCATGCTGGATTCGCTTTCGAACACGTCGGAGCCGAACTCGAAGCTGCTGCTTTCGGGCAGCGCGGCAAGGCATTCCTTGCCGAGGCTCATATGGGTCTCGCGGGTGTAGGCCGCGCCGGGATACGTGCGCTTCCACGCGCTCACCTTGTCGATCATGCACGTGCAGAGATCGAAGCCGACACTGCTGGACAGGCCGGTTTGAGTCGCCTTGGCGATACACTGGCCGCGCAGTTCGGTCAGCGCGCGGGGCGGGTTTGCCCGCCATGCGGTGTATGCTTTGTTGAGCCCGGTCACGGCGAGCGCCGGAACCAACACCATGAACCAGATGCGCATCGCCGCCTCCCCCTTTGCGCAAGAGGGGATACGCGGGTTGGTTTAAGGTCTGGTTAGCGCTTGAGCAGCGGCCCCAGATAGCTCCCGGTGAAGCTCCTTGGGTTCTTGGCGACTTGTTCGGGCGTGCCTTCCGCCACCAGTTCGCCGCCGCGCACGCCGCCTTCGGGGCCGAGGTCGAGCACCCAGTCGGCGGTCTTGATCACGTCGAGGTTGTGTTCGATCACCACCACGCTGTTGCCCTGATCGACGAGGCGGTGGAGCACTTCGAGCAGTTTGCGCACGTCTTCGAAATGGAGGCCGGTGGTGGGCTCATCGAGAATGTAGAGCGTCTGCCCGGTGGAGCGGCGGGCGAGCTCCTTGGCGAGCTTGACGCGCTGCGCCTCGCCGCCCGAGAGCGTGGTGGCCTGCTGACCGACTTTGACATAGCCGAGGCCGACTTCGTTGAGCATGTGCATGCGCTCGCGGATCGGGGGGACGGCCTTGAAGAATTCCTCGGCGTCCTCGATCGTCATGTCGAGCACATCGGCGATGGAGTGGCCCTTGAATTTGACCTCCAAGGTTTCGCGGTTGTAGCGGCGGCCGCCGCATTCCTCGCAAGTGACGTAGACGTCGGGGAGGAAGTGCATCTCGATCTTGATCAGGCCGTCGCCCTGGCATTTCTCGCAGCGGCCGCCCTTCACGTTGAAGCTGAAGCGACCGGGCTTGTAGCCGCGCGCGGCGCTTTCGGGGAGGCCGGCGAACCAGTCGCGGATCAGGGTGAAGCTGCCGGTGTAGGTCGCGGGGTTCGACCGGGGCGTGCGGCCGATGGGGGATTGGTCGATCTCGATCACCTTGTCGCAGTGTTCGAGGCCGGTGACCTTGTCGTGCGCGCCGGCGACGAGGCGCGCGCCGTTCAAGGTGCGCGCGGCGACGGCGTGGAGCGTGTCGATGGTGAAGCTGGATTTGCCCGAGCCGGAGACGCCGGTGACGCAGGTGAAAGTGCCGAGCGGGATGCTGGCGGTGACGTTCTGCAGGTTGTTGGCGCGCGCGCCCTCGACGGTGATCTTGAGGCCGTTGCCCTTGCGGCGCTTCTTGGGCACTTCGATGCGGCGCGCGCCGGTGAGGTATTGGCCGGTGAGGCTCTCGGGGTTGCCGAGGATGTCGGCGAGCGTGCCCTGCGCCACGATCTCGCCGCCGTGGACCCCGGCGCCGGGGCCGAGATCGACGATGTGATCGGCGGTGCGGATCGCGTCTTCGTCATGCTCGACCACGATGACCGTGTTGCCGAGATCGCGCAGGCGCTTGAGCGTGATGAGCAGGCGGTCGTTGTCGCGCTGGTGGAGGCCGATGCTGGGCTCGTCGAGCACATAGAGCACGCCCGAAAGGCCCGAGCCGATCTGGCTGGCGAGGCGGATGCGCTGGCTCTCGCCGCCCGACAGCGTGCCCGAGGTGCGGTCGAGGTTCAGGTAATCGAGGCCGACGTTGTTGAGGAAGCCGAGGCGGTCGTTGATCTCCTTGAGGATGGCCTTGGCGATCTGGTTTTGCTGCGCGGTAAGATGTTGATTCAGTTCGCCATACCACGCGACGGCGGCGGCGACGGAGAGGTGGGTCACGCTGGAGATGTCGTGGCCGGCGACCTTGACGCTGAGCGCTTCGGGCTTCAATCGCGCGCCGTGGCAGGTCTCGCAGGGCTGTGCGGTCTGGTACTTGGAAAGCTCCTCGCGCATCCACGCGCTCTCGGTCTGGAGGAGGCGGCGATTGAGGTTGCCGATCACGCCCTCGAAGGCCTTGGAGACGGTGTAGCTCTTCTTGCCGTCGATGAAGGTGAGCGGGACGGGCTTGCCCGCGGTGCCATAGAGGATGACCACTTTGACCTCGGCAGGAAGCTTGTCCCACGCGGTTTCAAGGCTGAAGCCGAAGTGGCCGGCGAGGCTGGCGAGCACCTGCATGTAATAAGGCGACGGCGGGTTCGACTTGGCCCAGGGCACGACCGCGCCTTGCTTGAGGCTGAGGTTTTCGTTGGGCACGACGAGCTGCGGATCGAACAGCAGCTTTTCGCCGAGGCCATCGCAGGCGGGGCAGGCGCCTTGGGGCGCGTTGAACGAGAACAGGCGCGGTTCGAGCGCGTCGAGCGTGAAGCCGCTGACCGGACAGGCGAACTTTTCGGAAAAGACGATGCGGTTGTCGGGCAGGCCGGTTTTTTTCATGCCGGGCTTTTTGGATTTGGCCTGCGTCCCGGCGGAGGCCGTGACCTCATTCGGTTCTTGCGCTTCCCCGCCTGAGGCCCCGGCCTGCGCCGGGGCGCGGGGGGGCGCTTCCCCGCCTGAGGCCCCGGCCTTCGCCGGGGCGCTGATGGCCGCCACGGTCGTATCCGCCAGATCGAGGTAGACCAGTCCCTCGGCCAGTTTCAGCGCCTGCTCGAAGCTGTCGGCCAGCCGCGTCTGGATGCCGTCTTTCACCGCGATGCGATCGACCACCACTTCGATGTCGTGCTTGAGTTTCTTGTCGAGCGCGGGGGCGTCTTCGATGGCCATCATCTCGCCATTGATGCGCACGCGGGTGTAGCCGGCGCGCTGCCATTCGAGCAGCTCCTTGCGGTACTCGCCCTTGCGCCCGCGCACCGCCGGCGCGAGCAGATAGGCGCGCGTGCCATCGGGCAGCGCCATCACCCGGTCGACCATCTGGCTCACCGTCTGCGCCTCGATCGGCAGGCCCGTGGCGGGCGAATAGGGAACGCCGACGCGCGCCCAGAGCAGGCGCATGTAGTCATAGATCTCGGTGACCGTGGCGACGGTGGAGCGCGGATTGCGGCTGGTGGTCTTCTGCTCGATGGAGATGGCGGGGCTGAGGCCGTCGATATGCTCGACATCGGGCTTCTGCATCATCTCCAGAAACTGGCGCGCATAGGCCGACAGGCTCTCGACATAGCGGCGCTGCCCCTCGGCATAGATCGTATCGAACGCGAGGCTGGACTTGCCCGAGCCCGACAGCCCGGTGATGACGATCAGGCTGTCACGCGGCAGATCGATATCGATCCCCTTCAGATTATGCTCGCGCGCGCCCCGGACAGAGATGAAGTTTTGTGACATGGGGCGATTTTGTTCCAGATTTGTTCGATTCCCGCAAGCGGGCGCATGCGCGAAATCCCCAAGTGTAGGGCGCGGCACGCGATGACAAGGGGCTGCGGGGGAAAGGGGGGCACCGTTGCCTCACCCCCATCGGGCTTCGGCTAGGCCCGCGAGCGGGCCAAGCCTTCGTATCCTTCCCCCATCGAGGGGGAAGGTGTCACCCCTCCTCCCCCCTCTTAACCCATTGGCAGGGGGGTGTGTCTTAACGAGACAGCGCGAAATGCGCGGGTGCGGCTGGGGGGCGGCGTTGGTAGCGCGGGTTTGAAGGATGGTTGCGCGCCGATGCCGCTCGAGATTCACTACCGGCCGATTGTTTTGCCCGCCGCCGCGCGCGGGCCGGAGCGTGCGCCTGCGCCGGTGCCGGTGCCGGTGCCGGTGGCAGAGCCGGTGCGGGTTGAAACGGTGCGCCCCGCGCCGGCGAAAATAGGGGCGCAAGCAGGCGCAAAAGCGGCGGCGCGGCGGGGGTTTGGCTGGCGCGATCTGGTGCGGCGCTTGGGCAACATGCGCGGGCAGCGCTTGTGGGGCATTGTCGCGCTGGGCGTGATGGGGCTGGCGCTGGGCGCGGTGGGCTGGGGCGATCCGGGCGGGATCGATCCGGCGCAGGCGCGGCCGCGCGTGGCGGGGCTGCAGCCGTTCGAGCAGGCGGGCGACAGCTTTCCGGGATCGGCGTTCTATTATGTCGCGCCCGAGGACAATGGACTTTTGGCACCGGCGGCGGCGCAGCAGGCGTGGAATTCACTAGAGGGGAACGCGCTCGAAGATGGCACCGTGCACCGCGATGATGCGATTGCGGGACCGGCTGGCCCGGCGGCGCGGCCGCTGAGCGCGGCGGGATCGTGGATCGACCGGACGCGCGCGCTGACCTGCCTGACTGCGGCGATTTATTACGAGGCGGCGACCGAGCCCGATGGCGGGCAGCGCGCGGTGGCGCAAGTGGTGCTCAACCGGGTGGCGCATCCGGCTTTCCCCAAGACGGTGTGCGGCGTGGTCTATCAGGGATCGGAGCGCCCTTCGTGCCAGTTCAGCTTTGCCTGCGACGGATCGATGGCGCGGCGGCCGATGGCGGCATTCTGGGAGCGGGCGCGGCGCGTGGCTTCCGATGCGCTGGCGGGCAATGTCTATGCCCCGGTGGGGCTGGCGACGCATTACCACACCAGCGCGATCCATCCCTATTGGGCCGACAGCCTGACCTTTCTGGGCACGATCGGCGCGCACCGGTTTTACCGGTGGAGCGGCGCAGCGGGGCGGCCGGCGGCGTTCACCACGGTCTATGCGGGCGGCGAGCCGCTGGCCGCGCCGCATCCGCGCACCTGGGTGCCGGCGCAAAGCGATATCGCCGATCCGCTGGCTTTGGAAAAAGCGTATGAGAACGGGCGGCTCGAGGCGCTGCGCCGCATGGAGGCGGCTGGTCTGGCGGGGGGGCAGGCCGGGGGCGCGGTGAACGCCTCGTTCGGTCAGATCCCGCTGGCACACGGGGTGAACCCTGCTCCGGCTGCGGCGGACACCGATACGCGCGGGACCGCGCTGACCGGAGCGGGCGCGGCGGCGCGGTCGAAGTCGCAGGCTTCGGGCAGCGCTTATGAAAACGCGGGCAAATGGATTGCACAGCCGACCAGCTGAGCCCCGTAGTCAGCGTTATCAAGCGCTTAACCTTATGGGCACACTGGCCATTCATCACGCGTCGCTAAACGGCGGGTGACCCTCGGAGCGAAGCCATGCGAAAACATGGGCGACGCCGCCGGGCCAACCTGACAGGACCTTGCCATGCTTCGTTTTACATCTCGCCATGGCGCCACCTCCTCCCCCCTCAAGCCGCAGCGCGGGTTGGCACGGCACGCAGCGGCCAACGACAATGGTCTGGTGCGGCCGGACGGCGATGCCGGCGCCGATGATCAAGAAGCCCTGCTCGAAGCGGCGCTGCGGCTGTTTGCGGCGCATGGTCTGTCGGCGGCGCTGCGCGCGCATGACGCGGCGCTGATTGCCGAGCGGATGGGCGAGAGCGACAAGGCGCGCTGGTGGATGGCGATCTGCGCGGTGCTCGATGGCGGATTGGCGCGCGGCTTTGACCGGCGGACCGGCGGGCGGCGCTGAGCGTCCGCGCCCTTACTGCTATTGCGAACTGTTATCATAAAAAGGCGGAAATAAGGGCCTTTCTGCCTTGCAATCATGCTTTGGCGGGCCTAACTGGCTGGCCACACGCCGGGCTTGCCTCCCGTTCATGCGGGACGCGGGGGTGAGCCGTAGGGCGCTTCGTTGAGGGTCGCAAACCCTGTTTGCCACGCGCGGTCTCTGCCCGCGTGGCGGGCCGGCGGCAGGCTTTCATTGGCGACTGTCCCGCACATTCGGGAAAGGACCAACAAGGCATGGCTCGCAAGAAGATCGCGCTCATCGGCGCAGGCAATATCGGGGGCACGCTGGCCCACCTCGCCGCGCAAAAGGAACTGGGCGATATCGTGCTGTTCGACGTGGTCGAGGGCGTGCCGCAGGGCAAGGCGCTCGATCTGTCGCAGTGCGGCCCGGTCGAAGGTTTCGACGCCAAGATTACCGGCAGCAACGATTATGCCGACATCGCCGGCGCCGATGTGATCATCGTGACCGCAGGCGTGGCGCGCAAGCCGGGCATGAGCCGCGATGACCTGCTCGGCATCAATCTCAAGGTGATGAAAGCGGTGGGCGAAGGCATCAAGGCCAATGCGCCGGGCGCGTTCGTGATCTGCATCACCAATCCGCTCGACGCGATGGTCTGGGCGCTGCGCGAGTTTTCGGGCCTGCCGCATCACATGGTGGTGGGCATGGCCGGCGTGCTCGATTCGGCGCGGTTCAGCCACTTCATCGCCGACGAGTTCGCGGTTTCGGTGAAGGATGTGAACACCTTCGTGCTGGGCGGCCACGGCGATACGATGGTGCCGGTGACGCGCTATTCGACCGTCAACGGCATTCCGGTGCCCGATCTGATCAAGATGGGGCTCTCCACGCAGGAGCGGATCGACGCGATCGTCGCTCGTACCCGTTCGGGCGGCGGCGAGATCGTCGCGCTGCTCAAGACCGGCTCGGCGTTTTATGCGCCCGCCACATCGGGCATCGCGATGGCCGAAGCGTTCCTGCGCGACCAGAAGCGCATCCTGCCTTGCGCGGCTTATGTCGAGGGTCAGTACGGCGTCGACGGGCTTTACGTCGGCGTGCCGGTGATGATCGGCGCGGGCGGCGTGGAGAAGATCGTCGAGATCGAACTCGACGAGGCCGACAAGGCGGGGCTGCAGGTTTCGGTCGACGCGGTGAAGGAACTGCTGGTGGCCTGCCGGGGAATCGATCCTTCGCTGGGGTGAGAGAGCAACACCCGCGCGAACTACTACCTATCCGGCGCGCAACCTGCCTTTGCAGGATGCGCGCTAGACCGGCAGAATTGCGCGCTTGTTATGGTTACCGGGCGGCGCAAACGTGGAGCACGTGACGATGGGTTTGGAAGTGCACGAATTCGAGACCGATCCGGCGCAAGAGGCGCCGCAAGCCGGGCCTTCGTGGCAATCTTCGCGCTGGCCGGTGAACGATCCGGCGGCGGAAGATGATCTGACGCGGGCGCTCGATCCGATGACGATCAAGGCCGCGATCAAGGAGGCCGCGCAGAAGGCGGCCGCACCGGTGCTCGACGAGGCGGCGCTCGAGGC
>Ga0164294_10000960_pt1 | contig 27302 bp, 34 predicted proteins | sample GEODES005metaG_FD_111479 | JGI IMG/M metagenome (GOLD analysis project Ga0164294, IMG submission 111479) | Oligotrophic lake water microbial communities from Sparkling Lake, Wisconsin, USA - GEODES005 metaG | ecosystem: Environmental > Aquatic > Freshwater > Lake | place: USA: Sparkling Lake...
GCTGTCGCCGATGCCTCGGTGCCGCTCAAGGAACTCGCCGGTAGTTAACCATGCCTGACTATATGTCAGGTCTTGTTGACAACGCTCCGCGAATCGCTATGTAAGGTGAACCTGACAGGTTGTCAGGGAATGGGGACATTCGAACAGCGAATGCGAAACCGTTTGAAGGTGCTGCGCGCCGAACGCGACTGGAGCCAGGCAGAACTTGGCGGTCGGCTCGGTGTGTCGCGCCAGGCAGTGAATGCGATCGAAACGGGCAAGCACGACCCGTCGCTTCCGCTCGCCTTCAAGGTAGCGCGCCTGTTCGGAATGCCCATCGAGGAGATTTTTTCGGATGAGCCGGGAGGCGATTCAGACTGATCGGCCGGGCGAGCGCGCGGAAGTATCGCGCCGCAACCGCTTCTGGGGGCTGATGGCCGGCTTCATGCTGCTGGGCGGCGTGGCCGGCGCGACGATGGTCGTGATGGAGCGCAACAGCGGCAGCCTGCCCGCCATGCTGGCGATCGGGCTGGTCGTGCTCCTCACCCTCGGCGTGCTTGCCGGCGGCTGGTGGTTCCTGCGTGACATCGACGAGGTGGAGCGGCGCGACAATTACATCGCCTGCACGGTCGCGCTCAATTTCTACCTCGTCGTCTATGCCAACTGGTATTTTCTCTGGAAGGGCGCGGTCGTTCGCGAGCCCGACCACGAGATCCTGTTCCTCGCCACCATGATCGTCATGGCCGGCGCCTATTCTTGGAAGAAGATCCGGCCCTGATCGGCCGCGTACATGGAGTGACATCGATGAAGAAGAAGCTGCTCACCGCGCTCGCCGGGTTCACGGCGCTCGTCTCGCTGCCGTCGGTCGCCTTTGCCCAGGCGGCGCAGGCCCCGGCGCCCGCCGCCGCTGCGGCCGCCACCAAGGACGCCGATCCGGCGATCTGGGTGGTCAAGGATGCCGATACCACCATCTATCTGTTCGGCACCGTCCACGTCCTCAAGCCGGGCCTGAGCTGGTTCGACGAGGCCGTGAAGGCGGCGTTCGACAAGAGCGACACCGTCGTGCTCGAGATGGTCGAGCCGGACATGGCGACGATGCAGGGCCTGATCATGAAGATGGCGATGGCCCCGGCCACCGATCCGTCGCTCACCGAGAAGCTGCCCGCCGACAAGCGCGCACCCTATGCCAGCGCGCTCGCCGATCTCGGTATGCCGGCCTCGGCGCTCGACCGTTTCGATCCCTGGTTCGCGGCGATGACGCTCAGCATCGCGCCGCTGCAGAAGCTCGGCTATGATCCGGCCAGCGGCGCCGAGCGCACGATCACCGCCGCCGCCAAGGCCGCTAACAAGGAGATCGTCGGGCTCGAGACCGCGGAGCAGCAGCTCGGCTATTTCGACTCGCTGCCGTCGGACCTGCAGGTCAAGTTCCTGGTCAACACGGTCAACGAGTACGCCAATGTCGGACCGGTGCTCGACAAGATGGTCGCGCAGTGGGCGGCGGGTAACCCCGATGCGCTGGGCGGCACGATGAACGAAGAGATGCGCAAGACGCCGGAAGTGGCCAAGGTGCTGCTCTCCGACCGCAACGCCCGCTGGGCCGACTGGATCAGCGCGCGCATGGCCAAGCCGGGCACCGTGTTCATCGCGGTCGGCGCGGGCCACCTCGCCGGCGGCGACAGCGTCCAGGCCTATCTCGCCAAGCACAATCTCAAGGCCGAGCGCATCCAATATTGATGTAGCCGGTTGAGCCGGGCAGGGAGAAGGTTGCCCCTATCCCTGCCCGGAGTCCGTGATGGCCAAGCCTCGTCCTTTTCTCGGCCTTCTCGCCGGTGTCGCCGCGGGGCTCGTCGCCTCGGCGGCGATGGCTGCTTTCCAGCACGCCGCGAAGCCGCTGCTGCCGGAAGAGGGCGGGGACGAGGATCCGGCGACGGTAAAGGCCGCCGACAAGGTCAGCGAAGCGCTGACCGACGCGCCGGTCGCCGACGAATATCGCGCGCAGGCGGGGCAGGCGGTCCATTATATCACCGGTGCGGTATTCGGCGGCATCTACGGCGTGATCACCGAATATAAGCCCGAGGCGAGCGCCGGTTTCGGCGGCGCCTATGGCATCGCCACCAGCGCGCTGCTCGATGAAGCCGCGGTCCCCGCCGCCGGACTGGCGCCGGGCCCGGACGACACCCCGCTGGCGCAGCACGCCTATGGCGCGGCCTCGCACCTGGTCTACGGGATCGTCCTTGAAGGGGTGCGCTGGCTGATCGCCGGCAAGCGCTAGCTCAGAACAGCAGGTCCTGCGCCGGCGTGCTCCGGCCGATCGGCCCGCCGCCGCGACGGCGCGCGAACTCGGTCTGCGCGGTGAAGCGGATATCCTCGTCGCGGTCGTTCATGAAGGCGGCGAGCGCATCGTCGTCGACTTCGCTCCATTCCTTGCCGCGATCGGGCCCGAAGCGGACGCGCGGCAGCAGCCCCGGCAGCTTCGACCATTCGATCAGCTGCGCCACGCTCGCCTCGTTGAGCATGTCGCGCAGATGGTGCGCGGTCACATAGGCGTCGGGGAAGGCGCGGTGCGCGGGTAGGCCGCGCTCATGGACCAGCCCCTCGGGATGGCGCCAGTAGCGCAGGAACTGGTTCGAGAAGCCGCCGCTGTCCGGCCACAGCCGCAGCGCGCATTTCCAGGTGCAGATCCAGTCCGCCCCGCGGGTAAGCGCGGGCGTGCAATATTGCTCCTCGAAGGTCGCGCGGTGCGCGGCGAGCGCCAGCCGGCGCGGCCACGGGTCGAGGATCGGCCGGGCGACGTCGTGCCACCAGGGCGCGTCGGCGACATCCTCGTCGCGGATATGGTGGATCGCCATGGTCAGCGGCGGGATCGGCCGGCCGGGATTGACCAGCCGGTTGCCGCCTTCGCCGTACAGCTCCCAGCGCCCGTCCTTGCCCTGCGCCACGTCCTGCCAGCCGATCTCGCACACGGCATGCGCGGGCGGCTTGTCGCCCGTCGTTTCCAGATCGATGACTCGGATGATGGGCGGGGGGGATGACGCCATGACGCGCATGTGGGGGCGAAAGGGCGGAAATGCGAGTCTTATCTCCCTCACTCCCGCTCCCCTTGGGAGCGGGAAGGGGCCCGCGAGGCGAAGCCGAGTGGGAAGGGTGAGGGCAGTCCTGCCGCTCGACCCTCACCCTTCCGCCGACTTTGTCGGCTCCCTCCCTCTCCCAATGGGAGAGGGATTTAGACTTAGTGCCCCGCCTGTTCCCCGCGCACCAGGCCGCTCTGGGCGAGCTGGTCGTCGATCTGGGCGAGCAGCCGGTCGAGCCCGGCCTGGTCCTTGGCCTCGGCGCGGGCGACGAGCACGTCCTGCGTGTTCGAGGCGCGCAGCAGCCACCAGCCATCGGCGGTGTTCACGCGTGCGCCGTCGGTGCGGTTGACCTCGGCGCCCGAGGCCTCGAGCCGGTCGAGCACTTCCTCGACCACCGCGAACTTGCGGCTCTCATCGACCTGGAAGCGCATCTCGGGCGTGTTGACCAGCTTGGGCATCGCGTCCTTGAGCTCGGTCAGCGACTTGCCGATCACATGGATCGCCTGGATCAGCCGGATCGCCGCATATTGCGCGTCGTCGAAGCCGTAATAGTCCTGCGCGAAGAAGATGTGGCCGCTCATCTCGCCGGCGAGCGGCGCATGGGTTTCCTTCATCTTGGTCTTCACCAGGCTGTGCCCGGTCTTCCACATCAGCGGCTCGCCGCCGAGCTCGGCGACTCGGTCGAACAGCATCTGGCTGGCCTTCACATCGGCGATGATCGTTGCGCCGGGCTCGATGCGCAGAACAGGTTCAGCCAGAATGGACAGAAGCTGATCGCCCCAAACCACGCGGCCCTCTCCGTCGATCGCGCCCAGGCGATCGCCGTCGCCGTCAAAGGCAAGTCCGAAATCGAGCTGCTTCTCCGCGACGAGACGCTTGAGATCGGCGAGGTTCTTCTCCTCGGTGGGATCGGGATGATGATTGGGGAAATTGCCGTCCACCTCGGTGAACAACGTGTGATGCTCACCGGGCAACAGCTTCACCAGCTTCTCGACCACCGGGCCGGCGGCGCCATTGCCCGTATCCCATCCGATGCGATAGGCGCCGCCGGCATAGCCCGCGACCAGGCGGCTGACATACAGGTCCTCGACATCGGCATCGGTCACCGTTTCGGTGCCGTCGCCTTCGTCCCAATCGCCTTCCGCCGCCATCTTGCCGAGCAGCTGGATCTTCTCGCCAAAGAAGCTGTGGTGCTGAAACACCATCTTGAAGCCGTTGTAATGGCCGGGATTGTGGCTGCCGGTTATCTGGATGCCGCCATCCACCTCCAGCGTGGCCTCGGCATAATATAGCATCGGCGTCGGGCCCATGCCGGTGCGCACCACCGAGCAGCCCGACTGGGTCAGGCCCTCGATCAGCGCCGCTTCGAGCTCGGGCGAGGAGAGGCGGCCGTCGCGGCCCACCGCCACGCGGGTGCCGCCGGCGCGGCGCAGCAGGGTGGCGAAGCCGCGGCCGATCGCGCGCGCGTCATCCGGGCCAAGCGTCTCCCCGACGATCCCGCGGATGTCGTACTCGCGCAGCGAAGTAGGGTTGAAAATGTGCGTCATACTGCCTCCCGGGGAAATGCTGCCCGCCTAATCCTTGAAAGGGGCGGAAAGTTCAATTCGGCTACGGAACGAACCATAGCAGGTTGGCACTCTATGTTGCACTGCACTATTTCAAAAGCGTGTCGCGCGCCGCATTTATCCGGCGGGTCAGTTCGGCCGACCCGCCCTTGTCGGGATGCACGGCGCTGACGAGCCGCCGATGCGCCGCGCGGATCGTGTCCGCATCGGCCTCGGTGCCCACGCCCAGGATCGCCCGGGCCTCTTCCTCAGGCATGCGCGGCCCCTTCGGGCTCGGCTTCAGCACCAGCCGGTACAGCGCATAGAGCACCGCTGCGGCGATGAGCAGCTTGAACACCATCAGGCGAACAGCGGCATGGTGACTTCGGGCAGCGCCAGGCCGGCCATCATCTCGCGCAGCTCCTGCCGCGCGGCGACATGCGCCAGGCCCATCTCGCCGAACTCGCGGCTGTCGAGCATCGTCAGGCCCTGCGGGAACAGCTCGCGATAGATCACGCGCTCCGAAAGCCCCGAGATCACCCGGAAGCCGACGCGCTTGGAAAGCTGGTCGATCGCCTCCGACACGCGCTTCATGTTGCGCGCCTCGATGTGCTGCATGCGGTTCCTGAGGACGACCCAGTCGATCGTCTCGCCATCCGCCTTGGCGCGGCGCTTGCGCGATTCCCAGATCAGCTCGGAATAGAAGCTCGGGCGGACCACCTTGAACGTGTCCGGATCGACCTGGCCGATCAGGTCGAAGTCGACGAAGCTGTCGTTCATCGGCGTGACCAGCGTGTCGGCATTGGTGACGGCGATGCGCGCGAACTTGTCGTCGCGGCCCGGCGTGTCGATCACCAGGAAGTCGGCATCCTGGCCCAGCCGGTCGAGCGCCTCGGAGAAATAGGCCATGCTCTCGCCGTCATGCGTGTCATAGACCGGCATCGGCAGCGGCTTGCCCATCCGCTTGGCGGTCGCCGCACGGTTATCGAGATAGCGCCCCATGGTGCGCTGGCGGTGGTCGAGATCGAAGCACGCGACGCGTGCGCCCTTCGACGCCAGCGCGATCGCCGTGTGGACGGCGGTGGTGGACTTGCCCGTCCCGCCCTTCTCGTTCGCGAAAACCAGAACGTGCAGTCGCTTCGACCCTTCGCTCAACGTCCCAACATCCTTTATTGATCGAACGGCCTGCCCCCCATAGAAGGCCGCGCTTCCGTCTTATCGAAAGTGTTAACGCGTGCAAACAGTCCGTCAGCTCGAAGCCCTTCGTGAGGCGATTTCCGCCTGGCGCCAGGCCGGCGAGCGTATCGCCCTCGTTCCCACCATGGGCGCGCTGCATGACGGGCATATGGCGCTGGTCGAAGCGGCCAAGCGCGCCGCGAACCGCGTGGTGGTCTCGATCTTCGTCAATCCGAAGCAGTTCGGCGTCAACGAAGATCTCGCCAAATACCCCCGCAAGGAAGCCGCGGACTCGCGCCTGCTCACCGGCGCCGGCGTCGACGTGCTGTGGATGCCGCCGGTCGAGGTGGTCTATCCCGAAGGCTTCGCGACCAACGTCTCGGTCTCGGGCGTGAGCGAAGTGCTCGAAGGCGCGCACCGCCCCGGCCATTTCGACGGTGTCGCCACCGTCGTTTCCAAGCTGTTCAACCAGGTCCAGCCGGATATCGCTTTCTTTGGCGAGAAGGACTGGCAGCAGCTCGCCGTGATCCGCCGCATGACGACGGACCTCAACCTGCCCGTCGAGATCCAGTCGGTGCTCACCCAGCGCGACGACGATGGCCTGGCGCTGTCGTCGCGCAATGCCTTCCTGATGCCCGAGGATCGCGCCAAGGCCGTCGCCCTGCCGCGTGCGCTCGGTGCCGCGGCCAAGGCGATCTCGGAGGGCGGCGACGTCGAGGCGGCGCTTGCCCAGGCGCGCGATACGCTCGCCGCGGCCGGCTTCGATACCGATTATGTCGCGCTTGCCGATGCCGGCACGCTGGAGGCGGTGACCGTGCTCGAGCCCGGCCGCCCGCTCCGTCTGCTTGCCGCGGCGCGGATCGGCACGACCCGACTCATCGATAATATCGCGGTACCCGAGTAAGTACGGACCTGAATATTTACGGTTAACGCTGTTAACCATTTGTTTCGGATTCAGGTGCCAAACCCCAAGCCACCACGAAAGGGTGTGGTTAACAGGGGTTAACGACATGGGCAGCAGTCTGAAGAGTGCGCGTTTCCTGATCGAGAGCCGGCTGCGTGATGCGGCCCGCGGCGATGCCAACGCGTGTTATGATCTGGGTATGGTCTATTCGAGCGGCGCCGACGGCGTCGGCGTCGATCTGATCGAGGCCCATAAGTGGTTCAACATCGCAGCCGTCACCGGCGACAGCCGCGCGCAGGAATGCCGCGCGGAGATCGCCGAAGACATGTCGGCGCGCGAGATCATCGAAGCGCAGAAGGCCGCACGTGCGTGGCTCCGCGGCTTCGAGGTGCGGGCGGCGTAATTTTTCTCCCCTTCCGCTTGCGGGAGGGGTCGGGGGAGGGGCTGTTATAGCGCCACCCGATGCGATGGGAGGTCATGCCCTCCCCTAACCCCTCCCGCAAGCGGAAGGGGAACGCTCAGTTTCTCGTGGCGGCTTCCCATCCAGCCGTCATCCCGGCGAAGCCGGGACCCAGAGCCAGGCAGGACTGTCCGGGGCAGAGTAGCCCTGGGCCCCGGCTTTCGCCGGGGTGACTTAGGGGTTTGCCTCTGCGGCAGACTTATTCCGCAGCTGCCTTCTTCGCAGTCGGCTTCTTCGCGGGAGCCTTCTTCGCAGCCGGCTTCTTGGCCGCGGCCTTTTTCGGCGCCGCCTTCTTCTTGCCCTTGCCCTTGGCCGGACCCGCTGCCGCGCGGGCGTCGATCAGCTGGGCGGCTTCCTCGAGCGTCAGCTGGTCCTTGTCGATCGACTTGGGCAGCGTGGCGTTGGTCTCGCCGTCGGTGACGTACGCGCCGTAGCGGCCGTCCATCAGCTTGATCTCGGCCTCGGTGCGCGGATGCTTGCCGAGTATCTTGAGCGGCTCGCGGCTCGCGCCACGGGCGGGGCGTCCGCCGCCGGCAGCCGCTTCGGCCAGCTTGACCACCGCGGCGTTCATGCCGGTCTCGAACACTTCCATCGTCGACTGGAGCCGGGCGTATTTGCCGTCATGCGCCAGATAGGGTCCATAGCGGCCGATCGACGCAGTGATCGGGTTGCCCGTCTCCGGATGGTTGCCGATCACGCGCGGCAGCTTGAGCAGCTTGAGCGCCATCTCCAGGTCGAGCTCGACATCCTTCGGGATCGACGCGCGCGCCGCTTCCTTGCCTTCGCCCAGCTGGATGTACGGCCCGAACCGGCCCGACTTGCGCTCGACGTTCAGGCCGGTGTCCGGATCCTGGCCCAGCACTTCCGGCCCGCTGTCCGCCCCGTCATCGCCGCCCGGCTGGGCGAAGCGACGGGTGAACTTGCACTCGGGATAGTTGGAGCAGGCGATGAACGCGCCGAACTTGCCGCCGCGCAGCGCCAGCTTGCCGTTGCCGCAGCTCGGGCACATCCGCGGATCGCTGCCGTCCGCCTTTTCGGGGAACAGATAGGGCGCCAGGAACTCGTCGAGCGCCGCGGTGATGTCCGACGGCTTCTGCTCCATCACATCGGCGGTGCGCGGCTTGAAGTCCTTCCAGAACGCCTCGAGCACCGCCTGCCACTGGGCGCGGCCGCCCGACACGTCGTCCAGCTCCTCCTCCAGCTCGGCGGTGAAGTCGTAGTTGACGTATTTCTGGAAGAAGCGCTCGAGGAACGCAGTCAGCAGCCGGCCGCTCTCCTCGGCGAAGAAGCGGTTCTTCTCGAGGCGGACATAGGCGCGGTCCTTGAGCACCTGGATGACCGAGGCATAGGTCGAAGGCCGGCCGATGCCGAGCTCTTCCATCCGCTTGACCAGCGACGCTTCGCTGAAGCGGGGCGGCGGCTGGGTGAAATGCTGCTCGGCGTTGACCGCCTTCTTGGCCGGGGTCGCGCCTTCGCTCATCCGCGGCAGGCGGCGCGAATCCTCGTCGCCCTCGTCGTCGCGGCCTTCCTCGTAGAGCGCGAGATAGCCGGGGAAGATCACCACCTGGCCGGTGGCGCGCAGCCCGTGCTGGCTGGTCGCGTCTTCCATGTCGATCGTCGTACGCTCGAGCCGGGCCGAGGCCATCTGGCTCGCCAGCGCGCGCTTCCAGATCAGGTCGTAGAGCCGGGCGTGATCGCCCGAGCCCACACGGTCCTTGCTGAAATCGGTCGGGCGGATCGCCTCGTGCGCTTCCTGGGCGTTCTTCGCCTTGGCGGTGTAGATGCGCGGCTTGTCGGGCACATAGCTGCCGTCATAGCGCGTCGCGATGGCCTTGCGGGCGTCCTGGATCGCGCTCGGGTCCATCTGGACGCCGTCGGTACGCATGTAAGTAATCGCGCCATCCTCATAGAGGCCCTGCGCGATCCGCATCGTGTGGCTGGCCGAGAAGCCCAGCTTGCGCGCCGCTTCCTGCTGCAGCGTCGAGGTGGTGAACGGCGCCGCCGGGTTGCGCATCGCCGGCTTGGTCTCGACCGAGACCACGGTGAAGCGGCCTTCCTCGACGGCCTTCTTCGCCGCCTCGGCGGTCTTGCCGTCGCCGATCGACAGGCGGTCGAGCTTCTCGCCCTTGTACTTGACCAGCCGGCTGACGAACGGCGTGCCGTCCTGCTCCATGTCGGCGGTGACCGACCAATATTCCTGCGGCTTGAAGCTTTCGATCTCGCGCTCGCGATCGACGATGATGCGCAGCGCGACCGACTGGACGCGGCCGGCCGACTTGGCGCCGGGCAGCTTGCGCCACAGCACCGGCGACAGCGTGAAGCCGACCAGATAATCGAGCGCGCGGCGGGCGCGATAGGCGTCGATCAGGTCGGTATCCAGCTCGCGGGGCTGGGTCATCGCGGTCAGGATCGCCGGCTTGGTGATCGCGTTGAAGGTGACGCGCTCGACTTCCTTGGGCAGCGCCTTCTTGTTGCGCAGCACTTCCTGGACGTGCCAGCTGATTGCCTCGCCTTCGCGATCAGGGTCGGTCGCGAGGATCAGTCGGTCGGCCTTCTTCGCCTCGTCCGCGATCGCCTTCAGCTGCTTCGACTTGTCGGCATAGGTCTCCCATTCCATCGAGAACCCCTCGTCGGGGTCGACGGAGCCGTCGCGCGCCGGCAGGTCGCGGACATGGCCGTAGGAGGCGAGGACCCGGTAGTCCTTGCCGAGATATTTCTCGATGGTCTTCGCCTTTGCCGGCGATTCTACGATGACGAGCTGCATGGGGGTAAGCGATCCTCACGTGTACGCGTGTAAGGTGGGGAGGAGAGGCGGGGGGCGTCAACCCGGTTGATCTGGAACTTGATGCGGTTTCGCGGGTATCACTTCGCCAGGCCCAGGGGGAGCAGGATTATGTCCGAGGAAGCAGCCGCGTCTCCGCCGCCCCCGCCCCGGCGCCGGCTGGTGACCTTCGGCCTGATCGCCAGCACGATCTTCGCCATCCTCGTCTCGGGCGCGATCGCGGGCTTCTTCTGGTTCCGCGCGCAGATCGACGCGAAGGCCGAGCCGCCGGTGCGCGCCACCGATGCGATCGACGTGCCGCAACAGGTCTCGGCGATCGACGTGCCGCTCGACGTCAACGTCTCCGTGCTCAGCCGCGCGCTCGAGAAGGCGGTGCCGCGCACGCTCTGGTCGATCGACCAGCACATCGACAAATGCGTCCCCGCCCAGCGGGTCAAGCTGTTCAAGGCCAGGCTCAAGGTCAGCCCCGATCTCGGCTGCAACGTCATCGGCACCGTCACGCGTTCGGCAATCCGGTTGCGCGGGCAGGGCGAGGAGATCGTCGCCGATGTGCCGATCCGCGCCCAGATCGCCGCGCGCCATGTCGGCGGCTTCCTGAAGGGCGAGACCGCGACCGGCTCGGCGATGGTCCAGGCGCGCATCCGCCTGACGATGACCGACAATTGGCAGCCCCGCGCCACCGTCCGCCTCGCCTATAGCTGGACCACGCCGCCCGGCATCGACTTCCTCGGCAAGCGGATCACCTTCACCGACAAGGCCGACGAGAAGCTCCGCCCGATCGTCCGCGAACTCGAACAGTCGCTGCCGCGCGAGATCGCGAAGCTCAATGTCCGCGCCCGCGTCGCCGATGCCTGGCGCCAGAGCTTCACCTCGCTCCAGCTCAATGCCGAGAACCCGCCGGTGTGGATGCGGATCACCCCGCAGAAGCTCAACTATGGCGGCTATGCGCTCGCCGGAAACCGCCTGCGCCTGCGCCTCGGCCTGGCCGCGCGCACCGAGACCTTCGTCGGCCCGCGTCCCGAGGACCCGAAGCCGACGCCCTTGCCGCCGCTCGGCCGCGACGCGCACGGATCGAAGCTGGAGTTCTTCATCCCGGTCATCGCCGACTATGCCCAGCTCGAGCCGGTGCTGCAGAAGGCGCTCGACAAGCGCGCCGCGCGCCCGTTCGAGTTGCCCGGCATCGGGCCGGTGGTCGCGCATTTCGAGAATGTCACCGGCTATGGCACCACCGGCGGCAGGATCGCCGTCGGCATGACCTTGTCCGCCCGCCCGCAACAGGGCGGCGCCGAGACGCACGGGCTGGTCTGGCTCACTGCGCGCCCGGTCAACCAGCCCGGCACCAAGAAGGTCGCCTTCGCCGACCTCGCCGTCTCGGGCGAGACCGACGGGATCGGCGGAGACCTGCTGGTCAAGCTCGTCCAGAGCCCGGCCATCGCCGAGACGCTCGCCGAATCGCTCACCCAGAATTTCGCCAAGGACTTCGACAAACTGCTCGGCAAGGTCCGCCGCGCCACCGCGCAGAAGCAGGCCGGCGACTTCCGTATCCGCGCCGACATCGCCGATGTCCGCACCGGCGAGCTCAGGGCAGCCGGGGAGGGGGTGTACCTGCCCGTCTGGGCCACGGGAACGGCACGGGTGGAATATGTCGGCCGTTAGGCCAGCATCTTCGCCCGCACTGCGTCGATGTCCGCCGCCGAGTGGCGCTCGGGCACCCGCTGGTCCTCGGGGCCGGTGCCCTTGTTGACCAGCCGCCCGCGCTGCACCGCCTCGCGCTCGCCGACTTCGGCGGCCCAGCGGTTGAAATGCGCATACTCGCCGATGCTGAGGAACTCGGCCGCACCCGCATAGGCGTCTCCGCGCGCCACGCCGCCATACCAGGGCCAGATCGCCATGTCGGCGATCGTGTAGTCGTCGCCGACCAGGAACCTGTTCTTCGCCAGATGCGTGTCGAGCACGTGGAGCTGGCGCTTCACTTCCATCGCATAACGATCGATCGCGTACTGGATCTTGATCGGCGCATAGGCGAAGAAATGGCCGAAGCCGCCACCCAGGAACGGCGCCGAGCCCATCTGCCACATCAGCCAGCTCATCGTCTGCGCGCGCTTTGCCGGATCGGTCGGCAGGAAGGCGCCGAACTTCTCGGCGAGGTAGATCAGGATCGCGCCGCTCTCGAACACCGGGATGTTCGGCGACACCGAATGGTCGACCAGCGCCGGGATCTTCGAGTTCGGGTTGATCTCGACAAAGCCGCTACCGAACTGGTCGCCCTCGCCGATGTTGATCTTCCACGCGTCATACTCTGCACCCGCATGGCCGGCCGCGAGCAGCTCCTCGAGCAGAATCGTCACCTTCTGCCCGTTGGGCGTGCCGAGCGAATAGAGCTGGATCGGATGGTCGCCGACCGGCAGCACCTTGTCGTGCGTCGCGCCTGACACCGGCCGGTTGATATTGGCGAAGGCACCGCCATTGCCCTGCTCCCACACCCAAGTCTTGGGAGGCACATAGCCGGCGGGCTGGTTGTTGGCGGGATCGGGGGCGTCGGCCATGTCGGACTCCTTGGGGAGGGTTGTGGCCGGGATGTAGGAACGCCTCCGAAACTTGCTAGAGCCCCCTTTGCCGACGCTACTGCACCGAGGCGCTGATCCCGGCGGGCCTGCCGTCGATGACGACCTTGTGCCCCTGGATGACGACCTTCCCGTCAGCCGGGATGATCACCCTGTCGCGAAGCGCGATCAGAAGCGTGTTGCACTTGCGGATCTGCAGGTCGACCTGCGCCGCGAATGCCGGATGCGCCGCCAGTTTGGCCGCGTCCATCTTCTTGTAGCGCTCGAGCAGCGGCACCGCGCTCTTGCAATCGTTGCGGACCAGGGCTGCCATGGCGCTGTCATAGACGGCGGCGGCATTCTCCTGCGCGGCAGCAGGCGCGGCGACGGTCAGGATCGCGAAAGGCAGGATCGCTAGGAAACGCATGGCTGTTGCTCCTTAGGACGGCGGTTTCGCAGGCAGGACGACCTCAACCGGCGCGAGCGTCTGCGCCTCTACGGCATTCGTCATGGCCGCCGACGGCGTGTTGGCCGCAGGCGTGTCGCCGACGGTTACCGTCTCGCCATGGCCGGCCAGGATAGGCTCGCGGCTGTAATGGACGCCCTTGAAGATCGAGAAGCAGATGATGACCGCGCCGAACAGCGTGAAGAATATCCCTGGCGCCGCGCGGTTCAGTTTCAGCTTGTAGGCGCCCGCGGATGCTTCCAGGCCGCCTGCCGGAGAGATGCGGTTAATTGCGAACAGGCGAAAGCCCATATAGCTGAGCGCGACTCCGGCGATCAGCACGAAGATCTTGTACGCGATCAATGCGATATAAACCGAGAAATCCTGCGACATCACGGCAATCCCCCCTATTCCCCTGGGGAGTACATAGCATTTTCAATCGAGGTTAACCAGCCAGGCTCACCCGTCCGCCGGCATGCCGCTCCAGCCGTCCGGCCAGCTCCAGCTCGAGCAGCACGGTCTGCACCACCGCGGGCGCCAGCCCCGATTGGCGGATCAGTTCGTCGATGCTCACCGCCACCGGCCCGAGCAACCCGGTCACCGCCTTGCGCTCCGCATCGCTGGCATCCTGCGGCGGCGGGCCCTGCCAGCCGCTTGCCGGCGCCCGCACCGCGCGCGGATCGATCGGCCGGATCATCTCCAATATGTCGTCCACCCCTTGCACCAGGGTCGCGCCGTCGCGGATCAGCAGGTTGCAGCCCTGCGCGCGCGGATCGAGCGGCGATCCCGGCACCGCCATCACGTCGCGCCCCGCCTCATTGGCCAGCCGCGCGGTGATCAGCGAACCCGATCGCGGCGCCGCCTCGACCACCACCGTGCCCAGCGCCAGCCCGGCGATGATCCGGTTGCGCGAGGGGAAGAAGCGGGCGAGCGGCTCTGTCCCCGGCGGCTGCTCGGCGACCAGCAGCCCCTCGCGCGCCACCCGTTCCTGCAGCTCGGCATTCTCGGGCGGGAAGGCGATGTCGATGCCGCTGGCGATCACCCCCACCGTGCCGCTGCCGATCGATCCGACATGCGCCGAGGTGTCGATGCCGCGCGCCAGCCCCGAGACCACGGTCACGCCCGCCTCGCCCAGCCCGAGCGCGATCTGCCGGGCGAAGCGGCAGGCCGCGGCCGAGGCGTTGCGCGCCCCGACGATCGCCACCGTCGCGCGGGCCAGCAGCGCCACCTGCCCGCGCAGGATCAGCGCAGGCGGCGCGCTCTCCAGCTCCGCAAGCAGCGGCGGGTAATCGTCATCGTCGAGGAACAGGTAGCGCGCGCCGAGCTTCTCCACCCCGGCGATCTCGCGCCGCACCGCGCCCGGATCGGCGATCACCGGTGCGCGCCCGCCGCCACGGGCAGCGAGCATCGGCAAGGCGTCGAGTGCCGCCTCGGCGCTGCCGAAGCGCGCGATCAACTGGGCGTAGGTAACCGGGCCGATATTGGCGGAGCGCAGCAGCCGGAGCCGTGCCTCGCGCCTGTCAGGCACTTTTCTTGCCGCCGACGCGGGGCTCGGTGCCGTTCAGCAGCCGGTCGATATTGGCGCGGTGCTTCCATAGCACGATCATCGCCAGCGCGAGCAGCATCAGCACCAGGTCGATCCGCCCGAAGAAGGCGGCGCTCACCGGCGCGCTGATCGCCGCGCTCATGCCGGCGAGCGAGGAGATGCGCAGCGCCGCCAGCAGCCCGAGCCAGACGACCGCGAAGACGATGCCCGAGGGCCAGTGGAGCGCGAGCACCACGCCCATCATCGTCGCCACGCCCTTGCCGCCGTTGAACTTGAGCCAGACCGGGTAGCAATGGCCGATAAAGGCGGCCAGGCCGCCCAGCACGCCGCCGCCGGGGAGCAGCGCGCCCGCGATCAGCACCGCCGCGGCGCCCTTGGCGAGATCGAGCAGCAATGTCGCCGCCGCCAGCCCCTTGCGGCCGGTGCGCAGCACATTGGTTGCACCGATATTGCCCGAGCCGATCTGGCGCAGGTCGCCCGCGCCGAAGAGGCGGGTGAGCAGCAGCCCGAACGGGATCGAGCCGAGCAGGTAACCGAGCAGCAGGACTCCAGCCGGGCCGATCGCTGTATCGAAAGTCAAGAAATCCGCTCCCCCAATCCACCGCCAACATAGTGGCTGCCCCGAGCCGCGCAATGTGGATGGGGTACCAATCGCTCCGACTTGGGCGAAACTCGACTTTGGCCTAGCGTCGCGCGCCTGTGGGGCCGGGGAGTGGTGCGTGCTGGACGATCGAATGCGGGCGGCGATTGCCCGGCTGACCGAGAATGAGAAGGAATGCCTGCGCCGCCGCCTGCTGCCGCAGACCGCCAAGGAAATGGCGCTCGATCTCGGCGTCTCGCTGCACGCCGTGGAGAAGCGGCTCAAGATGGCGCGCACCAAGCTGGGGCTGCCCTCTTCGCTCCAGGCCGCCCGGTTGCTCGTCCAGGCTGAGTCCCAGCCGTTGGTACCCCAGCCCTCGGACCTCGCGGCCGATCCGCTGCCGCTGCATGCCGATCCCATATCCGGCGGCAGGCGCCGGTGGTGGATGGGAGGAGTTGCAATGAGCATCACGATCGCGGCCGCGTTGGCCCTTACGCTGTCCGGCAACCCGGCGCCGCAGCAGCGCGCGCCCGCGCCGCAGACGATGAAGCGGTATGACGGGCCCTTCGTCCCGGCGACACCCGAACAGGCCACGGCCTTCATCGCGGCGAGCTTCGCGGCGATGGACAAGGACAAGTCCGGCTATCTCGAGGCCGCAGAGGCGCCGCGCGCCTCGGTCCGCGTCAACAACGGCCCGCGCACCGATGTGGGGGCCGAGCAGGGCGGCCGGATGTTCCTCGCCCGCTTCGACACCAATGGCGACGGCCGGATGAGCGGGGACGAATATATCGCCACGCGCCGCCCGATGGTTCTCGCCTCCGGCATCCCCGCCAACTGGAAGCCGAAGCCGGCCAACTGATCTGTCTTTGCTGACGAGCGAGTAATCCCCTCACGGGGTGTTTCCAAACCTGGGGGCGGTTGACGCTCATCCGGCGCGGAGCCATGCCCGCGGCGATGAGCGACACCCGCCCCATATTGTTCTTCGATTCCGGCATGGGCGGGCTTTCGGTGCTCGCGCCCACCGCTGCGCTGCTGCCGCATGCGCCGCTGGTCTATGTCGCCGATTCGGCCGGCTTTCCCTATGGCACGCGCAGCGAAGGCGAGATCGCGGCGCGCGTGCCGGCTTTGCTCGGGCGCCTGGCGGAGCGCTATGACCCGCGGCTGATCGTGATTGCCTGCAACACCGCCTCGACGATCGCGCTCCAGCATGTCCGCGCCGCCCTCGACGTGCCGATCGTCGGCACCGTGCCCGCGATCAAGCCCGCCGCGCTGCTCAGCCAGACCCGGGTGATCGGCGTGCTCGGTACCGAAGCGACGGTGCGCCAGCCCTATGTCGACGATCTCGCCGCGCGCTTCGCGGGCGATTGCACCGTGCTGCGCCACGGTTCGGCCGAGCTGGTGCAGATCGCCGAGGATAGTCTGGAAGGCGTGGCGCCGGTGCCCGAGCGAATGCGCGCGGTGCTCGCCGGGCTGTTCGGCCAGCCGGGCGGCGACCGGATCGACGTGATCGTCAACGCCTGCACCCATTTCCCGCTGGTCGAGGCCGAGCTGGCCGCGGCCGCGCCGCACCCGGTGCGCTTCGTCGATGGAGGCCCCGGCATCGCCCGTCGAGTCGCGCATCTCACCGAAGGCCAAGCATGGCCGTCCGCGCCGGTACGGGGCAGGGCAGTGTTCACCGCCCGTAGCGCCCGCACCGACATGCTCGCGCCCGCGCTGGCGCGCTACGGCCTGCTCGAGGTCGAGGCGCTCTAGGCGGTCGTAACCGGCGCCGCGGCGACCTGGATGTCGCGCAATCGCGCCGAATAGCGCTCCGCCATTTCGTGATGCACGCGGCGTGCGGTCATGTCGTCGGCGCGCTCGGCATGCTCGCGCTCCTGTCGCTCGCGCATGGTGAAATATTCCAGGTCTCTTGCGGTCATCGTGATGCTCCGTCTGCAAGCGGGAGCGCGCTGGTCTCTCAGCCGCGGACTTGCTTGGTAAGCGACTCGCCCGCGATGCGATCTGCATAGCATATTCGGCATGTCGGCGCAGCAAAGCCTATCGATTGTCGGCCGACTCTATTTGTCTTCGGTCAAAGCCATGCGGAAGCTTCCGGTCGGGCATTATGTCCAACTGGAAATCGTCGCGCTTTGTCGGTAGGAACCACCGAATGAACAGCGCCGACAGCTCTGTGCCCGTTGACTATAGCCGGGTCTTCACGTCCGCGATCGACCGGCTTCATGCCGAGGGCCGCTACCGCGTCTTCATCGATATCCTGCGCAACAAGGGCATGTTCCCCAATGCGCGCTGCTTCGCCGGGCATAACGGGCCGAAGCCGATCACCGTCTGGTGCTCGAACGACTATCTCGCGATGGGCCAGCATCCCAAGGTGATCGCGGCGATGGAGGAGGCCCTCCACGATGTCGGCGCCGGCTCGGGCGGCACGCGCAACATCGGCGGCAACACGCACTACCATGTCGATCTGGAGGGCGAGCTCGCCGATCTCCACGGCAAGGACGGCGCGCTGCTCTTCACCTCGGGTTATGTCTCGAACGAAGCGACGCTCGCCACGCTCGGCAAGATCCTGCCCGGCTGCCTGATCTATTCGGACGAGCTCAACCACGCCTCGATGATCGCGGGCATCCGCAATTCGGGCTGCGAGAAGCGCGTCTTCCGCCACAACGACCTCGCGCATCTCGAGGAACTGCTTGCCGCGGACGATCCCTCGGTCCCCAAGCTGATCGCGTTCGAGAGCGTCTATTCGATGGACGCCGACATCGCGCCGATCGCCGAGATCTGCGACCTGACCGACAAGTATAACGCGCTGACCTATCTCGATGAGGTCCATGCTGTCGGCATGTACGGCCCGCGCGGCGGCGGCATCTCGGACCGCGAAGGCCTCGCCGACCGGCTGACGATCATCGAGGGCACGCTCGGCAAGGCATTCGGCGTGATGGGCGGCTATATCGCGGCCGACCAGATGATCATCGACGTGATCCGCAGCTATGCGCCGGGCTTCATCTTCACCACCTCGCTCTCGCCCGTGCTCGTCGCCGGTGCGCTGGCGAGCGTGCGGCACCTGAAGGGTTCGTCGGAGGAACGCGAGGGCCAGCAGGCGGCCGCCGCCACGCTCAAGGCGCTGATGGCCGAGGCCGGCTTGCCGGTGATGGCGTCGACCACCCACATCGTGCCGCTGATGGTCGGCGATCCGGTCAAGGCCAAGAAGATCAGCGACATCCTGCTCGCCGAGTACGGCGTCTACGTCCAGCCGATCAACTACCCGACCGTGCCCCGCGGCACCGAGCGCCTGCGCTTCACCCCCGGTCCGGCGCATGACGAGGCCATGATGCGCGAGCTGGTCGATGCGCTGGTCGAGATCTGGGGCCGGCTGGAGCTTCGGCGGGCCGCCTAGTTCCGCGTCAGCGTCGCGCTCCACACATAGCCGCGCAGGCTCGAGCGGAAGTCGAGCCGCAGCCCCTGCTCCTCGGCGACGCGCTTGAGCACCGCGGGCAGCGTGTCGCGCGGATAGACGTGGAAGTCGTTGAGCGACTTGAAGTGCAGCTTCTTGGCGAACTTCGGCAGCTTCTCATATTGCCCGAAGTCGACGATGTGCAGGCTGCCGCCCGGGGCCAGCGCCTGCGCGCCCAGCTCGATCGCCTCCACCCAGGGCGGGATCATCGAGAGCGTGTAGCTCATGAACACCCGGTCGAGCTTCTCGACCCCGAACAGCGCCTGCACGTCGAACGCGCCGGCATCGCCCTGCGCCAGCGTGATCTTGCCGCTGAGCCCGTTCTTCTCGACCGAAGCCCGTGCCGTCTCCAGCATCGCCTCGCTGATATCGAAGCCGTAGAAGCGGGCCTCGGGGAAGCGCTTCGCCGCGACGATCAGGTTGCGCGCCGTGCCGCAGCCGACCTCGAGCACCGTCCCGCCTTTGGGCGGGTTCAGCCCGCGGATCAGCGCGTCGCGGCCGAGCAGGTAGAACTTCCGCGTGAAGTCGTAGAAGTGGCGATGGAGCGCATAGGTCGCGTCCATCAGCCCCTTCTGGTCGGCGCCCCCGGCAGCACTGCTCATGCGTGCGGCTTCAGCGTCCAGACGTGCGTCGCGCCATAGACCGACGAACGGTCGCGGCGCGTCCAGTCGTCGAGCTTGGCCTGGTCCTCATATTCCCACTGGCCCATCAACTCGTCGGGGATATGGCCCTTCACCACATCGGGGATCGCCGCGGTGCGATAGAGCACGCGGGCGCCCGGCATGGCGGTGCGGGTGATCTCGCTCCAGATCCGGGTGAGCTGCTCGTCGGTCATCCAGTCCTGCGCATCGAGCAGGATGTAGCGATCGAGCGACTGCGCCGGCATCGACTCGAGATAGTCGGCATAGTTGGTGTGACGGATCTCGACGCGGTTGGCGCGCTCGCGGACCACGTCCCAGTTCTTCGCCTCGAGGTACGGCGGCAGCGGCGCATCCGGACCCTCGCCATAACCGCGGCCGAACGCCTGCCAGGCGTAGTAATTGTCCTTCAGGTCGAAGTCGCAGGCGAGCTTGCGCAACCGGCTGCGCAGCGCGCCGGTGATGCCGGCCTGGTCGTCGACCTTGAGCAGGTCATATTGCGCCGGCGGAATGCCGAAGCCGAACAGTGCGGCGGGCTGGTCGACCAGCCAGCGCAGGAACTTCTTCTCGAAGAACGGCGCGAAGCGCGTCTCGAAGATCTCGCGCTGCTCCTCGATGGTCTTCGCCTTGAGGATCTCGCGCGGGTCGATGCCGTAGCGCGCGCCGAGCCAGTGGACGAAGCCGATCAGCCGGCCGAGCAGGCCGTATTTGTAGAAGCCATGCTTGAACGCATCGATGCGGCGCGTGCCGTTGAGGCCGCGGCGCTCCCAATAGTCGCGGTACGGCGCTTCGAGATGCGGCGCGATGAACTCGCGATAGGCCTCGACATTCTCCGCCTTGTTGGCCTGGCCGAAGAAGCGGTGGAACGCCGCATAGTCGGGCAGGTTCAGCGCCGCCTGCTTCTTGAGATTGTTCAGCGCGATATGCGCCGGGTTCAGGTCGACCGCGGTGATCTTGGCCGGGTTCGCGGTCAGGTACGAGAAGACGTTGCAGCCGCCCGAGGCGATCGTGACCATGTGGTGGTCCGGCTGGAGCTGCAGCGCTTCCATGTCGATCACCGGATCTTCCCAGATCTGCGGGTAGACAAGGCCACGGAAGGCGAAGGTGAAGGCGCGCTCGAGCAGGCCCTCCTTGGTCATGTGTTCGTGACGGTGCACCGCACCGCGAACGGCGACATTCTTCGGCGTCTTGGTAATCGAACCCATCACTTGCTCCTGGCCGTCCGGCGGGTGGCGGCGAACCGCTCCGCCCTATTACCCCAATGTGACGAACCGGCGTCACTTTAGGGGCTGGCCCCGCCGCCCGCAACGCTTCGTAGCGCACGTCGAGGCCAGCCGCCTTGAGTCAGGAGCCGAGCAAAATCAATCCCGTGTCATGCTTCCGGCCATCGGCCAGTCGCTGTCGCCGACGCGCTTGAGCACCATCTTGAAGAAGGGGCGCGCCGGCTGGCCCACGGCGACATAGTCGCCGGTCTCGATCCAGGTCGTGCCGTCGAAAGTCGCCTTGTAGAGTATCTTGGCATTCGGGCCGGCGGGCGTCTCCCAGGTGTAGCCCTTGTCGACCACCGCCAGCGGGAAGCTGCCGGCGCGCCCGCCGGTGTAGCTCTGCATCGAATAGCCGCCGGTTCGCGCATCGAATGCGATCACGGCAAAGGCGTTGAACGGCACCTTGCCGGCATCGTCGAAGGATTTGCCCTCGACCACGGTAACCGTCCCGTCGAGCAGCGTGCCGACGCGCTCGGTATGCACCATCACCCGCTCACCGGCCCCCGGCATCTGCACCCGCGCCTCGCCGCGCCAGCGCCCGTGCATCCAGTCGAGCTTGTGCATCGCGCTGGCCTGCGCAGTCATCGCGGCGGTGTCGGCCTGCTGGGCCTGCGCGGTCAGGGGCAGGGCGAAGGCGGCCAGGGCAAGGCCCAGCAACCAGCCGTTACCCCGGCGAAAGCCGGGGGCCAGGGTTTCGCCGCCGTTCCGCTTGTGACTCTGGGTCCCGGCTTTCGCCGGGATGACGGATAGAAACGAAACGCGCATCATGATCTCCCGATTGTCGCCGGCCCCTGCGCGTGGCAGCCTGTCCGCCATGCCCGCCGCCCGGTCGCTCCGCACTGGCCCCGCCGCCCGCCCTGCCGGCAAGCGCGGTTTCGTGAAGCGCGCTCTGGGCTTCGCGAAACGTGCATGGCCTGAAAAGCCGATCCCCGGCTTCCCGCTGCTCTGGGTCGCCTGCTTCTCGGCGGCGCTGCTGATGATCGTCACCGGCGGCTTCGACACCGGCCGGCTTCCGCTCGGCGCGCGCATCGTCTTCTGGATGCTGCTGATGGGGTGGAACGCGCTGAAGTGGCAGCTGCTGTTCGCCTGGGGCGTGCGCAAGGACAGCGACTGGCCCCGCGTCGCGCTGCTCGGCACGATCCCGCTCAACCTGCCGCTGCCGCTGGAGATCTGGCTCTGCGGCCTGGTCGTCGGCGCCCGGATGCCACCCAGCCTGTTCGGCGTCTGGACGCGCGCAGCGATCATCAGCCTGGTGATCTTCGGCGTGTGCTCGCTGGTCGCCTGGATCCTGCTGCGCCGGATGCGTCCGGTCCGCGCCGAAACCGGCCTGCTCGCCCGCGCCCGAGTCTGCGCCGAAGCGCTCGCCGCGATCGAGGCCGAGGACCATTATTGCCGGATCCACCGCCGCGACGGCCGCAGCGAGCTGATCCACTACCGCTTCGGCGACGCGCTGGAGGAAGTGGCGAGCCTCGACGGCGCCCAGGTCCATCGCGGCGCCTGGGTCGCGGCGGAAGCCGTTGAAAGCGCCGAGCGCGACGGCCGCAAATGGCGGCTGCTGCTCGCGGGCGGTGGCAGCGTGCCGGTCAGCGCCACCTATGCCGCGGAAGCGCGGGCGCGGGGATGGCTGCGGGCCAAATAGCCGTCACCCCGGCCTTGAGCCGGGGTCCCGCTGCCTACCGACAAAAGCGAAGAAGCGGGATCCCGGCTCAAGGCCGGGATGACGACTATTGGGCTCAATCCCGGCAATAGCCCTCGCCGGTCTTCACGGTCAGGCAGTCCTTCTTGCCCGCGAGCCATTTGAGCCCGGTCGCATCGCCGTTGCTCGGGTGGAGCGTCTGGTCGCCATCGGGCCGCGTGAACGCGATGCCCTCGGTCGAGCCGCGCCCGTCGAAGCTGCCCTTGTCGTCGAGCGTGTACTGCATCTCGAGCTTGTAGGTGCCGGCGTCCTTGCCCTTCGAGATGGTGAGATAGGTGCCCTCGACGCCCTTCCAGCGCCCGACCCAGCTGTCGCGGTCGACCGGCTTGTCCGACACTTCGTTCTTCAGGTCCGAAGCGCCTTCCTTGACGGCATTGGCGATCGATCCGCCCACCGCCACCGCGGCATTGCCCGCGGTCTCGGTGGCATTGGCGGTGGCATCCGCCGCCTTGTCGGCGGTGTTGCACGCGGCGAGCGCCAGCGCGGGCGCGAGGATCAGCAGCGCGCGCATCAGCGAGTCGCCTCGTCGATCGCATTGCCGACATGCTCGGCACGGTTGCCGATGTCGGACGCGGTGTTGTCGAACGTGTTGCCGGCATCGTCGGCAGCGGCATCCAGGCTGTTGCCCAGATCGTTCGCGGCATTGCTCAGCGAGTCGCCGGTGCGGTCGAACGAATTGGACAGGTTGTTCTCCGCGCTCTGCGAGCAGGCGGCAAGGCCAAGGGCCAGGGCGGGGAGCAGGGCGAAAATCGTCTTGCGCATGTTTCTCTCCGAATAGTCGGTCTAGCCAGCACCGTCCTTGCGGCGTAGGGGAGCGCGCATGTCGCACACCATCGCCATCGCCTCGGACCATGCCGCCTACGCCATGAAGGCAGAACTCGCCGAATGGTTGCGTAACGAAGGGCATGAAGTGCTCGATCTCGGCACCAACGGGCCGGAGAGCGTCGACTATCCGGACTATGGCTATCGCCTCGCCAGGGCGATCGAGGACGGCCGGGCCACGCGCGGCGTCGCGCTGTGCGGCTCGGGCATCGGCATCTCGATCGCGGTGAACCGCAACCCCGCCGCCCGCTGCGCGCTCGTCTCCGAGCCGCTCTCGGCCAGCCTTGCGCGCCAGCATAACGATGCCAACGTTATCGCGATGGGTGCGCGGCTGCTCGGCATCGAGATGGCCAAGGCCTGCATCACCAATTTTCTCGCAACCGAGTTTCTCGGCGACCGCCACCAGCGTCGGGTCGATAAGCTCAGCCATCCTGAAGGGACCCCTGCATGAGCACCAATCCGATCAACGCCGGCGTCCAGCCCGATGGCTTCTTCACCCGCTCGCTCGCCGAGGCGGACCCCGCGGTCTTCGCCGGCGTCGAGCATGAGCTGAAGCGCGAGCAGTATCAGATCGAGCTGATCGCCTCGGAGAACATCGTCTCCAAGGCCGTGCTCGAAGCGCAGGGCTCGGTCTTCACCAACAAGTACGCCGAGGGCTATCCCGGCAAGCGCTATTACCAGGGCTGCCACCCGTCGGACGAAGTCGAGCAGCTGGCGATCGATCGCGCCAAGCAGATCTTCGGCTGCGAGTTCGCCAACGTGCAGCCGCACTCGGGCGCGCAGGCGAACGGCGCGGTGATGCTCGCGCTCGCCAAGCCGGGCGACACGATCATGGGCCTCAGCCTCGATTCGGGTGGCCACCTGACCCACGGCGCCAAGGCGGCGATGTCGGGCAAGTGGTTCAACGCGGTCCAGTACGGCGTCGATCCCGAGACGCACCTGATCGACTTCGACCAGGTCGAGAAGCTTGCCAAGGAAAGCCAGCCGCGCATCATCATCGCCGGCGGCTCGGCCTATCCGCGCCACATCGATTTCGCCCGCTTTCGCGCGATCGCCGATGAAGTCGGCGCGATCTTCATGGTCGACATGGCCCACTTTGCCGGCCTGGTCGCCGGCGGCGTCCACCCGACGCCGTTCGGCCACGCCCATGTCGTCACCACCACCACCCACAAGACGCTGCGCGGCCCGCGCGGTGGTGCGGTGTTCACCAATGACGAGGCGATCGCCAAGAAGATCAACTCGGCGGTGTTCCCCGGCCTGCAGGGCGGCCCGCTGATGCACGTCATCGCTGCCAAGGCGGTCGCGTTCGGCGAGGCGCTCCAGCCCGAGTTCAAGAGCTATGCGGCGGCGATCGTCGAGAACGCCAAGATCCTCGCGGCCACGCTCAAGGAGCGCGGCGCGGCGGTGGTCTCGGGCGGCACCGACACGCATCTCGCGCTGATCGACCTGACTCCGCTGGGCGTCACCGGCAAGGACGCCGACGAGGCGCTCGAGCGCGCGGCGATCACCTGCAACAAGAACGGCATCCCCAACGATCCGCTGCCGCCGGTCAAGACCAGCGGCATCCGCGTCGGCTCGCCGGCGGGCACGACCCGTGGCTTCGGCGTCGCCGAGTTCCGCGAGATCGGCAACATGGTCGCCGACGTGCTCGACGGCCTGAAGAAGAATGGCGAGCAGGGCGATGCCCAGGTCGAGGCCAATGTCCGCGAGCGCGTCCGCGCGCTGTGCGAGCGCTTCCCCATCTATCCGGAGCTCTGATTAATTGCGTTGCCCCTTCTGCGGACATGAAGACAGCCAGGTAAAGGACAGCCGCCCCACCGAAGACGGGGCGGCGATCCGGCGCCGGCGCCAGTGCGAGGCCTGCGCCGCGCGCTTCACCACGTTCGAGCGCATCCAGCTGCGCGAGCTCACCGTCCTCAAGAGCGAGGACAAGCGCGAGCCGTTCGACCGCGACAAGCTGGTCCGCTCGATCTCGGTCGCCACCCGCAAGCGCCCGGTCAACGGCGTGCAGATCGAGAAGCTCGTCTCCGGCATCCAGCGCCAGCTGGAGACGATGGGCGACACCGAGATCCCCTCGCAGAAGATCGGCGCGCTGGTGATGGAAGGGCTCAAGGGCCTCGATTCGGTCGCCTATATCCGCTTCGCCTCGGTCTATAAGGACTTCACCGAAGCCAAGGACTTCGAGGAATTCGCCGGCAACGTCGCCGAAGCCGGCCAGGAAAGCGGCAAGCAGTGAGCCAGCCCCCCGTCATCGTTCTGGTCCGCCCGCAGCTCGGCGAGAATATCGGCAAGGCCGCGCGCGCGATGCTCAATTTCGGGCTGGTCGAGATGCGCCTCGTCGCCCCGCGCGACGGCTGGCCGAACCCGAGCGCCGGCCCCGCCGCCTCGGGCGCCGACATCGTGCTGGAAAAGGCCCGGGTCTACGAGACCGTCGCCGACGCCGTGGCCGATTGCGCGCATGTCTATGCCACCACGGTGCGCAAGCGCGGCATCTCCAAGCCGGTCGTCACCCCCGAGGAAGCCGCCCGCACGATCCACACCGACGAGGGCCGCTCGGCGATCCTGTTCGGCCCGGAGCGCTCGGGCCTCGAGACCGACGACGTCGCGCTCGCCCGCACGATCCTCACCGTGCCGATCAACCCCGAATTCGGCTCGCTCAACCTCGCCCAGGCGGTGATCCTCGTCGCCTATGAATGGTCGAAGCATGTCCCGAGCCAGGCCGAGGGCGGCGTGGCGCTCGCCCAGCCGACGGTCGAGGATCTCGCGCTCCCCGCGCCGCAGGACGAGCTCGACGGGATGATCGCCCAGCTCGACGCGATGCTCGCCGATTCGGGCTATTATTTCCCGCCCGATCGCGTGCCCTCGACCCGGCGCACCCTGCGCACCGTGCTCACCAAGCCCGGCTGGTCGAGCCAGGAGCTGCGCACCCTGCGCGGCGTGCTTTCCGCGCTCGACGGCAGGAAAAAGCACCGTATCGGCTGATACATACCGGCAATACACTTCCCCTTTTCGCAGGTGCGCAACGCAGTTATGTTGCGCGAATCGATCCTTGGGGGGAGTGTTTTGATGCGTATCGTTCCCGTGCTTGCCATGCTTGTTCTCGCCACTCCGGCGCTCGCCCAGAGTGATGCCGGCAAGCAGGAAGCCGAGAAGCCCGTTGAGAAGAAGATCTGCCGGCCGATGCCGCAGACGGGCTCGATCATGACCAAGCGTGAGTGCCACACCAAGGCCGAGTGGGAAGCGCTGTCCAACAGCTCGACCAACGCGCGCGACAAGCTCAACCGCGACTATGGTGGCCGTCCCGGCGGCACCGGCATCACGGCGCCCAACACCGGCGGCTGAGCCCCTTATCCTGTACAGATCCGCGTCCCTGCCGGCCCCTGTGTGGCCGGCAGGGACGTTTTCCATTTCCGGAGACCGTTCCATGCGCCTGGCGCTGCTGCCCGCCCTGCTGATTCTCGCCACGCCCGTGCTCGCCCAGGAGCAGCAGGCCATCGACGCGGCCGACACCGGCGCCAAGCCGGCCAAGGCGAAGAAGGACAAGAACGATCCCAACCGCGTGATCTGCAAGCGCGTCGGCCAGACCGGCACGATGCTCGGCGGCAAGCAGGAATGCCACACCAAGGCGGAGTGGGATAAGGTCACCGAGGATTCGCGCCGCACCCTCGAAGGGCGCAACGTCGGTCAGGGCAACAACTGATCCGGCGCCTCAGCGCGCGTCGAACTTGACCAGCTCGTACGCGATCGAGGCTTCGACCAGCTGCTCCCACAGCGCGCCCGCCACGTCCTCGGGGACGCCGGCCGCGCGCGCATGCGCGCGGACATTGTCGATCACCTGCGCCTTGCGCGCCTCGTCGCGGACATGGCCGCGCTCGGGCTTGATGCGCGCCGCGGCGTCCATATAGCCGAAGCGCCGCTTGAGCAGCTGGACCAGCGCCGCGTCCACGGCGTCGACGCCGGCGCGGACTTCGATCATCGTCGTGCAGGCTTCGGGATCGATCGTATCTTGCATGGCCCGCTCTTGGCGGCGCGGCGCGGTCCTGTCCAGCTTGCCTCGCCGAACTTGACTCCATTGCCCTGCGCCGCTAACCGCGCGCCTTCGCAATGGCCCCGCACCCCGGTGAAGCGGCGGCCCTGCCTCTCTTTAGAGAACCGCAGGCGGATACCGGGAACCACGTTGTTAGCGATTGCAAGGATTACCAAATGTCGAAGCGTTCCAGCGCAAAGTACAAGCTTGACCGCCGTATGGGCGAGAACATCTGGGGCCGTCCCAAGTCCCCGGTGAACAAGCGCGAATACGGCCCGGGCCAGCACGGCCAGCGCCGCAAGGGCAAGATGTCGGACTTCGGCATCCAGCTGCGCGCCAAGCAGAAGCTCAAGGGCTATTACGGCGACGTCACCGA
>Ga0164294_10000961_pt1 | contig 27296 bp, 27 predicted proteins | sample GEODES005metaG_FD_111479 | JGI IMG/M metagenome (GOLD analysis project Ga0164294, IMG submission 111479) | Oligotrophic lake water microbial communities from Sparkling Lake, Wisconsin, USA - GEODES005 metaG | ecosystem: Environmental > Aquatic > Freshwater > Lake | place: USA: Sparkling Lake...
CGTTAGATGTTCACCGGAATCATCACCGATATCGGCACGATCGAGGCCGTCGAGCAGCGCGGCGACGTGCGCGTGCGGATCGGCACGGCGTACGACACCGCAGGCGTCGACATGGGCGCGTCGATCGCCTGCTCGGGCGTGTGCCTGACGGTGGTCGACAAGGGTCCGGGCTGGTTCGCGGTCGACGTTTCGGGCGAGACGATTTCGCGCAGCGCCACCGAAATGTGGGCCGAGGGGCGTCGGCTGAACCTGGAACGCGCGCTCAAGGTCGGCGACGAACTCGGCGGGCATATCGTGACGGGCCATGTCGATGGCGTCGGCACGGTCGTCGGCACCTGCCCGGTCGGCGATTCGACGCGGGTCGGCATTTCGGCCCCTGCCGCCCTCGCGCCCTATCTGGCGGCCAAGGGATCGATCACCGTCGACGGCATCTCGCTGACCGTCAACGAAGTCGCCGACCAGCCCGACGGCACCGTCCACTTCTCGCTCAACATCATTCCCCACACCGCCGAGGTGACGACGTTCGACACGCTCGCGCCCGGCCGCGCCGTCAATCTCGAGATCGACGTGCTCGCCCGCTACCTCGGCCGCATGCAGCAGCTTCGTAGCTGCTGAGGAGACAAAATGGCTAAGTTTCTGATCGTCGAGGCGCGCTTCTACGAGCATCTGAACGACCTGCTGCTCGAAGGCACGCGCGCTGCACTCGAAGAGGCGGGGCACACGCACGAGACGATCACCGTGCCCGGTGCGCTCGAAGTGCCCGGTGCGATCGCGCTGGCGGCGGAGACGGGGCGTTACGACGGCTTCGTGGGCCTCGGTGTCGTGATCCGCGGCGAGACCTATCATTTCGAGATCGTAGCCGGTGAAAGCGCGCGTGGGCTGATGGCGCTGAGCCTCGATGGCCTGCCGATCGGCAACGGCATCCTGACGGTCGAGAACGAAGCCCAGGCGCTGGCCCGCGCGCGGCGGACCGAGAAGGACAAGGGCGGCGAAGCGGCCAAGGCGGCGATCGCGATGCTGCAGCTGAAGGGCAGGTTCGGCTGAGGCCCCAAAAAGCTTGGGAATGCGGCCAATACCGGGTTGATCTCTCGGCCTGCCCGAACGATGGTCGCTGGCGGAGGCCCATCATGTTTCAGCGCTTGTTTCTCGATCACCCCCGCTCGGTCAACGAGACCTACCTGGAGCATATGCAGGTGGCGGGTCGGGTCGGCGTGCTGATGATCGCGGGTGGGCTCGCGGCATTCGTCCACGCGATTTTCCCGGAGCTGCACAAGCGCACGGGCAGCCGGATGATCCGGCGGCTGAACGCGGAGCTCCAGGGGCGCCAGCCGACCGAAGCGGAGCTGGACGGCGAGATCAACTACGTCATTTGAGCGGTGCTGGGGCTGGACTAGAGCAGCGCTTCCACCGCCGCCAGAAAGCCCTTCACCGTCACCGGCTTGGAGATATAGCCCTCGGCACCCGCCGCGCGGATCCGTTCCTCGTCGCCCTTCGCGGCGAAGGCGGTGACGGCGATGATCGGGGTGGCGCTGATCGCCGGATCGGCCTTGATGCTGCGGATCAGTTCGAGACCGCTGACGTGGGGCAGCTTGATGTCCATGACGATCAGATCGGGGCGGAAGGACAGCGCATGGGCGAGCACGTCGCCCCCGTCGCGCACGCAATCCGTCTCATACCCGTGGGCTTTCAGCAGATCGGCGAACAGCTTCAGGTTGAGTTCGTTGTCCTCGGCGATAAGAACCTTCTGTCCCACGACATCGTCCTGCCCAAACCGGAGAAACCATGGCTTTCCCAGCCACCCATCGACGCCCGGACCGGCAAAATTGTTCCGACCCCGAAGCGATTGCCCTGGCGGCCCTCGCATGGACCCTTGCTGAACCGCCGCGCGCGGATCGGCTGCTGGCGCTGACCGGGCTCGATCCCGACAGCCTGCGGGCACGATTAGGCGAGCGTCCGGTACTCGCAGCGGTGATCGGCTTCCTCGAATCGCACGAGCCCGATCTGGTCGCATGCGCCGAGGCGATCGGCACGACTCCGCAAGGGCTGGTCGCCGCCGGCGAGGCGCTGCAATGAGCCGGCCGTTGCTGATCACCGACTGTGACGAGGTGCTGCTGCACATGGTGCGGCATTTCGGCGCGTGGCTCGACGAGGCGCACGCCATCGCCTTCCGCCCGGTCGGCGGCCATTTCGTCGATGCGTTGCGCCACAAGGCCGACGACAGCCTTGTCGCGACCGATCGGATCGGGCCTTTGCTCGACGATTTCTTCGACACCGAAATGGCGCGCCAGACGCTCGTGCCGCATGCCCGCGAGGCGCTGGCGAGTATCGCGGCCCAGGCCGATGTCGTGATCCTCACCAATCTGGCCGACCACCGGGTCGAAGGGCGGACGGGGCAGCTGAAGGCGCTGGGCATGGAGCATCGCGTCGTCTGCAACGGCTTCGGGCCGAAGGGCGCGGGCGTCGCAGCGCTGGTCGCGGAATATCGGCCGACGGTCACCGTCTTCGTCGACGACCTCGCCTGGCATCATGCGGCGGTCGCGGAGGCGGCGCCGGAGGTGTTCCGCCTCCACATGGTCGCCGAGCCCTCGATCGCGCACGAGGTGCCTCCCGCGCCCGCCGCGCACGCCCGGATCGACGATTGGGTGGACGCGCTGCCCTGGATCTTCGACCGCTTCGACGGCGTCGCGGCCAAGGCCCCGATCGCCGCCGGGGCTTGACCGGACTCGCGGGCACACGACAGGAGGCACTCATGAGCATCGAGACCCGCATCGCCGAACTCGGCCACACGCTTCCGCAAGCCGCGGCACCCGTCGCCGCTTATGTGCCGACCGTCCTCGTCGGAGGTCTGCTCCACGTTTCGGGGCAGCTGCCGTTCGACGACGGCAAGGTGATGACCGGCCGCATGGGCGAGACGCACGACGAGGAGTATGGCCGCCTGGCCGCCGAGCGCTGCGCGCTGATGATCCTGGCGCAGGTGAAGGCGGCGCTGGGGTCGCTCGATCGGGTCGAGCGGATCGTGAAGCTCGGCGCGTTCGTGTCGTCGACCGCCGATTTCACCGCGCAGCCGAAGGTCGCGAACGGAGCGTCCGAACTGATGCAGGCGGTGTTCGGCGATGCCGGGCGCCATGCCCGCAGCGCGGTCGGCGTGCCGGTGCTGCCTTTGGGGGCGGTGGTCGAAGTGGATGCGATCGTCGCCGTCAAAGGCTGAGCTTTGCCCCTGCCGTTTGTCCCGAGTAGCCTTCGAGTTCATCGAGAAGGCGTATCGAGGGATGTCTCGATACGGGCTCTCGACAAGCTCGATCCCACCCCGACACGAACGGCCGCGAGGCTAGGCCATGTCTGATGTCGTCGCGCGGATGGCCGACGGCATCGCGGCCTTTTCTCCGCAGGATTGGGATGCCTGCGCGGGGGAGGCCAATCCCTTCGTTTCGCATGGCTTCCTTTCGGCGATGGAGGATTCGGGCAGCGCCGTCTCGCGCACCGGATGGCAGCCGATCCCGATCGCGATCGACGGCGCGGACGGGCGGCCCGCGGCGATCATGCCGGCCTATGCCAAGAGCCACAGCCGCGGCGAATATGTCTTCGATCATGGCTGGGCCGATGCCTGGGAGCGCGCGGGTGGGCGTTACTATCCCAAGCTCCAGATCGCGGTGCCCTTCACGCCGGTGCCGGGGCCACGGCTGCTGTTGCGCGACGACACCCTCGCACCTGCCCTGATCGCGGCGGCGGAGGCGGTGGTCGAGCAGAACCGCTTGTCCTCCGCGCATGCGACCTTCGTGGCGCCGGATCAGGTGCCCCTGTTCGAGGCGGCGGGGTGGCTGATCCGGATCGACAGCCAGTTCCACTGGACCAATCGCGGCTATGGCAGCTTCGACGATTTCCTCGGCGCACTCTCCTCCCGCAAGCGCAAGAACATCCGCAAGGAGCGGGAGGCGGCGCAGGCGGGGCTGAGCTTCGTGACGCTGGAGGGCGCGGGCATCGCGACCTGGGCGTGGGACGCCTTCTGGGCCTTCTACCAGGACACCGGATCGCGGAAGTGGGGAACGCCCTACCTGACGCGGCAGGCCTTCCCGATGCTGGCCGAGCGGCTGGGCGACAAGGTGGTGCTGATGCTGGCGCTGCGAGAGGGCGAGCCGATCGCGGGGGCGCTCAACCTGCGGGGGGCGGATACGCTCTACGGGCGCTATTGGGGCGCGGTCGAGGAGGTGCCGTGCCTCCATTTCGAGCTCTGCTATTATCAGGCGATCGATTACGCGATCGCGCACGGCCTCGCCCATGTCGAGGCGGGCGCGCAGGGCGAGCACAAGCTGGCGCGCGGCTATGAGCCGACGCCGACCTATTCGGCGCACTTCATCCCCGATCCGGGCTTCCGGCGCGCGGTGGCGGACTATCTGGAGGCCGAGCGGGCCGCGGTCGACCGGAACATCGCGGTTTTGGGCGAGATGGGGCCGTATAAGCGGAACGAATGAAGTTATTGCTTGACAAATGAGAACAATATGTGTATATGATTCGCCATAACAGAGAGGTTCCGAGTCTCCGGCTGTTTCTCATCGTTGGTTGAAGGATATGCTCCTTCCCGTTGGGGAGGGTGCGGTCTTTTTAACCCTCTCCCGTTTTCACGGGAGAGGGTTGGTTGAGGGTATTCTTGTTTCTTCTTCGGCCGCATGGAGGAAAGAAGAAGACCCTCACCTCCCATCGCCTCCGGCGACGGGCCCCTCCTCTCCCGCGAAAGCGGGAGAGGGTTTAAGTCATCTTGGCGCAGGTCGTCCCCTGCCGCTAAGGGCTCATCCATGCTGCGGATCACCGAACTCACCTTGCCGCTCCATCATGCGGACGAGGCGCTTGCGGGAGCGATCTGCAAACGGCTGCGGATCAAGCCGCGCGAATTGATCCGTTATTCGATCGCGCGGCGGGGCCATGATGCGCGCGACAAGGCGAACATCCAACTCGTCTATTCGGTCGATGTCAGCGTGAAGAACGAGGCCGGGGTGGCCGCGCGCTTCCGCAAGGATCGGCAGGTGCAGCCGTCGCCCGATACCCGATACCAGTTCATCGCCAAGGCGCCGGAGGGTGCGCCGCGGCCGGTGGTGATCGGGGCGGGGCCGTGCGGTCTGTTCGCCGGGCTGATCCTTGCGCAGATGGGCTATCGGCCGATCATCCTCGATCGCGGCAAGCCGGTGCGCGAGCGGACCAAGGACACGTGGGGGCTGTGGCGGCAGAGCAAGCTGGACCCTGAATCGAACGTCCAGTTCGGCGAGGGCGGGGCCGGGACCTTCTCGGATGGCAAGCTCTACAGCCGGATCAAGGACAATCGGCATCTCGACCGCAAGGTGCTGAGCGAGTTCGTGAAGGCGGGCGCTCCGCCGGAGATCATGACCGAGGCGCATCCGCACATCGGCACTTTCCGGCTGGTGACGATGGTCGAGAGCCTGCGCGCTACGATCGAGGCGCTGGGCGGCGAATATCGCTGGCAGCACCGCGTCGATGGGCTCGACATCGCGACCGACGGGCAGGGCGAGCGGCATTTGCGCGGGCTGCACCTGAGTGACGGCGGATATGTCGAGGCCAGCCATGTCGTGCTGGCGATCGGGCATAGCGCACGCGATACGTTCGCGATGCTGCAGGCGGCAGGGGTCTATGTCGAGGCCAAGCCCTTCTCGATCGGCGTGCGGATCGAGCATCCGCAATCGTGGATCGATCGGGCGCGGTTCGGCACCGATGCGGGCAATTCCATCCTGGGCGCGGCCGAATATCATATCTCGCACCACTGCTCGAATGGGCGGACGGTCTACAGCTTCTGCATGTGCCCGGGCGGCACGGTGGTCGCGGCGACATCCGAAGAGGGCCGCGTCGCCACCAACGGCATGAGCCAATATTCGCGCAACGAGCGCAATGCGAACTCCGGGCTGGTCGTGGCGATCGATCCCGAGCGCGATTATCCGGGCGATCCGCTGGCGGGGCTCGCGCTGCAGCGGCATTGGGAATCGCTGGCCTATGTGGCGGGCGGATCGAACTACAAGGCGCCGGCGCAGCGGTTGGGGGATTTCCTGGCGGGGCGGCCGTCGACGTCGCTCGGCACGGTGATCCCCTCCTATCGGCCGGGCGTGACGCCGACCGACCTGGCGCAATGCCTTCCCGATTTCGCGGTGGAGGCGATGCGCGAGGCGCTGCCGGTCTTCGGGCGGCAGATCCCGGGATACGACCATCCCGATGTCGTGATGACCGGGGTGGAGACGCGGACCTCCTCGCCGGTGCGCTTCACGCGGGGTGGGGATTTCCAGAGCTTGAATACGAAGGGGCTGTTCCCGGCGGGCGAGGGTGCGGGCTATGCGGGGGGAATCCTCTCGGCAGCGGTGGACGGGATCAAGGTCGCCGAGGCGGTTGCGCGGAGTTTGGGCGGCAACGTTTAGCTAAAAATCCTCCCCCGCCAGGGGGAGGTGGCAGCGTAGCTGACGGAGGGGGCGGAAGCCTGTGCATTCGAGGGGCCTTGCTGCCCTCCCCCTCCGAGGCCTTCGGCCCCACCTCCCCCTGGCGGGGGAGGATTTTTCGTTAGCCTCTCGCCGCCTCTCCGTAGAGGGCGAACACCGATTTCGCCGCCTCGATAGCGCTCGCGATCCAGGCGGGGTCGTCGCCGGCTGCTTCGTCGAGCGCCTGGCCGAAGGCGCGCCATTCGCCGGGCTGGTGGGTGGCGGAGAGGTAGGCGCGGGGCATCCACGGCGGCACGCGTTTGGCGAGGATACCGCCACCGAGGCGCGAGCCTTCGATCACATAGGCCATTCCGAAAGCCGCTGCGGCATCGGCGGGCGGCGCGATGGCGAGCGGGGTGGGGATCGGCTGCTTCAGCGCGGTGAGATCGGCTTCCAGCAGCTGGGCACGCGGGCGAAGCGGGGGCAGGCCGGGTCGGTCGGCGAGGACCGTTTCGACCCCCGGCAGCGCGAGGGCGTGGGCGGTGAGGAAGCGGGTGTAGGCCGCCGTATCCGCCAGATCGAAGCCGCCGAAGACGGCGTCGACCGTCTCATGATCGGGAGCGGTGGCGGCGCGAAGCTGGGCGAGGGCGGACATCGCTGCGTGATGGCCGGTGCGACCTCTCCCGTCCACCCCGACCACGCAATCCGTCACCCCAGCGAAGGCTGGAGTCTCTCACGACCGGCGGCATTCCATCGAGAGAGATGCCAGCCTTCGCTGGCATGACGGAGCGGATGCGAAAAGTGCCCGTTCGTGCCGCGCCCGGAGCGGGCCGGGAGGGGGGAGTGGCGGGCTCGACGAGCGCCGGCACGAACGGGTCCGGGCAGGGGGCCGCCCGGAAGGGATGGGTCAGTTCAGCGGCAGGTCCAGCGCCTCGGCGACCGCGGCGTGGCGGATCTTGCCGCCCGAGACGTTGAGGCCGTTCGCCAGATGCTCGTCGGCGGCCATCGCGGCCTCTGCGCCGAGCTTGGCGAGCTTCTTCACGAACGGCAGCGTGGCGTTGTTGAGCGCGAAGGCTGAGGTGCGGGCGACGGCGCCCGGCATGTTGGCGACGCAATAATGGATCACGTCGTCGATCACGAAGACGGGGTCCTCGTGCGTGGTGGCGTGGCTGGTCTCGAAGCAGCCGCCCTGATCGATCGCGATATCGACGAGCACCGAACCGCGCTTCATCGTCTTGATCATCTCGCGCGTGACGAGCTTGGGCGCGGCGGCACCGGGCACCAGCACCGCGCCGATCACCAGTTCGGATTCGGCGACGGCTGCCGCGATGGCGGCGCGGCTGGCGTAGGCGGTTTTGATCTGGCTGGAGAAGAACATGTCCAGCTCGGCCAGGCGGGCGTTCGAGATGTCGTAGATCGTCACGTCGGCGCGCATGCCGACCGCCATCTGCGCGGCGTTGACGCCCGAGACGCCGCCGCCGAGGATCGCGACTTTCGCAGGGGCGACGCCGGGGACGCCGCCGAGCAGGATGCCGCGGCCGCCCTGTTCCTTCTCGAGATAATGGGCGCCGACCTGGACGGCCATGCGGCCCGCGACCTCGGACATCGGCTTCAGGAGCGGCAGCGAGCGATCGTTCGCGGTGACCGTCTCATAGGCGATGCAGGTCGCGCCGGACTTCATCAGGCCCTCGGCCTGCGGCTTGTCGGCGGCGAGGTGCAGGTAGGTGAAGAGCAGGTGGTGCGGCTTCAGGCGCGCGATCTCGATCGCCTGCGGCTCCTTGACCTTCACGATCATTTCGGCGGCTTCGAACACCTCGTCGGCGGTGGCGACGATGCGCGCGCCGGCATCGATATAATCCTGATCCTCGAAATCGATGCCCATGCCGGCCTTGGTCTCGACGATCACCTCGTGGCCCGCGGCGACGAGATCGGAAACCGACAGCGGGGTCAGCCCGACGCGATATTCGTGATTCTTGATTTCCTTGGGAACACCGATGCGCATGCGAAGCCTCCGTGGAAGGGACGGGCGACAGTCTAGGCGATCGGGGCCGGCGATTGTTCCCGAAGATCATCGTTACGGCGCGCGATACAGGGAGATTGTTGCGCCGGGCGAGAAATAGTGCAAAAATATCCCGCATGGACCGAATCGATCGCAAAATCCTGAAGCTGCTGGAGCGCAATTCGGCATGGACCAGCGAGGCGCTGGGCGGCGAGGTCGGGCTGTCGGCATCCGCGGCGCATCGGCGGGTTCGCGCGCTGGAAAGCGAGGGGCTGATCCTCGGCTATCGCGCCCGGCTGTCGCGGGCGGCGCGGGGCAATCCCTCGACCGTGTTCGTGCAGGTGACGCTCGTCGATCAGCGACGCGCCACGATGGAGGCGTTCGAGGCGGCGCTGGCGCGCACGGTGCAGGCGCGCGAGGCCCATCTGATGAGCGGCGAATCCGATTATCTGGTCAAGGTGCTGATCCCCGCCGACGACAGTTACGAGCGCGTCCACCGCGAGATATTGTCGGCGCTGCCCGGCGTGCAGCGGCTGGTCACGCAGTTCACGATCCGCACGCTGGCGGCTCTGGACGATTGACCGGGGCCTTCCCATATCGGGGAGGCAATTCTCGGACCTGAATGCCGACTGTCGCGTTGTGTTGCGATGCGGTAGAGGGCGTGATAATCGCGCCGCCATAGTCAGCGGGCCACGACTCACTCCCCCCTTCCGCCGCGAACCCGCGAGATCGACGTACTTCTTAGGCGCACATGGCAGCGGAACTTCCCATCAATAGCAAAGGCGATCCGTTGGATCCCGCAATCGGCACCGATGCGGGCCACCATGAGCATGGCCATGGCAACGCCAAGCTGGTGACGCTCGCGCTCGGCGCGGTCGGCGTCGTGTTCGGCGACATCGGCACCAGCCCGCTCTACGCCTTCCGCGAAACCTTCGCCGGCCATCACCGGCTGGAGGCGAGCCCGGAGAATGTGCTCGGCGTGCTGAGCCTGATCTTCTGGTCGATGATGATCGTGGTGACGCTGAAATATGTCACCATCATCATGCGCGCCGACAACAAGGGCGAGGGCGGCAGCCTCGCGCTGCTGGCCCTGATCTCGCGATCCGGATCGACGCGGAAGTGGACGATGGGCCTCGTCCTGCTCGGCGTGTTCGCGACGGCGCTGTTCTACGGTGACAGCATGATCACGCCGGCGATGTCGGTGCTGACCGCGGTCGAGGGCCTGAGCGTCGTCAACCACAGCTTCGGCCATTTCGTGCTGCCGATCGCGGTGACCATCCTGATCGGCCTGTTCGCGATCCAGTCGCGCGGGGTCGGCAAGGTAGGGATGCTGTTCGGCCCGGTGATGGTCGTCTATTTCCTCGTGCTGGCGGTGCTGGGCATCACCAACATATTGAAGGCGCCGGCGGTGTTCGCGGCGCTCAATCCGATCCATGCGGTGCGCTTCTTCCTCGACGACGGCATTCGCGCCTTCCTGGCGATGGGCTCGGTCGTGCTGGCGGTGACCGGCGCCGAGGCGCTCTATGCCGACATGGGCCATTTCGGGCGCAAGCCGATCGGCCTTTCGTGGCTGGTGTTCGTGCTGCCTGCGCTGATGCTCAACTATCTGGGTCAGGGCGCGATGTTCCTGGCGGCGGCGCCGGGCGATCTGCCGCGGCTGCTCCACAACCCCTTCTTCCTGCTCGCGCCCGAGAACGTGCGGCTGCCGCTCGTCATCCTCGCGACGATGGCGACGGTGATCGCATCGCAGGCCGTGATCTCCGGCGCCTTCTCGGTGACGCAGCAGGCGATCCAGCTCGGCTTCATGCCGCGTCTCAGGATCGAGCATACCAGCGCCAGCTCGGCGGGGCAGATCTACATTCCGGCGGTCAACTGGGCGCTGATGATCATGGTCATCCTGCTCGTGCTGTTCTTCAAGACCTCGTCCAATCTGGCGGCCGCCTATGGCATCGCGGTGTCGGGCGCGATGTCGATCGACAGCGTGCTGATCGCCTTCGTGCTGTTCTCGCTGTGGAAGTGGAACAAGATCGGCGGCGGGCTTCTTCTCTTCGCCTTCATCGCGGTCGATTTCTCCTATCTCGCGGCGAACCTCACGAAGGTGCCCGACGGCGGCTGGTTCCCGCTGCTGATCGGTTTCATCATCTTCACGATGCTCACAACCTGGGCGCGCGGGCGCAAGCTGATGCTCGATCGCATGCAGGAAGCGTCGATGCCGATCGACGTGTTCGTGAAATCCGCCTCCAATTCGGCGACGCGCGTGCCGGGCACGGCGGTGTTCATGACGTCCAGCGCGAACGGCGTGCCGCACGCGCTGCTCCACAACCTCAAACACAACAAGGTGCTGCACGAGCGCGTGCTGCTGCTGACCGTGAAGATCGCGGACGTGCCCTATATCGTCGTCCACAAGCGCGAGACGCTGGAGGACCTGGGCCAGGGTTTCTACCGCCTGGTGCTGCACTTCGGCTTCATGGAAGACCCTGACGTGCCGGCCGCATTGGCGCGGGTCGATCAGTGCGGGCAGAAGTTCCGGATGATGGACACGAGCTTCTTCCTCGCGCGGCAAACCCTGATCGCTTCTTCGCGGCCCGGAATGGCGCTGTGGCGCGAGAAGCTGTTCGCCTGGATGTTGCGGAACGCCGAAAGCGCGATGGAATTCTTCCGCCTGCCGCATAACCGCGTCGTCGAACTCGGTAGCCAGGTCGAGATCTGATTGCGGGTCGCGCTGGTCCTTGCGGCCGGTGCGTCGCGGCGGTTCGGGCGGCGGGACAAGCTTAAGGAAAAGCTGGGCGGGCGGACGCTGCTGGAACATGCTTTTGCACGGGCGAAGGCGGCGCGCTGTGTACGCGTCATCGTCGTCGATCCGGCGGCGGGCACGACGAAGCTCGGCCTCGGGGCGAGCCTCAGGGTAGGACTCAAGGCGCTTCGGCCCGTCGAGCGAGAGGTGCTGATCTTCCTCGCCGACATGCCGTTCGCAATCGCACGGAGGATGCGGCTGGTGGCTGGTTTCGATGCGGTGCGGCCGGGCGCGATGGGGCATCCGATGCTGGTGCGCGCCGAGGTCGCCAGGAGGTTTGCGAAAGTCGGAGACAAAGGGCTGGCCGCATCGCTTCCGCGAGATCGCGTGAAAATCGTGCGCGGCTGCGAGGGCAATCTGCTCGACATCGATACCCCCGCCGCGCTTCGCCGCCTTCGCCACCGGATCGCAGCGCCGGGCGGCGCGTTTCGCTTGTGTAACAGAGAGGGACGATGCTCGAAGCAGCTCAGTGGATCGCGCCTGCCGCGACGATGATCGCCGCGATGATGACCGCGGCCAATCTCGGCTCGCGGATCACGGGCTGGGGGTTCGTGGTCTTCACGGTGGGTGCCATCGCCTGGGTGATCGTCGCCATCGCCAGCGGGCAGCATAATCTGCTGGTCAGCAACGCCTTCCTGCTGATCGTGGACATGGTCGGCATCTGGCGCTGGCTGGGGCGGCAGGCACGCTATGACGAGGGCGCGAAAGCGGCCGAGCTGGCAAGCGAGCGGACGAGCGGGCCGACGCTGTTTCCGCTCAGCCAGATCGAAGGGCGACCCGTACTCGACGCCGGCGGCGCGACGATCGCGCATACCGTCGATGCCATGGCCGGCTGCGACGATGGCGCGATCCGTTACTTCGTTGTGTCGCGGGGCGGCATCGGCGGGGTCGGGGAAAAGCTCCATGCGATCGGCTGGGGCGAGGCGACCGTCCGTGAGGCCGATGTCACCACTTCGGTCTCGGCAACGACTCTGGACGCGCGGCCGGTGCTCGATCCCGAGAATTGGCCGATCTCGGCCGAGGCGGCGGGAGCGGCCTCCTGACCGAGCGCTGCTGGCTCTGCGAACGCCCGATCGGCGCCCGGGTCGAGTGGCATCATCCGGTGCCCAAGAGCCGCGGCGGGCGCGAGACCGTGCCGGTCCACCCGATCTGCCACCGCACGATCCACGCGACCTTTCCCAATGCGAAGTTGGCGAAGGTGTCGCGGAATGAGGTGGTCGCGGATCCGGCGATGCGGACGTTCCTCGGCTGGATCGCGGGCAAGGACCCGGACTTTAATGCCCCGACCAGGACGCGGCGTGGCTGAGCTTGCTCGGCTGCCGAGTGTATTATATAGACAATACACGAAGAGGGATGAACGGTGATGATCGTTGCGGGCGCTTACTGGCTGTGGTTCGTCTTCCTGGTGGTCTGGTGGCTCGCCGCGCTTTGGACGGCGAAGGCGACGTCTTATGGCCATATCGGGCAGCGGCTGATCTATTTCTTCGGCTTCGGGCTCGGCTTCGGGCTGCTGTTCACGACGCCGCCGATCGTCCTGCAGGGATCGCACGAGATTTTCGGGCTGGGCGGCGTGCTGCCGCATTGGTGGCGGGTCGAGCTGTGGCGCAACCCGATTTGGATCGACGAACTGCTGCTGGCCGGAGAGATCGCCGCCTTCGCCTTCGCCTGGTGGGCGCGTTTCCACCTCGGCAAATTATGGTCGGGGATGCTGACGCTGCGCGAGGGACACCGCGTCGTCGATACCGGCCCCTACGCGCTGGTCCGCCACCCGATCTACACCGGCTTCATCGGCGCGAGCTGGATGCTGGCGCTGATCATCACCTGCCCGGCGGCGCTGCTCGGCGCGGTGGTGCTGACGATCGTGATGGGGGTGAAGGCCGGGACCGAGGAGGAATTGCTGCGCAGGGAACTGGGGCCGGAAAGCTACGATGCGTATCGGCTGCGCGTGCCGATGCTGGTGCCGTTCGCGCCGCGCTAACGGATCGCGTCATGCCAGCGAAAGCTGGCATCTCCCTGAACTTGGCGTAAGCCCTCGACCGTGAGAGATGCCAGCTTTCGCTGGCATGACGTGTGGGGAGGGCCGGGTTCGATGACGCTGCGGCTGGTTCTCGGCTGGCTCCTGCCCGTCCTCCTCGTCCTCGGGGTGATCGTGCTGATGCCGCAGGCGGCGGGGCAGTGGCTCGGCATCTCCGTGCGGAGCTGGTGCCTGTTCGCGTGCGCGCCGGTGACGAGTTTGCTGCTCTGGTGGTGCGGGCGGGTTCGATGAGCGCGATCCTCGCCTTTGCCGCGGTGATCGCAATGTCGATCGCGCTTGCCTTGCTGTCGCGGCGCGGTGGGGCGCAGAGTGCGCGCGATTTCTTCGTGGCGTCGGGGCAGCTGGGCGCGCTGCTGATCTTCTTCCTGTCGGTGGGCGAGACGTACAGTGTCGCCTCGATGCTCGGCTTTCCCGGCGGCGTGTTCGCGCATGGCGACGGGTTCAGCGCCTGGTTCTTCGGATATATCCTGCTCGTCGCTCCCGCGCTGTTCTTCGTGGGGCCGTGGATCGCGCGGGCAGGCGCGCATTATCAGGCGGCGACGATCGCCGATTTCTTCGGCCGCCATTACGAGAGCCGCGCGCTGGAGATCGCGATCAGCATCGCCTCGATCGCGGTGCTGGTGCCCGTCGGGACGATGCAGTTCCTGGGGCTGAAGATCGTGCTGGGATCGCTCGCGCCCGATGCGCCGCCATTGCTGCTGGTCGCGGGGACGGGGGCGCTGGCCTTCGCCTATGTCGCGGTCGCGGGCCTGCGCACATCCGCCTATGTCGCAGTGTTCAAGGATCTGCTGATGATCGGATCGATCCTGCTGGTGTCGGGCGTGGCGCTGGCGAACTGGCGGACGGGCCTCGCGCCGTCGTCGGCCGCGCCCGCCGCCCCGATCGCGACGAAGGACCTGACGTTCGCGGTGTCCACCATCCTCGTCCAGTCGATCGGCTATGCGATGCTGCCGCAGACCTGGGCCTTCCTGTTCGCCGCGAAATCGGGCGACGCGATCCGCCGGTCGCAGATGGCGGCACCGCTCTACATGGTGATGTTCCCGCTGCTGATGATCGTCGCGAGCTATGCGCTGACCCATGGCCTGCACCCGCCCAAGCCCGATTTCGTGTTCCTGACGACGGCGGAGGCGCTGCTGCCGTCGTGGCTGTTCGGAATCGTGCTGGCGGGGGTGACGCTGGCCGGGCTGGTGGTGCTGACGGCGGTGTGCCTGGCGATCGGGTCGATCGCGACGCGCAACCTCGTTCGCGGGCTCGATGGCACCGCGCAGCGGCGCTGGGCGATCGTCGTGACGGCGCTCTACGTTTTGCTGTCGATCGCCTTCGCCGAGGGGCCGGCCAAGCTGATGGCGACGATGAACAACATCATTTATTTCGGGATCATCCAGACGCTGCCTGCTCTGGTCGCGGCGTTCCGGCTGCCGAAGGTGTCGCCGGTGGCGCTGATCGCGGGCATCGCGACCGGTGACGTCGTGGCGATGGCCGTGTTCGGCTTCGGCGTGGATGTCGGCGGGATCAACGCGGGGCTGATCGGGCTGGTGCCCAATCTGCTTGCGACGGCGCTGGTGACGATGGTCGCGCCACGAACGGGCGAGACGGTGATGGCAAAACTGAGGGCTCCTGCGGACGCAGGAGCCCAGAGCCTCGCAGACCTGCGCTCGTGACCCTGGGCTCCTGCGTTCGCAGGAGCACGGACGAGATCAGTCGCCTTCCATCGTGTTCACGCGGACGCGGGTGTCGCCGTAGCCGGAGGCGCCCGAGCCCTGCCACCAGAGCGGCGGATGGGTGCGGTTGCCCGTGACGGTCTCGTTCAGCGTCAGCGGGTCGTAGAGGCGGCCGCCGAGCATCACGTAGTGGATCTTGTCGGTGTTGCGGATGTCGACCGTGGGATCGGCATCGAGGACGACGAGATCGGCGAGCTTGCCGACCTCCAGCGAGCCCACGTCCTTCGCATAGCCGAGCGAGGTGGCGGGCATGATCGTCGCGGCGCGGAGCGCGTCGATCGGTGACCAGCCGCCACGGACGAACGACCACATCTCCCAATGCGCGCCGAGGCCCGATTGCTGGCCGTGCGCGCCGATCGAGACCTGGATGCCGCGATCGGCGAGCTTCTTCGCCTCGCGCGCGCTGGCCGCGTCGACATATTCGTCCTCGGGCGCGGTCTCGCGGCGGACGTTCTGCGCGCGGAGCTGCGCGGGCGGCTCGTATTTCGAGAGGATCGGATGCTCCCACACGTTCATGTGGGCGCGCCAGTAGGGATCGCCCGCCGGGCCGCCGTAGGTGACGACGAGGGTGGGCGTGTAGTTGGTCTTGGTCTGCGACCAGAAATTCAGCACGTCGTCGTAGAAGACCTCGCCCGGCATATTATGCTCGAGCGTGCTGTTGCCGTCCTGGATGAGCGTGACGTCCATCGTGTAGAGCGAGCCGCCTTCGGGGACGACCTCCATCCCCTCGGCCTGCGCCGCCGCGACGACCATCTGCCGCTGCTCGCGCCGGGGCTGGTTGTAATTCTTCACGCTGTGGGCGCCTTCGGCCTTCAGGCGGCGGACGTCGTTCAGCGCATCTTCGTAGCTGTTGATCTCGGCATAGACGTCGGCTTCCTTGGCGCCGTAGATGATCTCGCCGGTCGAGAAGGTGCGCGGCGCCAGGATCTTGCCCGCGCGTTGCATCTCGCCCGCGACGAAGATCTCCGCTGCGCGGGCGGACGGATCGTGGATCGTCGTCGTGCCCATCGCGAGATTGACCATCGCCGACCAATTCTGCTGCGGCACCAGATCGTCGACGCCCTGCGCGCCATGGGCATGGGCATCGACCCAGCCGGGGGTGATCGTCTTGCCGGTGACGTCGACGCGCCTGGCATCGGCGGGGATCGTCACCGAGGCTTTCGGACCGATCGCGACGATGCGATCGCCCTGGATGACGATCACGCCATCGTCGATGATGCCGCCGTCCTTCGTCGCCATCGTGACGAGCTTCGCGCCGGTCAGCGCGACGACGCCCTTCGGCTTGTCGGCCGCGACCTCCATCGACAGCGAGACGCCGGTGCGCGGCCCCTGGAACTTGGGCGCGTCCTTGGCCGTGGGCGCGGTGGCGAACATCGCCGAGACCGGCGCCGAATAGAGCGTCGGGCCCATCGACCAGTTGAGCGTGCGGCCGCCATCGGACCAGTTGATGAAATCACCGCCCTCGACGCTCGCCTGCGTGACGGGCAGCGGCCCGCCCTTCTCGTCGGTCGAGACATCCTGCGTGCCGGGCATCATCGGCATCACGAACACCTGATAATTCTGGCGGAAGGCGAGGAAGCCGCCGTCGGGCGAGACGATGAAATCGTTGACCATGTCGCCGGTCGCGTGGACGCGCCTGGTCTGGCCCGACAGATCGGTGCTGACCAGCTGGCGCTTGCCGCGCGCGTTGGCGATCATGAAGACGCGGTCGCCCGATGCGCCGAACTGCGGTTCGCCGCCGTCCTTGGCGATGCGCGTGGCGGTGCCGCCGCTCGCCGCGATCCGGTACACGCCCTGATCCTCGGAGCCGCGCGTCGCGGTCAGGAAGCCGCCGCGGCCGCTTTCGAAGACGATCGTCTTGCCGTCGGGAGAGAAGGCCGGGCGGGCATAATGGCCGGGGCGGGTGGTGACGTCGCGGGCCGCACCCCCCGCGGCGCCGACGGTGCGGATGCGGCCGAGGCCCTGATCGGTCCAGCCGACGAAGGCGATCGACTTGCTGTCGCGGCTCCACGTGGGCCAAAGCTCGAATTCGCTTTCGTCGCCCTTGACGAGACGGCGCGGCGCGCCCCCTGCGGTGGGCTTCACGTAGAGCTTGCCGAGCGTTTCGAACACGATCTGGCGGCCGTCGGGCGAGACGCTCGCCCAACGCGGCATCCTGGTTATGAATTTATCCGGGGCGACCTCGATCTGCGGGTGGGTCGCGTCGATGACGAGGCGGGTGTCGTCGATCCGGAAGGGGATGACGCCGGCGCCGCTTCCGTCTGCCGAGATGCGGCGAATCTTGCCGCCCGCCCAGAAGACGATGCTCTTGCCGTCGGGCGTCCACGCCATGTTGGGATAGACGCCGGTGACCGCCCAAGTGCCCTGCACGTCGCGGTCGAGCGCGTCGTAGATCCGCTTCTCCTCGCCGCTGACCAGATCCTTGACCCAGAGCCCCGTCTTCGCGCCCTCGCGGCGGACGAAGGCGATGCGCTTGCCGTCGGGCGCGGGGGTCGGGCGGACCGAGCCGCCGGCGCCGGTCACCGCCTTGGAGACCTCCCCGGTCTCGAGATCGTAGCGCTCGATGTCGAAGAGATCGCCGTTGATGTTCTGGGCATATTCGAAGATCGGGCCGGGCGTGACGTTGCGCGTGTAGAACAGGCTCTTGCCGTCCGCCGCGTAGATCGGCTCGCCCAGTTCCTTCTGCAGCACCTCGTCCGGGCGCTTGACCAGCGGCACGCCGCCGCCGCCCGAGACGTGGTAGAGCCACACTTCGCCGGTGCCGAGCGAGCGGCCGGTGGTGAAATGCTTCTTGGCGATGATGAAGCGGCCGTCGGGCGACCAGCTCGGCTGGTTGAGGAGACGGAAATCCTCCTTGGTCAGCTGGCGCTTGTCGCTGCCATCGACGTTCATGATCCAGATATTGTCGCCGCCACCGCGATCGGACGTGAAGGCGATGCGCTTGCCGTCGGGCGAGAAGCGCGGCTGATGCTCGTAAGGCAGGCCTTCGGCGATCCGCGTCGGCGTGCCGCCCGCGATCGGCATCGTGTAGATGTCGCCGAGCAGATCGAAGGCGATCGTCCTGCCGTCGGGCGAGACGTCGACGTTCATCCAGGTGCCCTGGTCGACCTTGATCGGGATCGGGCGGACGGTCATGCCCGGCGGGGCGCTGACGTCCCACTTCGGCGATTTGGCCGGGGCCTGCGATGCGGCGGGCGCCTTGGCGGCGACGGGCGGCAGCGGGCCGGTGACCTTCTGGTCGGGGTTCGCTGCCTGATTCTCGGGCGCCTGCGTCTGCGCGACGGGCTTGGTCGTGGCCGGCGGAGTGGCGGTCTGGGCGAACAGCGGCCCCATCGCCAGAGCCGAAACCATCAGTAGCGCGCGCAGCTTCATCGCCATTTCCCCCTCGTTTTCGATTGTCGTCCCGCCGCCGGTCAGGTCAGGGCGTGATCTTCCAGCGGATGTAATCCTCGTCGACCTTCGGGATCATCATGCGCGCGCTGGCGATGTCGGCATCGCCGGCCTGCGTCTTGCCGCTCTTCTTCTCTATCACGCCGCGCAGGTAGAGCGAGTTCGGGAAGCCGGGCCGCAGTTCGAGCGAGGCGTTGATGTCGGCCAGCGCCTCGTCGAAGCGCTTCATACGGAAATAGACGAGGGCGCGGCTGTCGAGCGCGTTGGCGTTGTTCTGGGCGAGCTCGATCGCGCGCGTGCAATCCTGCAGCGCGCTGTCGATCTGGACGTCGAGCGTGCCCTTCGTCCAGCAGCGGCCGTTGAGGTAATTGGGATCGCCGGGCTTGGCGGTGATCGCCTCGTCGAGCGCGGCGATGGCGGCGGTGGCGTCACCCGCGCGGGCGAGGACCTCGGCCTTGATCGCCAGCCACAAGGGCTTGTCCTCGTCGGCGGTGGCGAGATGCTCGTCGACCGCGGCCAGCGCCTCGGTCTTCTTCCCGGCATCGACCTGGAGCTGGCCGAGGCGATTGATGCCGAGCTTCGATTCCGGCTCCAGCGCGAGCGCGGCCTGATAATCGGCCATCGCCTTGCTCTTCTCGCCGAGCGCTTCGTAGAGCGCCGCGCGGCGGAAGAGATTGCCGGCATTGGCATCGAGCGACACGACCTTGTCGAAATCGGCGCTCGCTTCCTTCCACTGGAAGATGCCCTGATAGAAGCCGCCGCGCGCGACGTAGCGGTTCACGTCGTCGGGCTTGTCGGCCACCCAGGCGTTGAACAGCGCGATCGTCTTGTCGAGCTTGTGGGCGCGCTTGGAGGCGGCGATCTGCTGGTAGGGCGGCGAATAATCGGTGGTGGTCGACAGCCGCAGCAGACGCGCCTGTGCCGCCGCCAGCTTCGTGCGCGCGGGCGGCAGATCGGCCGCCGTCAATTCGATGCCGCTCGTCGTGAAATGGTCCTCGATCGTCACGACATTGTTGGCGAGCGACGCCTTGCGGACGAGATGGCGCCCCGCGACGTCGAAATCGAGCGTCTGATCGCCTTCCAGCGTGATCGGCTGGCCGTCGGTCGGCAGGTGGACGCGGGTGATGACCACGGCGTTGCCGGGCTGGCCGGTGCCGATCGGAATGTCCTTCCACGCCGGGCGCGACCGATCGCCGCCGAGGGTGAGGCCGGTGATCGGGCTCGCCGGGCGGAAGCGATAGCGGTGGTCCTGCCGCGCCCAGGGGGCGAGGGTGAGGCCGGTGACGGTAACGGTCGCGGTGGCCGCTGCCTGATCGAACGTGATCTTCTGCGTGACGGCGATCGCCTGATTGCCGGCGGCCCCGCCGAGCAGGCTGAGCGCGAACGGCAGTTGCTGTTCCTTGCCCAGCTGGGCGGCGGCGATGCGGAGGTAATCGGCGGCGCCGCCACGGATCACGACGGTCGCCTCGAACGGCCAGGGCAAAGTGATGCCCGCGGTCTGATCGATATCGACGGTGACGATCCGGGCGGGTTGCGACGGCGCACGGAACGGCAACTGGATCAGCTCGGCGCCCTCGGCCCGGACCGGGAGGACCCAGCGGAACGGCGGCGGATCGGTCAGATCCTCATAGCGGTTGCCGCGGCCGGTGCCGTCCAGCCACAGATCCTCGCCCGCGACCTTGGCGTGGACGAAGATGTGGTTGAACGCGCCCGGCGTCGGCAGGCGCGTCGGCACCAGATCGCCCTGGCCGATGTTGGCGGTAACCGGCTCGGCCTCGATCCCCAGTTCGTGGAGGATGGCGAGCAACAGCAGGGTCTTCGCCTTGCAGTCGCCATAGCCGACCGTCCAGGTCTGCGCGGGCGCCTGCGGCGTGTAATTGCCGCCGTTCATGCCGTTGGCGAAATAGCGGATGCGATCCTGCACCACGGCCAGCGCGGCGGCGACGCGGCGCTTGGGATCGGGGCTCGCCGCCTTGATGCGCTCGACTTCCTGCGCGATCGCGCTGCCCGGCGCGATCGTGCCCTTGGTCTCATAGAGGGGTGCGAACACCTTGGAGACCGACTGCCAGTCGGCGAAGCTGCTCGCTTCGATCGCGGGCAGTTTGTGGAAGCGCTGCGGCGCGTCGGGCGGCAGGTCGGGCGCCTTGGGCGCGGGCAGGGTGAAGGCGAGTTCGTGCCAGCCGGCCTTGTCCGATTCCCTGGCGGTCAGCCCGGTCGGATAGGCGCGCCACTTGATCGCGGTCCCCGTCGGCCAGAGGAAGCGCGCGCGGGCGAAGCCGACCTTGAACGGATCGCTCGGCGCCAGCGCGTTCGCCTGGACGCCACCTTTGAGCGCCGGGTCCTTCGACGTGACCGAATAGGACAGGTCCAGCACGTCGCCGACCTGCAGCCCTTCGACCTGCAGCGTCGCGGTGAGCGTGCCGTCGAGTTCGAGCTGCTCGAGCCGCGCCTCGCGGCGGATGACGGTGAACTTCTGCCCGGCCTTCAGCAGATCGATCCGCTGCCCATCGCGCAGGATATCGACATGGTGGACGATCAGATCGCCGTGGAACGGCTGCCATTCGATCTTGACCGTGCCGAGCTGGGCCAGCGCCTCGGCCGAGATCGCGCGGCTGGCGATCTCGCGATAGCTCCAGGCGACGCCGTCGCTGATGCGGACCTGCTGGTCGAGCGTCTGGAAGAGCGGCCCCGAAGGATCGGCCTTGGGCGGCTCCGGCGCGGGCGTGACCCACGACGGCGCGGCTTCGTAGCGGGGCGCGTCACTGGCAAAGGCGGGTGCTGCGGCGGTGGCCAGAACCAGCAGAGGGGAAACGAACCGAACGATTTTCCTGGGCATGACACCTGCATAGCGGTGTCCGAGGAGGAAACGAAGGGGCGTTCGACGAAGCGCGGAACGGGCGCCTTTTCCCAATCCTCCCCGCCAGGGGGGGGTGGCAGCGTAGCTGACGGAGGGGGCGGGCAGCGATGGTCTATCGAGAGGCATTGCTACCCTCCCCCTCCGAGGCCTTCGGCCCCACCTCCCCCTGGCGGGGGAGGATTACGGTTTATCGCTACGCCTTCGAACTTACGCGACGTCGAACCGATCGAGGTTCATCACCTTCGTCCAAGCCTTCACGAACGCCGCGACGAACTTCGCGTCGGCATCGTCGGTCGCATAGGCCTCGGCGAGCGCGCGGAGTTGCGAGTTGGAGCCGAAGATCAGGTCGACGCGTGTGCCGGTCAGCTTCGCTTCGCCCGTCTTGCGATCCTTGGCGACGAACGAACCGTCCTCGGCCGCTTCCCATGTCATGCCTGTGCTGGTGCGGAGCAGGGTCTTCAGGAAGTCGTTCGAGAGCGTGCCGGGGCGATCGGTGAAGACGCCGTGCTGCGATCCGCCGACATTGGCGCCGAGGACGCGGAGCCCCGCGACGAGGACGGTCATCTCGGGCGCGGTCAGCGTCAGCAGCTGGGCGCGGTCGACCAGCAATTCCTCGGCCGAATAGACCGAAGGCTCGCCCTGGTAATTGCGGAAGCCGTCGGTGCGCGGTTCGAGCGGTTCGAAGCTGTGGGCGTCGGTCTGCGCCTCGGTCGCGTCGGTCCGGCCGGGCGTGAACGGCACGGTGACGGCATGACCGGCCGCCTTGGCCGCCACCTCGACCGCGGCGGTGCCGCCGAGGACGATCAGGTCTGCGAGGCTGACGGGCTTGCCGAAATCGCGCTGGATGCCCTCATAGACGGCCAGCGCCTTGGCGAGCTCGGCGGGCTCGTTGACCGCCCAATCCTTCTGCGGGGCGAGGCGGATGCGCGCGCCATTGGCGCCACCGCGCTTGTCCGACCCCCGGAAGGTCGAGGCCGAAGCCCAGGCGGTCGCGACGAGGCGACCGATGGACAGGCCCGAGGCGAGGATTGTCTCCTTGAGGCTGGCGATATCGGCATCGTTCAGCGCTGGGCCTGCCTCGGGCAGCGGATCCTGCCAGATGCGCGGCTCCGCCGGCACGTCGGCGCCGAGCAGCAGGCGGTGCGGCCCCATGTCGCGGTGGGTGAGCTTGTACCAGGCTTCGGCAAAGGCCTTCGCGAAGGCGCCGTGATCCTCGAGGAAGCGGCGCGAGATCTTGCCATATTCGGGGTCGAAGCGGAGCGCCAGGTCGGTGGTCAGCATCGTCGGGCGATGCTTCTTCGACGGATCGTGCGCGTCCGGCACGTCCTCGGCCGACTCCTTGGCGACCCACTGATGGGCACCGGCCGGGCTCTTGGTCAGTTCCCACTCATGCTCGAACAGGTTTCTGAAGAAGAGGTTGGTCCACTTGGTCGGCTCCTGCGTCCAGGTGACCTCGAGGCCGCTGGTGATCGTGCTATCGGCATTGCCGCTGCCGTAGCTGTTCGCCCAGCCGAGCGCCTGTTGCTCGATCCCCGCTCCCTCGGGCTCCGGCCCGACATGCTCGTCGGGCGAGGCGGCGCCGTGGGTCTTGCCGAAGGTGTGGCCGCCAGCGATCAGCGCGACGGTCTCCTCGTCGTTCATCGCCATCCGCGCGAACGTGTCGCGGATGTCGTGCGCGGCGGCCAGCGGGTCTGGGTTGCCGTTCGGGCCTTCGGGATTGACGTAGATCAGCCCCATCTGGACGGCGGCGAGCGGGTGGGCGAGATCGCGCTCACCCGAGTAACGCTCGTCCTTCAGCCATTCGCGCTCGGGGCCCCAGTTGACGTCCTTCTCGGGCTCCCAGACATCGACGCGGCCGCCGCCGAAGCCGGCGGTCTCAAAACCCATCGATTCCAGCGCGACATTGCCGGTGAGGACGAGCAGATCGGCCCAGCTGAGCTTGCGGCCGTACTTTTCCTTGATCGGCCACAGCAGCATGCGGGCCTTGTCGAGATTGGCATTGTCGGGCCAGCTGTTGAGCGGGGCGAAGCGCTGCTGCCCGGCGCCCGCACCGCCGCGCCCGTCCCCGATGCGATAGGTCCCCGCGGCGTGCCACGCCATGCGGATGAAGAGCGGGCCGTAATGGCCGAAGTCGGCGGGCCACCAATCCTGGCTGTCGGTCATCAGCGCGGCGATGTCTGCCTTCACGGCGGCGAGATCGAGCGTCAGGAACTCGGCGGCATAATCGAAATCCGGGTCCATCGGATCGCCTGCGGGCGGATTCTGGTGGAGGATCGAGAGGTCGAGCTGGTTGGGCCACCACAGGCGGTTCGTCATTTCGAAGAGGACGGCGCGGCCCTCCACCTTGCCGCCATGGACGGGGCATTGCGATTCGGCGTTCATCGGACTCTCCATCGTTCTTCGGATCGGATGGTGGCGGTTTGTATCGGCGCGCGGATACCGTCCAATGACATCCTTCGCTTAGACTGATCGACCGCGGCGACCGAAAGCCGCCGCGGCCGGGAAGATCAGGCCTTGAGGAAGTCGATCAGATCCTGGTTGAGGCGATCGGGTGCGGTCGCGAACAGGCCGTGCGGCTCGCCGTCATATTCGATGAACTTGGCGTGCGGGATGCCCTTGGCGGCGGCGCGGCCGGCGGTGTCGATCGGCACCGTCGCGTCGCTGGTGCCGTGGACGATCAGCGTCGGCACGCCGGCGAAGGCGGGCAGGTCGGGCCGGAAATCGGTGGTGGCGAAGGCATCGACGCAGGCGAGCGTCGCCAGCGGGCTCGCCATGATCGCCAGCGCGAAGCTCCAGTCGAGCACGCCCTGGCTGACCGGATGGCTGATCACGCCCACGCCGTAGAAGCCCTTGGTGAAGCCCTGCAGGAAGCCGAAGCGATCCTTGCGGATCTGCGCCTTGATGTCCTCGAACACCTCGCGGTCCACGCCGTTCGGATTGTCGTCGGTCTTGAGCATATAGGGCACGACCGAGCCGATCAGCGCGGCCCTGGCGATCTTCGCGCTGCCGTGGCGCGAAAGGTAGCGCGCGACTTCGCCGCCGCCCATCGAGAAGCCGACGATCGCGGCGCCGTCCGTCGTCGTCTCGTCGATCACCGCCGCCAGATCGTCGGCGAAATTGTCATAGCTGTAGCCGCGCGCGGGATGCGCCGAATTACCGAAGCCGCGGCGATCGTAGGTGATGACGCGGAAGCCCGCCTCGACCAGCGCGACCGTCTGATATTCCCACATGTCGCCGGTCAGCGGCCAGCCGTGGATCAGGATGACGGGGCGGCCCGAGCCCATCTCCTTGACGTGGATCATGGTACCGTCGCGGCTTTCGATCATCGGCATGCGTGCAAACTCCTGTGGGGTAGGGCCTCAACCCGGCGGGGGACGGGCTGTTCCGGTCAGCCCGGATAGGGGTGGTCCTTCAGCAGCTTCGCGAGATGGACGGCATTGGCGGCGACCATCTTCGCCGTCTCCACCACCTTGGGCGGCGTCTCCTTCAGGTCCTTGAAGTCGATCGATCCCATCGCCTCTCCCACCCAATAGCAGGCGGCGACGGCAGGGATCGTGAAGCCGACATCGTTCAGCGCCTGCAGCATCAACGCGGTCGAGGCGTGCGCGCCATCCTCGTTGCCGACGATCGCGACGACGGCGAGCTTGGGATAGCTCGGCAGCCGGCCCTTATCGTCCGCTTCGTCGAAGAAGGCATCGAACCGCTCCATGATCCGCTTGGCGACGCTCGATGGCTGACCCATCCAGATCGGCGTGCCTAGGATGAGGATGTCGGCCGCGAGGATCTGCGTGCGGAGCGCCGGCCACGCGTCACCATCGCCTTCGTCGGAGGTGACGCCGGGCTTGATGTCGTGCGCGGCGGCGCGGATCGTCGGGGCAATTTCGGCGCCTGCCGTGCGGAATTCGGCCGCCATCACCGCGAACATCGCGTCGGTCGAACTTTCGCCGCTGGCCTTCAGCGTGCAATTCACCGGCTGGACGAGGATGGCCACCTCAAGCGGCCTCGATCGCGCGGATCAGCTCCCGATTGAAGGCCGGAATGTCGTCGGGCTTGCGGCTGGTGATGAGGTTGCCGTCGACGACCACCTGCTCGTCGACCACCTCGGCGCCGGCATTGGCGAGATCCGTGCGGATCGACGGCCAGGAGGTCAGCCTGCGCCCGTCGATGACGTCGGCCTCGGCCAGCAGCCAGGGGCCGTGGCAGATGGCGGCGACGGGCTTTCCTGCTGCGAAGAAATCGCGGACCAGTGTCAGCGCATCGGCCTCCATCCGCATCGCATCGGGATTGGCGACGCCGCCGGGGATGACAAGCGCGTCGTAGTCCGCGGCGCGGACGTCGTGGATCGACGCGTCGGGCGTGATCGTTTCGCCCTTTTCGTGATGCTGCATGCCTTGGATCGGCTCGGGCTTGTTCGACGCGAGCGTGACCTCGGCCCCGGCATCCAGCAGCGCCTCACGCGGCTTGAAAAGTTCCGATTGCTCGAAGCCGTCGGTGGCGATGATCAGGACTTTCGCGTCGGCGATGGCGGTCATGTGCAGGTCTCCCAGGGATCGCTCCCCACAACCCGCGCACGGCCCCCACGTTCCTGCCGTTACGGCGCCGGGCCGGAGCTCAGCGCCAGTCGAACGCTAGCGGCGCCTCGCGGAAGGCGAAGCGGTCGAGGTGGCGGGCGACGACGCCCTTCATCGCTTCCAGCTGCTCGGGCGCGCTCGCGTCGATCCGGACCATCAGGGCCTCCGGTTCGGCATCGAACGTCACCAGCGCGTCGCCGGGGAAGGTGCCCGCCCGGCCTTCGCGCGGGAAGGTGACGGTGCCGTGGCTGGCGTTGAACTCGACCGCCAGATTGTGCGCCCAATGCTTGCACAATTGCTGGAGGTAGCGGCTGCCCGATGCGGTCGGCACGGCGGCCGTGGTGGTGATGTCGGTCATTTCGGTCTTTCGGTTGCTGGCGGCGGGCGCGAGGCCCAGCCGCCGTCTCAGCACGGCGAGGTGGCCGTGTTCGAGGACGAGCTCGCTCAAAGCCGCTCGATCTTCTGCGTGGCTTCGTCGAGGATCGCGGCGACATCGTGGGTGCCGTCGCCCCCGCTCTTCATCATCGCCTCGCGCACCGCCATGTGCAGCCCCATCATCGCCCGCTTGAGCGGGGCGCGATCGGTCTTGGCACGGTCGGCATCGAGCTCGGCGAGACGGGCGAGCAAAGCCTCGACCTCGGCCTTTTTCTCCTCGACCTGGGTGGTGCCCGCCTCGGTGATGGCGAAGCGGCGGCGCGCGCCTTCCTCCTTCACCTCGTCGACCCAGCCCATCTCGTCGAGCATCGTCAGCGTCGGATAGACGACGCCGGGGCTGGGCGCATAGACGCCGCCGGAGCGGGCCTCGATCTCGCGGATCAGGTCGTAGCCGTGGCGCGGAGCCTCAGCGATCAGCGCGAGCAGCAGCAGTTGCAGTTCCTCGCCGTCGAACAGCCGACGCCGCCCGCCGCGTCCGCGAAAGCCGCGGTCGCCATGGTCGTGGCCGTGCCGGCCGGGATGCCCGAAGCCGCCCGGCATCTCGCCGAACCCGCCACCGAGCCACTGTGAATAGCCTCTTCCGAAGCGCATGGTTTTCATGCTCCAATGTTTCATGATGACTCTAAGATATATCTTGATTCGCTAATGTCAAGTTCGAGAGGCTCGAAGGTGTAAAATGGCTCGTCACCCCGGCCTTGATCCGGGATCCCGCTTCCTTGTCACCGCAGAGAGAAGCGGGACCCCGGCTCAAGGCCGGGGTGACAATAAGGGAGCGGCAGCCACCCTCGTCGCGGCCCGTCCGATCCCCTATATCTCCCTCATGGCCGACCTCTTCGCGACCGACTCCCCCATCGACACCGCCCCGGCGAAGTCCGCCCCGCTCGCCGATCGCCTCCGCCCGAAGTCGCTCGACGAGGTCATCGGGCAGGAGCATCTGACCGGCCCCGAAGGCGCGATCGGGCGGATGGTCGCCGCCGGCCGCCTGACTTCGATGATCCTCTGGGGCCCGCCTGGCACCGGCAAGACGAGCATCGCCCGCCTCTTGGCCGATGCCGTGGGCCTGCGCTTCGTCTCGCTCTCGGCGGTC
>Ga0164294_10000962_pt1 | contig 27267 bp, 19 predicted proteins | sample GEODES005metaG_FD_111479 | JGI IMG/M metagenome (GOLD analysis project Ga0164294, IMG submission 111479) | Oligotrophic lake water microbial communities from Sparkling Lake, Wisconsin, USA - GEODES005 metaG | ecosystem: Environmental > Aquatic > Freshwater > Lake | place: USA: Sparkling Lake...
AATAGAGTGCTTTTACTTTTTTGCCTTGATGCAAAAAAGTAACAAAAAAAATCAATCCTGCGAATAAAAAGGCTGAAATTTTAACTGTCAGCCTAAAATCAAGGAACTCGCCAGCAGAGTAAGTTACTTTAAAGTCAGTGCTGGCTCAAACAGCCTTGATTTTTTAACGGCTGACAGCTAAAATTTCTAGCACTTTTTATTCGAGGGCGTTTGACAAACTATTATGTCTAATTTCCTAAGTCGACTTTTTGAGGGGCAACTACATAGGCTTGAAATTTCCTTTCATAAAATGTTCTAAAAAAGTAGGTTTTAATTCTTGGTTTTAGATGGCAGGTGAGGCAAATCATTAAAATCACTTTCAACAAACAGAGAACCATGGAGAGTTATTTATGAATTAGATCTTATAATACAAATTCCATTTGGTTGAATAAGTTGTAAATCTTAACTTGAAGCTTCAAATTTAATACATCTAAAGGAAATTTTTTTATGAAAAAAGAATCAAACAACAGCTCCAAAAATCAAAGGCGCGATTTTATTCGCAATGCTGCTTTGACTGCAGCCGGTTTTTATATTGTACCTCGCCATGTTTTGGGTAGAGGGTTTACTGCTCCCAGTGATCGACTTCAAATAGCAGGCATTGGTGCTGGCGGAAAAGGAGAAAGTGATATCACCAATTTTTTCAAAAGCGGTAAGGCAGACGTTGCCTTTTTGTGTGATGTAGATGACAGGCAAGCTGCAAAAATGAGAGAGCGTTTTCCGAAGGCTAAATATTATAAAGATTATCGTGAGATGCTTGAAAAAGAGCATAAATTAATAGACGCTTGTTCTGTTTCAACACCCGATCACATGCACGCCGTAATTGGAATGGCTGCTATGCAGTTAAAAAAGCATGTCTATATTCAAAAACCATTGGCTCATGATATTTACGAGGCACGTATGCTTACTAAAGCGGCCCACGACTATAAAGTGGTAACACAGATGGGTAATCAAGGAGCTTCTGGTGATGGAGTTAGACAATTACAAGAATGGTACAATGCAGGAATCATCGGGGATGTGCATACTATTTACTGTTATACTGATCGTCCAATTTGGCCACAAGGTATTCCATGGTCTTCTGCCAAGCCTCCTATTCCGGAAGGTTTGGATTGGAATCTTTGGTTGGGAACAGCTCCTAAAAAGGATTATGTAGACAAATTATTGCCTTTCAATTGGCGCGGATGGTGGGATTATGGTACCGGGGCCTTAGGTGATATGGCCTGCCATATTATGGCACCTGCTTTTGCAGTATTGGGATTGGGTTATCCTACTTCTGCTGAATGCAGTGTAGCAACGCCATATGTAGAAAATTGGCAGAGAGGTGAATATCCAGATTCAGGCCCGATTGCATCTTCTATCACCCTTACCTTTAAGGGAAAAGATGGCAAACCGGATGTTAAATTACATTGGATGGATGGCGGCATGCAACCTGATCGTCCAGAGGAACTTGGTGCCAATGAAGTAATGGGTGATGGCGGAAATGGAGTTCTTTTTTTAGGAACAAAAGGTAAAATGATGTGCGGTACCTATGGTGTTAAACCTAATTTATTACCCACTTCTCGTTCTAAAGAAAATATTGTCCCTCAAACCATCGCGCGCGTGCCCAATGGAGACAATGGTCATTACGCAGCATGGGTAGAAGGCGCTATCGCTGGATATGCTAGTGAGAAAGCTAATAATTTAAGTTCTAATTTTGATATTGCAGGTCCTTTAACTGAAAGTGTTTTAATGGGTAATCTTGCAATCAGAAGTTATAATATTTCTAAGAAGGATGCGAAGGGTAAAGATCAATATCCTGGACGTAATATTAAATTATTATGGGACGGACCTAATATGAAGGTTACCAACTTTGATGATGCGAATCAGTTTGTAAAAAGAACCTATCGCGAAGGATGGTCATTAGGTATTTAATTTAAAATTGGCTGAATAAATAGCTTAAATAATTTTAATCCTATTTATAAATAATACAATTTACAAGGCACCTGTTTTATGAATCAGGTGCCTTGTCATTTAGTACAGGATTGTAAAGCGCTTATCAGTTGTTAGTGAAGAAAATAGTTGCTTTAAACTTACTGTAATCTATTTAATTGCAGATTATTCTGCTTAACTTTTGATTCTAAAATTTTCATTAACGATGCCACAGTATATTCTAGCCCTAGATCAAGGCACTACCAGTAGTCGCTCTATTTTATTTGACAAAAGCGGAACCATAATAGCAGTTGCGCAAAAAGAATTTACACAGATTTTTCCAAAGCCAGGTTGGGTAGAACATGATCCGAAAGAGATATGGGAAACTCAGTTAGCAACTGCAAAAGAAGTGTTGGTAAAAGCAAATACTTCAACAACGGATATTGCAGCCATTGGAATTACCAACCAGCGTGAAACGACGATTGTTTGGGATAGAAATACTGGAGAAGCTATTTACAATGCAATCGTTTGGCAGGATAGAAGAACAGCTAATTTTTGTGATGAACTAAAAGAAAGAGGACTACAAAAAAGTATTCAAGAAAAAACAGGGTTAGTAATAGACGCCTATTTTAGCGGGACCAAAGTGAAATGGATTCTTGATAACGTAGCTGGTGCAAGGGAAAAAGCTAACAAAGGAGAATTGTGTTTCGGCACGGTAGATTCTTGGCTAGTCTGGAATTTAACCAATGGAAAAGTACACATTACAGATGTGAGCAACGCTAGTAGAACCATGCTTTGCAGTATTGAAAATTGTGAGTGGGATGGAGCACTACAAGAAATTTTAGATGTGCCAGGTAATATGTTACCACAAATTAGAAGTAGTAGTGAAGTATATGGTACTACCAGTTTGTTGGGAACTGAAATACCGATTGCAGGTATTGCTGGTGACCAACAGGCTGCTTTATTTGGTCAACTATGTACTCAGCCTGGCATGGTAAAAAATACTTACGGCACAGGCTGTTTTATGTTGATGAATACTGGAGAAAAAAGAATCCTTTCTAATAATAATTTATTGACTACGGTAGCTTGGAAAATTAATGGCGTTACTCAATATGCATTAGAAGGAAGTGTATTTATTGCCGGAGCAGTAGTTCAATGGTTAAGAGATGGATTGGGTATTATTAAAACTTCTTCTGAGGTAGAAGCGCTTGCAAATAAAGTAGACACCACAGATGGAGTGTATGTGGTTCCTGCCTTTGCTGGACTAGGAGCTCCATACTGGAATCAACACGCAAAGGGTACCATTACTGGATTGACCAGAGGAAGCACATCGGCGCATATTGCAAGAGCTGCAGTCGAAAGTATAGCATATCAAACAATGGATGTGCTTAAAGCGATGGAGGCAGATAGCGGTATCAGCATTAAAGAATTAAGGGTAGATGGCGGAGCAACTAAAAATAATTTGCTAATGCAATTTCAAAGTGATGTGCTTAATACAAAAGTGATTCGTCCTACAGTGACCGAAACAACTGCATTAGGTGCTGCTTATCTTGCAGGCTTGGCGGTTGGATTTTGGAAAAACACGGGTGAATTGCAAGAGCAATGGCAAATTGAAAAAGTATTTTCTTCTGCTATCACAGAGGAGGAAAGAATAGTATTAACCAATGGTTGGAAGAAGGCAATTACAGCAGCGTTATCAATAGCTTAATAGTTTTAAGTATTTCAATGAATAGAAAAGAGCAGATAGAAAAAATAAACACCAATAATAATTATGATATAATTATTATTGGTGGAGGTGCTACTGGATTAGGATGTGCTGTTGATGCTGCTAGCAGAGGATATAAAACTTTGCTATTAGAAAAATTTGATTTTGCAAAAGGCACTTCTAGCAGAGCCACCAAGTTGGTTCATGGAGGAGTAAGGTATCTGGCACAAGGAAATTTTCGATTGGTGAGAGAAGCTTTGCTAGAAAGAGGAAGGCTTTTAAAAAATGCGCCGCATGTTTGTCATTCAATTCCTTTTGTGGTGCCTTCTTATCGTTGGTGGCAAAAATGGTATTATGGAATTGGGTTATGGCTATATGAATTTCTTTCTGGAAAATTAAGTTTGGGTAAAACAAAACTATTGTCAAGCTCATCAGCTTTGGCCCAACTTCCAGATTTGTCTTCTAATCATTTAACTGGAGGAGTACTTTATTTCGATGGCCAGTTTGACGACAGTAGACTGGCTATAAACTTGGCCCAGACTGCAATAGAGCAGGGTGCAACGGTAATTAACTATTTTGGTGTTACGGGTTTTGATAAGAAAAATGATAAAATAACAGGAGTTAAAGCAACCGACCAATTAAGCGGCAAGTCGTATGAATTAAGTGCTAGGGTAGTTGTAAATGCTACTGGTGTATTTGCAGATGAATTGCTACAATTAGCAGAAGGGCATTCCGAAAAAACGATTGCTCCTTCCCAGGGAATTCATTTAGTATTGGAGCATCATTTTTTTAGAGGCAATACGGCTATGATGATTCCAAAAACAGATGATGGAAGAGTTTTATTTGTGATTCCTTGGCAAGGAAAATTATTGTTGGGAACTACTGATACACCAATAGAAAATATAACAACAGAACCCATTGCATTAAAAGAAGAAATAGAATTTATTATCAATCACTTTAATAGATATTCTACTTCAAAAATAACTAGTGCAGATGTAAAAAGTGTTTTTGTTGGCTTAAGACCATTGGCAAATCAGGGTAGTGAAAAGAAAACAGCGGTAATGCCTAGAGATCATGTAGTAAAAGTTTTGCCTTCTGGTTTAATTCATGTTACTGGAGGTAAATGGACTACCTACCGAAGTATGGCTGAATATGCTATTGATAAAGCAATTCAGTCGGCTGGATTAGAAAGAGTATCTTGTAAGACAAAAAATTTAAAAATACATGGTTGGATAAAAAACAAATCTACTTCATCTATGAGTATTTATGGAACGGATGAAGCGGAAATTCAATTAATGATAACTGCGGATCCTGTATTTTCTGAAAAAATTCATTTCAACTACAGTTATACTAAGGCAGAACTGTTATGGTTTGTATCGAATGAAATGGCTATTACGGTAGAGGATATATTGGCAAGAAGAACAAGGTTGCTTTTTCTTGACGCCAAGGCTGCAATGGAAGCTGCACCGATGGTAGTAAAAACATTGGCATTTTTTAATGGTAAAGATGCTCTTTGGGAAAAAGAGGAGCTAGATAAATTTAACGACCTCGCGAAAAATTATTTAATCAATTTATAACCCTAAAAATTTATTTTATGAATCCATTTTTTTCTGAATTAATAGGAACGATGATAATGATTATTTTAGGAAATGGCGTTGTTGCAAATGTAGTGCTACCAAAAACAAAAGGCAATGCAAGTGGTTTGCTTGTTATCGCAACTGGATGGGCGATAGCTGTTTTTACTGGAGCTTATGTAGCCTCTCATGGAAGTAAAGCGCATTTAAATCCGGCGATAACAATTGCGATGGCTGCCTTTAGTGATTTTTCTTGGGAAGAGGTACCTGTTTATATTGCAGGTCAATTTGCTGGTGCAATGATTGGAGCCTTAGTGGTTTGGATAACTTATCGTCAACATTTTGATGAAACCAATGATCCCTCTTTAAAATTAGCAGTTTTTAGTACATCGCCTGCAATCAGACATTCAGTAAATAATTTTATTACGGAACTGGTAGGAACATTTGTTTTAGTGTTCGGAATATTGTTTATGACAAAATCTTCTAGTTCCTTAGGAAGTTTAGATTCCTTACCAGTTACCTTATTGGTCTTAGGTATTGGTTTGTCTTTAGGCGGACCTACAGGATATGCTATTAACCCAGCTAGGGATTTAGGGCCCCGAATTATGCATGCAATTTTACCTATCAAAAATAAAGGCAATAGTGATTGGGGCTATAGCTGGATTCCTGTATTAGCTCCCATTGTAGGAGGGTTATTAGCCGGCTTTATTTTCAAAACATTTATTCACCTTACCTAGTAAGGAATATCGAAATTTTTTGATCAGCTATCTTTTGAAATTAATTCAAATAGATAGCTGATTTTTATTTGCCCTAGGGTGGAAAAGGAGAGAAAGTGATAAATTGGTCTAAGTACATTCTTTGGAAAAAGTATTGCCAAATAAACTAACTTTAAATCCTGAAAAAAGCATACGCCATATTATTTCTTTGCATTTATCTGTTTTCTACTCAAGTAGCGGCAGAGTTATTGAAACTACCGGTAGTTTTCCAGCACTATACTGAGCATAAGCAAGCTGATAAAGATATTTCAATGCTGGATTTTCTAGCTATGCATTATCTCAATGGAAGTCCGAAGGACAATGATTATGAAAGAGACATGAAGTTGCCCTTTAAAAGTTTAAGCTTTTGTATTGCTGCTGCCGTTGCCGATTTTGTACCAATAAGCGTTCAATTTTCTTGTATCAAGCCTTTAGAGCTTAATCAAAGGAAATTATACGGATATTATATTTCTCCAATATCATCTTCTAGTATTGCTGCAATTTGGCAGCCTCCCAAATCTTGTTAGGTTTATTTTTTGAAAGCATGCAAAGGTTTCTCAAATTTGTGCTGTTTATATAATTGGCACATTATAAAGTTTGATTTTACATTATTTATTTAAAAGACAATTATGCTAAATGCAATAATTGGTTTTGCCATCAAAAACAAACTCATTGTTGGGTTATTTATTATAGCCCTTGTGGGCTATGGCAGTTACCAATTTACAAAACTGCCCATTGACGCAGTACCCGATATTACCGATAATCAGGTACAAGTAATTACCATTGCTCCTTCTTTTGGGGCTACAGATATTGAACGGTTGGTAACTTTTCCAATAGAGCAAGCAAATAATAATATCTCTGGATTAAAGGAAATTAGAAGTTTTTCTCGATTTGGATTATCATTGGTAACGATTGTATTTGACGACGCTACCGATATTTATTGGGCTCGCCAGCAAGTAGCTGAAAGACTTCAAAAGGTGCAATCTCAAATTCCACAGGGAATCGGCGTTCCCGAATTAGGACCTGTAAGCACGGGCATCGGTGAAATTTACCAATATGTAGTTAGACCAAAGGAGGGCTACGAAAATAAGTACAATGAAACAGACTTGCGAACCATTCAAGACTGGATTGTTCGTCGACAGTTGTTGGGCGTTAAGGGGGTGGCGGAAGTGAGCAGTTTTGGTGGTAAGTTAAAGCAGTATTCAATAGAAGTAGATCCCAATAAATTGCTTTCTTATAATATTACCATTACGGATGTTTTTAAAGCATTGGAAACCAACAATGAAAACACAGGCGGTGCCTACATTGAAAAGGGGCCTACAGTTTTGTATATCCGATCAGAAGGATTGGTTGGAAATATAGAGGATATTAAAAATATTGCCATCAAAAGAACGAACGATGGCCCTCCTTTATTTATTAGAGATGTTGCAGAAATAAAAATTGGTTTTGCAACTCGCTATGGAGCCATGTGTTTCAATGATAAAGGAGAGGTTGCAGGTGCAGTAGTGATGATGTTGAAAGGAGCCAATAGCAGTGAGGTGATTAAAAATGTAAAAGAAAGAGTTCTTCAAATACAAAAATCTTTACCAGAAGGAGTAGTAGTTGAACCATTTTTAGATAGAACCAAAATGGTAGACAATGCGATAGGGACGGTGAAGAAAAATCTATTAGAAGGTGCGTTGATAGTAGTATTTGTCTTGGTATTTTTTCTTGGAAATTTCAGAGCAGGCTTGTTAGTAGCTTCTGTGATACCTCTTGCAATGTTATTTGCTGTCATCATGATGAACCTTTTTGGGGTGAGTGGTAATCTAATGAGTTTGGGTGCATTAGATTTTGGATTGATAGTAGATGGTGCGGTTATTATTGTGGAAGCGGTAATGCATCAACTTACGCATAGTAAAAAATTTGCCGACATCAATAAGTTAACGCAACCTCAGATGGATGAAGAAGTTAAATTTTCAGCCAGCAAAATGATGAATAGTGCGGTGTTTGGCCAAATTATTATACTGGTAGTTTATTTACCCATCTTTACATTGCAGGGAATTGAAGGAAAAATGTTTAAACCGATGGCACAAACCGTAGCCTTCGCTTTGTTAGGAGCCTTTATACTTTCTCTCACCTATATTCCAATGATGAGTGCACTTTTTTTAAGTAAAAAAGTAAAACATCAACCAAATTGGTCAGATAAATTTATGATGCAAGTAGAGAGGATTTATCAATCTGTATTGAATAGGGTAGTTGCTTTTCCAAAAGCAGTGTTGTTTTCTGTAGCAGCAATGTTTATCCTGTCTGTTTTTGTTTTGCTTTCTTTGGGAGGCGAATTTATTCCTGCATTAGAAGAGGGTGATTTTGCTGTAGAGACTAGGGTGTTAAGTGGAAGCTCATTAAATACTACCATCGTTAATACTCAGAAGGCAGCACATATTCTAAAAACTGAGTTCCCTGAAGTAGAAAAAGTAGTGACTAAAATTGGAAGTGGGGAAGTGCCTACCGATCCAATGCCTATGGATGCAAGTGATATGATAGTGATATTAAAGCCAAAGTCAGAATGGACATCGGCAAAAACATTTAATGAATTATCCGAAAAAATGAGTACTGCCCTTGAAGTAGTACCAGGTGTTACCGTTGGATTTCAGTTTCCTGTGCAGATGCGATTCAATGAGTTAATTACTGGGTCCAGACAAGATGTAGTTTGTAAAATTTTTGGAGAAAATCTAGATACACTTGCTGCTTACGCAACAAAATTGGGTGCAATTGTAAATGAGGTAGAAGGCGCAAAAAATTTATATGTAGAGCCCATTGCTGGGATGCCTCAAATAATTATTCATTACAATCGAAATACCATTGCCCAGTATAATTTAAATATCAATGACATCAATAGGGTTGTTAACACGGCGTTTGCAGGCCAAAGTGCCGGTTCATTATTTGAGGGTGAAAAGCGTTTTGATGTAGTAGTGCGTTTAAAAGGTGATTTGAAAAGAGATGTAAAGGATGTTCAAAATTTACTTATTCCTACACCTCAAGGAACGCAAATACCATTGTATCAATTAGCGGATGTTCAAATACAGGATGGCCCTAATCAGGTTCAGCGAGAAGATGCAAAGCGAAGAATTGTAATTGGGTTTAATGTGAGGGGTAGGGATGTTCAAAGTATAGTCAATGAATTGCAGAAAAAAATAGATAAACAACTAAAATTTCCAGCTGGTTATTATGTTACCTATGGGGGAGCCTTTGAAAATTTAAATGAAGCCAAACAAAGATTAATGATAGCAGTTCCTATTTCATTGCTTTTAATTTTTATACTACTTTATTTTGCTTTTACATCTATTAAGCAAGGGTTATTAATTTATTCTGCCATACCATTATCCGCAATTGGAGGTATTTTGTTTTTAGCACTTAGAGGAATGCCTTTCAGCATTAGTGCAGGTGTTGGATTTATTGCATTATTTGGTGTGGCTGTTTTAAATGGCATTGTTTTAATTGCTGAATTTAATCGATTAAAAAATGAGGGTATGAAAGATGTTAAACGTATTGTTTTGATGGGTACTAAAGTGAGATTGCGTCCTGTATTGATGACGGCATTTGTAGCATCTTTGGGCTTTTTGCCAATGGCTTTAAGTGATGGAGCTGGAGCAGAGGTGCAGCGACCTTTAGCAACGGTGGTGATTGGCGGGTTAATGATTGCAACATTTTTAACACTTTTTGTATTACCAGTTTTATATATGGTTTTTGAGTCTAGAACTTTTATAAAAACAAAATCTACCAAAAATAATTCTACTATTATCACTTCTATACTTTCACTTTTTTTTATTGCTAACTGCAGTGTAGGTTTTGCTCAAAAATCAATCACCTTAAATGCCGCTATTGATTCTGCAATACATAATAATTTGAATGTTAAAAATGAGCAACTAAAAGCTAAATATCAGCAGTTGCTTATTCCAACTAGAGCAGCTTTCCCAAAGATGGGAATTACGGCAGAGGCTGGCCAAATAAATAGTATTTATAATGATTCAAAGCTTGGCATCAGTCAGTCATTTTCTTTTCCTAAAGTATATTTAAGTCAAAAGGAATTAATGCAGCAGGAATGGAAAAGTAGTTTGCTGAATGTATCAGTTAAAGAAAGTTTGTTGAAAAAACAGGTGGCACAGATATTTTATACTATTCTATATATTAATCAAAAAAAGGCACTACTAATGCAGGCAGATAGTTTGTATGCTGACTTGTATAAGCGTGCCGAATTGAGATTGTCAAAAGGTGAATCCAATGTATTGGAGAAAATAAGCATCGAAACTCAATTAGGTGCAGTAAGAATTCAATTAAATCAAATTTTACAAGATGAAGAAATATTGAAGATTGAGTTTCAGTTATTATTAAATACTACTTTATCTTATTTGCCTTTGGAGAGTGAGAGTAAATTAAAGTGGTCTACAATTTTAGACACCTCCCTCATAAAAAATCATGCTACCCTTAGAATGATTGAACAACAAAAGCAAATTGCAAATGCTAATCTTGAGGTTGAAAAAAGCAGATTGCTACCTGATTTTTCATTGGGATATAACAATTCCAGCATACGGGGTACAGGTGCAGATAATAAGTTTTATTCAGGAAGTCAAAGATTTAGTTCAGTAGAGCTTGGATTAGCCATTCCTGTTTTTGCTCGAACGCAAAAAGATAAAATTAATGCTGCAAAATTTAGTAGGGAATTAGCTACTCAGGAGTATCAATCAGGTATTCAAAGGCTGCAGTCAGAATATCAAATTGCTTTTGTTCAATACAAAAAGTATCTAGCAACAGTAAATTATTACGAATCAAAGGCTTTAAAAAATGCTTCGCTCATTACTACTACTGCCAATCAGCAATTACGCCGTGGCGAGATCAATTATCTAGAATGGGGACAAGTTATTCACCAAGCTACGTTGATAAAAAATGAGTATTTAGAAGCTTTAAAAAATTTGAATGAATGTATCATTCAACTAAATTATCTAACCAATCAATAATTTTTCAATCCATGAAGTCATCTATTTTTATAATAGCATCTATTTTATTGCTGGTTGCTTGTTCGTCCAAAAATGAGAGTAAGCAATCAGTTGCATCCAGCAAAGAAGAACTTACTGTATTACTTAGTCCAGCACAAATGAAAAATGTTGGGATCGAAACTGGCAAGTTGGAGCAGCGAGAAATATCGTCAATTTTAAAAGTAAATGGTAAAATTGATTTGCCTCCGCAGAACATAGTATCTATTAGTGTGCCGTTGGGAGGATATTTAAAAACCACTCAATTACTCCCTGGGATGCGGGTAAATAAAGGTCAAGTGATTGCAGTGATTCAAGACCAACAATATATACAATTGCAGCAGGATTATTTAACAGCGAAGGCAAAAATTGGGTACCTAGAAAATGAATTTAAGCGGCAGCGAGAATTGAATCAAAGCCAGGCTAGTAGCGATAAGCAGTCTCAGTTATCTGAAGTTGAATACAGAAGTCAGCAGGTACTAATTACCGCATTGGAGGCTAAGCTTGATTTATTGGGCATTGGCACTGAAAAAATAAGTGAAACAAATATTTTAAGAAGTATAAATATCCTTTCACCAATTAATGGATTTGTTTCTAAGGTGAATGTAAACATTGGTAAATACGTTTCTCCAACAGATGTATTATTTGAATTAATCAATCCACTCGATGTTCATTTAAATTTGAAGGTATTTGAAAAGAGTCTTGACAAACTCTTTATTGGTCAGCACCTTGTAGCTTATTCCAATAATTATCCAGATAAAAAATACCCTTGTGAAATAATATTGATAGGAAAAGAAATTTCTGCTGAGGGTAATACTGAAGTGCATTGCCATTTTGAAGTGTACGATAAATCATTGGTTCCTGGAACTTTTATGAATGCAGAAATAGAAGTTAAAAATAAAAAATCTATTTCATTGCCAATTGATGCCGTTGTCCGTTTTGAGGGAAAACAATATATTTATCAATCATTGGGGGGCAATAAGTTCGAAATGATTCAAGTGGAATTGGGCGAAAGTGAAAATGGATTTATAGAAATCATTTTGCCAGCAAAAAGTGATTTACTGTCAGCTGATTTTGTTACCAAAGGTGCTTATTCATTATTGATGACGATGAAGAATAAGGAGGAATAAAGGGTTAACTTAAATTACTTTAATAAAAATAGGTTAAATTTTTTTAACCCATTTTTATTATAATTTGATTTCTTCCTCGCTATTATCAAAAAAATGAAACTCTGTAAGATGATAGTTTGAGTTAGCAACTACTTTAATTTTTTGCTTGTATTTCCAGCTCCACTTTCTTCGTTTTGAAATGAATCCGCTGGTAAGAAAAGTATACAAAATTGGATTTACTTGAATGGTTAATCCTCTATGTTTTTGCATGATTAAGTAACTAAGGTTTTTTTCAATTTCATCTTCCAATATAAGTGAAGATGAAATTTTACCAGTTCCACTGCAACTTGGACAAATTTCTGAAGTATTAATATTCATTTCCGGCTTCATACGCTGCCGGGTAATTTGCATTAATCCGAATTTACTAATCTGAAGGACTGCATGTTTGGCTCTGTCTGTGCGCATAAACTGTTCCATTGCATCTGCCAGACGTTTTTTGTTTTCCATCAATTTCATATCAATGAAATCAACGACTATAATACCTCCAAGATCTCTTAAACGTAATTGTCTCGCAATTTCTTCAGCAGCCTCTAAATTTGTTTCCAAGGCATTCTCTTCCTGATTATTACTTACACTTTTATAACCACTATTTACATCAATTACATGAAGCGCTTCAGTATGTTCTATAATTAGATACGCTCCACTTGGTAGGTTGACTGTTTTGCCAAAGGCGGCTTTTACTTGTTTGGTAATACCAAAACTGTCAAAGATGGGAGAACTTTGGTTATAGAGCGAAACAATTTCCACCTTTTCAGGGGCAATTCTTTGGATGTAACTTTTTGTTTCTGTAAAAATATTTTTATCATTTACTACAATTCGGTTAAAATCTTCATTGAGTAAATCGCGAAGCATGCTATTTGCTTTTCCTTGTTCACTTAAAATTTTTGAAGGGGGAACAGCGCCTTTTAAATTGGCTTGAATAGTTTTCCAGGTTTGTAAAAGACTAAGCAAGTCTTCATGTAGCTCAGCTGTATTTTTTCCTTCTGCAGCTGTACGCACTATTACACCAAAGTTTTTGGTCCTTACCGATTCAACTATTTTATGTAATCTTTTTCTTTCCTCGCTAGAATGGATTTTTCTAGATACCGCAATGATGTTGTTGAATGGAGTGATCACTACATATCTACCAGGTAAAGAAAGTTCGCAACTTAATCTTGGCCCTTTAGCAGCAATCGGTTCCTTTAATATTTGGACCAATACATTTGGCTTGCCTCCAAGAACTTCTGCTATTTTTCCAGTTTTTACAATTTCTGGTTCAACTGGAAATTTCCCGAAATCAAAGCCTTTTTCTGAATGATCATTGATAGCAATATTGGTAAATTTCAATATTGATTTAACATAAGGGCTAAGGTCGGTGTAATGTAGAAATGCATCTTTCTCAAATCCGATATCAACAAATGCGGCGTTTAAACCTGGAATAAGTTTTTTGACTTTTCCAAGGTATACGTCCCCCACAGCGAAGTTGGCATCAGCTTTTTCATTGTGCAACTCCACTAGTTTTTTATCTTCCAACAGGGCTATTTCAACGCCTTGCGGGGTAGTATTTATAATCAGTTCCTTTGTCACTAATTTTACTTTTAATAGAGACGGGTACAGCACGAAAAGGTAATGTACAACAAGGCATAAAGTGTTATTCATTGATAACCTTTACTGCCTATTGAATAAAAAGATGTGCCGACCTGAGGGAGCCGGCACTTATGTTAAAAAGAAAATTATTTCTTCTTATGACGGTTCTTTCTCAAACGCTTTTTACGTTTGTGTGTTGCAATTTTATGACGCTTTCTTTTTTTACCACAAGGCATACCTAGTCTTTTTTTTGTTAATAAAAATTTTAATAAATATTTAATGAAATCGAAAAGCTGGGTTAACTCCCAACAAATCTATTTCAGCATTTTAATCCTTTCGTTTACTTCTTTTGTATAAACGGGATTGTTAATCATCCGTTTACTAATTTCATACCATTTCAATGCATTGGTCTTATCCCCTTTACCAGCATAAGCGTCAGCTAACCAAGATATAGCCTCTAAATTTCCTGGCTCATATTTCAATACATTTAATAAGCGGTCGATGGCTTTATCAAATTGATTTGAAATCACCCCACCAATTCCTAATACCATTTGAGCCTGCATATTTAGAGAATCCTTTCGAACAACTAGTAAAAGCTGCTGAATTCCCTTCATAGTCTCTTGAGGATTACCCACCATACCTTTTCCAAATACATAACAACTTCCCAAGCCTACTTGCAGATTTGGATTGTTAGGATTAAGTACAATAGCTTGTTCAAATAGCTCAATTGCCTGTTCTGCTTTCCAACCTCTTTTTGCTGGATCAGACTCATTTCTGAGATCAGCTAAAATCAATTGGGCAGCAAAGGTGAGGTTTTTTTCAGAATTTACCAACTTAGCTGACTGGGAAGTATAAAATAAATAAATATCCTGCTGGTGAATAGAATCTGCCCAAAAGCTTGCAAGCTGGTTATAAACCTTTATTTGCTGAGCCGCCACATCTCCTCGGGAGATGCTATTTTCTAAAGAATTAATGTAGTTTATTTGAGAAACGCTTAGCTTAGATTTAGCATCTTTTACATATTGATCAATATTGAAAGCAGCTGCCGTAGATGGCCCAGAGGCTTCACTAGTTGATGAGGGATCCTTTGTTGCAACAGTTTTGCCGAAATAAAACAGGCAAGCAAAAATCATGATACCTGCTGCCAAAAGGATAATTTGTTGTTTTTTCACAAAAATTAATTGAGGCGCAAAGGTAAGCGTTTAAGTCTAGACGTTTTAGGCTATTTTTTTGTTTTTTACCTCTTGGATAAACTCTTTAGCAGGCTTAAAAGCAGGAGTATTGTGAGCAGGAATCTCTACTGCAATATTTTTTTTGATATTTCTTCCAATTTTCGCAGCCCTTTTTTTGGTTATAAAGCTACCAAATCCACGTATATAGATATTTTCACCTGCAATCAAGGATTGCTTAATTTCTTTAAACATGGTTTCCAATGTAAATATAACATCCACCTTAGGTATACCCGTTTTTTCTGAAATAGCTGAAATTAGGTCTGCTTTTCTCATTATTTAAAGTTTAAGTTTTTCTGAGAGCAAATTAAATAATAAATTCGACAAATGCAACATCATTAATTGATTATCAATTAGTAGTAAACCATTTATGGGTAAAATCTTATTATTTTTTTATTTAAATCCTTTAATGAACACTATAACCAAAAAACAAAGTTTTACTGGTTGTTAAATTAGCAGACATTTGAATAATAATGAAAGAAGAAGCAAGCAAAAAATACTTTGTAAAAAATCTTATTCGGTGGAATAGGAATGAAAATAATCGTGAAATGCCCTGGAAAGGTGAAAAAGACCCCTACAAAATTTGGCTTAGTGAAATTATTTTGCAACAAACTAGGGTTGCTCAGGGCTTGGATTATTATCATCGTTTTATAGCCGCATTTCCTACTATTCAACATTTAGCAAAGGCGCCGGAGGTTAAAGTGTTTAAACTTTGGGAAGGCTTAGGCTATTATACAAGATGCAAGAATCTGATCGCCACAGCAAAACATATTAGTAAAAACTTAAATGGAAAATTTCCAGATCAGTATCAAGATATATTAGCTTTAAAAGGAATTGGGCCTTATACTGCAGCTGCAATAGGATCTTTTGCTTTTGGATTACCTTATGCAGTTGTAGATGGCAATGTTTTTAGAGTTTTAGCAAGGTATTTTGGTATTTCAACTCCTATAGATGGGCTTGAAGGAAAGAAGACTTTTAGCAGTTTGGCAAATGAATTACTCAACAAACGTCAGCCGGGCGAATACAACCAGGCAATGATGGATTTTGGCGCAGTAGTCTGTAAGCCAAAGTTGCCTCTTTGTGACAGCTGTGGATTGAGCGAAAATTGTAAAGCTTTTTTAAAAGGTAACGTTCAACAATTACCAATTAAGGAAAAGACCATTGTCAAAAAAACAAGGTGGTTATATTATTTTCAGATTGAACATAAGGGAAATACTTATGTAAGAAAACGAGGAGCAAATGATATTTGGGAAAATTTATATGAATTGGTATTGATAGAATCAAAGGGTCCTGAAGAAATAAGTGATTTATCTCATTTTAAAAAACTGTTAGGAAAAAATAAATTTGAATTATTGCATATATCTCCTATCTATAAGCATTTATTAACCCACCTAACAATTTATGGGCAGTTTGTAAAAATTAAAGTTAATAATCCAATTGAAATAGAGGGGTATAAAAAGGTAAGTAAAAAGGCATTTGATAAACTGCCTTTTCCTAAATTTATCAGTAACTATTTATCGGATAAAAATGTACCTTTAAATCTATTTTAGTATTAGGCTACCTAATTCTTACTATATATTTATCAAAAATGAGAGGTATTAACAAGGTGATGTTAATCGGCAATCTGGGCAAGGATCCGGATATGCAATTTTTGGAGGGCAATATTGCTGTTGCAAAATTCTCCTTGGCAACCACCGAGACCTTCAAAGATAAAAGTGGTAAACTTATTTCGCAGACTGAATGGCATACAATTGTATTGTGGAGAGGATTAGCAGAGCTTGCCCAAAAGTATTTACATAAGGGAAGTCAAGTTTATATAGAGGGACGTTTGAAAACTAGAAGCTGGGAGGATAAGGAAGGAAATAAAAAATTTGCAACGGAAATTGTAGGTGATAATTTAATCATGCTTGATAAAAGAAGCGAAGGTGGTGTAGTTTCCTCATCGCCAGAAGGGTTGGAGGATATGGGAAATATTCCAACCGATGAAGATGGTGCAGAAATATTACCTTTTTAATTTTTAAACCTTCAAAAGGGATTCACAAAAACTAGTAAGCTTAGATTCATTGTAAATATTATTAACTAAAAAAATAATTTTGGATTACCATTCGGTTATGGAAAGTGCCGGTTTATTTCACTTCACATTAATTACTATCACTCCTGCAGCTTCCGCGGTGCTTATCTTTTTAGGGGTACTTTTATTTATCATCTCTTTTCTTGTGTCTGGTTCTGAAGTTGCATTTTTTTCTCTTACTTACAAGGATATCAATATGCTTAAGACTAAGCAACAGCCTTCCTTTAAGAGAATTATAACATTATTAGAAGAGCCAAAAATCTTGTTGGCAGCATTGCTTATCACCAATAGTTTAGTGAATATTTGTATTATTTTAATATCAAATGAATTGATGGACGGGGTACTAGCGGTCTTTCAATTGGGCTTTTGGGTTAATTTTTTGATGAAACTTTTAATAGTTACTTTTTTAATTGTTCTTTTTGGAGAGGTATTGCCAAAAGTTTGGGCTACTCATCATAAAATTTGGTTTGCCTCTACCGCTTCACTTACGATTGAAATTTTTAATACTCTTTTTTATAGACTGAGTAAAAGATTGGTAGGTTTTGGTGATGATATTGAAGAGAAATTTTCCAAGCATAATTCATCCACGTTTGATCATAGTCAGTTAGATTATGCTATTGATTTATTACCAGAGAACGAGGCTACCATTGAAGAAAAACAAATTTTAAAAGGTATTCGAAAATTTGGTAACACCACGGTTAAACAAATTATGCGGACAAGGCTTGATGTGAGTGGCATCGATTACAATAGTTCTTTTGAAGAACTGATCAAAAAAGTAGAAGAACTACATTACTCCCGTTTACCTGTTTACAATAGCAATCTAGATGAGATAAAAGGAATGCTCCATACCAAAGACTTACTGCCTTACGTTAATGCTAGTAAAGTAGATCATTATGATTGGCATAGTTTAATTCGTCCTTCATTTTTTGTACACGAACAAAAGCAGATAGAAGACCTTTTGCAAGAATTTAGAAATCGGCGTATGCATTTTGCCATTGTGGTGGACGAGTTTGGAGGTACTTCTGGAATTGTAACGTTGGAAGATATTATGGAGGAAATCATTGGAGATATTCAAGATGAATTTGATGAAGAAGAAAGTTCTTTCACAAAAGTTGATGAGTATACTTATATTTTTGAAGGCAAAACGATGATAAGTGATGTTTGCAAGGCAATGTTATTGCCAGGCGATATTTTTGAAAAAGTAAGGGGAGACAGTGATTCACTAGCCGGACTGGTTCTAGAAATAGCGGGAGAATTTCCTCAGGTGGAAGAGGCTGTGGCGAGCGGCGATTTTACTTTTATCACTCTGGCGATTAATAAAAATAGAATAGACAAAGTGAAAGTAGTTATTAGGAAAAACAAGTGAGTTTGTAATTTTTTAAAGGGTTTCATCCGCGTCAAGTAGAAAATTGAAATCAGTGTTTAATATCTATTTTAAAAATCGAATGATTTACAATGCATAAAAAACATTTAGTTTTAAAAGAGGTGCTTAAAAAGATCTTTATTTCTTTCGTTGCCTGTAGTTTCGTGGCTTCATGCAATTCACCCTACGTTTCAAAGAAAAGAGGTTATTTCAATATTGAATTACCTGTGCATGCATATAGAAAATTTGATGTAAAGGATTTTCCTTTTAGTTTTGAATACCCACTTTATGCAGAGATAGTAAAAGATAGCAGCTATTTCGATGTTTCACCTGAAAGTCCTTATTGGATCAATATTGATTTTGCTCAGTTTCATAGTAAAATATTTTTAAGTTATAAGTCGGTTGGGGGCACCTCAATATATAAAATTAAAAGAGCTGATGGGAGCTATTCAGATTCAAATGCTATAAATATTTATGACAAATTGGTTAATGATGCTTACACTCTGACTAATAAAAACAATATAGTATCCAATTCAATTAGTGACAGTTTATTCAAGACAGACAATGGAATTGGAGGAGTTTTTTTTAAGGTGGGTGGCAACGCTGCAACCGCTAAACAATTTTTCCTTACTGATACTAGTCGGCATTTTCTCAGAGGAGCTTTGTATTTTGATGTTGCTCCAAATGTAGATTCGCTAAAACCAATCCAAGACTTTATTCAAATAGACATCAATCATATGCTGCAAACTTTTAAATGGAAAAAACAATAAAATCTTGTTAAGCAATGGTTGTAATTGGATGTTTATTGCATTTTTTAAATACCTTTTAGTTGTTTGTCAGTACTTTTGCAACAGATATGATAGTAATAGATAACAAGCTAGTTAGCGATGAAATTGTTGAAGAACAATTTGTTTGCGATCTTAATAAATGTAAAGGAGGCTGTTGCGTGGATGGAGATGCAGGTGCCCCACTTAGTTCAGAGGAGCTATTACATTTAAATGAGGTGTATGATGCAGTGCTTCCTTATCTTGATGAAGAAAATAAAAAGGAATTGCTTAAGCAAGGCAAATATGTTTATGATAATGAATTTGGCTGGGTTACTCCTACTATTGAAAGTAAAGTTTGTGTATATGGTATAACTGACGAAAAGGGAATTGTAAAATGTGGCATTGAGCAAGCTTACAATGATGGAAAAGTGAATTGGAAAAAACCAATTAGCTGCCATCTTTTTCCAATAAGAGTTAAACTGAGTAAGAATAAAAAAACAGAATACGTTAATTATGAGCCAAGGGAAGATCTTTGTAGTGCGGCTTGTAACTTAGGGAAGAAATTAAAAGTGCCTGTTTATGTTTTTTTGAAAGAAGCGTTGGTTAGAAAATATGGAACTGAATTTTATGAAACCCTTGGTGCAGCTGCAAAGCACGTTAAGTCCGGGTCTTAATAAATTTCTTTTTTCTAGAACAGTAATAATTTTAAATAATTTTTATATTAAAGTATTATAAATGAAAAAAAGTATTGTTTTAATTGGTAAGGTAGCGGTCGTTTTTTTATTGGTTTTTTTTACCTCTTGCTCGGTTAATAGAGCCAAGGTTGACAACAGTTTAGGGAAATATTTTGAGGAAAATAAAGTAGAGGGTTGCTTTACTATTTTAAATAATTCAGATGGCAAGGTGACTGTATATAATATATCATTGGATACCGCAAGGTTTTCACCTGCTTCTACTTTTAAGATTGTAAATGCATTGATTGGTTTGGAAATTGGAAAAATATCGGATGAAAAAATGGTGATAAAATGGGACGGAGTTACACGTGAACCAGCATCTTGGAATAAAGACTTGACAATGGAAGATGCATTTAAAGTTAGTTCAGAGCCTTATTTTAAAGAAGTTGCCAGAAGAATCGGAAAGACTACGATGCAAAAATGGATTGATAGTCTTCATTATGGAAATATGAAAATCGGTAAGCAGGTTGATAGTTTTTGGGTGGACCAAAGCTTACAGATTTCTCCTGATGAACAACTTGGTTTGATGAAGCGTTTATATTTTGATCAATTACCATTTCAAAAAAGAACCCAACAAATTGTAAGGGATGTGATGAAACAGGAAGAAAATACATTGTATTCTCTCTCATACAAGACAGGATGGAATAGTGATCAACAAGGTAACCATATTGCTTGGGTCATTGGTTGGATTGAAGAAAATAAGCATCCTTATTTTTTTGTAACCTTTGTAAAAACCCCGGATCCAACTAAAGATATCAACAAAATTCGTTTACAAATCACAAAAGGAATCTTAAAAAAATTAGGATTTTTTGAAGGGAAAATGTAGGTCAAAGTCAATTTTAGCAATGAATTTTTTTCTGTCGGTACAATAAATAAAATCTGTTAAGGGCAAATAAAAACTTTCTTTGATTCAGTTTCAACATATCGAATATTTAATCGGATTGGTTGCATTGCCATTGATGATTGGGTTATATATTTTCGTTATTCGCTGGAAGAAAAAAACGATTGATAAAATCGGAGATCCTGAATTGGTAAGTCAACTTTTCCAAGAGTATAGTTCTAAAAAATTTCGCATAAAATTTATACTTTTTTCTATAGCATTTACGATAGGAGTTATTGCCTTGGCAAACCCTCGTTTACCAATGGGTAACACGAAGATTAATAGAAGTGGTATAGATGTTATGATTGCACTTGATGTAAGTAAGAGCATGCTTGCGCAAGATATAAAGCCAGATAGATTAGAAAGAGCAAAGCAGGTTTTAACTAAATTAATAGATCAATTAGGAGACGATCGAATCGGAATTGTAGTATTTGCTGGAAGGTCTTATTTACAAATGCCCCTCACCACAGATCATGCGGCTGCTAAAATGTATTTATCTACTGCTACCCCTGAAATAGTGCCTACTCAAGGAACAGTAATTGGGGATGCTTTGAAAATGTGTTATAATTCTTTTAATGCAAAGGAAAAGAAATTCAGATCTATTATTCTAATTAGCGATGGGGAAGATCATGATGAAAATGCAATTACTTTGGCTAAGGCAATTGCTAGTGAAGGGGTAATGATCAACACAATTGGTATTGGCTCACCAGAGGGTTCAATTATTTTGGATACAGAAACCAACTCTCCCAAAAAGGATGTTGAAGGTAATCCGGTGATTACAAAATTGAATGAAGCTGAATTGAAAAGCATTGCAATCAATGGTAAAGGACTTTATCAATTATATTCTAACACGGATGCTGTTGTTAGTCAGTTGCTGTCGCAGCTAAACGGAATGGACCAAAAACCAATCACTGATAAATCAATGCTTACCTATCAATATTTCTTTTATTTTTTATTGGCCATCGTATTTTTGTTTTTAGTAATTGATTTTTTTATTACAGAAGTTACCACTGGTCAAGGTTTCAAATTTATTAATCTGCTTCCAAAAGTTCGCTTTCCTTTTATATGGTTGATTTTATTTTCTTTTACTGCTACTGCTCAAAATTCGGAGGGGCTGATTAAAAAGGGAAATGAAGCTTATAATAATAAGCAGTATGAGTTAGCACAAGAAAATTATAAAAAGGCTCTCAATAAGAATCCAATAAATTCAAAAGCTCACTATAATTTAGGAAATGCTTTGTATAGAAATAAAAAGTCTGAAGATGCTTTAAACGCCTATGATGTAGCTATTCAAAATAGTAAGTTGCCGACCGAAAAGCAAGGAGCTTTTTATAACAAAGGAGTGGTCTTGCAACAATCAAAAAAAATACCTGAATGTATTGCAGCTTATAAGGATGCGCTTCGGTTGAATCCTGCTGATGAGGATGCAAGAAATAATCTTCAGCTGGCATTGCAGCAACAACAAGAGCAAAAAGAGAATAAAGAGAAGGATAAGAAAAATCAAAAAGAAGAACAGAAAAAGGATTCAAAGCAGCCGAAAGAAAATAAAGAGCAAAATGATAGTCCTCAAAAACAGCCGTCTAAGATGACCCAAAAAGAAGCAGAGGAAAAGTTAAAAGCTTTGTTTGAGCAAGAGAAAAAATTACAGGACAAATTGAGAAAAGTGGGTGCAGCATCACCAGAGAAGCCAGAGAAGGACTGGTAATGATAGCAAGCTGAATTACCTGGCGCTTATTATTGCAAAATACCGAACCGAAATTATTGAGTTATAAATGGTGGGTAGTTGAGATCGATTATTAATTAATTTTAAAAAAAGAATCAATAGTTATAGGCGGACCGGCAGATTTTATTAAAATAAATATCTCCATGGTCAACAAGGCCTATATTTTTATTGTTATTTTGAAGTAATTTTAAACTTATGCAACTGTATTGTGAATCAATGACGGAATACAAACGTCTAAAGACTAGAGAAGTAAAAATAGGAAATCTATTATTGGGTAATAACCATCCTGTGAGAGTGCAGACTATGACTACTACAGATACGATGGATACCATGGCCACTGTTGAGCAAACTATTCGTTGTATTGAGGCAGGTGCTGAATTGGTTCGTATCACCGCACCTTCTAAAAAGGAAGCAGAAAATCTTCTCAACATAAAAAATGAGTTGCATAGACGCGGTTACAATGTTCCCTTAATCGCAGACATTCATTTTACTCCCAATGCTGCTGAGATTGCAGCTACTATTGTAGAGAAAGTGAGGGTTAATCCTGGCAATTATGTAGATAAGAAAAAATTTGAACAAATAGATTATACAGATGCAGAGTATGCTGAAGAGATTGAGAGGATAAGAGATCGTTTTACACCGTTGGTAAAAATTTGTAGACAACACGGCACTGCTATGCGAATAGGAACCAATCATGGTTCACTAAGTGATCGAATCATGAGTCGCTATGGCGATACTGCTATGGGTATGGTGGAGAGTGCGATGGAATTTTTAAGGATAGCTAGGGGAGAAGATTTTCATAATATTATATTGAGTATGAAAAGCAGCAATCCGTTAGTGATGGTGCAAGCTTACCGCCTTTTGGTAAGCCATATGACGGATGAGTTTGGAGAATGCTATCCATTGCATTTAGGAGTTACTGAAGCTGGTGATGGAGAAGACGGAAGAATCAAATCGGCTATTGGAATTGGAACTTTACTAGAAGATGGTATTGGCGATACAATTAGAGTTAGTCTTACGGAAGATCCAGAATTAGAAATACCTGTATGCAAAGATATAGTGAAGCGTTATTCTCAAAAGCGTTTAAATCTTAACGATATAAAGCAAATTCCTGCTATTGAAAAGCTGCCATTTTCTCCTTTTGAATATAAAAAAAGGGAAACTTTTGCAGTAAATAATTTAGGAGCCAAGCAGGTTCCTGTTGTGATTGCAGATCTAAGTAAAATAGACAAAATAACACCAGTGCATTTGCAGAGTGTGGGCTATACCTATGACGAAAGTTCAGACAAATGGGCTATCAGCGATATGGCCGCTGATTATATTTTTACTGGCAATCAACTACTTGATTTTGCCTTGCCTGGAACTGTTAAAGTAATTGTATATCCGGCTACCTGGCAATTGGCAGTTGATAAAAGCACCTATTTTCCAATTTTTGAGGACAGTGGCTATGTGGCAGCTAAGTCAATTTCAGAGGAACTCAATTTTGTGATGATAGATTGTTTTAGTGATAATACAACTATTAATGACTATACTTTTTTAGAGGATTTGGCAAATGATCCAAAAGTTGTTTTCTGTCTGAATTCTAAAAATGTACTTGCCATGCAATCTGTAAGGAGGATGATTTTAGAACTAATGAATCGCAGCATTAAAAATCCAATTGTATTTATTACCGACAGTAGTTGGGCTACAGCAGATGAACACCTCATTCATTTTGCAACTGAAACAGGTGCATTGTTTTTGGAAGGAATGGGAGATGGTATCTGCTTGGGAATGACTTCGGGTGCTTATGGTACTGCAGCCAATATAGTAGTGAGTGGTAGAAATTATATTGCTAATGCATCGGTTGAACAATTTATTAATAACACCTGCTTTTCTATATTGCAGGCCACTAGAACAAGGATTTCAAAAACTGAATATATTAGTTGCCCTAGTTGTGGTAGAACACTTTTCGAATTACAGGAGACCACTGCAAAAATCAGAAGTGTTACCAACCATTTGAAAGGGATTAAAATTGCCATTATGGGTTGTATAGTGAATGGTCCAGGCGAGATGGCGGACGCAGACTTTGGTTATGTAGGAAGTGGTGTTGGAAAAATCACTTTGTATAGAGGCAAAGAAGTTGTAAAAAGAAATGTTGATAGTTCTATTGCAGTTGATGAATTAATTAATTTATTGAAGGAAAGTAATGCATGGGTAGAAGCTCCTGTTAGTTTAAAATAATTTCTGTAAAATTGTCTATAAAGGTATTACAATAGTTAAGTCAATTTAAAATATGCAAACAGATTTTCTAGTTATAGGTAGTGGCATTGCGGGCTTAACGTATGCCTTAAAAGTTGCCAATGCTTATCCTGATAAGACTATAACCGTTATCACCAAAACCCAAAGTGATGAAACCAATACAAAGTATGCTCAGGGCGGGATTGCAGCTGTAATGGATTTTGATAAGGATAGTTTTAATAAGCATATTGAAGATACTTTAATTGCTGGCGATGGTTTATGTAATAGAGAGGTGGTAGAAATTGTAGTTAAGGAGGGGGTTGAAAGAATACAGGAAATTATTGAATGGGGAGCGCAGTTTGATAAGGATAGGGATGGAGAATTTTCCTTGGGACGAGAAGGTGGGCACAGTGAATTTAGAATTCTGCATCACAAGGATGTAACAGGAAAAGAAATGGAGAGGGCTTTATTAGAAACCATTAATGGACTCCCAAATATTAGGATCCTAAGTCATTGTTTTGTGTTGGATATAATTACTCAACATCATGTCGGATTTCTAGTTACCAAGTCAACGCCTGATATTGAATGTTATGGTGTTTATGTTTTGAATTTAAATACTCAGAAAATAGAAAAAATTTCATCTAATCTTACCTTATTAGCAACTGGAGGTAATGGTCAAGTATATCGAACAACTACTAATCCAGCAATTGCCACGGGTGATGGTGTAGCGATGGTTTATCGGGCAAAGGGTAGAATTGAAAACATGGAATTTATTCAATTTCATCCAACTGCATTGTACGAACCTGGTGTAAGGGGACATAGTTTTTTAATTACTGAAGCAGTGAGAGGAGATGGAGGTATTTTGCGCAATCAAGATGGAGAAGCATTTATGGAGCGTTATGATGAGCGAAAGGATTTGGCACCTAGAGATATAGTAGCAAGAGCTATTGATAACGAAATGAAGGTTAATGGAACTGAGCATGTTTATCTTGATTGCAGGCATTTCAGCAAAGAAAAATTTATCGAACACTTCCCAAATATTTATGAAAAATGTCTGAGTATTGGAATAGATATTCAGCAACAAATGATACCGGTGGCTCCAGCTGCACATTATAGTTGCGGTGGAATAAAAACGGATGAATGGGGTAGAACTTCAATTAAAAATTTGTACGCAGCAGGCGAATGTGCTTCTACTGGTTTGCATGGGGCAAATAGATTGGCAAGCAATTCATTATTAGAGGCAATGGTTTTTGCTCATAGAGCTTATCAGCAGAGTGTAAATGCTATTAATGAATCAAAACAATCAACTTCTTCTTTTAGTAAATATTTGAAAGTCGGCTCAGCAGAAATTCCTAACTGGAAATCTGAAGGAACCAATGTGCCTAAAGAGATGATCCTTATTACACAAAGCGTAAAGGAACTAAAATTATTGATGAGTGATTATGTAGGGATTGTAAGAAATAATGAGCGTTTATTTCGTGCTATGAAAAGAATTGACCTTCTCTATGAAGAGACTGAAGCATTGTATGAGAAGACGTCCGTTTCTCCTCAGTTGTGTGAGCTTCGAAATATGATTACTGTTGCCTATTTAATTGTGAAGTGTGCAGATTTTCGACAAGAAAGCAGGGGCTTACATTTCAATACGGATTATCCAAGTCGAAGTGAGATGACACAAAATATAGTAATGTAAAAAGCTGTATTGTTTAGTTAAGTACAGCTGGATCTTTTACGATTTTAATAGTTGATTCTTGCTTTATTTTTTCAAAACCTCCTATTACATTTCTGATATTATGTATTCCATGGCTTTTGAATATAGAGCATGCAATTACACTTCTGTAGCCACCACCACAATGAACATATAGATTTTGATTTTCTTCAAAGTTGGCTATCAAAGCGAGGTCTGTCATTTCATTCAATGGAAGATTGATGGCATTTTTTACATGGCCTTCGGTAAATTCAGACGACTTTCTTACATCAATCACTTGTAGATTTGGATCGTGCGGAATATCCATTGCTAGTTCATCTGATTCTACGTCAATGATTAAATCAATTTTTTCTCCCGCTTTATCCCATGCTTCAAATCCTCCCTTTAAGTAACCTTCCATTTTTGAAAATCCTACTCTTGCCAAACGGATAATAGTCTCTTCTTCTTTGCCTGGCTCAGTGATTAATAATATAGGTTGAGAGAAAGACAAAATACTTCCTGCCCATTCTGCAAATCTACCTTCTAATCCAATATTTATGCTTCCAGGTACAAATCCAAGAGTAAAAACATTTGCAGGTCGAGTATCCAAAATAATATAGTCTGATTTTAGTTTGCTTTTAAATGCTGCCACACTAAGTTTAGTAAGCGCTTTTAATTTTATTGAATCTAGACTTTCGTATCCGTCTTTATTAATTTGGGCGTTGATTGAAAAATATGCTGGGGGAGAAGCCAATCCTTCTGTAAGCACTTTAATGAATGTCTCCTTTGATTGAGGTTGCAATGCATAGTTGGTCTTTTTTTCTTCACCAATGGTGCTAAAATTATTTGGCCCCATATTTTTTCCACAGCTACT
>Ga0164294_10000963_pt1 | contig 27234 bp, 18 predicted proteins | sample GEODES005metaG_FD_111479 | JGI IMG/M metagenome (GOLD analysis project Ga0164294, IMG submission 111479) | Oligotrophic lake water microbial communities from Sparkling Lake, Wisconsin, USA - GEODES005 metaG | ecosystem: Environmental > Aquatic > Freshwater > Lake | place: USA: Sparkling Lake...
CTGCGTCTACCGCTTTCACCAGAACGGCGGCCAGCGCTTTGGCGCCGGCCACCTGATCGACGTGGTGCGCGGCAAGGTCAGCGACAAGGTGAGTCAGTACAACCACCAGTCGCTGTCGACCTTCGGCATCGGCGCCGACGTCAGCGACGCCCAGTGGCGCGCGGTGCTGCGCCAGCTGATCGCGCTGGGCCACCTGCGCACCGAAGGGGAGTACGACACGCTGGAGCTGACCGAGGGCTCGCGCGCCGTGCTGCGCGGCGATGTGCAACTGCTGCTGCGCGAGGCCAGTGCCGCGGCGGCCGGCGCCAAACGCGCTCGCTTCGGCTCGCGCTCGACCACAGCCAAAGCGCCCCCGGTGCCGCTCGACGACGAAGCCACCGAGCGCTTTGCCTCGCTCAAGGCCTGGCGCGCCGAGGTGGCGCGCGAACACAACCTGCCGGCTTATGTGGTGTTTCAGGACCGCACGCTGGCCGAGATGGCGCGCACACAGCCGCAATCGCTCGATGAGCTCGCACAGATCAGCGGCGTGGGAGCCAAGAAACTCGAGGCCTATGGCAGCGAGATATTGAGGGTCATGTCGGGCTGAACCCTGTCGTGCGCCGGGCGTAGCGAGGTCTAAACTCGTCCGACAGATGGTTCCACAAGAAAGCACCACGGTGATCAGACAAACCCCGCGACCCAGACTCCCCCATCCCCTGTGCCTTTGTCTGGCGGTGCTGGCCAGCTTCTGGCTGGCAGGCAGTGTGCAGGCACAAGCCAGCCAGGACTCGAGCAGCAGTGGCAATTCCTGGACGCTGGCCATCGAGAACGACCTGTTCGCCGGCAGCCACCGCGATGCCGACTACAGCGGCGGCATCCTGTTCACGCTGTCGGGGCCGACGGCCTCAAGCGCCTGGCTCTCGCTCGACCGCGTGCTCGGCGCCATCGACAGCCTGTGGCTGCCCAATCGCGGCTCGGACCCCTCGTCAAAAGCCGGCCTGCAGTTCGGGCTGCAGGCATGGACGCCGAACGACACCGACACCAGCGCGCCGATCTACGACGACCGCCCTTATGCCAGCCTGATCTCGTGGACCAGCACGCGCATGACGGTAGGCGCAGACTCGGAGCCTGCTTACGCGTCGTCTTTCACCTTCGGATGGCTGGGTGCCGGCTTGGCCAAGGACGCGCAAAAAGGGGTGCACAAGGCGTTCGGCAACGGCACCACGCCCCAGGGCTACGACCACCAGATCTCTGACGGCGGCGAGCCGACCCTGATGTACGCGCTGCGCCGCCAGTCGCTGCTGGACTCCGGCCGCGTGGGCGGCATGAGCACCGACTTCAAGTGGGGCGTCGGCGGCAGCCTGGGCTACATCACCGAAGCCACGCTGTCGGCATCGGGTCGCATCGGTCGGTTCTCGACACCCTGGTGGTCGATGTCCTCCGAGAACACCGCTTACTTCGCGCCCCACGGCAGCGCCGGCGACTTGTACCTTTCGTACGGCGTCAACGGCAAGCTGCGCGGCTACAACGTGCTGCTCCAAGGGCAGTTCCGGGACTCCGACGTGACCTTCAACAGCGACGAGGTCGAGCCGCTGATCGCAGAGGGCTGGTTCGCCGTCACCTGGGGCATCACCAACTCGTGCACGCTGTCCTACCTGATGCGCTACCAGACGGCAGACATCAAGCACGGCACCGGTTCCAGAGACTACGGCAGCGGTGGCATCTACTTCAACTACGGGTACTGAGCTTGCTGGGTCGGCCGCCGACACGAACTCAATCCGAGTTCGCGGGGCCCGCACCCACAACCTGAAGAACATCGACCTCGACATCCCGCGCAACCAGCTGGTGGTCATCACCGGGCTGAGCGGCTCGGGCAAGTCGAGTCTGGCGTTTGACACGCTGTACGCCGAAGGCCAGCGGCGCTATGTCGAAAGCCTGAGCGCCTACGCGCGGCAGTTCCTGCAACGCATGGACAAGCCCGACGTCGACGTGATCGAAGGGCTCAGCCCAGCCATCAGCATCGAGCAGAAAGCGACCTCGCACAACCCGCGCTCCACCGTGGGCACGGTCACCGAGATCCACGACTACCTGCGGCTGCTGTACGCGCGTGCCGGCACGCCGTTCTGCCCCGATCACCACATTGCCTTGCAGGCTCAAAGCGTGAGCCAGATGGTCGACGCCACGCTGGCATTGCCCGAAGCCACGCGGTTGATGGTGCTCGCGCCCGTGGCTCGCGATCGCAAGGGTGAATTCACCGAGCTGTTTGCCGCCATGCAGGCGCAAGGCTTCGTGCGCTTTCGCATCGATGGCGCCACCGTCGAGGCGACCGACCTGCCGACGCTCAAGAAGAACGACAAGCACGACATCGACGTGGTGATCGATCGCATCAAGGTCAGCCACGACGCGGCCAGCGGCCTGGCGCAACGGCTGGCCGAGAGCTTCGAGGCCGCGCTGCGCATTGCCGACGGGCGTGCGATGGCCTGCGAGATGGACAGCGGCCGCGAGCACCTGTTTTCGAGCCGCTTCGCCTGCCCGGTGTGCCGCTACTCGCTCGCCGAGCTTGAGCCGCGGCTGTTCTCGTTCAACTCGCCGCAAGGCGCGTGCACCACCTGCGACGGCCTGGGTCAGGTCACCGCGTTTGATGCGCAGCGGGTGGTGGGATTTCCCAGCCTGAGCCTGGCCAGCGGCGCCATCAAGGGCTGGGACCGGCGCAACAGCTACACGTTTTCGCTGATCGAGGCGGTGGCCAGGCACTGCAGCTTCGACGTTGAAACCCCGTTCGTGGCGCTGCCTGCGGCCGTGCAACACACGCTGCTGCACGGCTCGGGCGACGAGCCCATCGCCTTCACCTACAGCGCCGACAGCATGGGCGGCGAAGGCGAGGCCAAGCCGCGCGCCGTCAAGCGCAAGCACCCCTTCGAAGGCATCATCCCGGCGCTCGAGCGGCGCTACCGCGAAACCGATTCGCCGCAGGTGCGCGAAGACCTGGCGCGCTACCAGAACGCCAAACCCTGCCCCGATTGCCAGGGCAGCCGGCTGCGCCGCGAAGCGCGGCATGTGTTCCTGCAGCTCGCCGGCGCAGCGGCCGACTCGCCCGGCGAGCCGATCTTCCGCGTCGAGCACATGACGCTCGACAAGGCGCGCGATTACTTCGATGGCCTGCGGCTGCAAGGCGCCAAGGCGGCGATTGCCGACAAGGTGATCCGCGAGATCCGCTCGCGACTGAAGTTCCTCAACGACGTGGGCCTGAACTACCTCAGCCTCGACCGCGGCGCCGACACGCTCAGCGGTGGCGAGGCGCAGCGCATCCGGCTGGCGTCACAGATCGGCTCGGGGCTGACCGGTGTGATGTACGTGCTCGACGAGCCCAGCATCGGCTTGCACCAGCGCGACAACGAGCGGCTGATCGGCACGCTGCGCCACCTGCGCGACATCGGCAACAGCGTGCTGGTGGTCGAGCACGACGAAGACGCGATCCTTGCCGCCGACCACGTGATCGACATGGGCCCCGGTGCCGGCGTGCATGGCGGTCGGGTGATGGCGCAAGGCACGCCGGCCGAAGTGGCCGCGAATCCCGACTCGCTGACCGGTCGCTACCTCGCGCGCGCGCTGCGCATCGCGGTGCCGGCGCGCCGGGCGTGGCATGGCGCGAGCGACCAGGCGAGCGTGGTTCGCATCGTCAACGCGCGCGGCAACAACCTCAAGCGCGTGAGCGTGGACATCCCGGTGGGTCTGTTCACCTGCGTGAGCGGCGTGTCGGGTTCGGGCAAGAGCACGCTCATCAACGACACGCTGCACGCGGCGGCTGCGCGCAAGCTGCACCACAGCCACGCCGAGGCCGCACCGCACGACACCATCGAGGGGCTGGACGCCTTCGACAAGGTCATCAACGTTGACCAAAGCCCGATCGGCCGCACGCCGCGCAGCAACCCGGCCACCTACGTGGGCCTGTTCACCGCCATCCGCGATCTGTTCGCCGAAATGAACACCGCGCGCGAACGCGGCTGGGGCCCCGGGCGCTTCAGCTTCAACGTGGCCGGCGGGCGCTGCGAAGCGTGCGAAGGTGACGGCGTGATCAAGGTCGAGATGCACTTCCTGCCCGACGTTTACGTGGCGTGCGATGCGTGCGGCGGCAAGCGCTACAACCGCGAGACGCTCGAGGTGCTCTACAAGGGCAAGAACATCACCGAGGTGCTGGCACTGACCGTGGAAGACGCGCACGCGCACTTTGCCGCCGTGCCCGTCATCGCGCGGCGGCTGCAAACGCTGCTCGATGTGGGGCTGGGCTACATCCGGCTCGGCCAGAGCGCGACCACGCTGTCAGGCGGCGAAGCACAGCGCGTGAAGCTCGCGCTCGAGCTCAGCAAGCGCGACACCGGACGCACGCTGTACATCCTGGATGAGCCCACCACCGGCTTGCACTTCGCCGACATCGACTTGCTGCTGCGCGTGCTGCACCAGCTGCGCGATGCAGGCAACACCATCGTGGTGATCGAGCACAACCTCGACGTCATCAAGACCGCCGACTGGGTCATCGACATGGGCCCCGAGGGCGGTGCCGGCGGCGGCCAGGTGGTGGCCGTGGGCACGCCCGAAGACGTGGCGGCCAACCCGGCCAGCCACACGGGACGCTATCTGGTGCCCCTGCTCCAATAAAAAACCTATTCAAATCAACGGGTTGATCTATTTATTGGTGCGGGCCATTGGTTATCCATTGGGCAAAGTGGGCGGTTTTCCCAATCCGTCAGGCGACTTCAATCGCCATTTGGCCGCCTTCGTCTTGGCGCCATCAGTCTCGATCAGACCTTCACGGGCCATGTCGCGCAGCAAGCTCTTGATGTAGCCGGCGCGCTTGTCGGGCACCACGGCGCCCGGCAGCTTGTCCAGCAACAGCAGGTTGATCTTCGATCGACCCTGCGGCCCGAGCTTCAACAACTCAACGACAAGGGCCTTGTAATGCTGAGAACCCAAACCCTTGTCCACGGTGTAACTGACCTCTCGACCCGCCGCTTTGGCGACAGCTCCGGAAATTCTGACGGTCGTCCCGCGCCCCTCCACCAAGCCACGTTTGCGCAAGGGTTTGATCAGATCGGCAGCCAACGGCAGCCTCTTTTGCACACGATCCAACGCAATGACCTCCTCCAGTGTGAGGTCCATGCCGCAGAGCAGCGCCCTGCTGAATGCGGTGTCCAGCTCACGCCCGTAGATGCAGACTCGAACCGCAGCCGGATTTGATTTCAGCTCGAAGTCCGGTAGCGGAAAGTAGCGCTCGCGTTGGGTTCGGTACATGCGCCGGATACCACTGCCGATGGTGTCGATCAAACCCAGCTCCACCATTGCATCTGCTAGGCAAGGATTGCGATAGCGGTGCACCGCATCGTTCCCGGTGAGAACTTTCTCCACCGACCCAGGAATGAAGTTGCCTTCGTTTGCAAACCACAACGCATCGGGCCATTCCGTCACCACGACCCGACCTCCGCAGGCGTAGTCCTGATGCGCAACGCAATTCAGCAGGGCCTCGCGAACGACCCAATCGTCATAGGCGGGCAACTCGAGCGGCGCGAGTTGCCCGGGCGGCAGGATCCGAACGGTGTGCCCACGCTGGCGAATCTTGTTGACCAGCTCGTCGATCGCCAACACGAAAGGCGGTTTGAAGTGCTGGTAGTCGAGCTCTGTGCCATCGGCGTCCATCAGCTTCCACGTCAAACGCGGCGAGGCGCCGTGGAGTCGAGCCGCGCTGTCAGCACCGCCGAACAGCAGCACGGCTGCTCGCGTGTGGGAGCCGTTGCGGATCAAACCCAACGCCTCAAGGAATCGTTGCATGCTCCAACGTTCGAGTTCAGCCGCCCGACTCGGATGCTTTTGCGCGTACAGCGCACGACCTTGCTTCACCGCAGCGTCATCGAGCAGCAGCACGTCGCCATCGACCCGCTGGCCCGTCCAGTCCAGCAATGCCGACTGGGCCCGAATGACTTCGTACTTCGGCCCCAGCGCAGTCAGCGCCTCACCCACACGCCCGTAGTAGTGGCCTTTCCAGCCGACCGGCATGCCCCGCGGCGCGGGTGGCACCTCGAACATCAACACGCGCGATCCCGCAGCGCATTCCGGATGCGCCAGTTCCCAGACCCGGTTGAAGGACACGCTGGGCGCCGTTCCTTCGGCAATTTGACGCTTCAGGCCATTCATGGCCGCCACGCCGGTCTTGAAAGAGCTGCCGACGATCGGACGCAAGCCCGACTGCGCATCGCGCCGATCTTTCACCCCCAGGATCAGCCACCCGCAGCGCCGCCCCTGAAGGTTCGCCTCATTCGAAAGCGCCGACACATAGCGTCCCAAGTCATCTATGTCGAAAGACTGTCGCGCCTCCTTGAAGTCGAGCCATTCGGTTTCTGCCGGCAACGCCCGCAGTTGGTCCAGCTCAACCAAACGTTCGGACTCTTCGCTCATCGTTTGTGCCGCCTTCATGACCGCGTCGATCGCACAGCGGTTGCCGAGCACGCACCCACGCTTGAACTTGAATTCGATCTCAGCGTCGAGATCGCCCCCCGCGTCCCTGACCTCACTCGATAAGCATTGGATGCGGCTGTTCATTGCATCACACACACTGGGGGGCGCCGCAGGTGCGGAGCACTGGTCTGCACGGCGGCCCGGTCGCACAGAAACGAATGAGATGCCCATGAAAAAAGCCGGTGCGAGGCACCGGCTTTTTCGTTGAAGCAGCGCTGGCGCGCTGCACGCTTGACCTCGGCAATCAGCTGAGGTGGGCGCTGACCAGCTTGGTCATCTCGAACATCGTGACTTGCGGCTTCTTGAAGATTTCCTTCAGCTTGGCATCGGCGTTGATGTTGGTCTTCTTGGCAGCGTCTTGCAGCTTGTGGGCCTTGATGTACTCCCACAGCTTCTTGGTGACTTCGGTGCGGGGCATCGGAGTCGCACCAATGATGGCGGCCAGTTGTGGGCTCGGCGTCACGGCCTTCATGAACGCAGCGTTGGCCGTGCGCTTGACAGCCGGAGCGGCTGCCTTGGTGGCAGGAGCCTTCTTTGCCGCCGCTGCCGTCTTTGCAGGTGCTGCCTTTTTCGCTGGTGCCGCCTTCTTGGCCGGGGCTTTCTTCGCAGTTGCCATTTGAATGATCTCCATCACATTAGGGGTTGATGAGCCGTGCTGGCGGGGCTTCGCATGTGCCCTCATCGTCGCAGCGCGCGAGCCCAAAGAATCGTACCCGCTGCCTAGGGCGTTGAGAAGACTGTTTCACAGGAGAAACCCTCTTTCTTGCAGCTCGGCCCGCAGTTTTTCAGCTCCCAGGGCTGCTCGGCAGCATGGCCCGGGCGAAAAGCACCCGCCACAGGGCTCGCGGGTTATTCTTCCCTCATGAAAATCATCGTCCGATGGCTGCTGCTGGCGGCCGCCTTGCTGCTGGTCGATTACCTGTATTCAGGCGTGTCCGTGAAGAGCTTCGGCGCGGCCATGATCGCCGCGCTGGTGCTGGGCCTGCTCAACTCCTTGCTGCGGCCCATCCTGGTGCTGCTCACGCTGCCGGTCACGCTGCTCACGCTGGGTTTGTTCCTGTTCGTGATCAACGCGCTGATGTTCTATTTCGCAGCGCATCTGCTCGACGGCTTCCATGTCGACAGCTTCACCGCCGCGCTGATCGGCTCGCTGCTCTACAGCCTGTGTGGCGTGGTGATCGACACGGCGATGGAGCGGCTGTTCAGACGCGGCGATTGACGCTCGTCCTCAGGGCTGCAGCGCAGCGGTCTTCAGGCCGGCCCCGCGCACCTCGAAGCGCACCGTGTGCACCACGCTGCCACGGCCTGACCGCAAAACCAATTCGTGCCGCCCGGGCCACGGCGCCCAGCTGATGCGGCTGCCCCGCCCCACCACCTTGCCGTCGAGCAGCCAGGTGCCCGACTCGCCTTCGAAGACGATCTTTTGCACCTGCGGCGGCATGTCGGGGTCCAGCGCGTAGATGCTGCCACTGCGCGGTGAGCGGATGCCAAAAGCGCCACCCGCAATCAGCGTGGGCCGGCCGGGCGCCGGCTCGGTGCCGGCCAGTGCCAGCTCGTCTCGCGAAGGCTCCAGATCGGCCTCGAAGCGCGCGCGGTAGCGCACCACGCCTGCCGGCGGCGCGGCGCGCTGGGCCGGCACGGCCTCATGCAAGTGCTGCATCACCACACGCCACACCGGTGCCGCGCCGCTGACGCCGCTCACGTCGTGCATGGGCTCGCCACTCGCGTTGCCGACCCACACGCCCACGGTGTAGCGGTCGCTGTAGCCGATGCACCAGTTGTCGCGCAGGTCCTTGCTGGTGCCGGTCTTCACCGCCACCGGGCCGTGCAGCGCGAGCGAGCTGTCGAGCCCGAAGGTGAGCACCCGGGCGTTGTTGTCCGACAGGATGTCGGTGACGAGATACGTGGCCGCCGCGCTGGCCACACGCTTGGCGGGTGATCGTTTTGCTGCAGGGAGCAAGCGAGTCGGCGACAGCACGCCGCCATGGGCCAGCGCGCGGTAGGCGTTGGTCAAGGCGAGCAAGGTCACATCGGCGCTGCCCAGCGCGAGCGAATCGCCGTAGTAGCCGCCGCTCTCGGGCAGCGCCAGGCCGAACGCATTGAGCCGCGCCCACAGCGCATCGGCACCCAGCATCGCGCCCACGCGCACCGCCGGCACATTGAGGCTGGCGCCCAGCGCGGTGCGCGCGCTCACCCAGCCCTTGAAGTCGCGGTCGTAGTTTTGCGGCAGGTACAGCCCCGACGCGGTGGCCAGCTGCGCGGGCGAATCGTCGATCAGGCTGGCCGGCGTGATCAGCCGCTGCTCGAAGGCCAGGCCGTAGACAAAGGGCTTGAGCGTGGAGCCGGGTTGGCGACGGGCCAGCACGCCATCGACCTGCGCCGCATCCGACAGATCGCCGCTGGAGCCGACCCAGGCCAGCACTTCGCCGCGGGCGTTGTCGAGCACCAGCACCGCGCCGTCTTCGACGTTGCGGCCGCTCAGCTCGGCCAGCTGCTGGCGCAGGGCGTCGCGTGCGATGCGCTGCAAGGGCGCGTCGATGCTGGTCGTGAGCCTTGCCGGTGCGGGCTTCATGCCGGCCAGCACCTGGCGGGAAAAATGCGGTGCGAGCTGCTCACCCAGCGCCGGCGCGCCGCGCCGCGTCAGCGCGTCTTGCACCAGCGACGCGACGCCCACGCAGGACGCACCTTGCGCCTGCAGCACCCCGCAGCTGCGTTGCGTGACCACCGTGGCACTGGCGTTCGGGCCGCGCAGCAGCGACGCGGCGACGGCGGCCTCGAGGGTGTCGAGTCCGCTCGCCCGCTTGGCAAACAGCGTTTGCGACAGCGCATTGATGCCCACCAGCTCGCCGCGCCACGGCACGCGGTTGACATAGGCCTCGAGGATCTGCGACTTGCTCCAGCTCGCTTCGAGTTCGCGTGCGGTGGCGATCTGGCCGACTTTTTGCGCCACGCTGCGCCCGGCGGCGGGCCGCTGCAGATCGTCGTCGAGCAAGCCGGCGAGCTGCATCGTGAGCGTCGAGGCGCCCCGGGTGCGGGTGTTCCAGGCGTTGCTCCAGGCGCTGTGCGCGAGCGCGCCCCAGTCGACGCCGCTGTGGCTGTAGAAGTCGCGGTCTTCGCTGAGGACGATGGCGTGCAGCAGCGCCGGCGACAGCTCGGCCAGCGGCAGCCACGCCAGCCGGCGCACCGTCATGTCGGTGCGCAGCGTCTGGATGGGCGTGCCGTGGCGGTCGAGCAGCGTGGTGTCGGACGGCCGGTGGGCCGCACGCACCGACTCGAAACTGGGCACGGCCGCTGCGGCCGTACCCGCCGCGCCAGCCGCCAGCAGCGACGCCATCATCAGCCCGAGCGGCCAGCCCCGCAGCGCGCACAGCGCTCGCATCACGGCGCCACGTCAATCGCCGCGTTGGGCAGCTCGCCAAAGGACTCGGGCGCGTACATCGCCTCGATGCGCGTGGGCGGCAAGGCAAAGCGGCCCACGCTGTTCAGGCGCAGCGTGTACTCGAGCACGTGGCGCCCGCGCGGCATGTGGGCGTAGTAGCGGCGGAAGGCCTCGACGCTGCGCTCGTCGTAGGCAACGCTGGCGCTGGAAGCAGCGGCCTCATCACCTGCGCTCACGGCAGCAGCCGCCGCGATGGCGCTGTCGCGACCCAGCCCCGAGCCCAGCAGCGCGGCGCCACCGGGCACCGGATCGCTCACCACCACCCAGCTCATGTCAGCCTGCGCATCGATCTCCAGCCGCACGCGCAGCACGTCGCCGCGCGACCAGCGCGACGCGTCCTTGCGCGACACCGCGATCAGGCTGCGCTTGACGCCGTAGCCCGCGCGAATCGGCTGCGTCAACGCCACGGCCGCCAAACTTTGCACCGAAAGCCACGGCGCGCCACTGCCTTGCTGGCGTGCCGACAAGGTCGCTGCAGCCTCGGGCCAGGGCAGCGTGAGGCTGCCGCCGTCAGGCTGCTTGGCCCAATCAAAGCTGGCTGGCGGCTGAGCTGACGATGAGCCCGCGGCACCCAGCCGCAACTCGCTGATGCCGGTGACCGGCTGCGACTCGAACTTCGCGGCAAAGCGATCGAGCGCGATGGCGCCCCACACATTGGCGGTGGTGGTCGACCACACGCCCTCGCGCTGGCGGCCCAGGCTGCCCACCACCATGCGCGGCAGGTCGTCGCGCCAGGCGGGTTCGTCCATCACGGCCAGGATCAACCGCGCCGCGTTGGCATCGGCGTTGTCCATCAGCCACCACCAGTTGTCACCGGCCTCGTCGCTGAACTTCAGCGTGGTGCCACCCAGCGCCAGACGGCTGCGCAGGATCTGCTGCGCCTGCTCGATGCGCTGCGGCAACTCGCCCATCGCTTGGTTCTGGGCGCGCATTCGACGCAGCAGGTTCAGCCAGTCGATCACCGCCGCCGTCGGCCACGCATTGGGCGTGAGCGACATTGAACCCAGCATGCGCGGCTGCGCCCGGCCGTATCGGGCCAGCGCATCGAGCGCGGCCAGCTTGCGCACCGCGAGGTTGACAGACTGCGCCGAAGCCGGAGCCCACGGCCTGCGATCGATGCGGCCTTCGACGAAGGCCGCCAGCCCATCGAGCATCGCGTTGCGCACCGCATCGGGAAGCGCAACGTCAGCTTCCTGAGCGGTGGCGATCAGTTGCGCGGTCAGGCGATCGTTGCCCGCCGGGGCTTCGCCGGCGCGCACCGGAAAGTAGCCGGCCAGCCCGTCGGCGTCGAGGTAGGTGGGCAGCACATCGACCACCTCGGCCCAGCGCGCCGCATCGTGCAGGCCGATCGCCTTGGCCACCTTCTGTTCGAGACAGCCAAACGGGTAGGTCTCGAAGTAGCGGCGCAGGCCCGGCAGCGCGCTGCCGAGTCGGGGCTGCAGACCCACGCGCACGCCACCCCGCTTGACACCGGACTCGGGCAGCGCACCGCTTGGCGCGGCCACGGGCAACGAGTAGGCCCCATCGAGCCGCGCCAGCGTGGCCTGCATCACGCGCGTCGGCACGGCCTCGGTCACCCGCTGCGTGAGCTTGACGCGGTCCTTCGCCGCAGCCACGGCATCGCCCGCAACGCTCAGCGATTCGACCGCGGCGTCCCACGCGATGTTTGACGCGTCCACCGGCACGCTCACCGGCCAGCCGATCTCGCGGGCCGCACCGGCGGCAAGCACCACATCCTGAGCGGCGAAGGCCAGCGGCGGGCCTTCAGCGGCCGCGCCATCGCGCCTGACCGCACCGGCCAGCGTGGCGCGCACCTTCATTTCGCGCGCCGTGGTGTTGCGCAGCGTCAGCGTCGCATTGAAGCTGTCACCGCCACGCACCAGCGGCGGCAGCCCCGGCAGCAGCTGCAGGTCCTGCGTCACGCGCACGGTGGTGCTGCCGGTGCCGAAGGTCGCGATCCCGGCCTCGGGCGGCCCATCGGCCATCGCGACCAGTCTGAAGCGCGTGAGCGAATCGTTGAGCGGCACTTCGATGCGGGCCTCGCCCTTGGCGTCGAGCTTGACCGTGGCCTGCCACAGCAGCAGCGTGTCGAACAGCTCGCGCGTGCCGCCACGACCCCCGCCGCCGCCGGCCGCCACGGCCTTGCGGCCGTAGTGGCGCCGGCCGATGATTTCGCCCTGCGCGGTGCTGGTCTCAACACCCCAGGCGCGCTTGCGCCACATCGCGTTGAGCAGGTTCCACGAGTCGTTGGGCTTCAGTTCGAGCAGGCTCTCGTCGACCGCGACGAACGTGACTTCGGTGCCGGCCAGGGGCGCGCCGGTGGCCTTGCCGCCGGCCACGGATTGCGTGACCTGGATGTGCGCTTGCACCTTTTGCCGCACCGCGTACTGCGGCCGGTCGGTGCTCACCTTGACCGTGAGCTCATGCGCGGCCATGCCCACCTGCAGCGCGGCCACGCCGAACTTGAACGAGGGCTTGGACAGATCGACCATGGCGGTGGGCGCCTGGTACTCGCGCCCGTCGTACCAAAACGAGCGCGCCCAGCTCAGCGGCTCGCGCCAACCCCAGGTGAACAGCGAATACCAAGGCACCTCGCTGATGCGCCCGCGCAGCACCAGCACGCTGACGTACACATTGGGCCCCCAGGACTTGTCGATCTTCAGCTCGACGGTCGGGTCGCGGCCGCGCAGCGTGACCACGCGGGTGTCGATCAGGCCTTCGCGCTCGACGCTGACCAGCGCGGTCGCCTCGCGGTAGGGCATGCGCACCTGCAGCCGCGCGGTTTCGCCGGGCTCGTAGCGCGACTTTTCGGGCAGCACGTCGATGCGGTCGTCGTTGTCCTGCGCGAACCACAGCTCGCCCTGACGCGTCACCCACACGCCGGTGGCAGCCTGCGCCGGATGGCCTGCGGCGTCCTTGGCCTGCGCGATCAGTTCGATCTGCCCGGGCGTGTTGATCTGCGCATCGCACGCCAGCGCGCCGCGCTCGTCGGTGGTGCCGCTGCACAGCACGCCCAGATCCTTGAGCTCGGTGCGGTTGTCGTAGGCGTAGAAGCCACCGACGATGCGGGTGCGGCTGCTCAGGGTCTGCGACAGCCGGCCGCGCACCTCGACGGACTGCCGCGCGATCGGCCGACCGCGCGTGTCGAGCGCGACCACGTCGAACCTGACCGAGCCCTGCTGGCTGGCCCACGAGCGCGACTTGACGCCCAGCACCACGGCGCTGGGCCACAGGTCGATGCGGCTGGTGACGGTCTGCGTCTGGCCGTTGGGGTCGAGGTAGCTGAGCTCGCTGTGCAGCTGGGACGCACGGCTGATGGCCGGCAGGTTCTTCAGCGCCACCGTGGCCGCGCCGTTGGCGTCGGTGAGCACCGCGAGCTTGTCGGTGACCAGACGGTCGACCGGCGCGGCCTCGACATCGTCATCGGCTCCGTTGGCCGGCTGCACCTCGTTGGGCGGCGTGAAGTTGTAGCCCTCGTAGCCGGCAAATTCGACCAGACGCGGCTTGAGCAGCGCCGAGACCTGCGCCGGCGCGTTCGCCATCGCGCCGCCCGACAGGTGCGTCATCTGCACGCCCAGCGGCAGCTCACGCGGTGCGATCGGCACCTGAGCCGGTGCGCTCAAGCGCGCATCGACCAGCGGCACGCTGAACTCCTCGACCCGGAAACTGCCGCTCAGCCAATTGGATTGGCTGCGCTCGTCGACGCCTTCGCGCTCCAGCCACACGTCGTACTGACCCAGCTTGGCCGCCGGCGGAATGACCCAGCTCGACAGCGCATTGCGCGCGCCGTTCCACACCAGCGGCTGCACCACCTGCTGGCCACTGCCCTGGTGGACGATCTTCCTGCGCGTGGGCAGCTCGGCTGGGTTCCACGGCGCCAGACCGCTCAAGGTTTCGGCACGCAAAAAGTGCTTCATCGACACCGTTTCACCCGCGCGAAGCAGCGTGCGGTCGAATACCGTGTGCGCCACCGAATCACGCTGCGGGCTGCGGCTGGTGGGCTGGTTGAAGCGCCACGGCTCGATGCCCTGATGCCAGCTGCTGAACACAAAAGCGGTGTCGACCGGGCTGCCGGGGCGTGACGATTCGGCCTTGCGTGCGCTGACGAAATACGCGTCATCGCCGATGCAATCGGCAGGCTGCGGCCCGAGGGCCTGGGGCACCAGAGCCAGGCCACGGGCATCGGTGCGCCCCGACCACAGCGGCTTGCCGCGGCAGTCGCTGATCGCCACATCGGCGGCTTCGACCGGGCGACCGCGGTCCAGCGAGGTCACCCACACCGCGCTGTTTTCGCGGCCGATCTTGGCGTGCACGCCCAGGTTGGTGACCAGCGCGCCGGTGCGCACATACATCGGCGCCTGCGGATCGAGCAGGGCCTGCCCGAGCCGCGCCGATTCGACCTCGACCACATGGAAGCCCGGCTCCACCAGTGGAATGCCCACCACCTCAAACGGCCGCGGATCGCCGCCTTGCAGCTGCGGCAGATCGAGCCGCTTGGCGGCCGCATCGCTCTTCAGCAGCGACAGCGTGCGCGTTTGAACCCAGCGATCAACCTGGATGCGGTAGGTGCGGCCACGGCCATCCATGTTCGACACGGTGGTCGTCCACTGATCCTTGGGCAAGCCGGCATCGCGCGCGGTGATCTGGTTGTCGTGATACCGGCGCACCTTGGCGTACCAGGCCAGGATGTCGGCATCGGATTGCAAGCGGCGCACGCGAACCGCACCCTGGCTGGCGGCAGGCCGCAGATCGCCTTGCACATGACGCAGCGTGAGCGGCAGCAACGGCGGCGTGGCCGTCGAGCCAGGAGCGTCGACATAGCGCTCGACGATGCCAAACGGCGCTGCCGCGAACTTCGCAATCGGCGGCGCGTCGCCGGTGGCCACCTTCATCGGGAAGGCCTCGGCATTGGCCAGCGGCCGACCGGTGCTGTCCTTCAGTCCGGCAGGCAGCGTCAGCGTGTAGACGGCGTTTTCAGCCACGCGCAGCGCCAGCGTGACGGACGAGACCTCGGTCGACTTGTCGGCCTGATCGTGCAGCGGCGCGATCGGCTGGCCGTTGGCGCTCACCAAGCGAACCTGCTCGGCGAGCTGGCGCTCGAGTGGCGCCGAAAAGCGCAGCGTGAGCGGACGAATCGGCAGGCAAGGCGCACCCGCGCGCTCGCGTTCGCAGGAAAACTCGGCGCTGAATTTCGGCCGCACCTTGAAGGCAAAACGCTGCTCGCTGCGGGTGACCACACGCGGGTTGACGGCCGCCGCAATGCCTTGGCCCCACACCACGCGCACGGCGGTGTCGGCGGGCAGCGCACGCGGGCAGCTCAGCACCAGCAACTTGGCCTGCCACTCGGCTTCGAGCTTGGCGTTTTTCAAAGCGCGCTGCCCCGTGGCCTTGAGGATCTGCTCGCGCAGCGAACCGGCCACGATGCGCACGGGCAGGCGCTCGCCGATGCCATCGACTTCACACCAGGTGCGCTCGGCCACGCTGCGCTCGGTGGCCGCGCCGTTGAGCGTGAACACGAAATGCTGGTCTTCCTCGATCTGCGCGCCGTCATAGGGCTGCGGATACAGGACCACCGGGCCGCCGGTGCTGAACTGAAAGCCGGTGTTGCCCGAGAGCGCGCCGGCGGCGGCCAGCGGCTTCCAGTCGGAGCGGGCCTGCACGGTGCAACTCACGCCCGGTGGCAAGGCCTCGTCGAAGTCAAACACCCAGCTGCGATCGCTGGTCCAGCGCCCGCTGTGCGCGGTGGCCGATGGCGGCACGCCCACGCAGTTGAGCGTCACCGGGTCGGGCAAGGTCGGCTCGCCAAACGGCACCACGGCCTGCGCATAGTTGATGGCCACCTGAGCGACCTGAGCGACCTCGCCTTGCGGGCTCATGCTGCGCACGGTGGCCGCCTGGGTCCAGCCCGCCCACAGTGCCAGCAGCACCCACACAGCATTGCGCGATGTCACACCCATGTCGGCCCCTGTAGCGAGTTTTCGGGCGCAGTCTAGCGGCGCGAAGTGGTCAGCTCTGGGCGTCCTTGAGCTGCTGCCGGCGCTGGCCTTCGATGGTGCGCAGGCGCGAATCCATCACCGACAACTCGACGAAATCGTTCTGGCTGGGGTTGGGGCCGGCCAAGCGGCGCCCGGCTCGCAAACGATCGATGGCGCCGGGCAGATCACCCAGCGCGTAATGCGATTCGGCCTCGGCGCGCAGCGAACTCAGCGTCTGCCCCTGCTGCTTGAGCAAGCGGCTGAGGGCCATCCAGGCCAGTGGGTCGAGCGGGAACTGCGCCACCCAGGTCTGCAGCTGATCGGTGCTCAGCCGCACCGCGTTGGCATCGCCGGGCAACGCCAGCGCAATGCGCGCAGACATCAGCAGCACCGGGCGCGAGGTGTTGGCCGCACTTGGCAACACCGGGCTGCCCGACTGCAGCAGCGGTGCCAGCGCCTCGCGCGCCAGAACAGGCTGGCCGCGGTCGATCAGCGACTGCGTTTGCAACAGAAGAACGGCCCGCTCGGCGCGCACATCGGCAGCCATCGCCGTCGAGGCGGGCTCCGTCAGCGCGTAGTTGCTCGGTGGCGCACCAGAGCCACGGGCCAGCGACATGGCATTGCGCAGCGCCACATCAGCAAGCTTCCAATCACGCAGCAGGCTCGAAGCCAGCGCGGCCGAGTAGGCATCGGCAAAGCGCTCGGCGCGCGTCGCGCTGGGTGACGAGCCATCAACCGCCAGCGCCTGCCAGTGGCGCAGCGCTTCGGGGCGCGTGTCCATCAGGACCCGGGCGCGCGCCAGCGACGAGGTGTGCTCGAGTGCCGATGCCGGCTGGCTCGTAGTCGCCCGCGGCGAGCCGACACCACTGACACCCAGGCGCGCGCGCGCCTCGCCGATGTGCTCGGTGGTCAGCGGGTGGGAGCGCAAGTACGGATAGCCGCCGTAGTCATTGAGCCGCGAGGCGTTTTGCAGCCGCTCGAACATAGCGGCCATCCCCGAAGGCTCGAAGCCGGCGGTGCTCATCATGGCCATGCCGATGCGATCGGACTCGCGCTCGAACTGGCGGGAAAAATTCAACTGGCCCTGGATGGCCGCCGCCTGACCGCCCATCATGATCGCGTTGCCGGCGTCGCCGCCGCCCGAGCGGGTGGCCGCAAGCATGCCAATGATCATGGCAGCTGCCGCCAGGATGCTCTGCCGCTTGCTGTTGGCAAGACCCTGCGCGATGTGGCGCTGGTTGACGTGCGTCAGCTCGTGCGCCAGCACCGAGGCCAGCTCGTCACGCGTTTGCGTGATCGCCATCAGGCCCAGGTGGACACCCACGAAACCGCCGGGCAAGGCGAAGGCGTTGACCGAACGGTCGCGAACCAGAAAAGGCTCGTAGGCAAAGCGGTCCTTCAGATCGTCATCGACGTCACCCAGTGCCTGCGCAGCGCTCAGCAAGGGCTGCCACAGCGACTGCAGGTATTCGAGCAGGACGGGGTCATCGAGGTAGTCGGGATCGCGGCGGATCTCGCGCATGATCGCGTCGCCCAGCCGGCGCTCAGTGCCGGTGTTGAAGTCTTCCGAGGCGGTGTCGCCCAACGCGGGGAGGTTGTTTTGCGCGAACGCCTGCGTGGGCGACAGCGCACCGACGCTCAGCACCGCGCTCATCAGCCAGGCGAGCGACCGGCGGCAAACTGACCTGAAGGTATCGTGGGCAAGGGGCATCGAGCGCTCTTTCGCAAAGGTAACGTGGGGGTGTGACTCCCCAGCGGCGCCTGGGTTCAAGTGGCGAAGCCCCAAACCACAGCTTTTCCTCAAATACCGGCTGCCTATGATGCCAGCCAACCCGCTGCCAGCCGCGCCCCTCGGGGTCGCCCACGCCATGACCGCACATGATCACCGCGCCGAACCGTCAGCCGAGCCAGACGCGAACGCGCCCTCGCCCTTGACCCACTTTGACGGCGCTGGCCAGGCGCACATGGTCGACGTGTCGGCCAAGGCCGAAACCCACCGCATCGCGCGCGCCAGCGGCGAAATCTGCATGCGCAGCGCCACGCTCGCGCTGATCGAAGCCGGCCACGCGGCCAAGGGCGACGTGCTCGGCGTGGCGCGCATCGCCGCCATCTTGGCCGCCAAGCGCACGGCCGAGCTGATCCCGCTGTGCCACCCGCTGCCCATCACCCGCGTGGCGGTCGACTTCGCCATCGACCGCGAGGCCAGCCGCATCATCTGCACCGCCCAGGTCGAAACCCACGGCCGCACCGGCGTCGAGATGGAAGCGCTCACCGCCGTGCAGATCGGCCTGCTCACCATCTACGACATGCTCAAAGCCGCCGACCGCGGCATGGTCATGGGCAATGTGCGCGTGCTGGAAAAGCACGGGGGCAAGTCGGGGGATTGGGTGGCGCTGGCGTGAGCACCCCGCCGAGCGCGTCGAACAGGATTGATTCAAGCGACACGACCATGGATGAAATACAAAAACGCAAACGCGCCACTCTGCCCATTGATGTTGCCGATGGACTGTTTCTTGACTCGAAACTGGCAAGGGTATTTGGAGAAGGGCTTTCAGGGGACTATTGTTTTGCCGACCCCTATCCACACATCGTCATCGACAATTTCCTTCCGGATCGATTACTTGAAGAAATTCTTGAAAATTTTCCAAAAGAGAAATTGCAAGGGGATAAATTTTATGACGCCGGCTATCGCGGACTGAACAAACGGCAGATACACCCGGAGAGTTGTAGCAATTACATGCGGAATGTATTTAACTTCTTCAACTCATCGCCAATACTTCAATTTTTAGAAGGTCTGACGACCATTGAGGCCTTGATGGGAGATGCGCATTTCAACGGCGGTGGATTTCATGAAATTTCCGCGGGAGGCAAACTGGGCATTCATGCGGATTTTCGAATCAACGAGCAGCTTCACCTGAACCGCAGGCTGAACATGCTGATTTATTTGAATAAAGATTGGCAGGATTCCTATGGTGGCCTTCTGGAGCTTTGGGATAAAACAGGCTCGAGAAAGGTCGATGGCATTGCGCCTATTTTTAACCGATGCGTTATTTTCAATACCGATGCAGACTCTTATCATGGCCATCCAGATCCATTGAATACACCGCCAGAGATCACCAGAAAGTCCATAGCGCTGTACTACTACACCGCCTCTAAGAGGGTATATGAAGATACGCCTTCACATTCGACCATGTACGTGGCCAGGCCAGATGACCCGCAGTCCGTTAAAAATCAGGTATCGAAGAGTCGACGAAAAAACTATTTGAGGGATTGGCTGCCCCCCATCGTTTTGCGAAAAGTCAGGGAGCTCAAGGATCGGACCCAGAAAAATGGCTCGGGTCCCACTCAGGATTGAATCAACACTTCGCAGGTTGGGTACGGCCCAGCCCCTTTGAGGACATGCCTTGCAGATCGGCCTGCTCACCGTCTACGACATGCTCAAAGCCGCCGACAGCGGCATGGTCATGGGCAACGCGCGCGTGATGGAAAAGCACGGGGGAAGTCGGGGGACTGGCCGGTCTGGGTCTCTGGCAACTGGCGCATGGCTTTGGCCTTCAAGGGCGAGGACGCCGAGCTGATTGATTACCGTGACTATCACTGAGGCCACGCCATGACACGCATGCACAACCCGCCGCACCCCGCAGCCATCCTGCGCGAAGACATCCTGCCGGGCTTGGGGCTGAGCGTCACCGAGGCCGCGCAGCAGTTGGGCGTGAACCGCGTGACCCTGTCGCGTCTGCTCAACGAGAAGGCCGGCGTGTCGCCCGAAATGGCGCTGCGCATCGAGGCGTGGCTGGGCAAGGCCCGGGGCGGCGATGCACGCTTGTGGCTGGCGATGCAATCCGACTACGACCTTTGGCACCAGGAGCAGCGCGTCAAGGCGGTGCCGCTGAACGTCAAGCCGGCAGAACTGGCGGGCGCCTGAGTCTTTCGCCCGGCGCCGCGCCGGCTCGAACACCCCACGCCGTCTCCCTTTTGCGCACCGCCCGGCTGGCGCGCAGCGCCAAGCCCTTCATGGCCCGGGGTGGGTTCAAGCAGGAGCGGTGTACGGGCTGTCGGCTGTTGCCCAGCCACTGCATGTGCGCCTTGCGGCCGTCGGTGCCCACGCGAGCCGGGGTGTGTTTGCTGATGGCCGACATCGAAACGCTCAAGCCCAGCAACACGGGCTGGCTGATTGCCGATGTGGTGGCCGACACCTTTGCCTTCGGCTGGGCGCGCACCGAAACCGACCCTGCGCTGCTGGCCCTGCTGGGCGACCCGCAGTGGCAGCCGTATGTGGTGTTTCCACGGGACTACGCGGCGCCCGAGCGGGTGGTGCAGGCCGTGGCGCCGCCTGAACCTGGCCACGGCGAGGCGGCGCGGCGCCCGCTGTTCATCCTGCTCGACGGCACCTGGTCCGAAGCGCGCAAGATGTTTCGCAAAAGCCCCTGGCTCGACCATCTGCCCGTGCTCAGCCTGAACCCGGACCAGATCTCGCAATACAGGCTGCGCCGCTCGCGCCGCAACGACCACTTTTGCACCAGCGAGGTCGCGGCCTTGTGCATGAGCCTGGCCGGCGAGCGCTTGGCCGAGCAAACGCTCGAGGCCTATCTGGACGTGTTCACCCACCACTACCTGCAAGCCAAGAACCAACTGCCCGTGGCTTGGGATGACGCGGCGCACCAGCGGTTGCGGGAGTTGGCGTTGGTGACGACACGTGGCGCTGCGATTCAGGCTTGATCCGCTTTGGCCTGCGTCGGGCTTGTCAAGAAAGTGTTTCTGCCGGTAACTTTTGGCGGTCTCGCGGCCCAGCCCATTTGCTGGTCAGCCCGCCGTGCGGCGCACAACACGCCGTTACAAAAGCCTGCCGACATGTCATGGAGCGGCCAGCCGCTGACTCCTAGACTGCCCGCCGGAGAGCCGACAACCGGCCTCGCGACAGTGACTTTTTCAGGGATCAGCATGAATTTCAAACTCAATCCGTGGTCGTGTGGCCCGATCGCCGCGCTCGTGGTCGCCCTGTCGGTTGTGGCCTGCGGCGGCGGTGGTGGTGGCAGCAGCAGTTCGTCGGCAACGGTGACGCCAACGAGCTCCGTCTACTCCGGCTCCGTCAGCGGCTTCGGCTCGGTGATCGTCAACGGCGTGCGCTTCGACACTGTCGGCGCACGCACCGTGGATGACGACGGCGCTGAAGTTCGCCTTGAGGACCTGCGCATCGGGATGCTGGTGACGATCAGCGGCAGTGCCGACGACTCCACGGGCAGGGGCACCGCCACGCAGTTGTCGCTGTCCCATGGCACCACGGGTCCGATTACCAACGTCAACGCGGGGGCAGGCACTTTCGACGTCGCGGGACAACCGGTTCTAACCGACCCCTCCACGGTTTATGTCGACATACCGGGCGGCTTTGCGGACTTGGCGAACGGAGCGACCACCGTCGCCGAAGTTCATGGCGTCCTGCAGTCCAACGGCACCTTGCTGGCCACGGTGATCGAGAACAAGACGGGCTTTGTGGGCGTGCGTTTGGTAGGCCGCATGGCTTCCTTAGACACGACGGCGAAGACCTTCGTGGTCGGCGGTCTCACCGTGAACTACGCGGCGGTGTCCCCTGCCCCCACGGGCCTGGGCAACGGCAAGCGGGTCAAGATCAAGACGACGGCAACACCTGCGGGAAATCTGCTGACACTGGTCAGCGACTCCAAGGTCAAGGTCAACTCGGGCGCCGCTTACGGCGAAACCGAGGCCGCCAACACCTACCTAAAGCTCGAAGGTGTCGTCGAGACGCTGCCGGACAGCAATGGCCTTTTGACGGTGTCCGGCACGCCGGTGAATTTGTCATCGGCAACAGGCAAATCCATCATCACCACCGTGGGCCAGTTGATTGAGATCAAGGGCACCTGGGACGGCAGCGTCCTGAAGGCCACCAAGGTCGAAGCGGAAGATGAGGGCGCGGACCGCAATGAGCTGTACGGCGCGGTCAGCGAGTTGAAGCCCTCTAGCGGCACCCCCACTTCGGTCGTGGTGCATGGCGTCACGGTGGATGTGTCCAGCGCCGTGTTCACCAACGGCAAGAGTGCTGCCGATCTGGTCGTGGGCAGTTACGTCGAAATCAAGGGCCATGTGGTTGACGGCGTGCTCGTCGCGACCAAGGTCGAACTCAAGACTGGCAGCGATGCGGCCGGCCGCGAGTTCGAGGACTACGGCGTGATCTCGGAGTTCTCGTCAGCCTCGAGCTTCAAGGTCAACGGCGTGACCGTGGATGCATCCTCGGCGCGATTCGAGGACGGCAAAACAGCCTCCGATCTGGGCAACGACGTGTACGTCGAGATCAAGGGGGCGCTGACCAACGGTGTCTTCATCGCCACCAAGGTCGAGATCAAGGCCGCCCCGGTCTGACAACTCGGGCATCGCTCCATCACCGGCCCACACGCAGCCGGTGACCGAGACCCAGGCTCCTGGCAACCCCAGGGGCTTTTTTCATCTCGAATCCCCCGGCGTGAACGGGGCTCAGTGGCCTTCGACCCAGCGCCCCAAGGGCTTGCCCATCACCTGAAATCCTCGAACCCAAACACCCGGCCAGGCGGCGTGCATTGGAATGGGGGCGGCTCGGGTGCTGCCGGCGGCTCGCCGTTGGTGTCGTCGGCAGCTTCAGCCTCGCACGGCTCGAAAAACGTTGCAGCACCGGGGTTGTGGAATTCGCGCAGGCGCTCGGCGATGTGGCGGGCTCGCTCGAGATCACCGGTTTCTGCCAGCGCACGCGACCAGGCGATCATCAAACGGGTGTCGAGCAGGAAGTGCTTGGCGTGCTGCACGCCTTGCAGCACCTCGGCGGGTGTGGCGCCGGTGGTGGCAGCGGCGTAGTCGGCATGGTGCGCAGAGAACCATCTCCGCTGGCCGGCGGCGATGCGCTCGGGCAGCGGCGCGGCCTTGGCATCGGGCTCGAAGATGGACACCAGCGGCAGGTAGTCGATCACCGCAGCCACACCGCCCAGCGTCAGCAGCGACGACGCCCACAGCAGCACCGCCGCACCTGAGCGGCGCATAGGCGCTGCAGCGCGCGGCTCACCCGCCAGACACAGGCCCCAGGCAAACGCGGCAGGCAGCAAGAAGTAGGCGTACCACAGCGGATATTCAAGCAGGCTGTGCAAGCCGACCAGCAGCACCATCACCCAGGCCGATCGCAGCACGGTGGCGCGATCGTGATCACCGTTCGCGCCGGTTCGCGTGGCGCACCAGCCGCGCCACAGCGACCACACCAGCAGGCCCAGCACACCCAGACCCAGCGGAATACCCTGCTCGACCACCAGCTGCAGCGGCAGGTTGTGGCTGTGGTCGAAGAACGCGACCGGTCGGTGTGGAAACGGCGTGAGCGACCACGCCAGGTTGAACTCGCCCCAACCCACGCCCGCCCACGGGTGCTGGGCGATCAGCGCCAGCGTGTTGGACCAGATACCAAAGCGCGAGCTGGAGATATCGGCCTCGGTGCGCAAGCGCTCGGCACCACCGAACACATGGCCCGTGGCCTCGGCCCAGGTGCTGAGTCCCAGCCAGCAGGCGGCGTACAGCAGCGGCATGGCCAATAGCAGCGCGCGCGCGCGGCCCGGCAGCCGGCCATCGAGTGCGCCCCAGACCGCGAGCACCAGCACGCCCACCATGCCGGTGCGCGAGGCACTGAGCACCAGGCCGAAGATGAGCAGCGCCACGCCCAGCCACGCCAGCGGCCAGCGCCAGCCTTGGGAGCCGCGATCCGGTGCAGTCGGGGGGCCGGATTGCGCCAGCCACACCGCCGACACCAGCGACCACAGCAGCAAGCTGCTCAGGTGATTGGGCTGACGCAGGTTGCCCGATGCCCGGCCTTCGAACGAGGTGATGGCCACCCACTGGCCGTCGGCCCACTCGGGTGCCAGCACCTGCACCGCGCCCACAGCTGTGCTCAACAGGCCCGCCAGCAACAGCGCGACACACAGCGCGCGAAAAGCCGATGCGGCATGGCCGTCGCGGCTGACGCTGGCACCCAGCGTCGCCATCAGGCCGGCAGCGGCCATGAACGCGATGTTGGACAGCGCGAGCGATGACGGCAGCCCGTGCCAGGCCCATGAGCCCAGGCTGGCGGCCACCAGCACGCCCAGCGCAGCCAGCAAGCTGGCCAGACCGCCGTTCAGGCCGATCAAACCCGGCAACGGCCCCGGACCATCCGGGCGATGCAGCCCGCAAGCCAGCGCCACACCGAACAGCCCCCAGCCGCTCAACGCCGCCGCCTGATTGAGAAAGGTCGCCGATGGCGACAGGCTGACTGCCAGCAAGGTGGCAGGCACCACGGCCAGACACGCCGCCAGCCAGAGCAGCCCTTGGGCCGGAGTGAATCGCATGGGGTGAAGTTTAGTGAGCGCCCCGCTCAGAAGAACCCATCCGCCGGCAAATGCCCGACGACCTGTGCACCCGGCGCCACCAGACTCACCCAGCTGCTGCTTTGCCGCGACGTCAGCGGCAAGAAACGCAACGCGTCGGGCTGCTGACCCGCCTGCACTGCGATGGCGGCGACCTCCTGCCGGAGCTGCGGGTATTTCGCAAGCAGGTCTGAGACAAGGCGGGATTTTTGCCAGACCTGCTCGGTCTGGGTCGCGTAATCGCGCCAGTACCTGGGCAATGCGGCCAGCGGGATGCCAGACAGCCCCAGTTCGATGGTGCGCAACTGCTCATCGGGATCGGTGGGTTTGGCCGCCGCCATCAGACGCGGGCCGGACCATGACAGCGAACGCAGCTTGGCGGGCGCCTCGGCCAGCGTCGACTCGTCGATCTCGTTGGCTGTGACCAGTCGCAACAGATCCACTTCGAACACCAAAGCCACGGGCCGGGCGGCGGCCACCGAATGCAAACCGTAGCCCAGCGCGGCCAGTTGCAGCGCAGCGATGACGCTCAGGTCACGAATCAGCTCGGCACGCGGCTTGGTGGGCTTGGCAATCACCAGCGTGAGCGCCGGGCCGATGACGATGTCGATGCCGACCAGCATCAAAAAGACAGGCGCCACCTGAGTGACGGCCGCAAAGGGCGACGGGTACCAGACCATGAACACCAGCAGCGCGGCCAGACTGGCCATCAGCACGCTCGCGCCTAGATGCAGCACGGCCGCGCGCACTCTCGGCCAGGTCAACGTTTGCATGGGCTTTATCGCTTCAGCTTCTTGCATGGGACATGGATAGTTCACAAAGCAAAAAGACCGCCAAGGCGGTCCTTTACTCAAGCTACTGACGGCGCATCAGCCCTTGCAAGAGCCTGGCAGGTACTTGCTGGGAATCGACGTCACAGCCGTACCGCCACCGATGACCGCGGTGTTGCCGCAGACCCAGCGGTTTGGCGCCGTACCGGCAACGATCTTCGCGCCGGCCGCCGTGGTTGGCACCAATGAAAGCGTGTCGCCGTCAATCGCGGCATCGCCAAAACCGCTTGCCGTCACGATGATGCCGCCGTTCGCATCGGTCGCCACTGAAGCGACGTACTTGGACGTCGCGGCCGTGGACTCGCAGCCCCATGCGTTGGCTACAGGCAGCGCGTTCGCAGACTGGGCGATCTCAGTGATCGAGGTGCGGCATGCCGAGGCGGCCAGGATGACCTCGGACAGCTTGGCCTTCTTGGTGTAGTCGGAATAAGCCGGCAGCGCAACGGCCGCCAGAATGCCGATGATCGCCACAACGATCATCAGTTCGATGAGGGTGAAGCCCTGCTGAATACTGCGTTTCATGAGTTAGGTCTCCAGAATTGATAAACGAGTGGTCAGGGCTCGATTCTCAGGGTTCAGGGTTCAGGGTTCAGGGTTCAGGGTTCAGGGCTGTAGCCTGCGAAAGGTTCTCGTTGAAAGCCCTGCTTGCCCCAAATTGACTTGCGGACAATGACAGCATGCGCTGTGATTGTCCGCCAGCACGGGGTTGATCGGGCGGTCGCCTTGACCAGGGACCGCCCACCCCAGCGCGCGACTAAGCGCGCATCAGCCCTTGCAAGAACCTGGCAGGAGCTTGGTAGCGATCGACGTCACGGCCGTGCCGCCACCGATGACTGCGGTGTTGCCACAGACCCAGCGGTCAGGTGCCGTACCGGCAACGATCTTCGCGCCAGCCGCAGTCGTTGGCACCAACGACAGCGTCTTGTTGTCGACGGTGGCATCACCGAAACCGGTTGCCGTCACGATGATGCCGCCGTTCGCATCGGTCGCCACTGAAGCCACGTACTTGGACGTCGCGGCCGTGGACTCGCAGCCCCAGGCGTTGGCTGCAGGCAGCGCGGTCGCAGACTGGGCGATCTCGGTGATCGAGGTGCGGCATGCCGAGGCTGCCAGGACGACCTCAGAAACCTTGGCTTTCTTGGTGTAGTCGGAGTAAGCCGGCAGAGCCACAGCTGCCAAGATGCCGATGATCGCCACGACGATCATCAGTTCGATGAGGGTAAAACCCTGTTGGATAGAGCGCTTCATGGAATGTTCCTCTGGAAAGGTTGGAGGGGGGGTTACGCCCCCAACCAGGGTGCACATGCCGTGCCAGCGCTTTCAGGGTGAATTCAGCGTGTTTCGGGCCCGCAAGTGACGCGATCGGTCACGCGAGATGCCACAAAGTGTCGGGCCCGGCGAGCAGGCCGACAAAATTTGTCAGCCCGACCGGCGGTGACGGCAGTTCAGCGGTTGATGAACTGCATTTGCGTGCCGGCCAGCTCGATCACGTCGCCGTCGTGGAGCTGCAGTGTCTCGGTGACCAGCGGCTTGCCGTTGACGGTGGGGCGCGCTGCGCCTTCTACGTGGGCAAACACATAGCCCGAAGGACGTTTGGTGATCGATGCAACCTGCACACCGGGCTTGCCGATGGTGGTGACCACCTTGACCAGCGAGACCTCGCGTCCGGCTGCCGCACCGTTGAGCACCCGGATCGATGCCGGCGAGTGCACCAGCGGGTCCAGCGATGTGGGCCCGCCAAAGCCCGATGGCCGACTCGGGCTGGGCGCTGAAGGCGCGCTCGCAGCGGCGTTGGGCCGCAGGATCTGGGTGGCTTCGTAGTCGCTGCCCTGATCGGCGTGGTACTTGATCTTGTACTTGCCGACTTCGACGGTGTCGTTGTGCACCAGCATCTGCTTCTTGACGGCCTTGCCGTTGATGTAGGTGCCGTTGGTGCTGTTGAGGTCTTCAATGAACACATCGGCGCCCACTAGGTGCAGCGCGGCGTGCTCGCCGCTGACCGCCAGGTTGTCGATCACGACATCGTTGTAGGGCCGGCGGCCGAGCGTGGTCTTTTCCTTGGTGATCTGCACTTCCTTGATCACCACGCCATCCATCGAAATCACCAGTTTGCCCATGCTTGGCCTCGTGTGTCGTGC
>Ga0164294_10000967_pt1 | contig 27192 bp, 34 predicted proteins | sample GEODES005metaG_FD_111479 | JGI IMG/M metagenome (GOLD analysis project Ga0164294, IMG submission 111479) | Oligotrophic lake water microbial communities from Sparkling Lake, Wisconsin, USA - GEODES005 metaG | ecosystem: Environmental > Aquatic > Freshwater > Lake | place: USA: Sparkling Lake...
ACTAGTGTAAGTACAGGCAACACGCATACGGTTGCTATTGATACCAATGGCCGCTTGTATGCTTGGGGGTTTAACGGATCAGGGCAAGTGGGAATAGATCACACTGGTATGAAAACGTTACAGTGTGGCAACAAGAAAAGGCGGGGCAATGGGATCAAGTGGTTGAATAATCACTGCCCACATTGCTGTCACTCTAGCTGTGTCTCTTTTTGTGTTCTCTCACACTAAGTGATTCCCAACGGCGAACATGCACCACACTGTTGTTGTCCTTGACTTCCACTTCACCTATGCCTTCCACAAATGATGCAGTTTTGAGACCAGCCAAACCAGGAAGCACCACTTCCACATACTGCCCAGGTGCAGTGCCCAAGGTGGCAAATGTGACAAACTCACCCAAACCTTTGTGATATACTCTATGTGTGGCCACAATACCACTGAAGGTGGCTATGTTACCCATTTGCTGATAATAGCAACCAGGAACAAATGTATCATGAGTCCAAAATCCCAACTGTGACAGCTGGTCCCAGTGAGTCTCAAACAAGGGCACCTGCCAGTTTTCGTTATACAACACATTGTCCTTGACCAACCAAGGTCGCTTCCTGCCCTGGATTTGCCATCCTGCAAGTTTTGCGTGTTCAATATGCACCCAGGATCTGTACATGCTGCAAGCATTTTGTAAAACAGCCAGCCAGTATTGTTTGGGATTGTGCAGCCTCTCATAAGCCTGAGCATAGATCAGTCTGCCCAGATTTACGCTGTGGGCTTTACACAAACCAAAGCCATCCATGTTCTTGAGCAGATACATGATCTCTTCACGTTGTGGATGATTGCCCACTCTTTCCAGGAAGTGGAACATCATCTCTTCGTTCTTTTTCATGAATCCTCTACGATACATATCAGCTTCAAAAGTGTCTGTGCCAATCACTTTGCAGATCAATTCAATGGCATCTTCATCATAAACCAGACCATCTCTGTGTTTGAGAACTCCGGGGCGACGGTTTTCACCAATCCATTCTCTGAAAAATACTCCCTTTTGACGGCCTGTTAATGCAGCAGGACGAATAAGCGCAGTGGCCAGAGTCAGATCATCCCAGGTTTGTGGGCGCAATGCCTTGAGTGTTCTGCGCATCACAGGTGACTCACCTTGTATGATACCTATGCTGTCACCACGTGCCAACATATCCAGTGTTTGATCGCATTCATGAGTGTATTCAAAAGGTCCTTTTCCTGAACAATCCCACAGCACACTCAGTCCCCTATTGCTGAGCACATCCACCTTGAGCAGAGCCAGATCTTCAATCTCATATTTGTCCAAGAGGATTTGATTGTCTTTTTGCAAGATCAAACTCTTGGCTGGTGGACGATCAAACACAACCACACCACCTGGATGTTTGCTGATGCATCTTTTCTTGCCCAGCAGTCTATCGCTGAGTGTTTTCCATTCTGCCTTTTTATCATCTGGCACCAATTCAATAACTGGGGCTGATCGGGCAGCCTTGCCAGTGATGCCACAAACTCTCTTGAGTGCTTCCTTTTGTGCGCTCTTTTCTCTGTATTTGACATAGTTGCTGAGGCGGGCTGCTCGGCCTGGCCAGTGAAGGTAGATGCGGTTGAGAACCTCCTTGTGGAACTTTTGGCTGTAATCTATGTCCACGTCTGGCAGGTCTTCCCTGAGTGGGTTCAAAAATCTGGCCAAGGGTATATCATGATGGATGGGATCCACATCAGTTATGCCCAGCAGATAACAAACCAGGCTACTGCCTGCACTGCCACGAGTTATATGAGGAATGTCCTGGGTAAGATGCAGAATTTCCAACACTCTCAAAAAATGCGGTGCAAAATTCTGTTCTTCAATTATCTGGAGCTCTTGTATGAGTCTGTCCACATATTTGGGTTGGTCTGGTAATGGTCTTTTAAAATATGGGCTAAGTTGTGTCCAAGATTGTTGTGCAAATTCTAGTGTATCAAACATTGTGCCTCAAAAATATCTGCTTGTAAAAACACAGCCTTGGGCTGTGTTGCAGATATTTAAAGTGGGCAGTTTACCCGTGAAATCAAATACTCTAAATATTTTGATGCTGTGGGAGGCGGTTATGCTCTACTATGTGGTAAACATAAGACTACCTGATGGCAGTGAAGACCATTTGATGTTTGTATTCAACTCACATCAAGATCTGCTAGCTCAAGCACTGCCACTTGTCCCTCCTGAAGTGATCATACTGAGTATTCAACCATGGGGTTCTGAAACTGATCATGGTTCTGATACCATTCCCACGCAGTAGGGTCAGCCAGAAGGTGTACCACCAATTTTTGATTGAGAGCATGTCCACTCTTGTGTCCCTCAAAATGGCCCAGAATAGGAGCACTAGCCAAGCTCAAATCCCCCACCACATCCAGAATTTTATGACGCACAGGCTCGTCGCTCCATCGTGCAGATTGTCCTTGGTAAATTCCCACATCAGTGAACACCAAAACGTTTTTGGTGCTGGCACCCAAGCTCATACCCTGGCTTTGCATTTGAGGCAGGTCTTTTAAAAAGCCAAAAGTCCTGCTGCCAGCAATTTCAAACGCAAAGGTTTGAGGAGTAATTTCCAAACTCATGGTTTGATCCCCAATCAGAGGATGATTATACGCCAACTCATAACTGACTCTAAAAGAATTGCTGGGAGAAATCCTACACCAGGAACTCCCCTGCCGGGCTTCCACTGGTTTGAGAACACGTATCATGGGTTGTTGCTCTGCATATGTTCTGATGTTGATGTCAGGAAACACACCCTGCAGCCAAGGCCTGCAACTGCCATCCAGGATGGGTATTTCCCTGCCCCAAACTCTCACATAAGCATTGGTGATGCCTGCACCCATCAGGGCAGCCAACAGGTGCTCCACTGTATGAATCTGATGGCCGTCACAGGTTAGTGTAGTGTTGAATTGACTGTGTGCCACATGGTGTATGTTTGCAGGAATCTCACAAACCATCTGATCATCTTTCATGATCTGGAATCTGATTCCTGTGTGTGGCGGTGCAGTTGCAATCTGCACCCTGGATTTTTCACCAGTATGCACACCCACCCCTTCAAGGCTGGTTTTGATACGAATAGATGTTTGTCTCAAGGCAGGGGCTCCCAAAAGGCGATGGAGTGTAGACATTGTCTACACTCCACTATTTTAGTCTATTTGAGATGATCAGTCACTGCGCCTCTGAGTAACAGTGTGTTGCCCTGTGTTACTCAGTCATGGTAGCCTTCCAGGTAACCTGTGATGTAACCACGGCGGTAGTTGGCTCCACCGTGGATGGCTGCCTCCATGTATGGCTCTTCGTCGTTGGCACAATCGCTGCTCCCATCTTCCAAGCCGTCCTCATAGCCGTTGTCCCACCCGTGCTTGTGGGTGTTGGGATTCTTGGGCGCATTCATAACACGAACAATTTCAGCCCGCTCCAAGTCAGTTTCCCACTCAAAGTCATCAGCTTGGCTATAGTCTTGCTCACTGGCCGTTGTGGCCTTGCCACGGCAGCGATCATAACTTTCAAAGTAGGCAAGGGCATAATCAACTGCATCACGCATGTTACCGCCCTCATAGCGGCTCAAGTTTACATTGCGGTTATCATAAGCGTCATCAAAACCATCCATACGCGCCTGTTCCACACTCCGGCTGATTCCAGCAAGGCGCGTATTGCATGAGAGAATAAGTGACTTGACCATTTCTGCACGGGCAACAATGCCAAAGTCAACACCCAGCACCAGAGTGTCCAGACTCCGGTTCCATTGCCTAGCACGATCGCCAGTCACGGGCTCTGCACGATTGGTTACCACAGGGGTCTCAAAGGCTTCCACCTGTTCTCCACCCTTATGCTCGCCCACAATCTGGTAGGTCCAAGCACGCCCCTTGGCAAAGTTGTAGTCGCTGGGGATGCTCACCACATCAGCAGGATTGATCTTAACCAGCAGTACGCGGCCCTGGCCCCCATGATAGTTGGGCAGGTAGCTGAGGCTGCAAAAGTGCAAGCCCTGGCTACAAGTGCGGTCACGGTTGTCATCAACCTGATTGCGCGGCATGGTGAGCGTGGTGACACCATCTACAACACTCACCTGCACACCATTCATGGGCTCTGCAATGCTGGCCAGATCCTTGTCAGTCATCACATCAGCGGGCTTGTTGAGTACCTTGCCCGTGTAAAAATCCCTATAATCGTCTCTGACCTTCTTGTAGGCAATAAAATCGCCTTCCTCAGTGATGGGCAGGCGAGTGCCCTCCAGCCAGTCATAAAGCTCATCTACCGCAGTCTTGCTGGGGTTGCTCATCAGCTTGCTCAGGAAGCGCATCAGCGGCTGGGCATCAAAGCCCTCAGTGACCATCTGCAGGATACGGCTGGTGACTCCATTGCGCAGCGGGGTGCCCATGTAATACACCTCGTTGTCACGAACAGTGATCTCGCCCGCGCCAAAGGTTTCCACAGCCTTGGCTGGCGAAACAAGGCCAGGCACTGCATCAAAGTCCTTGTTGCGGATAGCTTCCCGCAGTGCCTTGTAGGTGGGCTGATCTTGACCAATGGTATGGGTCACGCCCTCCACCATAACGGTCACGAAGTTGGAACCCATAATATACGGAAGTATCATAGCCTGCTCTCCTTGTTTCGGCTGATGTTGGTATTATATACTGTTTTTAGGCGTTGTCAACAAGATTTACGTAGCGAATAAACTCAGCAATCTCAGTGGTGGTATGTGTATGCCCTGCGTAGGCCAGCAGCGGATACCTAGCCTTGCATGCATTCCACTGGTTCACAAGGAGGGGTCGCTGACCCTTCTCTTCCACGTTGATGTTGAGCACTCGTGCTGCGGCACGCAGGCCTTCCACATCCACGTCCTTGATGCTCAAAATGGCAGCATGCCAATCACGCACCAGCTTACCCACAGCATTGGCACACCCTCCAAAAGCCTTGTACCAAAGATCCGCACCCCCACGCAGGTGTTGTGCCAAATCATTCAGCTCTATGCGGGTCAGCACATGACTACCCACGTTAGAGGCTGCCAGCCTCTTCTCCACTTCTGCACGAAAGAAAGTACCAAATTCACACCAGTTCTTTTCTGCACGAACCAGTTTGCTGTTGGTTTTGTTCAAACCCCATACATGGGTATTCGGCCCAATGATGCCCAGCTTGCGTGCAGCATCCACCATGGCACCCAGTGCTATTGCGTTGTCCTTGTCGTCCACAGGGTCCAGATGAAGCAGGGTCACATAATAGCCACCCTGATCTGATGTGAGGTCCTGTTCTGGATTCCAGTTGTCTGCCTTGTTGGAACGCCCCCAGCTACGATATTGGCCAGTCCAAGTGCGACCCTTGAACTTCATACTCTTGCGCTCTGCCTTGGCCAAGCTGCTGGCCAGAATTGTGGGCGGATTACCCAACCAATCCACCAGCTTGGCCACCTGTGCATCTGCTCCACGGATCAGATATACCTGCCGGGTAGTGGATGTGCCATTATAATAGGCCTTGCGGCACCTGGCACTAGCATCAGAGCAGTCTCCCACCACAAACGTGATGCTGGCAACTGCATCCAGCTTATGAACTGCCTTGTTGCGAGCATAATGGCTCACATCATACATATCTGGTGCAGGATTCTTTTCATCAAAAATCTTGCTATAGGCCCACTCCATATAGGAGCCGCTGCCAATCTCTTGGCCACGCCAAGTAAGAGGCTGTCCACCCCTAGTGATCAAACGCACAATGGTGGATGTATCAGAGCTTTGATCCAGCTTGCGAGCTGCGCAACGAGCTTCCCAAAGAGTGTTACAGGCCACAAAGTGCTGCTCCAATTTGAGCCGCATGTCCTTGATAACCTGATCCAAACGAGCTTCCAGCACCTGCACAGTCACTGGATCATAGCTGAGCTCTTCGCGGCTGGGCTGAATATCCAGCTCGCCAATCTCAAAACGCAGCACCACATTGGCACCCTGAAGCAGCTCATAAAACCGCTTGCTCACGTTCTCACTCTGAATAGGATAGAGCACGTTGCCCATGAGTGCGCCACCTGGCGTGCGATTGTAGTAATCACGGATCAGCATAAACCAGCGATCACCTTCAAAAACTGCCACCTTGTCCAGGTTGGCAATCTTGTAGCGGCTGTTGCCCACCACTTCAGGCTTGTGCTCAAACCAACGGAACACATTCTCAGCTTCCACCCGGAACTGATCAAAATCGTTGGCTTTCACAGGAATACGAATTGTGACACCGTTGCTCTGATCTGTGCTGCTTTCGCCCATGGGGATCACAGCAGGCTCCCCAGTTTCGTTGATAACCATGGCATAGCCACGGCTTACACCGTTATGGATGGCTGTGACTGTGAAGCTGTTGGTATAGGCAAACGGGCTCTTGCCGCCCAGGCCCAAACCACCAATCAGATCGTTGGTTTCATTCTTGGTGCTGGCAAAGTAGGTGGTGTAGATGTTCATCACCTGATCGTGGGTAAGGCCCAACCCCTTGTCCTGAATTTCCAGGTAGGGTTCCATCATGTTGGGCAGATGCACAACAAAGGGCACGTTTACACAGCCTGCAGCAATGTGGCTGTCCAGAGCATTGCATCTGAGCTCACGGATAACGGCGCGGATCTTGTTACGATACAAGTTGCTGCTGAGGATGCTGAACGCACGGGCATTGGCCTGAATGCGAAAGGTCTTTTCACCCTCCACTCCACCACGTTCCAGAACTGCTGTTTCGCTGTGAATCTTCATGATTTGCTGTGGTCCTCTGTGCTTGGTGTGCCCATTATAGCAGGTTTAGCCTGCTTGTCAACACTTTTCTTCGTTACGAAGGTGTAAGGATACGTTTTTTACGAGCCCATGGGGAAGAACTGCGGTTGCAACGCAATTGCAACAGGTTCCACCTGACGCCAACCCTTGTGTGCGATCACAGAATTGCTCTCCACAGGCTTGCGTCCAGGCGCCAGGCTCCAAGTGATGTGCCATGTGCCACCGTCAGGCTTATGAGTGGTTCCGTTGATACGTAGCACCAGAGCTTGCACACCTTCCCCGTCATCAGCCACGCCCACAATCAGACCCTCTCGTTCCTCTGGCAGAGAATGATCACTGTTTACTCCAAATTTTACTGTGCAGTGATGTGCAATCACACGCTCATAGGCGGGAGGGAATTGCACAAGCAGATACTTGCGCTGCTCACTATTCAAAGCCCACCCTGTGTAACCCTTTGTAGTCATTTGTTGAGCTCCTTGCATAACAAAATCTGAGAAACTGCCGCAGGATTTTCATCTTGCATTCACTACTATGTATCGTTCAGAACTTGCATCCGCAAGGCATAATACAATACATGGAAGTTATGTCAAGCCTTTATGGATGTTCATACTCAAATAACACCACACAAGAGTGGCTGCTGCTAGGCTGGTGATTTGGCTGTGATCATAGGGTGGTGAAACTTCCACCAAATCCATGCCTATCCAATTCACTTCGTTTAGTTCCTCAAGAGTTTCCTTGAGCCACATGCTGGTCAGCCCTGCAATTTCTGGAGTGCCAGTGCCAGGAGCATAGGCAGGGTCCAAACAGTCAATATCCAAACTCAGGTAACAAGGCTTGTTGCCCACCTTTTCCTGGATAATTTCCTTCATGGCCCTGGGGGTAAATCTGCTTGCTCTGCGAGCAGTCAAAGTTATACCACCCCTAGTTTGCAAATAACTGGCACTAGCCTGATCTGCAGGACTGCGAACGCCAATGCTGATCACATTTCTTGCGTCTATCAGGTTGTCCTCCACAGCATCCTTGAGCCAAGTTCCATGACCCTGGCTTTGCCCAAAATGAGTGTCCCAAGTGTCACAGTGGGCATCAAAATGCACCACTGCCAGGTTGTCATATTTTTGACTCAGTGCCTGCAACACTGCATGAGTGATTCCATGATGGCCTCCCAATGACACAACATGATTTTCATGGAAGCTTCTCATATTACGGCGAATTTTGGCCATTGCATCAGGAGTATAACCGCTGGGAAGTGCCATATCCCCTGCATCACCCACAAACTGGGTCAGATCCACAGGATAGTCTGGGTGAACCCCATCAGTGAGCATCATGCTTGCATCACGTATGGCATTGGGCCCCATCCTGCACCCACTGCGGAAAGAGGTGGCACAGTCTATGGGCACGCCCAACACAACAAACTTTTGGTTTGTATAGTTGGGAACTCCACCAAAGTTGCGTGTGGTTCCATATTGGAAAGGTAAATGCATAAGTGGATCCTATAGCATGAACAAAATTATTTCAATCATCTTTCATCAACTCACTGCTGTAACTGAGTATCCAGCTATGCATGTGGTATTCATCTAAAAAACAATACAGGCTGTTACCCTGGGAGTCAATGGTGTAGCGCAGCACCAAGTCGCTGGTGACTGCTTTTACCGCATGCAGTCGCTGATCCTCCTCAAAGGTGGTTCGGATCATGCGCCGGATCCCCTTGCCGAGAATTTCCACCTCAGGCGCTCCAGTAGCTCTCCGAGTCCGGGCGGCAACTCCAGGGAGTATCAGCAGGAATCGTCACAGGCTTGCCACTCATGAGGTTGATCACCTCAATCATGGGCACTTGTGTCTTGTAGGTATCCCAGTCCATGACCACCAGACCGTCCTTGAAATCCTGGATCTTGCTGATGCGGGTAGCGGCTGCCTTGGCGGCACGCTCAGTGGCCCAACTGTCAACTCTGGTGCGGGGATGAGCAATCTTGCAACGGGTAGCAGTGTCTACGACAACATAAGCCATGGGCAGCGTCTCCTTGCTCTCTATGTGTGCATTATAGCATCACTTATCAAGCAGTCAACAACTTTTTTCAGTTATTTTTTCGTTGTAATTACATTGTAATATCAGTCTGAGGGAAGCAGATCACCAATGGGAACAGTAATTCCATTATTGAGCATACCCAACACCATATGCCCTGCCGTTGTGAGTTCGTACCAATACTTGTTGGGATTGTTGGGATGGTCTACGGTTATCAAATCAGCCTTGAGAGCCAAACCATCCAAAGTTGTGATGCTGCCAATACTGCCTGCCCCCAGCAAATTGGCTCTGCCCACACCCTTTGTGTAAACATCTGATCTGTTTGCATGGGGGTGCTGTTCAATATACTTGAGCATCTTGTGGAAGGCGCTGTTTGGTTTGACTGTCTGCGCAGCAGGTGTTGCCAACTTGAGTTCCTGTACCTGGGCCAACCTCTTGGCCATGGATACGGTTTCGTCTTTGCGGTTGTCTGGACCCTTGCCAACAATTTTATTGTTCTTTATAGCAAAATATAATCCCACTTGGTGATGGTTTTCCACCATCAAAATCCTGTCTGCGCTGGGCCAGCTCTTGCCAAAATTCCAAACAGGCAGGAGTTCTCTGCCGGTTTTATCCAACTCATACACTGGTGTGCCGTCAGGCAAGGCAGCTACCTGATGAGTTTTCATCAACTCCTTGCTCTCAACAGTTTGACCATTCTGAACAAATATTCTCTTTTTGAGTATGTGTTCACTTACTGCACTGTGAGTAATTCCAAACTGACCAAACAGCTTGTTTAGCACCTCTTGGGAATTATGCAGTGAGTTCCACAGATAAACCAGCTCACTGCCCTGAGAGATAAACACTGTTCTACAGTAGCTTTTGTCGTCACTGAGTATCAGATATATGCTGTAACCATTTTGCTGGAATTCAGCAGGCACCACATAGTTTTTATAAAGATTGGCATAATATTTCCAGTCGCTTGCATTTTGCAGCTTCCAGATACTGTCCTTGCTACTGCCCACCACGTTCTTTTCAAAATTGCCCATGAGTATCAAGGGGGCATGGTCACTCAAGCGTACCAAATTGCCCTTGCTATCCTCCGCAAAATAATGGTTGGGCGGAAAGGGCATGTGCAGTGTTTTCAACAGTGGCACAAGAGCTTGATTTAGATAGCTCACATCATAAGAATCATCAAGCTTGGTCATGTGCTGGTAAGGAAACATTTGGTTATCATCATAGGAATAATTCTGTGTGATTACCATAAGATTGCCGTATTTGGAGTTCTCTAAACCAAAATATTTTAGCCTATCGTCGTGGCCCACCTGCCATGGCTGCCATGGAATACCATAATCACGAGGATCTGCAGTTTTGGGATCCAGAACTTTCCATGTGCCATGGGGAGTAGTCACCACTGCTGATCCTGGCGGATAAGGCTGCTGTGCTCGGTCAGCTTCGAAAATTTCAATGGCTCTCATTGGTCGTCATCCAATTCATTCAAGTCAATTTTCTGTCCCGCATCCAGCACACTCAGCACCATCTGACCTGGCGTGGTAATTTCCAAACTATATTTGCTGGGTGTGGTGCTGTTATTTTGGATCAGCCCTGCATTGGCTGCCACACCATCTGGTGAGGTAGGACTGGTCCAGCCCTGCATACCCTGAGGATCGTTACCCAGGTGTTTCACATACCAATCACTGCGGGTCGCTCCTGGATGAGTGCTCACATACTTGAGCATTTTGTGAAAATTGCTGCCTGGTTTTACCCAGCGTGGCTTTCCTGATTTGCTTACAACAGGCAAATCCTTGGGCAAGGGGATCTTGTATTTGCTACAAAAATCTCGCAGCAGTTTCAAACTGGTTGCCCATTTGTTGGGATCCCAAGGCCGGTTTATAATTTCACCTGCCTTGATGTTTATAAAAACGGCTCCCAGCACAGGACTGTGAATCAGGTAGAGGGTATCCCACTTGCGTTGGATATCCATGGGATTTTGATCATACAAGATGTCCACATCCTGTGGTGTTCCTTTGTAAACAGGCATACCATCCAAGGTGTCAATTCGCAATGTCTCCAGTGCGTCTTTGATTGTCATGATTTTTCCGTTACGCACCACGATCTTTTTATTACTCAAGGGCTTCCAAACACTCCGTTGGGCTCCTGTAAATTTGATAAATTTCTTGAAATCACCCAAGGACTTTGTGCTATGTCCCCCTTCTGTGACCTCCTGTAGTTCGTCATTGACAAGTGCATAAATTCTCACATCGTAATAGGGCAAGTTTGCCCAGCTGGTGGCCTCCACAGGGCTGTAAGAATTTGTCTTATAGTCGTATTTTTGACTGGGCACAAGAATGAAGTATCTGGCTCCTGTTGAGGGCACCTGCTGTAAACGATCGTTATTACCGCTTCGATTGCGGGCAATATACTTTTTCAAACGCTGCCAGTCCGCATCATCCAGCTCGTAATAACTGTCCTCTGAGTTCGTGAATAATAACTTGGGATTTTTTAGAGTTTCGGCCTTTTGAGCTGGGCCCGTTTGTTCAAAAATTTCAATGGCTCTCATACTTGCTCATCCAATAGATCTGCTTTTTTGATGGGTGTGCCATTATTTAGAGCTGCCAACACCATGGAACCTGGTGTTGAGATTGTGTAAGTCCAAACTCCACGATCTTGCGGCAGATGTGCATCCACCAACCCCAGCCCTGCCAAATCAGTGGCTGCATCTTCGTTACTGCCCCGTGCTGGCAGCTTCTTGAGCTTGAGAACTTTCCAATATAATTGCCCACGATCAACTCCTGGATGGTCATTTATGGCTTGAAGAGTCTTGTGCAGTTTGGTTTTGGGAAGAATATAATTTGCCACACTCACAGATTGTTCCAACCCCAGAGCAGATGCCAGCTCTTTGCTGATCTCTACTACTAGTTGGTTGGTCAATTTTATTCTTGACTTGACAGATGTGATTTTACCATTTTTAATGCTGGCACATACCCAGGTACTTGTTGCTCCTGGTGCATGGGGATTGAATACCACCACCTGATCACTACTGACTAGATATTCCAGGCTCAATTTACGGAGTATCCACCAAGCATCCTTGGGAACTTCATAAATGGGATATGTTTTAAACAGTCCCACTTGAGGCAGTATGCTCAGCACTTCAGTTTTGTAGTAAGTCTTGCCCTTGTAGAGGATTATTGCTCCCCAGATATGAGGTCCAGATTGAGCACCTGTGGCATCAGCCAATGCCTGTAAATCTTGCATGTTTCCGCTATAAAACGAAGTGTATGTGTCAACTGAGGATAAGTTGTTGTTTTTTAGTGACACTGCCATGTTGTAATCGTTATAGATGCGATCACCTTTTTTCACATGCATGAAATAACGCACACCAGGATCATTTATCAAACGAGACTCCCCTCTCCGTATTTTCTTATGCCAACCTTGCATCTGGTGGGCAGTGATTTCATACCACACGCCTGTGGCACCTGTTGCAATGGGCTTGGGGATGTCGTCTTCTTTTAGAATTTCATTGGCTCTCATGGCCATATTTACCACAATATGCATTGACTTAAATCCACACAATGCTTCCTCTGCCTTGTGTCCACAATACCCTACTTGTTTTTGCTGGCCAGATAATTATCCAGTAAATTCTTGATGTTGGCTGCCCCCACAGGATTAGCACTATGCACTGCAAAGCTAAAGTCAGGGGGCATATCTGCCACATCCAGATCCCAGTTCACCAAATATTTGGCCAAATCGTAGCCTGTGGGAACATCACATCCCAGATCATGGTCAAAGCTGATCCACTCAGGCCAACCCGAATCTGAAAAAACTGCTTCAGCTTCAGCAAAGCTACGACACACAACCCAGTCGTCTGTGTATTCACGTGGATACACCCACTGTGGGTCACGAACATCATCCAAGAACATCTTGTAGGTCATACCAAATCTCCACGGGCTCTCTGTTACACTAACACACTAAAAAGGATTGTCAAAGGGGTTTACTGGGCCGCCTATAAATTCCGTAATAGTTCCAGTCCATCAGTGATTGCTGAGTGGCTCCATTGGACACAAAATTCAAGGGTATTTTACTGTAGGAATCATAAAAAGGAATTTCTTTGCTACTTTGATCCTTGGGCACATCTGCCCACACATCATTATCAGGCCACTCTGCCTGAAATCGCACCACGTATTCAAAAATGTCGTCACTACGACAATTGGTTAGCCAAATGTCCCTATGAGTCACTTCATTCAAGTATTTCAAGCTAGAGTCGAGCATGATACTATCCTTAGTTGTTCTGAGTTTATTCAGTTTATTCTGTGTCTAGAAAAATGGCGGCCACTTGGGCCGCCATTTTCAAACTACAACACTCCCCAGCAGTTCCTCTTTGGTGAGCACATATCCACTTTCTGCCCACTTTTTCTTGAGACTACCCAGCACTGCTCCCAAACCAGGGCCTGGCTTGATCCCCTGGGCCTTGAGGTGATCACCATTCACTGGGAACACAGGAACCTGCCAGCTTTCCAACACGGAGCGTTCAAACGGATCCATATTATGCAAGGCTGCCAGCTCAAGAGCATCCTCCAGGCTCCAGTTCAGCACTGCACGGCAGTAAAAGGGCCCATGGCGATGCTGGAGTTTAGCTGCCTGCAACTTGCGAGCTAAGGTGACCTCCTCATTGCTGGCCTTCCACTTGCGCAGGATGTTCTCGGCATCCTCCAGGAAGAAGGCCACCATGAGAGTGACTGGGTTGCGAGTGGCCTTACTCACCTGGTTGGCTATGGATATCCAAACACCTCTTTTAGGAAGGTTTATCCACTCTGCCACACCTAGCTCATGCATCTCTAACAGGATGACGGCACCATTGTCCCCTGCCAGGATTCGCTTGACCTCACTCCACACACGCTCACGGCTGATGTTGGCCAAGCCTGGGGCCAGCTTTTTCACAGCACTGCGAGCACTGTCGTTCATGCTCATGCCAAACCTGCCACGGAAGCGGAACCAACGCAGAATGCGCAGGTAGTCCTCCCTGATGCGAGTCTCTGCATCACCCACAAACACCACTTGTCCCGCACGCAGATCCTGGAGGCCACCAAACGGATCCATGAGCTCACCCTCAAAGGTCATGCTCATGGCGTTCATGGTGAAGTCACGACGCAGGAGATCCGTCTGCCAGTCACGAGTGTAGGCCACTGTGGCATGACGCCCATCAGTTTCCACATCCGTGCGCAGGCTGGTGATCTCGTAGGCCACATCTTCAAAGATCACACTGAGGGTGCCATGTTGCAGCCCAGTGGGCTCAAATCGCACACCTGCTGCCTCATAGATTCTCACACACTCGTCAGGAGTAGCGTCTGTGTGCAGGTCCACATCTTTGGGACGTAGTCCCAGCAGCAGATCCCTTACGGAACCCCCCACCAGGCGCAGATCAAAGCCATCTGCCCGGAACGAGTCACGGAGGCGCCACAGATCAGAATTGAGAACACTGTTCACATTCACCATAAGGCTCCTCCTCTGTTTTTTTAGATAGCCTTCAGATCTCGCAAATTCATCTGCACTGAAGGCGGAACAAACCGGCCATAAGTGGCATCGTGGATCAAAGCCAGTGCCAGCCGCCAATCCATGCCCACATAGTGGCACACAAACGCAAAAGCAGTTGTTCCAATCACATAGCCTGCAACAGTGTTGAACATATTCAATCTCCTTGTTTACATACGCAATGTAAACTGATCAGATAACTCTGTCAACCATTATTTTTGTTGCACACGCATGATAATTACAAGTTCTTGCAAGTCACTTACACTGGCTGTGAAAGTGACTACTGCAAGTTCTAGCCAAACTTTCATTGTATTTTCCATTCTGTTGCATTTGAGCAGCAACACTTACGAAAATAGTTAGAGACTTGTGCGCGGAGTTACCATTCAGATAAGGAATCAGAATTCATAGGGTTCAATACCAAACACATTCTCCACAATAGAATAATATTTTTCATATTCCAGTGCGTAATACACGCCACTTATATAAACTTCCCACTGTTCATAGAGTGCTTGGGCCAAATCTGTGTTCTGTGGTGCAAACTTTTTGTTGAAATCTTCCACCTTGATGCAATCTTGCACTGTCAGATTCCATAAACTGCTGGGAATATTGTATTTGTCTTTGTCAGCATCATTTTTATGATGTGCTAGCCAGTTGAAGACATTTGTGGGATTAACTTTAAACAGATCCACCGTGTGTTGTATTTCACTTTGCTCATGTTTCTTGAGTGTTTTATTATATGTGTTGAGGCCTTGGATTACTTGATCAACAATGTCTTTGACAAGATCTTTGTTAACACCCACTTCCGTCAGGTTATGCAACACCAGGTCATTCCTGTTGGTATATGTATAATGACTCAATCCATCCACTGGAAATATAAAGTAAACTTTGTCTCCAAATTCACTTGCATGTTCCCAGTCACTTGTTGCAAAAATACTGTTGCCTCGGAGTGCAACAAAGCCTTGTCGGGCCAGCATCACATCAAAAAGTTCTTGTGCTGGTTCATAACTGTGTTTGCTTTGACGTGAGTCCCAGCTTCGGCCAATGAACTCGCTGGCTCCAGTGCTGCCCCTGTATAAGTATGCGTTTCCTTTGATAAACTGTGCTATATATCCAGCACACCGCTGCTGTATTATCTCCATGAGCTGCTTTTGCTGGGGACTCATCAAATTCGCAGATGCGGTTTTTTTCAGCTTTGCAATCTCGCCTTGTATGGCCTGTTCCAGAGCTGTCAGGTTAGTAATAAGCCCTTCTATTTTATTGGCTAAGGTCAGCTGCTTTACCCTCTGGGCATTGCGCAGTTGAAGTTGTAGCTCATCGATCTTGTTTTTGATGTTCCTGATCTGAGTTTTTTTGGCTTTTATTTCAAAACTGATTTTTTGTCCAGGTGCCAGCTTGCCCAAATCAATGTCCAAGGGCACTGAGCTAGCTGAGGTTTTTTTGATGCCTGGTTTTTTGGTGGCAGCTTCTTTTGCAATAATGTTTGCTTGCCTAGCTTGAGCAGCAGATAGTTTTTTGATGGGGGCCATGGAACTGTCTTGTTATATATTTGATATATTTAGGTCAGCCCCATTGCTACTACCTTACAGGGACCTCAGCCATTCCTCAAAATGGTGTGGGCCACCGTGTTCCAGCCAGCCTGCATAGTTCCATTCCAACATCTGATACTGAATGGGTATTTTACTGTCTCCCCAAGGAGTCTCCCATTCGTTGCTGTAGGCCGCCAGCCTGGCATCTTGGCTGTCCCGGAAGTCCACATGGTAAATGTCTCCCTTGGCCACCTGATCGCCCAAGCCACCCACTTGCGTCACTGTTACTTGGTTTTGGTGGAACCATTCCCAGTGTTGGGTCTTGATGGTTTCATCCCAGCCAGGTTGGTTAATGTTAAACCATATAAACCACTGGTTGCATTGCTTTTCCAGCAATATTTGTTCAGCATAAATCATCAGTAATATCTTCTTCCATAAGGTCTATTATAATAAGGACGTGGGGGGTGATAGTGGGGGCGTGGAGGGTAGTAGTAGCGACGCGGCGCCACATAAACTGGTGCAGTATAGTAATAGTGTCTGGGTGCCACATACACTGGTTGTGTATAAGTTGTATCCACATGGGGCACACATCCGCTCAGTAAAACTCCCATCAACAGTAAACTTGGGATGGTTTTCATGTGGTCAATCCCGTGCTGCCAAAGCCTCCCACACGATTGGTTTTTACTTCTGGAGGCTGTTTAAGATCTGTGAAAATCATCAACTCAATTTTTACCAGCTCTAGCTGTGCTATTCTGTCTCCATGTTCCACAACAAAGGTCACATCACTGTGATTGATCAGGCTCACATAAGTCTGATCCACGTAATCACTGTCTATTACTCCCACACAGTTGCTGAGACTAACACCCTTTTTGTAGCTTAAACCGCTGCGAGGATGAATCCTCAAACTGTAGCCCAAGGGAATATCAAAAATCAATCCAGTGGGGATCAAAGCACGTTCTCCACTGAACATGGTAAATTTACCATCAACAATGGTTCTGCCTGTTTGCTCGTTGTAGCTGGTAGCACAGTTGACCAGCTCACCATTTATCAAACATGCACTCACATCAAAACAGGCACTATTGCCAGTGGCCATGGTGGGCCAATTTGCCTCTGCATAAACCTTATAAGCTCCAATTTTGTTCATGATTCATCTCCCGTGGGCTCTATTTCTACTCTCAGTGGATGACCGTTAGCCCGTGCAGCAGCCACAATTTCGTCACGTTTTGCCGCTGCAATTTCATAAGTGAACGTGGCCACAGTGGCACGATTCTTCTTGTGTATAAAGTCTGCAATTTTTACAGCAGTCTCATAATCTTTACCCAAAAATTCAATCAGAACAAGAACCACGAATTCAAAATAGGTTTTGTTGTCATTGAAAAATATAATATCAAACAGTGATGGCGGATTGACCTTGACGCTGGTTTTACTATCCACAACCACTTCAGGGTTGGTTTGTGTCATACTAATCTCCTAGATGGATTATGCATCAGCAACGGTGTTATGTCAACAAACCAATGTGACGGAGGATACTGGGCACAGCAGGCTCTCCGCCCACAACTGTATTGTAATCCACATCATACTTATGCAATAAGGAACTGACACGCTCATCAAACACCACTGCTTCATCCTCAGTTTTTTGATTACGGCCCACTGGATTGTAGATCACATTACGACTCAAAAGGAAGTTATAGTTGTCATAACTGTTGAACACTTCCATTACCAAATCGTAAAAGTTGTTGCTGAGTGTACCTGGTTGTACATAAACCAATCCCAGAGCAATGGGACTGTCTGTGATTACCCATTCCATGTGATGGTCCTTGAGTCTGCCAATCCTACGCTGCTGCTTGGCAAAAACATATATTTGATCCTGGAGGATATTGTGACGTTGTTCCCAGACCAGATCTTTGGCATATTCGGACACTAGTTCCACTTCCAGACCCAGCTTTTTCATTTCATAAAATAATCCTGCTGCTGTGGTGCTCTTCCCTGCTCCAGGACCTCCCCAAACATTAATAACTTTCATCTCTTTACATATCTCCCGTAGTATCTTCATGGTTATGCCTTATTGTAAACCCGTGTTTTGATTTTAAGAGATGGTGGAGCAGTTGTCACTCCTGAGAGGCTATTTGCATAGAGATTGGGCGGAAGCTGGTTGCTTCCGCCCATGATTTGTCAGTCAGTTTTTACATCAATGGCCGGAACAGCTGATCCTGTGCCAATTGCAATCTTTCGGGGCTTGAGAGCCTCTGGGATCTGTTTTTCAAAGTTGATCACAAGCACACCGTTCTCCAGGTGGCTGTCCACAACAAACACATGATCAGCCAAGTAGAAGCTCTTTTTAAAACTACGACCAGCAATGCCCTTGTGCAAGTAGAGGCGATTGTCCTCATTTTGCACCTTGCCGCTCACAGTGAGCATGCCTTCCTGCTCTGTGATTTCCAGATCACTTGCAGCATAGCCAGCCACTGCCATGCTGAGCCTGTATTGAGTTTCACTCACCTGCTCCAGATCGTAAGGAGGAAATCCTTGGTTTACTGTGCTGTTGCGAATATTATCCAAAGTGCGGAAAGTTGGTTCGTAACCCACAGCAATACGATTTAGGTCACGAAGCATGTCATCCAGATAGGAATTTAGTGTAAGAGTTGCATTACGCATGTTTTGTCTCCTTCAAAAGCGAGATTTATGTTGTGAACCCTATGTAGGCATTCACAGTGGAGATCTGTTCTCCACATTCATATTTATATTCCATCCTGTGAATTGTCAATCTGATGAATATTTTTATACCATACCATTTCAAAAATGGGTATGTCCTCTTTATGAATACGGATTTCATATTCAGGTGACCTGTGCCTGGACTTTTTAAAACGTCCCTGTTGCCAAGCCTTATAGTTGTTTGTATAGCCACCAGCAATGGTTTTTGTCACTTTTTCCACAAAAATGAAATTTTCACTCAAGCTGTTCACCAGCCATTCAACAAGTGCCTGCTGTTGCTGATTGGATAAAGCTGCCTCAACACTGTAGGTTTGCTCAAAAGCTCCAAATGGTCCTTCGCGAAAGAATACAATTTCATCCAACATATACTGAATTTACACAAAATCCAAACACTGTCAACTTTTAAATAAACACATGAAACTAGATCTTATCCAACCCCTCCAAGAAGGGGTTCATGATCCCTATAATTTCAAAGCTATCTTTATGGCTGGTGCTCCTGGCAGTGGCAAAAGTACTGTCCTGCGGTATCTGTTTGGTGGCACTGGTATGAAACGAATTGATGCAGATGAAATACGCAGGGCCTACTTGGACATGGGCAAAGGTGGGGACTACGAAACATACGGAAAGATTGTGCGCAAGCAGCGCCAAAACTATGCGGAAAACAGATTGGGCATCATAATGGACACCACCGCCTGGTGGTTGCCCAGCATTCAGGAGACCAAGGGCCAGCTGGAAGAGTTGGGTTATGATGTGGGTATGGTTCATGTTTATACACCTTTGAAAAACAGTTTGGATAGAGTCAAACAGCGAGAACAAGAGACTGGTCCCCATGTTCCCGAAGAAGAAGTTATCAAACGCTATCATGCACTACAGAGTCATTTGCGTGACTATGCAGACATGTTTGGTGATGCATTTTGGTTTGTGGACAACAGCCATAGTCGTCCCAACATTGACTATGTGAAAAGACATCTCCAGCAGTGGCTCAAGTCAGCTCCCAGTAGTGCAGTGGCCCACAAATGGATGGATCAGAACAAGGGTAGGGAATTGGCTGAGCAAACCAAAAAAATCAGTGCTGGTGTTATAGTCACAAACGGGAAAACGATTGTGTTGGGCCACACAACTGGATTATCCACATGGGACATACCCAAGGGTGGTGTGGAGCCAGGTGAGAATCACGCTGCGGCTGCTGTGCGAGAACTGCGTGAAGAAACAGGCTTGAAAGTATCAGCCAGTGAGTTACAACCGTTGGGAGTGTTCAATTACAGCCCAGAAAAAGATTTGAGTCTGTTTTTGTGGAAGGTGATCCGGATGCCCCAAGCAGATCAGCTAGACTGCAAAAGCACTTTTATGGCCAAGGACGGCAAAAGCTATCCTGAATTTGACGACTTTGCTGTTGTCACACTTGAACAAGCTGTGGACTTGGTCAATGCCAACTTAAAAAATATTCTGATCAAAACGGCTGCTACTTGGAGTGTCGATTAGCCGTTTATTCACAATACCCTTCCAGTCTTTGTGTTTTAGAGCCCAATACTCACCACTGATCAATACTTCATGTCCTGTGTTCAAAGCTCTGGCCAAGTTGTCCTGATAGGGGTCAAAATTGTCGTTTAGTGTTTGAGCAGAAATAAAATCCTTCCAGGTCAAGTTGAATTGGTCCGGCAATTTATACTGGTTTTGTCCATTGAACTGATGATTTAGCTCCTTGAACATTTCACTCCAGCTATCATAGTAAATTGCTTTACCCAGCACAGTAGACATCCAGTGTTGAACATTGTCTATGAGAAAGTTTCTTAATTCCCCTACAAATCGTTGAATCCTCTGGTTATCAGCCAACATGCTCATGCTGTCCAGGATAAGATCTTTTGTATTGGTGCTGGTGAAACTGAACCCATTCTTGGGGAAAATCATGTAAACGTTCCAACCATACGTGCTAGCAAACCCGCGATTGCTGGTGGTAAAGATGGAATTCCTACGCAGTGCTTGAAACCCCAATTCCTGCAGCAGATCATCAAACAGCAGACTTACTTCCTTGTTACTGTCCTTGGGTTTTCTTTCATCACGACTTCTGCCTTGAAATGCGCTTGCGTCACTCCTTAGTCCCCTGTACAACATCTGTTGCTCCGCTCGGGCCACCTCCAAAAAGTCTGAACATTCTGTGCTGATTGCTCTCAGGATCCTCTCAGTGCTGTCTGTGGGCCTATCCATCATACGAGTCAAATAGTCTTTTTTACGAGCCAGTCTGTTTGTCAGTTGCAGCAATGATTGCTGCAAGATTTTATCCTTGGCAAAAGTATTTGCCAATGACTCACTGCTGTAAAGATATCTTTCGATTTCTCTTAGCCTTTCCTCTATTTTTGTGATATCTCTGATACGAACATCAGTTTCTTCACGTGTTTCTCCGGGTTGGAGAGCGGATAGTTCTTGTTCAAATAGGTCCAAAAGGTTCATTTTAAATCACAATGGTTTTGATATATTTAGACAGAAAGGGTGACGGATTTCTCCATCACCCTTGGTATGTTGATAGCATTACTGGGCGGAGGGATCAACGGGCTATTTGGGCCACCTCCTTGATCAGTTATCTGGATCCCTCCGCAGTGTTACCACAGCTCCAGTGTAGCTTTCTTCCGAAGCCAACGAATCTTGGCTTCGGCCTTTTCCCTGCGACGTTTTGTGGTAGGCTTTTCGTAGTAACGCCTACGACGCAGTTCTCGAGTAACGCCTTCCTGGTTTAACAGCCGCTTGAGGCGGCTGATAGCACCTTCAATGTTGCCATTGACAACACGGACGGCAAGACCCTTTTTACCGTGATGGAAATTGTCTTCCATGAGTTTACCTTTATCTCATACTAATGTGATAGTGCGCTATCACATACTTATTCTGAGTATTGTTGGGCGTGATGTCAAAAGTAGTTTGGGGGACGTGCAGCACTTTCTTCTGCCAACTTGCTTTTTCTGGATTTGTAGATCTCACTGGCCATGATCTTGAGTGGCGGTCCCAACAAATGAACTTGACCACTGTTGAGATTCATTACGCTTGTGTGACCAGGATCTTCCACTTTATTCCTATATTCCAGGCCGTCATATCCCAGGCTAGCTAGTAATTCTTGAAGCTTTTTTGTGCTTGCAGGGGTGGTGGCTCTCTTGGTGAGAGAATGGGCCAAGGCCAACTGATCAGGAGTCAGGATTTTTTGTTTCTTTTTAAGAATCCAATCACACACTTCTGCTACAATGTATGGTCGTTCGTTGTAAATGTCTCCTGTGCGAAGTGAGTTTTCAATCTCCAATCGCACAGGGTACAGATAAACCACATCATCCACAAAGGGAGTGGCGTCATCCACAGTGTCGTCCAGCACATCTTTGATGCGGCTCAAAGCAGCCTTGTAGGTACCAAAGTGGCTCAACGGCCAAAATTTCTTGATCCTACTAAAACTGGCGTGATAAAAAATAGGTTGAGTGATTTCGTTGAGTAACATGATCACCTATTTAGGATCAGGTGCCTATTGAGGATTTCCTAGTGCAATGGCAGTGACACTATTGAAGGGGCTGCCATCAATAAGTCGTGTGCTCCATACCAAATATACGAGACAATTTCGTTGCGCATCAAAGAAGCGTGTGACTCGCGTGCTCTTGAAAACCATACTGGTGCGTTCGGTAAAGATCAACTCCCCCCGTGTGGAACGATCAATGTTTGCTGTAATACGCACAGCACCTGTGGCACGGCAGGCAATGCTAAATCGGCTGGGATCTTCACTTAGCCCCAGGGCGCCACCAATACCACCAGTTTCAGCTCTGCTCACATAGCAGCTGACCCCTTGCACACCAGGATCGTCAAAACGTTCCACTACAATACGATCGTTGGGACCCATCAAGCGAAATGTGGTGCTTACCTCGCCCACCCGCGTTTGTGCGGAGGCTCCTGCACTGATCACCAGCGCAGCCGCTGCCAAAAATAAAGAGCGCATGTTATACTTCCTTTACCTTGGGGATGGGCAGCATCATGATTGTAATACTGTTACCCTGCATGGCGGGTTGACGTTCCAGTCTGTGCTCGCCCACTTCAGTGAGGAACTTGTTGAGTACTTCAAAGCCCAAATCACGGAAGGCCATTTCTCGTCCACGAAACTTGACCACAACCTTTACCTTGCAATTGTCATCCAAAAATGTGCGTGCATTACGCGCCTTGATGCCAATATCATGTTCATCAGTCACAGGACGTAACTGAATTTCCTTCATGATAATTTCGCTTTCCCGGCTCTTGCGAGCCCTCTCCTTGGCAGCCTTCTTTTCCTCATACAGCCACTTGTTCAGATCCAGGATCTTCACCACCATGGGATTGGCTTGTGGGTTGATGGCCACCAAATCCAAACCCACACGCCGTGCCTCAAACAATGCATCCCTAGTGTTGATCACACCACGATTGGTGCCATCCGGCATGATAAGCCGAACCTGGGGTGCTCTGATCTTTTCATTTGCAAGTGTGGTGGTAGTGGGTGGGCGAGTTGGAAAGGCCAAGTAAATCTCCTGTGTATGTTTTTATAAAGCTACTATAGCTGGTTTTTGATGTATGTCAAACATGGATTGGTGTGCAGCATTGATATTTAAATCAAGGCTGGTTGTTTGAGTGGACAAGCTCAGGTTCTTGAGCATTTTCAATAGTATCTTGGGTTACACGCACCAAGCCCACGCCATCTTTCTTGTGTTTATGAATCAAAAATTGTGTGTTCATCAGCACACCCTCAATCACACGTCGCAGTCCTCTGGCCCCAGTCTTGCTGTTCATAACCTGTTTTGCCACAGACCTGAGAGCTTCTGGCTCAAACTTGAGTTGCAAGCCTTCACTCTGGAACATCTTCTCAAACTGACGCACAATTGCATTCTTGGGTTCCACTAGGATTCTTACCAGAGTGTCCTCATTCAGATCCTCAAAAGGAACAACAACCGGAATACGCCCCACCAGTTCAGGAATCATACCAAAGCTGATCAAGTCCTCAACTGTAACTTGCTGAACCAGTTCAAAATTCTTGAGAGCCAGATCTGGATCGCGCACACTACTAAAAAATCCAATGCTTGTTTCTTTGCTTTCGTTACGTGCAGCAATATGCTTGGCCAACCCTTCGAAAGCGCCGCCCAGAATGAATAGGATGTTTCGAGTGTTGATGGTGGCAAACTCACCATTGGGGTTTTTGCGTCCTCCGGCTGGAGTAAACTTGACATCGTTGCCTTCAATAATCTTGAGCAATGCTTGCTGAACACCTTCACCACTCACATCCCGTGTGGTGCTCACATTTTCACCGCTCTTGCGACCAATCTTGTCAATTTCATCAATAAAGATGATGCCTTTTTGAGCCCGTTCCAGATCGTTTTCAGCTGCTTGGAACAAGCGGGCCAAACACTCTTCAGGGTCCAGTCCCACGTAACCAGTTTGGCTTAGGCTGGTGGCATCCACTGTGGCAAAGGGAACATTTAGGATTTTGCTGAGTGTGCTCACCATGAGTGTCTTGCCGCTGCCACTGCTGCCAATCATGAGAATGTTGCTCTTGTCAATGGCCACCCCATCAATTTCAGGCCACGCAATACGCTTGAGGTGATTGTAGATGGCCACAGCCAGTGTCTTTTTGGCCACATCCTGACCAATCACATACTGATTGAGATAATCCACAATTTCAGGTGGTGTGAGACGATCTGTGCTGGTGACATCCTTGGCAGCCTCATCCTTGGGCTTGATCACGTCACCACAAAGGGTAACACATTCATTACAAATGTATGCTCCACTGCCAGCTATGAGTGTTTTTACTTGAGTTTGATTTTTACCGCAGAATGAGCAACTATGCAATAGCTTGATGTTTGCTGTCATGTTGTGGGTAGCTTTCCTGCTTTATCAAGGATGTTATAAACACATGCTGCCATTGAGATGGGGGCATTATCGGCATTAGACAACAGTTTCTGTGCGAAGTCAACACAAGATTCATCCACCACATATGCGTTTTGCATGCTTTGAGCACATGCCAAATCCTGGGCTGTGGTTACAAATGCAACCACTCCATGCACATGATGGCTGTTGATCAGCAACCAATCCAGTTGCTCTGCGTGGGCTATATCCAAGTCTGGCACATAATAAAAAGCCCAATTTATTTGGGGCCATTGCTTTTGTGCTGAATCAACCAAATGGCCTACTTTGGCTTCTGAAGCACCCACGATCAGTATCTTTGTGGTATCATGAGGTGGCAGCCAAATGCTGGGATAGGTCACCAGGTGCACCAAACTCATTATCTCATTGTCAAAACTCATGGAGAACCCATCCTTATCCCATTCAGTTTAAGTCTAGGGTTCTCCTGAGCCGTGTCAACCACTCTTATACGTTGGCAATCTGAGTAACTGTAATGTTACCCTCAATGGTTGTAACACTGGAATTTAGTTTGGTTGCTGTTACCTGAAGGATCTGTGTGGGATTGAGGCGAGCACAAGTGTTACCCACAGTGGTAATAGTTGGATCAAAAATTTCTTGATTGCTCTGCAGATCATAACTCAATGCAAGAGCAATCAATCTCTTGATAGCAGCAGTGCCTTCCAGATATGTACCGGGGCTGGTGCTGTCTTCAATTCTCAAATAGCTGGGGCGATCATAAGCAACAGTCCAGTTGATAGCTGTGAGTGGAACGGTTCCATCAACTGTGCCTTCCTTGAAGATTTCTCCCAGGAAAACTGGGCTGATCAGCTGACCCAATTCAAACACTACTGCATCCCAACGCATTGTGGCACGTTCCTTGGCCATGCTCTGAGCATAGGTTACAGGAGGTCCACCCTGATTGCCTGCTGTAAAGCCCAGGTCCGAAACCAATCCAGTTGAGCCATTGGCCAGTGTAAATGGCTGACCAATGCTGCTGGTGAGTTGCAATCCACTGCCTGCAGGGCGGGCTACCACAGCGTGGAATGGAGTCAAGGCATTGATGTTTGCACATACACTAGCAATACTTACAGGTCCTGGGAATGTGACAGTAACTCCATTGATCTTGATGTCTTGTGCAGCAGTGGGCAGTGTAGGACTGGCACTTCCAAAAACACTGGGCCATGTGTCAATGATATCTGTGGGCAACCCCAGTTTGGCCAGTGATCCAGCTACTGAGTCTCTCAAATCAATAACTGAACCTTCCTGCAATGGAGCATTCATTAGACCCAGGTAATTTGTAGCATATGCATAGGCTGTAACACCATGTTCTTGAGTGAGTGCATTGATGGTGTTTATTACCCCTGCAAGTGTGAGGGCACCTGTGACAAAAGTTACCTTGACACCATTGACGAGAATTGCATTTCCATTGGCAATGGTCCAAGGAGTTGTTGCATCGATATTACCTACAATCTGAATCATTCGATTGTAACGCTCGGGATGTGTGCAATCCAGGCCGCCATCTGCATTGGCCGTGAGTGCATTGAAGTTTGTTGGAGTAGTACCTGAAAAGGTAACACGGTAGTAGGTGGGTTGAATAGTAGCAGTGACCATGGGGTTCCCTTGAGCCAGAAAATCTCTATGTTTGTAGAGTATTTATAGCAGTGGGGTTGAGACTAGCCTGCAACCTCACAAGAGAATGATCCTTGTGTGTTGCTGTAAACAATTCTGGGAATACCAAAGTCCTGAATGCAGCTCATGCAACCCCTGCAGGGCTTGGCTATACCCAAAACAAAATCCCTACTGTGTTCACTGAGTCTCTTCATACGGGTAACATAAAGAGTTGCTTTTTGCAAATCATCAGCATTGTGCCGGCGGATAAAATTATGAATTGCATGAGTTTCAGCATGCCAAAACAAGCTTTCTTCATTCTTACCATAAGTGCGATGGAAGGGATGACTTTTGAGCTGATTGTTGCCCAGGCTGAGAATAGTGCCTTTGATAGCCACAGCAGCAGCAATACGAGCAGTTTTGACGGGAGTCACATCACGGGCTAGGGTTTGCAAATGCTCCAGGATACGAATATCACGAGCCTGCAACGTGGTCTGATTCTCTATCATTACAACGTTAGCCTTAGGATGTTGAACGAGCCCAGTATAACATACTGAGCTCGTTTGTCAACCAATTTTTATAGTAGTACTTAATCAAGCCCTTCAAAAAGATCTTCGTTCCATTGGCGATGTCCCTCGCGATAGGCCATGTTGGCTACAGTTTCTCTCACTTCCACACGGAAGCACCAAAGACGTTCTGCTTCACCTGGACCCCACATTTCAGGAATGTAAATTGCATTCACATATTTGTAGAGCAAGTCAGCCAGGCTTTCGCAACCCAAACGTGGCAGAATGGTCAACTTGGCCATCTTCTTTTCCTGCAATAGCTTGAAAGTTTCCAGCTCAGGGTCATCAGATGCCACCAGCAGCGTGTGATCAAACTTGTCCTCAATAAACTTCTTGAGTTCCTTGAGCCCCCCATAGTCAGCTACCCAGTTCCGTGCATCCAGATTGTTGGTTCCAAAATAAAACTTCATGCTGAATGCATAGCCATGGATCATATTGCAGTGGCTATCTGCACGCCACTGACGATATGCACATGGGAATGCGTTGATATATTCTTTAGTGCTCACATATTTGTAAGTAATTGGTTCGTTCGCCATCTCTTGTCTCCTGTTTTTTGAGCGAGTTTGATGACTGTGCAGAATTTTTAGAGTGGGATGATACAGTCACTAGTCCACTTGCT